>ERZ857840.1540-NODE-1540-length-25578-cov-5.147514_pt1 | contig 25578 bp, 20 predicted proteins | sample MGYA00519760_ERZ857840 | MGnify/ENA primary metagenome ERZ857840 (study PRJEB31778, sample SAMEA3449371) | human gut metagenome | biome: human gut; feature: human-associated habitat; material: faeces | place: United Kingdom | collected 2010/2012 ... | reverse complement strand
ACGCTCATGAAGTTCCCCTACACCGTCGACGGGGGCACCTTCGAGGACGACCTGTTCGAGTCCGTGTCGGCCGAGGCCTTCTACGGGGCCATGCGCAAGGGCGCCGAGCCCTCGACGGCGCAGGTGACGCTGCAGACGCTCACCGACACGTTCACGGCGGCGGCCGAGGAGGGGACGCCGACGGTGTACCTGGCGTTCTCCAGCGGGCTGTCCGCCTCTTTCGACGCCGCCTGCGTCGTGCGCGTTCAAGTCCTTGCCGAGCACCCGGACTTCGAGCTGCATATCGTGGACACCCATTTGGCCAGCGTGGCCGAGGGTCTGCTCGTCTACGAGGCGCTGGTGCAGCACGAGAAGGGCATGTCGGCCGCCGAGCTGGCCGCTTGGGCCGAGGAGGCCCGCTGCTTCGTGAACGAGGAGTTCATGGTGGACGACCTGGAGGCCTTGCGCCGCGGCAGCATTACTGCGGGTCATGCGCGCGCCCTGCTTTCGTGTGATGATGAAAACACGCGCTCCAAAATGCTGCTCGCCGCAGCGGACGGCGCGTCTGTCCGTGACCTTGAAAGAATGGCGGCAGCCGCAAAAAAGGCGAAAACTGCGGCTAAAAAGCCCGCAGAGCCTAAACCGACCTTTTACAGCGAAGTTGAGCTTTCCCTTAAAAACGAAATGCACAGAAAGGTACATATAAACCCCTCCGGCAATGGCAAGGGCACGCTTACAATTGAATTTTTAAGCGATGACGAGCTTGCCGAGTTTGCGAAAAAGCTGTCGGAATAATAAATTAATGCGGAATTCGGAATGCGGAATTCGGAATGCGGAATAAGTGCACTTGGCAATGGCAAAATTACCGATTTATGCACTGCGATAATTAAGCAAGGGGAGAACAGATTGGATTTTTCAAATATTTTTAAAAGCAGCTACTTACCATTTGCAATTATTATTGCTGCAATAGTAGTAGGTCTTGTGGTCAGAGATTTAAAAACGCAAAGAAAGCTGCCTGATGAAGACATAGAAAAACTACCGTACAGGCGGAAATTTTTGCTTACGAAAAACGAATACTGGTTTTATAAAAGTCTTAAAGAAATAGCGGATAAATACGACTTTGCCGTTTTGGCGAAAATTCGCTTTGCCGACTTGGTTGAGGTAAGCGCCGAGGCGGATAAAAAGGAATATATGAAGTATTTCGGCAAAATCAAGTCAAAGCACATAGATTTTATACTTTGTAAAAAGGATAATTTATATCCTGAGCTGTTAATAGAGTTAAATGACAGTTCGCATAACAAAGAAGACAGAATAAAAAGAGACGATTTTATAAAGAAAATCGCCGAAAGAGTCGGCTACAAAATGGTATTTGTAGGCGGTACGCAAAACCTTGAAGAAACGATAATAAAAGCACTTGAAATTAAAAGCGAAAACAATAACGACCCACCGACAGATGCGAATTAAAAAGGCAAAAAAACGCGGAAGGTAAATGTGTTTGGAATAATGGCGTATGCGCGAAGCACATTTATTCCGCATTCCGAATTCATAATTCCGAATCAAAAAAGTGAGGATTTTTTAAAAATATGTGGTTTATATTATCTTTGGTTACAATTATGTTTTGGGGCGGGTCGGACTTATTTTCAAAAATGGGCTCCGATTCGACCGATAAATACAGTCATTGGAAAATAGTAGTCGCTGTGGGTACGGTTATGGGTCTGCACGCGACTTTCGAGCTGCTCACGGGAACAAAGTTTTATCCCGTGGACTTTATAAAGTATTCGCCCGCTATTATCTGCTATGTTTCCTCAATGATTTTGGGCTATGTGGGGCTTAGGTACATAATGCTTTCGGTTTCTTCGCCGATATGCAATTCATCGGGTGCGGTTGCCTGCATACTTTGCCTTGTGTTTTTGCGGCAAATGCCCGATGCCTTAAGCTGGGCGGGAATTGTTCTTGTGTGCGTGGGTGTTACGGGGCTTGCGTTTGTTGAAAAGAAGTATGACGAAGAGGCGCACGCCCTAGCCGATAAAGCGGAAAACAAAAAATTCAAATCGGGCTTTATAGCGGTATTCTTCCCGATTTTCTATTGCCTGCTTGACGGACTGGGCACCTTTGCCGATGCGATACTGCTTGACAAGGGAATAGTCGGCGAGGACTCGGCAAATATTGCATACGAGTATACATTCTTTATAATGGGCATTGCCGCGTTTGTTTATGTATATGTAATTAAAAAGCAAAAACCGAGCTTTAAATGGGATTTACCCAAGTGGCTCGGAGCAGGCTGCGAAACGGCGGGGCAGTTCGCCTATATTTACGCGATAGGCGATAACCCCACCGTGGCGGCACCTATGATTTCGGCTTACTGCGTGTTCTCGGTGCTGCTCTCGCGCATATTCTTAAAGGAAAAGCTTTCGTTTAAGCATTATTTGATAATTTTCACCGTCTTTGCGGGAATTATACTTATGGGTGTTTCCGAGGGGCTGGCGGAGTAATTTCAAATTGTATTGTAGGGTCAAAATAACAACTCCGTGCGGATTTTAAGAATGTTTTACAGCCTCCCCAAAGCGGGGAGGCTGTTTTTTCTGCAAACAAAAGGCTTAAAGTATGCGGAATGCTATTCGGGAGCGTCCGCAGAGCCCTGCCAAATAACAAGCAGCGTTCCTTTTTTAACGCTAACCGTTGCGGGCTTGTCCGTAAATTCATTGCTTACGCCTAACGGGAAGTCGTAAGAAAGCACGGTGCTTTCAAGCGGGTATAAAACGCCGCGAAGCGTAACGCCCTCTGCCTTGCCGCTCATAGCAAAGACCGAAAGCGTGCCCTCGCGCGCGGTGAAATTCATTTCACCGTCGGTAATGCAGCAGGCAGTGTAACCGTTAAAGCAGAGATATCCTCTTCCGCCGCGGCGGGAGATATAGCAAAGTGTTTGGTAATTGGCAAAGGTGTGGTCGGGTCTGCCGCCGACACCGCCGTATATTATAAAACGGTCGTACCCGCGCTCAAAGCCGGTTTTTACGGCAAGCATGGTGTCGGTATCGTCCTTCATTACGGGGTGGCGTATAACCTCGCCGCAATCCGGCACGAAGCCGAGGGAATCAAAATCCCCCACGGCAATATCCGGCAGCGCGCCGAATTTTTCGAGATGATTTATTCCCGAATCCGCTGCTATGACCAGATCCTCTTCATTCTTTTTAAAGCGGTCGGGCAGGCCGTCCGCCGCACCGAAAATATAACAGGTTTTCATTTCAATATTTTCACCTTAACCGAAAATTTTATGTTGAAAAATGTCGCGCAGAGCGTATAATAGTATAGTACACATATTATTTTAACAGAAAAAAATCAAAACACAACATTTTTTTAAGGCGAGGTAGAAAATGAACTCAACTCTCAAAAAAACGCTTATCATTTCCGCGGCGGCATTGGCGGCTGCCGCTGTTGCCGTGGCGGCGGTCCTGTTTATTTTAAAGGCGGGGTCGCGCGCGGCTGACGCACGGCTTGACAATCCTCCGTCGTCATCCTCCTCCGCGGTACAGGCGGTGAGCTCAGAGCCGCCGGCACCCGTAGATAACGGTATACGCCTGGTTATATCATCCCCAGAAAAATCCGTTATAAGCGTGACCGCGCCGGAATTTACTTTCTCCGGCACATCCGACAGGGAAGAGCCGCTGACCGTAAACGGAACGGCGATTGAGCGCACAGAGGACGGATCGTTTACATACAGCGCCAACCTCAATGTCGGCAAAAATGTTTTTACGTTTGAGCATAAGGGCGAGACCAAAACCTACACGGTCAATTACAGATATGTTATAATTGAAAGCTATTCGCCTTCAAAGGCGCAGACCTATCCGAGCGGAGCTACCCTTGTAGTAAATGTTAAGGCGCGCAAGGGCAGCGCGGTAACAGCAACATTTAACGGTTCCACACAAAATCTTACCGTTGCAAATAACAGCAACGATGAAAAATCCGATTTTATTTCCTTCAACGGCGTTTTCGAGCTGCCGAAGGATAACGCGCAGGATATCAACCTCGGAAAAATTGTATTTAAGGCAACGCACGCCGGCAAAAGCGAAAGCTTTTCATCGGGCGCCATAACCTGCAAAAAGAGCGATATTATAGTCGATTATGACCCGAAGGCGACTCCGACCGGCGGAAGATATATGAATGTCGGCTCGGGCTGTATTGCCGAAATAGTGGGCGAAACCGCCGAGACCTTTGACGGCAATGTTTCCGCCGCGTCCCTTAAAAACGGCTCTGTTGACTGGTCAAGACCCACCAACAATTATCTGCCGTGCGGAACGGTGGATTATTCATCACCCAATCCGGTTATTTACGAAAGCGGCTCGGTCAAAAACGAATATGTGACCCTGCGGGCGGGCTACCGTGTTTACAAGCAGACCCGCGATAAGCCGAATACCAGATACGAGCAGATAACTACGCAGCGTATAGGCACACTGCCGGATCACAACGAAATCAAGGCGGCGGTAATTGAAAACGGCGATACGCATACCGTGCTGACGGTGAATACGGATTGGAAGGCGCCCTTCTATTTCGATCTTCTGCCGCAGGCGTATGCTAATCCGTCAACACAGAATTACAATGTGTCAAGCGTTACATTCAGATATATAGATATTACCTTTTGCTATGCGACGGTGTTTGAGGGTGAAATTGCAATACCCGAGGACAATCCGCTGTTTGAAAGAGCGGAGGTTATCAAAAATATGAATGCGGGCGGCACTGCAGTGCGCGATTATACCCTGCGGCTTTTCCTTAAAAAGCAGGGAGCATTTTACGGCTGGGATTGCGCGTATAATGACGCGGGACAGCTGGTATTTACTTTCCTGAATCCGAGGAAGATTACCGCTGCCGATAACGAATACGGCTTTAATCTGAACGGCGCGAAGATTCTTATAGATGTGGGTCACGGCGGACGGGACAGCGGAGCTGCGGGGCTCGGAAGCTTTGCGAACAGCTATTGCGAAAAGATCGCAAATCTTAATCTTGCCAAAAAAATAGAGGCAGAGCTTGTAAAAACCGGAGCCAAGGTGATAATGACCAGAACCGGGGATATCACAAGCTCAACCTTCGATAAAATCTCGATTCTAAAGCGCGAAAAACCGGATTACTGCATTGCGGTGCACCATAATTCCTCTGTGAACGGGGGAGCGAAGGGCTTCGGTGCGTATTATTCAAACGCGTTTTCCAAAAAGCCGTCGGAGTTTGTTTTGGCGCAGACCAAAGCCACGCCGCTTTATTCGGATTTTATATTCAACTGGCACTATTACTTTATGTGCCGCATAACCACATGCCCCGTAGTGCTTACGGAAAACGGATTTATGTCCAATTCCTCGGATTTTTCTATAATTAGAAACGACGCCAAAAATACCGAAAAGGCAAAGGCGATAACCCGCGGAATAGTGGATCATTTCCGCTCGATACAATAACAGATACCGGATTCCGAAGGTTTAATATCAACAGCCCCTATGCCATGACATAGGGGCTGTTGCAGACTTGATTCAATTCAAAATTTTAATATCCGTACCGTAATTGAGATTTTGTATTTCCGATATCTAAATTGCCGACTCGTCCTCCCGCATATCGTCAAGCGCATACTTACAGCACTGCAAAACCAATAAATTAAAAGAAATGCCGTTTTCCGCCGCCGTTTTGTTGAGCTTTTCAAAAAGCGGCTCGGTAAAACGCACGGTGCGCGGAATATTTGCACTTTTAAGCTCATTATCTATCTTAAACACATTATCACCCTTAACCAATATTATACCCATTTATGGTATCAGTTATATAACCTTAAGTGATTGCATTTATGGTTATATTGATGTATAATAATCAACGGTGATAAAAATGATGTGCGAAAACGAATATTGTATATATCAAAAAAAACCGTGCCTGTATGCCTGATATAATTTCGATTGACGAATTCGGAAAATGCTCGGAGTGTATAATTCCGAATATTCCCCATGATTTTTTGGAAGGGCTCAAACGGTAAACATTCAAAATTATCGAATCGTCAGATAAGCAAAAATCGTTTTAAAACAGACGGATTTTATTTGTTTCGGTCTGTCGATAAGCTTATGCTTTTGTGCCGAAGCTAATCCTGTTCGTCTGCCTTAAGGGTATTGTATTCGTTCGCTATGCTGAACCAGGTGTTAAAGCCCACAAGCCCGCTTTGCGGCAGCCCGAAAAGGCGCTGAAAGGTATAAACCGCGTCGCGCGTTTGCGTGCCGTAATACCCCGTAACGGGAATTTCGGGTATTTCGGGGTATACTCTGCCGATATATGACAGATAGGTTTGAATATCGCTGACGTTTTCACCCTGCGAGCCTACGCTCAAAACATAACCGGGGTATATTTTTGCAAGCCCGCTTTCATAGCCCGCGGGCAGCGACTGCACGCTTGCGCGGTATTCGCGGTTTAAAATGTTCCAAAGCGCGGCGTTTGCCCTGCCCGTTACGGGCAGCCCGTAAAAGCGTTGAAAATTTTCGACCGCCTGAACCGTAGCGGGGTCAAACACGCCGTTTACGGTTACGGGGTCAAGCTCTGGGTTAAGGTAGGCTATAACGTCCATATAATATTGCAGCGCCTTGACCGGAAGCCCCTCCATTCCCGCAGAAAGCTCGGGCGCGTAGGGCAGAGTCGCCTCGCCTATGTTTATACCCTCGCTTGTAAGCTCGGAAAGCTGCTTTACGCCGTTGTAATACCGCTTTATTGTGTACCATGTGGCTTTATCCACCTCACCCGTTACGGGCAGCGAAAATATGCGTTGAAACGCCCGCACCGCGTCCTCTGTATCAACGCCGTAAAAGCCGTTTTCAAGGCGGATTTTCGGTATTGCGGGGTAGTTTTGCGCTATTCGGTTAAGCTCGGTCTGTATTACCTTAACGCTGTTGGAGTCATCCCCCGGGCGGAGCGGCTCGCCGGGGTAAGACTCGCCGACAGACGTTACAGGCGTATCGGTAAGAATCAGAATATCGTCGCCGTAAAAGCTTTTCAGTATTTCAAGGGGTGACAGCCCCTGCTCCGCAAGCGGAACGGTTCCCCACTGCGACAGCCCCGCGCAGGTTGAGGTGGTGCCGTTGCAAAACTGAGTGAAAAGGGGCTGTATGCTTCCCTCGCGCACCACATATTCGTCAAATATTTCATCCACAATATCGTTTATGTTTTCAAAAATATCCCTGTCGGGAACAAACGCTTGGTCATACCTTGTGGTGTTGGTTATATCAAAATCATACCCGCGAGAGCGGTACCACTCGGTGTAAATTCGGTTAAGCGCGTAGCTTATAATTGCGTAAATATTCGCACGCAGCGCGTTTTCGGGCCAGGTAGGGTAAATTTCGCTTGAGGCGACGTTTTTAATGTAATCGACAAACGGCACCACCACGTTTTGCGCAGCCGAATCGGGCGCGCCGAGGTGCACTGTTATGGTTTCGGGTATTACGGGAGCAATGATGTCAGGCATAATATCACCCCTTTTTAAAGCTCAAACGATGAAAACTCGTTGAAAATAACAGGGTCGGTCCTGCCGCCCGCAACGGCATTCGGCAGCATATCCGATTTCTGCACCGACGTAATACCCGAGAACACGGGTATGTTAAGGTGTATGTTATCAAGAAAACCGTCAGCCGAGACCCGCAGGTTGTAAAGCGTGTAGGGTAGCGCGGGCGCGCCCGAGGCCATTGAAAGCGATTTCGGCGGTGCGTCAAGCAGAAATTCCTTTGTTTTGCCGCTTTCGTCGGTTGCACACGAATCTACCACCGTCATATTATCAGGCGAGCCTGTAAAAACCGTAACCCTTGCGTTTTTTACGGGATATATGTTTGCAACAGATGTGACCCATGCCGAAATCCTGCCCTTTTCGGGCGGCGTTGGTTTTTCTTCCGTTTCAGTCGGTTCCGAGTTCATAGCCGCGTAGGTCGCGGCTGCGGCGGAAGATATGTCGCCGTATTTTTCGAGCATTTCTTTTCGGTATTTTTCTACTAAAGATTTATCCATACAGTATCACCCCGATGATATTTTATGCGGGGGTTGAAAAATAGGTTCTTATGTTATATAATCGAATTTAAGGAGTTGGTGAATAATGGTAAATTTAAAAAATAATATTGTGTCGGTTGATATTGATACTCTCGGCGCGGAAATAAAGCGCATAACCGTAAACGGTGAGGACAGGCTCTGGAACGGAGACCCTGCCGTATGGCATGGCACCGCACCGGTGCTTTTCCCGATGTGCGGAGGGCTGCGTGACGATAAATTTACACACGACGGAAAGGAATATACCCTCCAAAAGCATGGGTTTGCAAGAAAAATGAATTTCGAGGTTGAAAGTGAAACAGAAACCTCAGCGGTGCTTTTGCTCAAAAGCAATGAGGAGACCTTAAAGCAGTTTCCGTGGGAATTTGAATTCAGGGTGAAATTTGCGCTTGACTGCGGCAGAATCGCCGTAACCTACGATGTGAAGAACCTGTCGGACGATACCATGTATATGTCCTTCGGAGCGCACGAGGCTTACGCCTGCCCGGAGGGAATCGAGCAGTACGATGTTATATTTGAGCGCGAGGAAACGCTGAAGGCATGGAATCTTAACGGCAATCTGCTTGACGGCAAATTGACGCCTGTGCTTAAGGAAAGCAGAGTTCTGCCGCTTTATAACAGATATTTTGATGTTGACGCGCTGGTCTTCAAGGATATTAAGTCACGCTTTGTAACACTCAGAAACCGCGTTACGGGCAAGAGCGTAAGCCTTGATTTTACCGGCTTTGAGTATTTTCTTTTGTGGACAAAGCCGGGAGCGGGCTACGTTTGTTTAGAACCGTGGAACGGGATAACCCCGCTTGAGAATTCAGGCTATGAGCTGAGCGAGAAGGAAGGCATAACCTCGGTAGAGCCGGGCTGCAGCTATGCGCTGACTCATAAAATTTATTTTTAAAAAAATAAAGACAAATCTTAAGTTATGGTGTATAATAAATTTATTATGCAATAAGGAGCGGTTTTTTCAATGTGTGGCTTTACCGGCTTTACCAATTATATAAAGGATGACGGCACGGTGCTCGGGCGTATGATGGACAGAATCGTACACAGAGGGCCTGACGCGTCGGGTCAGTTTGTGGATACCGATATTGCGCTCGGCTTCAGACGGCTCAGTATTATCGACCTTGCAGAGGGCGGTCAGCCTATGTTTAATGAGGATAAGTCCCTGGTGCTTGTCTTCAACGGCGAGATATATAACTTCAAGGAGCTGCGCGCAGAGCTGCTCGAAAAGGGGCATGTTTTTGCGAATAATTCCGACAGCGAGGTGCTGCTGCACGGCTTTGAGGAGTGGGGCGAAAGCATGGTGCCGAGGCTCCGCGGAATGTTTGCGTTCGTTATTTTCGACCGCCGCGACCGCTCGCTTTTTGCCGCGCGCGATATGTTCGGCATAAAGCCGTTTTACTATACCTTTATGGGCGAAAGCTTTATTTTCGGCTCAGAGATAAAGTCGTTTTTGGAGCACCCAGATTTTAAAAAGGAATTAAACGAGGAGGCTCTGGCGCACTACCTTTCGTTCCAGTATTCCCCTACCGAGGAAACATTCTTCAAGGGCGTTTACAAGCTGCCGCCCGCGCATTACTTTACCTTTAAAAACGGCGAAATGAAGAAAACGCGCTATTTCAAGCCCGATTTTAACGCGCAGGACGGCGTGCTCGAATATTTTGCTGACCTTACGGATAAGGCTGTGCGTGAATCGGTTGCGGCGCATAAGATAGCCGATGTTGAGGTTGGCTCCTTCCTTTCAAGCGGTATTGATTCAAGCTATATTGCCGAGGCGGCGAACGTTGATAAAACCTTTACCGTCGGCTTTGAAAGCCCTGACGGAGACCGCTACAACGAAATACACTTCGCAAAGAAATTTGCCGATACAATAGGTGTTGAGAATATCTCCAAAATTATAACTCCGGAGGAATACTGGGGCACCTTTCCGAAAATTCAGTACCATATGGACGAGCCGCTTGCCGACCCCGCCGCAATAGCGCTTTACTTTGTAAGTCAGCTTGCAAGCAAATATGTAAAGGTGGTAATGTCTGGCGAGGGAGCGGACGAGCTTTTCGGCGGCTACCGCATTTATCAAGAGCCGATAACCCTTACCGCTTATGATAAACTGCCCTTCGGTATTCGCCGCGTTATTTCAAAAATCTGCGAGTATTTGCCGCAGAAGCACGGCATAAACTACCTTGTGCGCCGCGGCAAAACGATTGAGGAGCGGTTTATAGGCAATGCCTCAATTTTCGGCGTCAAGGAGCGAAACGCGCTGCTTAAAAGTGAGGCCGCGAAAAAAGCCGCAGCTCCGCAGGTGCTTTGCGCTAAGTTTTATGACGAGGTTAAAGACAAGGACGATATTACCAAAATGCAGTACCTCGATATAAATATGTGGCTTATGGGGGATATTCTTCTTAAGGCCGACAAAACAAGCATGGCGAATTCGCTTGAGCTGCGTGTACCCTTCCTTGATAAAAAGGTTATGGAGCTGGCGGAGACCATACCGCTTAACTGCAGGGTAAGCACCAAGACCACAAAATTAGCGCTGAGAAAAGCGGCAGAGAAAACCCTGCCGAAATTAACTGCCGAAAAGGATAAGCTGGGCTTCCCCGTGCCGATAAGGGTATGGCTTAAGGAGGACAAATATTATAACACGGTAAAGGAGGAATTTACGGGAGAAATTGCCGATAAATTCTTTAATACCGAAAAGCTGGTCGCACTGCTTGATAGCCACCGCGCGGGCAAGGCGGATAACAGCCGCAAGATATGGACGGTATACACATTTATAATTTGGTATAAGCAGTATTTTACAGAGGCTTAAATTTGAATTGCAGGGAGCGGAAATTTTCCGCTCCCTGTGAGTTTTTTACTGCCTTTTTCGTGTAATAGGTGAAAAGCTTTTCAAGGGGGCGGATAAATGGACAGCGGAACCTTTAATTACCGCCGTTTTCGTGACGGCGGTGATGAAAACGGACTGGTCGAAATAATAAAAGAATACAAGGACGGGCTTATTTTTTACCTTAACAGCATTGTCGGCAATATTCATACCGCCGAAGAGCTGGCGGAGGATACCTTTGTGCTGCTCGGCACCAAAAAGCCGCGCGATAAGGGTACGGGCTCGTTTAAGACCTGGCTTTATACCATAGGGCGGAATATTGCGATTGACAGCCTGCGGCATAAACGCCGTGAGAACGAGCTGACCGACGCGGAATATGTAAATACAGCCGCCGATGAAGCAAGCCTTGAGGACTCGTACATCGGCGAGGAACGGAAAATAACCGTTCATAGGGCTTTAAACAGTTTAAAGCCCGAATACCGTCAGGTGCTGTGGCTTATGTATTTTGAAGACTTATCCGCTAAAGAAGCCGCTTGCGTTATGAAAAAGAGCGTTCACAGCATAGAAACGCTTGCTTACCGCGCCCGAAAATCACTCAAACTCACACTTGAAACGGAGGGCTTTATTTATGAAGAGCTATAATGAAATGGCGCAAAGCGTGTTGAGCCGCATAAACGAATATGAAGCGGCTGAAAAACGGAAAAGAAAAATATTTATAAAAACGGCGGTGCCTGCCTGCTGCCTATGCGCGGCGGTTATTGCGGGGGTTGCAATACACGGCGCGGGTGCAAAGGGAACTGTTTCCGCACCTAAAAGCAGCTCGACCGAAAGTTATGAAAGTATTACCCCGAATACCGAAAGTTCATCGGGCGGGGAGGGGAAAAAGCTTGCATATGCGGATGATATGTGCGGCGTGGTAATTATTGACGGCAAAGAATATATACAGGATTTTACCGATTACGCAATAGACGAAACTTTTACCGCCGATAAATCTATAGGCGACGCGCGCGATTTTGAGGGAACGTATAAAATGATGGACGGTGTTACATCGGCTGAAATTTATACCGTAAAGGAAAGTCGGAACGTTCTGCTTGTAAAGCTCGGCAACGGCGGAATGGTGGTGCTTATGAGAAAAGGCGAGCTTTGCGTTAACGGCAAGGATTACCGCTTTTACGGCTACGGAAGCGAGGGCGAGAAAAAAGAAAAGCGCATAGGCAAAGCAAAGCCGTATATAATAGATGTGCCTACCAGACAAAACAATATCAGCCCCGATGACGTAATATGGACGGTGAGCGGGGATGAAAACAAGCTTATAGCCGTAAAATCGGACGGAACGCAGGTTATTTATTGCGTCGGACAAAAAATTAAATAATGTCTACTGAATAATTGCATTGGCAAATGCAATTATATAAAATCGAGTTAAAATCTCGATTTTATGGGTCAAAACCTTTGTTTTGACCGTCAGTATCCATTGATTGTCGCCTGATTTTAAAAAGAATCAAAATGTGATTCTTTTTAAAGTGCAAGGTTTTTTCGCAAAATTGCGCAAAAACCTTGCACCTGAACAATTCAAAAGTTTACACCAACATGCTCGGGTTAAGGTGCTTTTGAATTGTTCAGCAGGCATTAAATAGAGCATTTTTAAAAACCGCCGTTTTGACTGTATTTCGGCGGTTTTTTTGTGTGATTTTTTTAGGTTCGATTTACATAATCCGCTGCTGTGATTTTATTGCAGAGCCTCGGTTATCCAACTTATTAACAAAGTTATCCACCGAATACGGGTGTTAAAGCCCGAATAATCGCCTTAAACAATGTGGATTAGTGGATATCACGGTGTATAAGTCGAATTACAGCAAGGTTGTCTGAGTTTACATAATGCCAAGTTTGCAAAAATATGTCAGCGAAAACGGTTTTCTCTCGGGAGTCCGTTTTTTACGGCTTTTATCAGCTCGCTGCGCGTGTTAAGCTCTGGATTCTTTAAAACCGAGCGGCGCAGCTTTTCAAGCGTTTCTCCGATTGCTCTGCCGCTTATTCCGCATTTTTTCAAATCACTGCCGCCGATTTTAAGATCGGAAATTCTGTAGGGCTCGCCGTTTTTTATTATTTCCGTAAGCATATCCCGCGCGGCTGCGCAGTCTTTGCCGTAAGCCGACCTATAATCGAAATAATTTTCTGCGGAAGGGGGCGAGGTCAAATAAAGCATTTCTTTAATTTCGGGCTTTGTTTTCGGAAAGGGCATATTAAGAAGCGTGAGCATATCCTGCGCGGCTTTTTTGGTTTTGTTCGGTACCTTCAAAAAATCAAGCGCAGCTGTAACATCTGCTCCGCCCGAAAAAAGAAAGGCAAAAAGCTTTGTATCGGCAGAGCCTAAAAGCGGTAATATGCCGTAATCGGGGGAGGTATTAACCCCTAAAAAGCCAAGCCCGCCTATATCGGTCAGCGGCTTTAATGCGGCGGGGTTTTTGCCGCAAAGGGTTTTTAAAAGCTCGGAATAAATTCGCTCCGCACTTACGCTTTTAAGCGTGGGCGCATACTCCAAAGCCGCTTTAAGAGTGTTTTCTTCTATATCAAACCCCAAAACCGAGGAAAAGCGGAAAAGCCGCAAAATTCTGAGTGCGTCCTCGCAAAAACGGCGTTCAGGCTCGCCCACGGCGCGCAGCAAGCGGTTTTTAATATCCTCTTTTCCGCAAAAACAATCTATTAAACCGTCCTTTTTGTTATAAGCCATTGCATTAACCGTAAAATCACGGCGCGCAAGATCCTCGCGTAAGCTTTTTACAAACACCACGCTGTCGGGACGGCGGTGGTCGCGGTATTCGCCGTCCGCTCTGTAAGTGGTAACCTCGTTCGGAATGCCGTTTATAATAACCGTAACCGTGCCGTGCTTTATGCCCGTAGGCACGGTTTTTTCAAAAAGCGATATAACGGTTTCGGGTTCGGCAGAGGTGGTAATGTCAAAATCGTGCGGCGTATCGCCGTTCAGCATATCTCGTACGCAGCCGCCCACGGCATATGCCTCGTATCCGTTTTTTTGCAGAGTTTCAATAATATATTCGGTATCGGGCGGTAAAAAAAGCATAATTTTTATTTTCCTTTCAAAAAAGGGTTTATTTTTTTGCCGTTTAGCAATATAATAAGAAGTAATAATGTTTTTAAGGAGACCGATTATGAAGCAGCTTCGTGATGAGGATAAGATCATAACACAGGTAAAGCATATTCATATGATAGGCATAGGCGGCAGCGGAATGTGCCCACTTGCCGAAATACTGCACGGTAAGGGGTACTTCCTTACCGGGTCGGATAATAACGAAAGCGACCCGCTTACAAGAATCAAAAACCTCGGCATAAAGGTTTATATGGGGCACAGGGCTGAAAACATAAAGGGAGCGGAGCTTGTGGTGTACTCCGCTGCAATAGCCGCCGATAACCCCGAGCTTTGTGCCGCGCGCGAGCAGGGTATACCCACAATGGAGCGCTCGCATATGTTAGGGGCGCTTACCCGTCATTTCGATAATGTCATAGGCGTATGCGGTACGCACGGCAAAACCACCGTCACCTCTATGATAACACAAATTTTAATTTTAAACAAGATGGATCCTACCGCGGTTATAGGCGGAAAGCTGCCGCTTATAAATTCAAACGGTATTTCGGGCAAATCCGAAACCATGGTCTGCGAGTCCTGCGAGTTTGTTGATACCTTTTTGCAGCTGTCGCCCGATATTGCGGTGCTGCTTAATATCGATAACGACCACCTTGACTATTTCAAAACTATGGAGAATATGACACTCTCTTTCCATAAGTTTTTGAAAATGGCGAAAACGGCATATATAAACGGGGACGACAGCCGCGTTTTAACCGCCGCAAAGGATATTGAGGCGAATATTATTACCTTCGGCTTCGGTGCGGATAATTTTTACCGCGCCGAAAATATAGAAAGCCGCAAGCGCGGTTTTGCGTTTGATGTTGTAAGAGATAATAAAAAAATCATAAATATTGAAATGCATATACCGGGCAGGCACAATGTTTTAAACGGGCTTGCCGCGTTTGCCGTGTGCTTTGATATGGGCGTTCCGGCAGACGGAATTAAGGACGCTGTTGAAAAATTCACCGGTGCCGGCAGGCGTTTTGAATTTTTGGGCGAGTATGACGGCTTTATGCTGGCTGATGATTACGCTCACCACCCGACCGAAATTAAAGCCACCCTTTCCGCCGCAAAGGAGCTTGACTATAATAACGTTATAGCGGTGTTTCAGCCCTTTACCTTTTCGCGCACGGCGCTTTTAAAGGATGATTTTATAAAGGCGCTTTCCATTGCCGATAAGGTAATACTGACCCCGATCATGGGCTCGCGCGAAAAAAACACCTACGGCATTAAAAGCGAGGATTTGGCTGCGGGGCTCCACGATGTTTGCGTAGTGGACGGATTTGAAAATATAGCCGATAAGATTGAGGAAATTGCCCGCCCCGGTGATCTGGTTATTACAATGGGCGGCGGCGATATTTACAAGGCGGCGCACATTATACAAGGCAGGCACGCGGAATGACCGAAAAGCTATACGATAAGGACTCGCATTTAAAAGAATTTACAGGCACGGTATTATCCTGTGAAAAAACGGGAGAAAAATATGCCGTAGCTTTAAACCAAACCGCATTTTTCCCGGAGGGCGGCGGTCAGCAGTCAGACCGCGGATATATAGGGGACGCGTATATATCGGACGTGCAGATAAAAAACGGCGAAATACTTCACTTCGCCGATAAGCCGCTGAGTGTGGGACAAGCCTATGACTGTAAGCTGGATTTTGATTTCCGCTTTCGCAATATGCAGAACCACTCGGGCGAGCATATAATTTCGGGAATAATCCACCGCCTTTACGGCTTTAATAATGTCGGCTTTCATTTGGGAGCGGAAATGACAATGGACTTTGACGGCGAGCTTACAAGACAGCAGCTTGACGAAATTGAAGACCTTGCAAACAAAGCGGTGTATGAAAATCTGCCGGTAAAAGCCTATTATCCGACCGATGAAGAGCTTAAACAACTTGATTACAGAAGCAAGCTTGATTTAAAGGAAAATGTGCGCATAGTGGAAATAAAGGGCGTGGACGTTTGCGCCTGCTGCGCGCCTCACGTTAGGGCAACCGGCGAAATAGGAATTATAAAAATTCTTGATTTTGAAAAATACAAGGGCGGCGTGAGGCTGATTGTAAAATGCGGAGCGGACGCGCTGCGCGATTACCGCGAAAAGTACAAAAGCGTGCTGGAAATATCGAATTTACTCTCCGCAAAGCAGCCTGAGGTGTCGTTGTCGGTTGTGAAGCTGAACGAACAGTTATCGGCAGAAAAGGCGGCGGCAGCCGCGCTTAAAAAACGCCTGATTGCCGAAAAGGCGGCGGGCTTTGCGCCCGATACCGATAAAACCGCCGTTTTTGAAAACGGGCTTGATATTAAAGAGCTGCAATTATTAGCCGATGCGCTGTGCAAAAAGGCGGGCGGCATACGCGGCGCTTTTTCGGGAGCGGACGGTGCTTTTTCCTTTGCAATATGCGGCGAAGAAACCGCGCTCGGAGACTTTTTTGCGGAATTCAAGGCCGCGTTTAATACACGCGGCGGCGGCAGGAACGGCATAAGGCAGGGAACCGTGTGTGCAGACCGCGCGGAAATAGAAAGGCTTTTCACAGAATAAAACAGAGGAGATGTTTAAATGGCAAAAATACGGACTAAAAGACAGCAGGCAATTATAAAACGGCGGATATTTCTCACATGCTGCGCAGCAGTGCTTCTGGCGGTTGCGGCAATTGTTGTGTTTGCGGCAAGCGCGGTATTGAAATCGGACGATAAAAAGAAGCCCGATAATTCACAGAGCGCCGATTCTTCAAAGGTCGAAAGCGTTGAAATACCCGAAACCACCGCGCGGGTAATATCAACAGGTGATATTATGGTGCACTCGACCCAGGTTGACGGCGCAAGAACACAGACGGGCGAATATGATTTCAGTCCGTATTTCAAAAATCTTTCCTCATACTTTAAGGCGGCGGATCTGTCGGTTGCAAACCTTGAGGTCACCTTCGGCGGCACGGAATCGGGCAAATACAGCGGTTATCCCGCCTTTAACACGCCCGACAGCCTTGCGGATACCATAAAGGACTCGGGGCTTAATTTCCTTGTGACCTCGAACAATCACTCCTACGATACGGGGCTTTTCGGGCTTAAGCGCACGGCGCAGGTCTTAAAGCAAAGAGGAATTGAATTTATAGGCACAAGGGAGGTTGAAACCGACCCCGCTTACGCCGTAAAGGAGATAAACAACATAAAAATAGGGCTTGCCGATTATACCTACGAGACCTCGGGGCAGACCGCGGGCAGGAAATACCTGAACGGAGCTATAATTGCCGAGGAGGCTAACAACCTTATAAACAGCTTTTCGTATGATAAAATTGACGCATTTTACACCGAAGCTGAAAAGGTGATAGGCGAGATGAAGGCACAGGGCGCGGAGTTTATTGTGTTTTATATGCACTGGGGCAACGAATACCAAACAAGCCCCAACACCTGGCAGAAAACGATTGCTCAAAAGCTTTCAAACCTCGGCGTTAATATGATAATAGGCAGCCACCCGCATGTTATTCAGCCGGTAGAGCTTATCCGTCCCGAGGGCGGCGAGGGCTACACAATATGCCTTTATTCCACCGGAAACTGCATTTCAAATCAGCGGCAGGAGCTTATGGACAGCTGCCCCTCAGGTCATACGGAGGATGGTCTTCTGTTCGATTTTACCCTTAAAAAGAATAAGGACGGCGTGGCTCTTTCGGAGCTCAAGGTTGTGCCGACCTGGGTGAATAAATATAAGGAATCGGGTCACAGCGGATATTTATACACGGTTTATCCGCTTGAAGCGGCAAACGACGGCGCGGCGAAATTCGGACTTACGGGCACCGCGGCGACAAAGTCGGCTAAATCCTATGAGAGAACCAAGGCTATTGTGGCGGCGGGACTCACACAGTGCCAGCAGGAAATAGGCTGCAATATTACTTTTCAGTAAAGGAACTGATGAAAAATGATAGACGAACAGGTTAGAAAATTAGTTTGCTACGGGCTTGAAAGAGGACTTTTCACAGAACGGGACGAGATATACGTTACCAACCGTATTCTTGAAATTCTGCAGCTTGACGAATATAACTGCGATACCGTTTTTTCGGATGTTGACCTTGAAGAAACGCTGAAAGCCCTGCTTGATTACGCCGCCGAAAAGGGACTGACGGAAAACGACATTACTCACCGCGATTTATTTGATACAAAGCTTATGGGGGCTTTAATGCCGAGACCGAGCGAGGTTACAAATAAGTTTAAGGAGCTTTACGCTATATCCCCCAAGGCTGCCACCGATTACTTTTATACTTTAAGCCGGGACAGCGACTACATACGCCGCTACCGCGTGGCAAAGGATATTAAGTGGCTGACTGCAACGCCCTACGGCGAGCTTGAAATTACCATAAACCTTTCAAAGCCCGAAAAGGACCCGAAAGCGATAGCCGCCGCCAAAAACGCGCCGCAGGCGGGCTACCCGAAATGTATGCTATGCCGCGAGTGCGAGGGGTACGCGGGCAGAATAAACTTTCCCGCAAGGCAGAACCACCGCGTTATACCCATTACGATAAACGGCAGCGACTGGTGCTTACAGTATTCGCCCTATGTTTACTATAATGAGCACTGCATTGTGTTTAACGCAAAGCACACGCCTATGGCTATAAATCGTGCGTCATTTAAAAAGCTGCTCGATTTTGTAACGCAGTTCCCGCATTATTTCGTAGGCTCAAACGCCGATCTGCCTATTGTGGGCGGCTCGATTTTAAGTCATGACCATTTCCAGGGCGGCAACCACACCTTTGCAATGGCGAAAGCGCCGATTGAGACTGAACTGCATTTTGACGGCTTTTCGGATATTGAGGCGGGAATTGTAAAGTGGCCTATGTCGGTAATACGCCTGCGCTCTGAAAATACCGAAAGGTTAGTTGAGCTTGCCGATAAAATACTTACCTGCTGGCGCGGATATTCCGACCCCGACGCCTTTATATTTGCCGAAACCGACGGCACGCCCCACAACACAATAACCCCGATAGCAAGAAAGACAAACGGTAAATTTGAGCTTGATCTGGTGCTACGCAACAATATTACCACGGCTGAGCACCCGCTCGGCGTTTTCCATCCGCACGCGGAGCTGCACCACATTAAAAAGGAAAATATAGGACTTATTGAGGTTATGGGTCTTGCGGTGCTGCCGGCGCGTCTTAAAAACGAAATGGCACTGCTTGAAAAGGCAATGCTCGAAAACCGCGATATACGAAAAGACGAGGTGCTTGCAAAGCACGCGGATTGGGCAGACGAAGTGCGCCGAAAATACGGCGAGCTGACGAAAGACAATATCAGCGAAATAATAAGGGACGAAATAGGTCTTGTATTCTCACATGTGCTTGAGCACGCGGGTGTTTTCAAGCGCACCGAGGAGGGAAGACGCGCATTCCTGAAATTTGCCGCGGGAGTAAATAAATGTTCATAACCGTTTTCACCCAGGTCTCCGTTTTAATGCTGATGATAGCGGTGGGCTTTATTGCGGCAAAAACCGGAATCATGACCGAGGCGGGAGCCGCCTGCTGCACCGATATCGCGCTTATAATAGCAACGCCCTGCGTTATTATAAAATCGCTTATGCGCAGGTTCGACGCGGCGGTTATGAAATCGCTGCTGCTGGCTGTTGTTTTAACCCTTTTGGTGCAGGTGCTTATGATTACCCTCGGCACGCTGCTCCTTCGCTCAAAGGACTTAAGGCGGCAGCGAACTCTGCGCTTCGGCTCGATTTTCGCAAACTGCGGGTTTATGTCGCTGCCGCTGCAGGAGGTAATGCTGGGGTCTGACGGCACGCTTTACGGCTCTGCCTATGTTATAATGTTTAACCTTGTGGTGTGGAGCTACGGTGTTTACCTTATAAGCGGCGATAAACGCTACATACAGCCGAAAAAGCTTTTTGTAAACCCCGGCATTGCGGGGCTGCTTATAGGGCTTATAATTTTCGTGTTTTCCGTTCCCGTGCCGCATGTGCTTTCATCTACCGTAAATTACCTTGCGGCAATATACACCCCGCTGCCTATGCTTATTATCGGCTACCATTTAAGCAAAACGAATGTGCTTAAGGCTTTTAAGGATGTCAAGTGCATAATTGCCGTTTTATTAAGGCTTATTGTTTATCCGCTTGTATCCCTCGGGGTTTTGTATATTTTGGGGGTGCGCGGCACGCTGCTGGTTTCCGTAATAATATCGTTAAGCGCGCCGGTTGCGGCAGTCACAACGATGTTTTCTTCAAAATTCGGCGGGGGCGATACGGCGCTTTCGGTCGATATGGTGTCGCTCAGCACGGTTCTGTCAATTATTACAATGCCTGCGGTTATAACACTGGCGCAGCTTTTGGCGTAGTAATTGCAATTATTCACAATTTGTTTAATAATTTTGTAAATTTGTTTGGTATTATGGTTTAGAACCAAAAATTATGCTTGGAGGAATATAAATGATCGAAGTAACCGGGCTCAGCAAAAGGTACGGTACTTATCTCGCCGTCAAGGATGTAAGCTTCAGCATCGAAAAGGGCGAGGTTATCGGCTTTTTGGGCCCAAACGGAGCAGGTAAGTCCACAATAATGAATATACTTACCGGCTACCTTTCCCTGACTCAGGGCAAGGTGGAGATTGACGGGTACGATATTGCGGAATACCCCGAGGACGCAAAGCGCAGAATAGGCTATCTGCCTGAGATACCGCCGCTTTATACCGATATGAAGGTGCGCGAGTATTTAAACTTTATTTATGACCTTAAAAAGGTCAAATTCCCGAAAAAACCGCATATTGACGAGATTTTAAGGCTTGTTAAAATTGACAATGTGCAGAACCGCCTTATAAAGAACCTTTCAAAGGGCTACCGTCAGCGTGTAGGCTTTGCCCAGGCGCTTATAGGCAACCCGGATGTACTTATTCTCGATGAGCCGACCGTCGGTCTTGACCCCAAGCAGATAATCGAGATAAGAAATCTTATAGCCCGTCTCGGTAAAAACCACACGATTATTCTGTCATCGCACATACTTTCCGAAATTCAGGCGGTATGCAAACGGGTAATAATTATAAACAAGGGGCAGATAATTGCCGACGACACGCCCGAAAACCTTTCAAACAAGCTGTCGAGCGATCACTCCCTTATTGCGCGCATAGTAGCGGGCGAGCAGGAAATGATTGACGCTTTAAGCACCGTTAAGGGTGTAAAATCGGTTACATCCCTCGGCAGAAAAGAGGATGGCTCGTTCGATTTCCTTATTGAGCCTGAGCACGGTGCGGATGTGCGCGCCGAGGTTTTCAAGCGTATAGTATCCCGCGGGAAGACCCTTTTATCGCTTACCAGCAACAAGGTGTCCCTCGAGCAGATATTCCTGCGGCTTACGGAAGCTGCCGATAACGACGAAGCAAAGCGTATGCTCGGAATAACCGAAAAAACGGAAACGGCGGAAAAACCGAGCGTTGAAATAGCGGATGACGGCAGCGTTACCGTCAAAACAGAGCAGGCAGAGGAGGCAGAGCAATGAGCGCGGTATTTAAAAGAGAATTCAGGGCGTATTTCACAACGCCCATAGGCTTTATTGTTATAGCGGCGTTTTACTTCTTTTTGGGGCTGTATTTTTCAATGATATACAGCTACGGCAGCCCCGACACCGCAATGGTAATAGTGGCAATGTCCACCGTTATTGTTTTTACCATGCCGGTGCTTACAATGCGTCTTATGAGCGAGGACAGGCGGCAAAAGGTAGACCAGGCGCTGCTTACGGCGCCGGTAAGCCTTACATCTATTGTGCTGGGCAAATTTTTCGCGGCGCTTGCAGTTTTCGCAATCGGCTTTGCGCCCACGGTTATTTTTGAAATAATCGTAGCGTCGTATGTCAGCGTTAATGTGATGTCTTATATATACGCACTTTTCGGTATGCTGCTGCTCGGCAGCGCACTGATCTCGATAGGCATGTTTATATCGTCACTTACCGAAAGTTCGGTAATTTCGGCAATACTTACGCTTGTAATCAATATACTTGTGCTTTATATGTCCAACTTCGCAAGTATGATAAAGGTTTCATGGATAGCTACGGTAGTTGAAAAAGCAGCGTTTATAAGCGCCTTTGAAAATTTCGGCGAAAATATACTGTCCGTTGCGGATATTCTCTACTTTGTAAGCATAAGCGCGGCGTTTTTATTCCTGTGCGTCCGCTCGCTTGATAAGAGAAGATGGGCTTAAAGGAGGGTGAGCAAAATGGAAGAAAATAAAAATTTAACTCCCGAAGCGGAAGCTGCGGAAGAAACCGCTGCAGAGAACACACCCGCCGAGGAGACCGTCGCAGAGCAGACCGGCGAGAAAAAGGAAAAGAAAGCCAAAAAAGAAAAAAAGGCGAAAAAACCTAAAAAGCTTAAAAACCAGGCGCTTTTGCGCAGGGGCGGCTATTCGGTTGCAATAACCGCCGCAGTGCTTGCGGGGCTTATTGTGCTGAATGTGCTTGTGAACGCGCTTTCAAACCGTTTTGTTTTGGAATTTGATATGTCCACCGAAAAGGAAAACTCAATGAGCGCGGACAATATCAAATATTTAAAAGACCTTGATAAGGAAGTAAATATAACCGTCTGCGCCGAAAAGGACGGATATACCGGCGGCTATATGAGCTATTACGCGAAGAACCTTTACGGCGTATCGTCCGACGCGTCGAAGTATTTCGAGCAGACCTTAAAGCTTCTTGATAAATACCCGGCATACAACAACAAGATTACCTTGAAATATGTTGATACTCAAGGCTCGGAATTTATCGAGATATCGCAGAAGTATTCAAACGAAAAGTTAGCCTACGGCGATATAATCGTTTCGGCTAAAGGCTCGGATAATAACGAGCGCTACAAGGTTTTGGGCTTTAAGGATGTTTATCAGCTTTCCGAAGACAACACCTACGCCGCCTACGGCTACAGCCAGTCAACCGTCAGCGGAAACAGTGTTGAAACCGCGGTTACAAGCGCTATTGCGTATGTTACAAGCAGCAAAACAAAGAAGGTTGCGCTGCTCACGGGGCATTCCAAGATCGACTACACAGCCGATTATCAGAAGCTTTTAAAGGCTAATAACTACGAAATAGAGACGATTTCCGATAATATCGTGGGTAAAATATCCTCCGATTTTGACGCGGTTATAATCGCGGGTCCTACCACCGACTTTATAGGCAGCGAGCTTGATAATCTTTCCGACTTCCTCGATAACGACGGCAAGCTCGGCAAGGGTCTTCTGTTCTTTGCGGACGCTTCCGCCCCCTACCTTACCAATCTTTACGATTTCTTAAGCCAGTGGGGTATTGCAATAGAGGAAGGTATACTGTTTGAAACCAATTCAGACAACCATATTCCGGACGACCCCATGACTATGGGAATTTATCCCACAAGCAGCGATGAGAGCCTTACAAGCGGAATGCAGCTTTGCATTACAGGCTACAATGTTCCCATGTCCGCCGCATTTGAAAGCGAAAACGGCATAACCGTAAAGGCTCTTATGAGCTCGCTTGAATCGGTTGTGGCAGCGCCTGTCGGTACCGCCGCAAACTGGAAGGGTGCCGATAACTACACCAAAAAGAGCTTCCCCGCGGTGCTTCAGGCGGCGCAGTCTGAATATGACGACGACAATAAGCAGATAACAAGCTATGTTTTCGCGTTTGACAGCGTGCAGTTTATTCAGTCGGAATATAACGAGCAGTCCTCCGTTTCCAATAAAAACCTTACCCTTGCCTGCGCGGAGCGCGCGGTGGGTGCCGAGGATACCGGAATCTCATTTGTTTCTAAAACAATAACCAACGAAAGCTTCGCGGATTCGGTAAGCGAGACTTCTGCGGGAATTGTAAGAATTATATTTATGGGGCTGCTGCCCGTGGCGTGCATTGCCGCAGGAATTTATATCTTTATCAGGAGAAAGAATGCGTAATGAGTGACCTTCCCGAAAAGGATAATAATTTAAACGAAAATACAGAAAATATCGACAGGGAAGAGGACGGTGCTTCCACCGTCTTCTCCGACCCCGCCGACCACAAGAAGACTGCCGTCAAAAAAAAGCGCTCGCTTTTACCCATAATCATTTCGGCTGTTTTGGCGGTGGCGGTGCTGGCGGGCGGCACGGTTGCCGTAATAAAGCTTATTCCCGAGCGTGAGGACGATACCTCCACCCCATCTGTTGAAACAATAAAGGTGCTTGATAAAAGCTCGGACGATTTTAAAATCGTTACCGTTACAAATAAAAACGGCACATTTAAACTTTATTCCGAAGAGGAAAAGGTTGAAAGTTCTTCGTCGTCTTCGGATACTTCAAGCAGCAGCACCAAAACGGTGTGGTATCTTGACGGTTATGCAAAGGACGTTATAAATTCCTCGTCTGTTTCAAGCATTGTAAGCTCTGTTGCAAGCGTTACCGCTTCAAGAGAGGTTACCGCTAAATCCGCCGCCGAGTGCGGGCTTGAAAAACCGACCGTTAAGGCGGACGTTGTAACAAAGGACGGCGCGGAGTTCTCTTTGCTTATAGGCGGAGACTCACCCGACGGCACGGGAATATATATCAAGCTTTCTACCGATGATAAGATATATATTAACGACAGCTCGATTGATTCGTCGCTTGAATTTGACGCCCTAAGCCTTGCCGCAACCGATTCTATAGCGGGTGTGCCCACTTCCGATTTATCTTCAGATTATAAGGACGATAACGGCAACCTTTCATCCTTTGATTCAATAACCCTTACGGGATCTAATTTCCCCGAAAAGCTGATAATTGCGCCGAACACCGATAAAAACCTTTCAACCTATGCGGCGTATATGACCACCTCGCCCACAAAGCGCATTGCCGATAAAGTGGACGGCATTTTCGGGCTTTTCAAGAGCGGCGTAACCGTGAGCGGTGCGTATTCGTTTGATACCTCCGTCTCGACCCGCAAAAAGCTGGGGCTTGATAATCCCGAGCTTACCGCCGAAATTAAGGTTGGCTCCGTAAAGCAAAGCTACAGCTTTAAAAAGCAGGAGGACGGCGGCTACGCGGTTTGGTACGACGGCGCAAAGCTTATTAAAAAGGTTGACGCTTCAAGCATTACCTTTATTGATTACGGGGTCAATAATTACTACGCTTCGTGGGTCTGCCTGCAATCTATTAACGAGCTTTCCAATTTCACTATCAAAACGCCCGAAAAGACTTATAGCTTTGATATAGTTTATGATGATGCCGAGGATGCGGAGGAAACCTACGTTATAACCTATGAGGGCAAAAAGCTCACCGCCGAAAACTTCCAGAATTTCTATCAGGAATGCATTTCGCTTTCCTGCTCGGATTTCACGGTGGATAAGGTGAGCGGCGAGCCTGCCATGACAATTGTTTTCACCTATTCCGATACCTCGCGCGCCAAAACCGACGTTAAATTTGTAAAGTCGGGCGCGGCTAAATATCAGTACAGCATTGATGGCATTGAAATGGGTAAAATAAATTCCTCGGCGCTTAATAAAATCTTAAAGCACGTTGAAAAAGTCGCAAAGGACGAAAGCATAAAATAACTTGACAAACGTGCGCTTATAGTATAAAATAGATAAGCAGTAGGGGCTGTGTTTTCCAAACGGAGAATACAGCCTGATTTTCTGTGTAATGAAATTAAAAGGATGAGCGGA
>ERZ857840.1536-NODE-1536-length-25685-cov-10.815490_pt1 | contig 25685 bp, 25 predicted proteins | sample MGYA00519760_ERZ857840 | MGnify/ENA primary metagenome ERZ857840 (study PRJEB31778, sample SAMEA3449371) | human gut metagenome | biome: human gut; feature: human-associated habitat; material: faeces | place: United Kingdom | collected 2010/2012 ... | reverse complement strand
TGCAAGAAAGATGTATACTGTGGTGCCCCAATGGTGCCCGGAACTGCTAAAAAGCTATGAAAAGTAGCGCGGAGCTATAAAAAGATATTGCCGTTATAGCTCCATTTCGCTGCTTTTCTTTTTCGCTTTCTTTGATGTTTCTTGCCCTGCTTCTTTTCCTGTAACGGTTGTTTTCGGTTGCAGTGCTTTATGATAGGTTTGCAGTACGCTTTGTTTTCTTTCAAGCCGCACATCAACATACTGTGCCGTTACCGCTTCAAGGTTTGTGGAAATACCAAGGGATATGCCAATGCCCTTTAATGTATGCCCCAAAATCTCGCCAACTGTGTAGAAGTCGCCTGTCAGTTGGTGCATATTGGTAGCTGCCGTATGACGTAAATCGTGAAAGCGGATATGCGGCATTTCAAGGTGTCGGATAAGCTGTCCGAAGTTTGCCGACATTCTATCTCTGCGCTGCGGCGAACCGTCAGGCTTTGCAATAAAGAGCTTATTATCATAGTACACCCCACCGCCCGCCTCGGTCAAAGCCTTTTGCCGCGCAATCAGATCAAATTGCCGCAGGAAATACGGCAATGCTTCTTCGGTAATCGGCAAAATACGATCATTGGATTTTGTCGGTGCCATCTCGGTAATGGTCTTTGTCCCCGGCGGCACCTTGAAGGGCATTTGCTCTACAACGCCGAACTGCATTTTTTCAAGGTCAATGTTTGTTGTCCTCAATCCGATAATCTCACTCATACGAAGCCCATACATTCCAGCAAGCACAACAGGCATTTCCCATTCCGTACCTATCACATTGCTCATAAAGGTCTGCATTTGCTCAATGGTGTACGGATCAGGCGTTTTCGCTTGCTTACCGAACTTTGTTATAATATCGCGGGCGGGGTTATGTTCAATGTATCGGTACTTCCGGGCGTGTTCCATTGATACGCTCAATATGCGCTGCGCGTATCGAACGGTGCTATTGGATAAGCCCTTGTCAAATAGCTGGTGAAACATATTATCAAGCATCGCCGGGGTCAGTTGGTTAAGCTGCACATGACCGATATATGGCACGATATGATTGCGAATATGGCTCTTATAGCCCGCAAAGGTGCTTGGACGCAAGTTAGCCTTGCCGTGGTTTTCTACCCATTCCTCCAAATACTCTTTGACGGTCTGCTTGCCTTGTGAAGCAACGACCGGGCTGTAAATGGGATTGGCGAGCTTTGCTTTCATTTCAGCTTCATGCTGCGTCGCTTCTTTTTTGGTTGCAAAGCCCTTTTTTGCGTAGGATTTCTTTTTCCCGTCCTGCCCGGTGTATTTAATGTTTACGTCATAGACGGTACCTGCCTTTCCAGTCAAAACACCGTTGCTGTCGCGCTTATTCTGAACCTTTCTTGATGATACCGCCATAGCTACTTACCTCCCTCCTGGTTTTGGGGAGCTACCTTTCGCTTTGCCCTCTCGTACCAGTCCCAAATAGCAGCGTCGGCAAGCAAACGGCGGTTTCCGTTTTGTATATATTCAAGCTCGCCGCTGTCCATCAGCTCGCGTAGCTTGTTTTCCCCTATGCCGCTGATCCGGCTCATCTGCTCAACCGTTTTGAGCATGGGAAGCACAGGCACAGTGGGATTTGATGTTTCCTTTTTTGCCAATGAGATAACCCCCTTTCGTGGTAATGGCTAAAAGGTCTTGATTCATAAATGGGGCTTTGATCGGACGGTTGTTAGCACAACCTCACGGGAGTTTCACCCCTGCATGGTTCTCATGCAGCCCTACCCATTGCCTGCGACGCTTTGAACGCTCGGACTGTGGCTGTAAGGGAGTATCATTATGTATTCTGCGCGTCGTTGCCTGCAAGCTGCTAAACTTGCTTTGCGGCGTCGGTGTTCGTCGCTCGTTCTCCGATGGGGGAAGTCATGGCGCACCCGCCGTATGGCTCGGCACAAAAGGAACGTATCCGATTTGCCCTATACTGCGTCGCCGTTATCTTGCATCGCTTTCTTTGTCAAGGTTCATTCGTCATTTCCGGGAGAACGCGGGGAAAGGGGTAAGCCGCTTTCAGCCCGGAGCTGATATAGTCAATCCAATTTCATGTTGACAATGGCGGTTATGAGCTTGATTTCCAAATGACGCTTCATGTACTCGTCCACGCAGTAGTGTTCTTGTCCGCAGTCATCATAGAGCTTGCGGGTGCAGAGCTTTTTGATGTACCTGTCGTAATGCCGCAGCACCCGATCCATAGCGGACGGATCACCGGCATGGGCGGCCTCGATCACCGCAAGAGGAAGCAGCTCATAATTACAAGAACGGTTATTGTCCTGATTCATCGTGCTAACCTCCTTTCGGCAGAAGCGTTTTCAGCTTGTCGCGCATCTTGTCCAGCGTCTTTGTCCTGCGCCGTTGCACCGCGCAGCGGGACATTCCCAAAACAGCCCCGACTTCCTTATCCGTCATATCCATAACGAAACGCAGGATCAGGATGCTTTGTTCTGTCGGGGACAGCTCCACAAAGACCTCCGCGACTTGCTCATTGTCAATCCGCAGCTCGCAACCGTGCGCCGTAAAGGTGAAGCTGTCGCTGGGGTATTCCTCCGTGTAACAGAGACTTTGTAGCTCTGAATACGAAAGATCACTGAACGACATTTCCCGTTGGTACTGCTGTCTCATTTGAAGCAGATAGTCCACGGCTTCATTCCGCAGCACTTTCTTACAAAAGGCGTCGAAGCGGTACGGCACGCTCTGACGGGGGATATTCGCCATCGTTATCACCCCCTTTCCGTGGGGGAGTAAGTGGTTTTTTCCCTTTCCGTCAGTACAACCGTTTCCGACCTATCGCGTGCTCGCTTAACCCTCCTTTTTTGAAAATTTTTTTGAGAAAAATGCAAAAGACGCCCGGCTAAACATAGTTCAACCGAGCGCCGAAGCATGGCAATGTATGTAATTTCTACATCGTATAATTCATCAGCAAGGGCATGAAACGCCCAAGGAGCATACAGGATTTTTTTGCGTATGCAGATATGATCCGGGTAAAGATGGAAGTTTGACATAGCGGCAATCCTCCTGTTGCCGCCGCTTATTTGTCAGCTATCAAGTTGTAGTGCAAGCATAAACGGCGGCTTTCCCGGAAAAGCCGCCGTCAAAGAAAAGGTTATAGTAAGGCCACACCTGCACTACCCGCCGTCATGCGGCTTTCCCGATTCTTCTTTCGTGTGAATACTCATAATCAGGGCTCCTTAGTATAAGCCAGTAATGGATGATACGACTATCATTTCTCACAACTTACGATAAAGAATCTCACCCTTTTCTTTTAGCCAAAGAATAGCTGCTGCTGTTAAACCCACTACAATAAGGATAATAACGGCATTCCCGATGAAAAGATGTTTGGGAAAATGCTTTATAAGAATATAAAATCCACCGCAAGACAAAGCCATGCTCATCAGTGCATTTAGAATTGCAGGTATACTGCGCTTAACAATATATGTAGCGTTTTCCCAATCAAAACTGGGAAATAGTAAGTTCGCAATACACCCTGCCACCCCGATAAACGCGGAAAAAACAAGTGGTAGCAAGTATCCAGAAAGGATAGCTGCCCATTGAAGGTGTAAGCCAAATGCTAAAGCCGTATTGAGGACGAGTGTTATTGGAATAGACAGCGAAAGATGAAACAAGAGCTTTGCCTTGATAAATTCAAAAATACTTATAGGCATGGATTTTATAAGCTCCATGTTTTTCCCTTCAATAGAAATGCTTGGGAATGTCGTGCAGGAGAGAGATACCATAATTGCGAGAGCATAGACATACAGCATTTCACCGGATGAATAAGGGATTTGAAATAGTCCGCCAAATTGATAAATCTGTGCAGCGACATCTTCCTTTATTACAACGGCAAAAATAACAAAAATTGCCGCCATCATATAGCCGAGAGCAGTATTGATGACATAGACAGGAATTGAAAAATACCGATGCCGTTCCCGTGCAATCAGGGCACCGATTATGCCTTTTTGTGCAAAAGAATAAGCGCCTTGCAGAGAGACGGATTTTGTATCGTGCGAGAGATCACAGTACCAATGCCGAAATATGCGGCCAATAAGACAAGCCATTAAGTACCCTAAAAGCAAAACTCCCGAAAGATACAATACAAAAGCAAAACCTTGTAAGCTCACAATGGATTGTATTGCTTTATCGAGTGGCCCTTCCCCTGAGAACAGGGAAAACAGCGTGGTCGTTGAATCTTCTGGGGCAGCGGAAAAATGTAAAAAGATATACGTCAAATACGTAAATAGAATAATCACAGCCGCAACTGTTTTCAATCGGGCCAGCAGAATGGAGGGCTTGTGCATAATGTAGTAGATGCCTGTACCTATAATCGTCCCTAAAAGGCTAGGAATGACTGGTAAGAGCAAAACGACAACAGCCATTGCAAAATAATACAAAGGTGAGGTTTCCGCTGCTATACGGTACAAATGCACCATCGGGAACAGCAAGAAGCTGTTAAGAAACAGTTGGAGAATATAGAGAATAGAGAGTTTAGAAAGTGAAATGTATAGCATTGGAATTGGCAACGCGAGCTTTGCTTCAACATTTTTGTCAGATAAAAGAAGTCCGCTGCCCCAAAAAATACCTATGAAAAGATTGAGGACAACACTGACTTTCAACATTGGCCCGAAAAAGTAAGCAATTACTTCTTCAATTGTCCATGCGTAGGAAAAAACTGTGTGCAAAGAGTTCATCCAGTAAATGATTATCCCAATCACAACAGCAAAAATTAAAATGTACAAAGAAATAGCCTTGCTGCGCTGCGAAGGGTTACCGTAGCGCATTTGATTTATTCTGAATATCCGAGTAAAGTCATTTTTCAATAGACGGATCAAAACTTTCATTACTATTCAACTCCATAAATGCTTCTTCCAATCCCTCAACGCCGATAAGTTCTTCGGTTGTACCGGAGTATAAAAGCCTTCCATCCTTTATGATAGAGATTTTATTGCACAGTTTTTCAACTACATCGAGAATATGACTTGAAAACAGTATAGAGCTTCCTTTCCGACAGAGCATTTTCATTTGCTCTTTCAGAGCAATAAAGGCTTCCGGGTCTAATCCAACGAAAGGCTCATCCAAGACGAGTAGTTTGGGATTGTGAGAAAAGGCCGCAATTAAAGCCACTTTTTGCTTCATGCCATGTGAATACGATGAAATCAAGCCAGAAATATGCGGCTCCATTTGAAAGGCATGAATTAGCCGCTCTATGTTTTGCTTTCTATCTTTTGCCGAAATCTGATATATGTCGCAAACGAAATTAAGATATTGCATCCCTGTCATATATTCCTCTAATCGCGGGGTATCCGGAACATACGCCATCTTTCTTTTACAAACTATTGGCTCTTTGACAACCGAGATGCCGTCCAAAAGAATATCTCCCTCGGTAATCGTGATAATCCCCATACACGCTTTTAGTGTAGTAGTCTTTCCTGCCCCGTTTTTTCCGACAAACCCCATGATGTCGCCATCATTCACGACAAAGCTCAAATGGCTGACAGCCTCTTTATCCCCATATTTCTTTGAAAAGTTTTTGATTTCAAGCATAATAAGCACCTGCTATCATTTAGAAAAAAATCGAAATGAAAATCAAAAAATAACCACTCCGCAATCAATTTTCATTTCATCCCCATGTAGATAAGCATACCTGTGATAACAAAGGCAAGCACAGGCGTAATGTAGTACAAAAAGGATTTTCCTTCCTGAGCCTTTAGCCGAAAAGCCACGATCAGGTTAATCACGCTGAAAGCAGCCGGGCCGCCAAATACAAGCGCATTTCGGGGCCAAAATGAATTAGGGTTTCCGGCGCTATCGAAATGAACGGGGACTGATTGCGGAAGTTTAGAATAAAAGACGAGGAACACCGCAAGCGTAAGTATGCACAAAAGTGTGCTTAGGATGATGTGTTTTGTCGTAGATTTCATGGTTCATTACCTCCTTATACCCTTTTTTGTCTTTGAACGTACAGAGCCAACGAGTATACCAACGGAACAGCAACCGCCAATATGATGACCAGCGGAGTGGTTACTTTTGTAATATGATGTAGAGGATGAACAAGCAGTACCAGTCCGGCAATTATCCACGTATAACTGCCAAGTTTATGGGTTTTGTACCATCCTTCTTCGTCCTTAAAGAGCCATGGAAACTTTAATCCAACAAAGTAGTTAATATGATTTTTGGGAAAGTAGTTGCCAACAATAATCAAAATGATCCCTACAAAAAAGCAGGTAAAAGTTTCCGTGTTAATCTGAACAGGTAGAAAAGAGTCAGCTTGCAGGATAAGGCACACGACACTTGCGAGGGGCATACTCCATTTACCGATAAGCACCAATTTTCTTGCTGCATTTTGTTTCACTATGCGGATGTTGTTCAACGCAAAGTTCAGTGCAATGTTATAAACCGCAAAGATTATGCATTGAATAACAAGGGCTTGGTTTTCATTCCCATGAATAGTGTTGATAATCGCAGCGGTAGCTAAGATAGCTAAACAGACTGCGGTTGTCATTATCAGTGTTATTCTTGCGTTCCTATTCATCTTCATCGTTACTCCCCCGAAACTGCATGAGCCACATCATAGCGTCCTCGAACACAGAAGTATTTATTTCATAGTAGATATATTTTTGGTATCGCGTTTCAAAAACCAAATCAGCCTTTTTCAAGATAGAAAGATGGTAAGAAATCGTAGCGTTGGACAATTCAAATTCTGCAACAATTTCTCCAGCGGACATTTTACGCCGCTGCTTTAGTAACAGTAATATATCCCGTCGAACAGGGTCGCTCAACGCCTTAAACACATCTGGTAGACTCACAGTATCACCTGCATACTTCATTTAGAATTTTTTCTAAATGATATTTTAACTGATTTGAAGGTGTTTGTCAAGATGGAGAGATTTCTAAGAGACAATGAAATATAGGTGTATGTTCTTCCACATCATTCCCAAAACTATTGATGAACTATACAATGTTGAGAGGTGATGAAAACATGGCAAAAGTTGAGCAATGCCCCGGCTTTGAAACTTTTGGCGCTGATGTAAAAACAGCCCGTGAAAAGCTGGGTATCTCCCGCAGAGAACTTGCGGAGAAAATCGGGGTCGATCCCCGGTATCTGGCCAACATCGAATTGAACGCGACCATTCCGAGTATGCCGCTTGTGGTGCAGCTCTTTCACCTGTGCAGATTACCGGCTGAAAAGTATTTCAACCCAGAGCTGCGGCAGCAGGAAACCGAGCAATGTCAGCGCGTGAAATATAAAGTGCAGCTTTGCCCGGAAAAGTATCTGTCTGCTATCGAAAGCGCCATAGACGAGCTGATGAAGCTGGACAAATAGAAGCCGTTTCCTGTATGTGAGGAAGCGGCCTCTTGTTTTATATTTTTCTGATTTATGCCCGCGAAAGCGAGCATTTTTTGTCGTTCCCGGTGTTGTATTAGTGAGGGGATAAAAGTTACATAGCAAGCATAGGAAGCGGGTACCCACTTCCGTATTTTCGACCTCCCGCGCTCCGGCGCGTCGGTTGAAAATTGCTTGTACCCTCACAGGCTATCGCCTGTTGGGGCAGACCCTTGGGAAGCGTCCCAAACCCTCAAACAGCAGAAAGGAGCGTGAATACATGGACGGACGGAAAAGGACGGTGCAGCTAAAGTTTCGCGTGACGGAAGCCGAGCGCGATTTAATCCTTGAAAAAATGAAGCTGATACCAACACGGAATATGGCCGCGTATCTGCGGAAAATCGCAATCGACGGATATATCATTCAGATAGACCATAGCGACATAAAGGCAATGACCGCCGAGATACAGAAGATCGGGGTCAACGTCAATCAGATCGCGCGGCGCGTGAACAGTACGGGCAGCGTCTATCAAGAGGACATAGACGAGATAAAGGGGGTGCTGAATGAGATATGGCGGTTACAAAGATTAAACCTATTAAAAGCACGTTGAGCAAAGCCCTCGCCTATATCCAAAATCCCGCCAAGACAGAAGAAAAAATGCTTGTGTCCTCGTTCGGCTGTTCCTATGAAACGGCAGATATTGAGTTTGCATATACCCTGTCGCAAGCGTTAGAGAAAGGCAACAATTTAGCCCACCACCTCATGCAATCCTTTGAGCCGGGGGAAGTCAGCTATGAAAAGGCGCATGAGATAGGTCGTCAGCTTGCCGACGCGGTAACAAAGGGGCAATACGAATATGTTTTGACTACCCACATAGACAAGGGGCATATCCATAACCATGTGATTTTTTGTGCGGTCAATTTCATCGACCACCGCAAATACAATTCCAACAAGCGGAGCTATTACGGCATACGCAACATCAGCGACAGGCTGTGCCGGGAAAACGGCTTGTCCATCGTTGTCCCCGGCAGGGGCAGCAAGGGAAAGAGCTATGCGGAGTACCAAGCGGAAAAGACGGGTACAAGCTGGAAAGGCAAGCTGAAAATTGCCGTTGACGCGCTTATCCCGCAAGCGTCAGACTTTGCCGATTTTCTGCGACTGCTGCAAGCGGCGGGCTATGAGATAAAGCCCGGTAAATACATATCTTGCCGCGCACCGGGGCAGGAACGCTTTACCCGTCTGAAAACGCTCGGCGCGGATTATACAGAGGAAGCCATAACGGAGCGCATCAAGGGCAGGCGCACCCGCGCCGCCAAAGCCCCGAAGCAGGGGCGCGGCGGTATCTCCCTTGTTATCGACATTCAGAACAGCATCAAGGCGCAGGAAAGCCGGGGCTATGAGCATTGGGCGAAAATCCACAATCTCAAACAGGCGGCGAGGACGCTGAACTTCCTCACGGAAAACAGGATTGACAGCTATGCAGAGCTTTCCGCAAAAATCGCGGAAGTGAACGCGGCAAGTGAACAGGCGGCAGGCGCATTAAAGGGCGTCGAAAGGCGGCTTGCGGATATGGCGGTCTTAATCAAGAATGTTTCGACGTATCAAAAGACAAAACCCGTCTATGAAGCGTACCGGGCGGCAAAGGATAAGGCGGCGTACCGCGCCGCCCACGAAAGCAGCTTAATTCTCTTTGAAGCCGCCGCAAAAGCGGTCAAGCCCGCGTTGGTCGGCGGCAAGCTCCCCAATGTCGCCGCGCTGCAAGCGGAATATGCCGCGCTCGGAGAGCAGAAAGAAACGCTCTACGCCGACTATGGCAGGCTGAAAAAGCAGGTCAAGGAGTACGACGTTATCAAGCGGAACATCGACAGTATTTTGCGGCGTGAAAGTGAGCCGGAGCGGGGTAAGGAAAATGTGCGCGGATAAATGCGGATTGTGTGGAAATCCCCGAAAAAGCATGGTATGATGAAACTATCCCAATGTAGGACTGCTGAACGCTATCCATATTTTTACGAAACAGAGGTGAGGTTATGACGCGGGGTGAGATTTGGAAAGACTTTTTTAAGAAAACGGTTTTGACCGTTCTGATTGCCGGGGTGCTGTTTTATTGGGCTGCACTGGTATTCACAAAGGACGGGGCAACGAACTACTTTTATATGTGGCTGTGCTGCGGCATCCCCTTTGGCATACGCCGTATGTTCGTATGGCTTATCCCACGCGGCTTCGACCTTTCCGGCACGGTGGGCATCGTTGCGCTCAACTTCATTGTGGGCGGCTTGATTGGCGGTGTCATTCTGATATGGCGGCTTGCGGTCGCGGCATGGTATATCCCTCTGACGATATATCGGCTTCTAAACGTCGGCAGGGTCGGCGTAGCAGAAATCGGCGAGGAATAAGCAAAAAAGAGAACGGGGCGCGGCAGCCGATGATGGCCACCGCGCCCCGTCTTTTCGTGGGTGCTGCTTTAAGGGTCTGTTACGCAGTAGAACGCTGTTTTTGCGGGTTTAGGTATAAATCCCCTGTCATGCTCAAATCGCGTCTGAAAAGCGGCATGGCGTAAGGGCTTTTTCGCGCCTACTGCGTAACGCGGGCGCGTCGTTTCCGCATCCGCTCGGCGGCTTGCCTGCGGGTGATCCGCTTGCGGCAGTCCGGGCAGTATTTGACGCTGTTTGAGGTGGACGCAAACGCCGTGCCGCACTCGGCGCACCGCCGCCTGTCCTCGGCTTGGTAAAGCTCTGCGAAAAGCAGCTTGTCGGCGGGAAGTACGGCGTTTTGAAACCATCTGCAAAGAAGCGAATAGGAAATGAGCTGCGGACAAACGCACTCGTCCCCATCGTCCAACAAAATGCAGTTCCCGCCCATACAGTTGCAGCAGGTTTTCTTGATAAGGGCGTTCGCTTTGCGGCTCTGCTGTGGCGTCAGCCGTTTCAGCCCGCTCATACTTCGTCGGCGGCAGATACGGCGAGAGCGGCAAAGTCGGCGTCGCTCATGGCGCGGAGCTTTGCAAGGGTACGCAAGGCAAGCTCGCGCATTTCACCGTCCATATAGGGCAGCGCACCCGTCATTTCCCCGATAAGCTCCCTGCGCGTATCGGCGATGTAGATGCTGATAAGATTTGTTTCCTCAACGGTAAATCGGTTCATGCTCATACCTCCATTTCGTGATGTTTTGTTTTCGCCGCCCGCTTCGGAGCGGCTTTCTTCTTGTCGGCGGCAAGCTGCGCCCGGATAGAGGGGCGGGGCTTGCGAATATCCCGGTCGCGGTTTTCGTTCTTGTCGATCAGCGCATAGATGCCGTGCCTGCCCTCGATTTTGGAAAAGGTCAGCGTCTTGTAGGGAAGCAGAGAGAAAAGGCGGTCAACGTCCCGGCTCGATGCAAGCATCAGAAACGCCGGGGCAAGCTCTGTCATGTAGTGGGTTTTGTTCGGGCTGTTGGGGCTGTACTGACGTTTCATGTCGGCAACAATGCGCCGCGCTTCGGCTTCAATCAGCCCGTCGCGCAGGGCGGCGATATGCGCCTTGAAGTCCCCCGGCGAAAGCTGCTCACGGCTGCGCCGTTCCTCTTGCAGAAGATCGCGCAAGGCTTCGGGGGCGTTTGGCTGCACCTCAAAGCGGAGAAACGCGCCATACTGCGGATCGGGTGAACCGCCAAGGTATCTATTTGTCGGCTGGCTACGCTCGCCGCGCTCATAGAAAAGCGTTACGATGTCTGCGGGAAGCGCCTGCTCCCGAACGTGCCGGAAATGGGCGGCATAGTCCAGCTCATAGAGGTTTCCCCGGATTTTGCCGCGCTCCCTGTCTGTCAGCTCCACGGCGTAGGCAAGGATGCGGTCACGTGTCTGCTCCCCGTGGAACTTCCATGTGTTGTATGGGCGGGTGTCTTTGAGAAAAACGTCGCGCTCCCGGAAGCAATGTGTCCCGGACGGGCGGGAGAGCCACAAAAGCGTCCTGTCCTCACGGTCGGGGCTTGCAGCAGCCTCGTGAATGATCTTCTTGTCAATCTCAAAATCGCTTTGGTAAAAGCCGGTGTTCTGCTTCATCACCGCATCAAGGCAAGCCAGTATATCCATGTTTTCAAACTTCTGCATACGATCAGATCCTTTCCAAATCCTGCGTCTTGCTCCTTTGCGCCTTTCTCTGGGCGGTCTGCTCCTTTGCCGCCCGAAGCTGCGCTCGGATCGAGGGCTTTTCCTCTTTGCCGCGCTCCTTATCGGCATGGATGGCGTTCGCAAGGTCGATCAGGGAAATCGGCTCACCCGCCTTTGCTTTCTGCTCCAATTCCCCGACGGTGGGCGTCTGCGGTGTGTTGTTGATGATACCGTCAAAATTGTTGTCGTTCTGCTCCACAATATCCTCAACGTGCTTTAGATAATTCTGCGGCTGCAAAAACTCCGGCGTCTGTCGATAGCCGATGCTGTCAACGTAATGCGCCGTGTCCTGCCCGTTCTGATGCAGCACCACCACATCGGAAACGGAAAGGCTGTGTCCCTTAAAGTCTTTCGGGTGGTCGATATTAAAGCGGGTAAAAATAGCTTCAAGGCTCGTACCCGGTGCAAGGGGCGCGGAATAGATCAGGTCATAGTTCGCCGGATCAACCGTGTGTCCCGCTGCGGTCAGACGGTCGTAAGGCTCAAAGCGCAAATCCCGCGTTTCGTCGCCGCGTTTGAGCTGGTAAATGGAAAAGCTGTCCCTGTCCGGCTCCTGCGCCTGTGTGCGCTCCGCAAGCGTCTTTTCGGCACGTTGCAAAACGGCATCGCTGACGGGTAGCGCATACAGCCCGGAAGCAGAGGAAAAGCCGACGTTGTTGAAAACATAGTCCACTTCACTATCTTTCAACGCGCCTGCCGCAAAGTATTTCTCCCGCGTGGGTTCTGCACTCACCTTGCCATCCGCGATGTCGTAATTCAGCCCGGTTTCGATATGGGAGCAGATGTTTCCGTCCACCGCCAGTGTTACATAGTACCAGCCCATATATCCGCTGCTTTGACCGTCCGCACCGTCGTTGAACTCGACGTTGAGCAGGGTGTAGGGCTTCAAGCCCTTCTGCGCGGCAATGGCATTGTCCTTTGCTTCGCGCTCCATGAGGGAAGCGAGAGCGGCTTCCTTTGTCGCGCTGACGATCTCCGGGTTGTACCGCAGCAGGGTATCGTTGACAAGCTCCCGCTGTACCGCTGCGGTCTTTGCTTTCGGCGTAAGGCGGTTGCCGAGAAACAGGGACGCGCCGTTATCAAAGCGGATGGATATATCGCTTGTGCCGCGCCATTTTCCCGTGCAGGGCGACGTTTCAATCCTGCCCGCAGTATCGCCGAACGCCTGCGCAATCACTCCGATTTTTTCCTGTGTGGAAAGCGCCTCATATTTCTCTGCGATTGCGGCGGCTTTCTTCTGCAAGTCCGTAAGGGGCGGGGCGGCTTTTTCGCTCTGTTCCTCCTGCACGGCGGCAAGATCGGGCGCGGCTTTTTCGGCTTCGTGCTGCTTTTGCAGCTCTGCGATATGTCCGTCAATGCTGTTGATGATGTCTGCGGCGGCAGAGCGGATCGTTTCAAGGGAGCTTTTCAGCTCCGCAAGCTCCCGCCCGCTGCTCCACCCGGCTACATAGCCGAAAGAGTAGTCCGACGTATCAAGCCCGTAATGCTGGCAAACGGTGTAGGCGACGCTTTCCGCTTCCACCTCGCGGGTGCGGCGGTCTACGCGGGGCTGCTGCTCGTCTTTGGGAGCGTTCAGGTCAATATCGTGCAGCTTTGCGTGGGCGATTTCGTGAATGGCGGTTTTGAGCGTTTGCAGCTCGCTCATGCCCTCATCAAGCGCGATGCGCTTGTCCTCCAAGTGATAATAGCCGTGTGCGCCGCCCTCGATTTTCTCAAAGCCGATGGGGACGGGAGAGGTCTTTTCAAGGGCTGCGAAAAAATCACTGTACTGCTCCACATCGCCTGTCAGCGCGTCCACGGCAATATCCGGCAATTCCTTTCCCTCGGTTTGGGACACGTCAAAGACGGACACCACCTTGTAGGCGGGGATGGTGATTTCTTTTTCTTCGGTGACGGGCTTTCCGTCCCTGCCGATCACGGGCTTTTGGGTCTGCGGGTCGATTTTCTCCGTTTCCTGTTTGATTTTGAACGGCGACGGGGCGATAATCTTAATGCCTTTTTCGCCTTTTTTGACGTTGCGCTGAAACTGGTTTTTCCAAGCGGTAAAGCCCGCGATAAGGGAAGCGTCGGGCTTCTGCATGGCGATCAATAGGGTGTTGTTGAAGCTGTAATTATGAAACTTTGACATGACGCGCAGATACTCCTTGTAGCGTTCGCTGTCGAACAGCTCCGTAATGCCTTGCTCCAAGCGGTCGGTAATCTCCTTGAGCTTTTCGGCTGGCTTCTCTGCGGTAAGGTTAATAGGGATAACGGGCTGCGGCTGCGGTGGCTCTGTGGTAAGTGTCGCCGCTTGCCTTGTGCCGATAGCATCCATTTCAACCTTTTCCGGGTCAGGGCGCGTCGGCTGCGCTGCCTGTTGGGGCGCGGTGTGCTGCGGCGGCTCGCCCTCAATGGCATACCCCGGAAGCAGCAGCCCATTCACCTTGAACGGCTCCGCGTATTCTTTCGGAACGGGCGGCATAGTCTCGGTAAACAGGTGGTCGTATGCCTTGATGCGTCCGGCAAGGTATTTTTCCATTGCCGCCTTGTCTGAAAAGGTCTTGCGCTCCTGTCCGGCGATTTTTACGTTTTGTCCATGGTTCGGTCCGTTGGTGTAGACACTCCATGTCAGGCTCCATGAATACGGCACGGATTTTTGCGCCTGTCTGTCATAGCGGGTGTTTTCATAAACGTGATAGCGCATCTGATAGACTGCGTTGCTGCGGAGCTGCCATTCATAATCTGTTTTCTCCCATTTGTTGGATGTGTGCTTGACGGGCGGCGTCTGCACATACTCGATGGCTTTTTCCAGAAAGCGGGTGTTGCCCGCCTGCTGTTCCCATGCGGCTGCCTCCGTTTTCAGCCTGTCAAATACAGCCTGCTCCGCCGCCGCGCTCTCCTGCCGCAGCCGTGTCAGCTCCGCAAGAGAAAACCCGGTCAGCGCGGAAATATCCGCTTTCTCACTTTCAAAGTAGATGCTTCGCTCAATTACCAGCTTTTTTGCTACTTCCAGCCTGTCAAAATCATAGCTGGAATAGTTTTTTTCCTGTTCGCTCACGGTTTTGCTCCTTTCTTTTGTTGGTGTGATGATGTCTTTTAGCGGCTGCTCCCACTTGCGCCCAAAGCCGCGCACGACGGTATCTCCCGCCGCGCCGTTTTCGCTGAACATTTGCAGGGTGGAAAACGCATTGTCAAAGGCGGTGATATTGTCTGTTCCAATATTCGGGGCGAAGTGGATAACACCGTCCGGGTAGTCCCTGCCTGTGCCGATCCAGCCCCGGATAAAGCTGTCGAAAGGGGCTTTCGCCCCGCTGTCAAAGTGTTCCTCGGCATGGCTTTTGTATAGCTGCCCGCCCCTATACTGTCTGCCTAAAATCAGCTCTCCCGCCTGCGGGGAGAACATAAAGCGGCGGTTGTCGATTTCCCGCATATCAAAGGACATACTGCGGGTATCAAGAAGCATCGGGGCGGCGGTCAGCTCTGCTTTCGGCTTGTTCTGCATGGCTTACGCCTCCTTTCATCGTTACAGAGGGTTTGGGAAACTTCCCAACAAGCAAAATCCCCATTCTGCGCGTAGCGTCAGAACGGGGATTTTACGGAAAGGGTACCCCTTTCCTATGCTTGCTGCGTAAGTTCTTTGTCCCTCGCAAGCTCGATACGGTAGTTGACGTATTTCCCGCCCGTATCGGCTAATACAATGCTTCCGTCATAGGTTTTACCCGTTTTCGGGGAATACAGCTTTTTGACCTTCGCCCTGCCGCCCGCAAGCAGCGCGGCGGCAATTTTCGGGGTAAAGGCGGTTTTGCGTTCCTCGAAAAAGCGGTCATTTTTCCACATGACAAAGGCGCAGTCCTTCTTTTCGCAGTAGTAGTTTTTTCTGCCCTCGCAGACGTTCCCGCCGCAGCGGGGGCATTTGCCGATCACCGCCTTTTCCTCTTTGAACAGGCCTTTCTGATTTTCGGAAAGAAACGGATAGGCTTTCACCAGCTCCCGCGCCATTTCTTCAATGCCCCGCATAAAGTCCTCCGGCTCGGCTGCGCCCCTTGCAATCTGCGTCAGAGCGTTTTCCCATTCGGCGGTAAGCTGCGGAGAGGTCAGCGTATCGGGCAGAACGCAAACAAGGTTGTTGCCCTTTTGGGTTGGGATAAGCTGTTTTCCCTTGCGCTGCACAAAGCCGGATTTGACCAGCTTTTCAATCACGGCGGCGCGGGTAGCGGGAGTGCCAAGCCCCTTACGTTCTGCGTCCGGGTCGGTGTCCGCGCTTCCGGCGCGTTCCATAGCCGAAAGCAGGCTTGCTTCCGTGTGCGGCTTCGGGGGCTGCGTGTCGTGCGCCGTAACTCTTGCGGCTGGACTGTCAAAGCTCTGTCCCTCGGCAAAGGTCGGCGCATCTAAAATAAGCTCGTTTTCCTCGTCGCCCTCGGCGTTGGGCTTTCCTTTCAGCGTCGCCCGGTAGCGTTGTTCCAGCTCTTTCCACCCGTCGCAAAGAACCGTCTTTCCCTTTGCCGTAAACTCGGTATCGGCACAGGAAAACACCGCCGTTACCGCATCAAAAATGTGTGGCTCGGCGGCGGCGAACAGCAGACGCGCCCCGGCAAGGGTGAGGATATTTCTTTCGCTTTCCGGCAGCGCGGCAAGGTTTGCTTTCGCAACCTCCATTGTCGGAATAATGGCGTGGTGGTCGGACACCTTTTTGCTGTCAAGCGTCCGGGCTATGTCCGGCGTAAACGCCGCGCCTTTCATAAAGGGCAGCTTGCCGACAAGCAGCGCGGCGATATGCACCGCCGTATCGCCCATGTCGTCGGTCAGATAATTGCTGTCCGTTCGCGGGTAGGTAAGCAGCCGCTTTTCGTAAAGGGCTTGTGCAAGGTCAAGGGTCTGCTTTGCGGTGTAACCGTAAATGCGGTTGCCTTCCCGCTGCAAGCCTGTAAGGTCAAACAGGCGGGGCGGCTGCTCGGTTTTCCTCTCACGCCTCACCGAAACGCAAACGGCCTGCGACGCTTCGCAAGCCGTTTTGAGGGCTTCCGCATCTGCGGCGTCGGAGATCCTCGCGCTTGCCGCTTCCGCGTCGCCCACATCAAGACGGACGATATGGTAGGTTTCTTTCTTGAAAGAGGTGATCGCCGCGTCCCGGTCTGCAAGCATTTTTAAGGTCGGCGTCTGAACGCGCCCCACGTTTAGAGTTTTGCCGTGAAGGACGGAGAAAAGGCGGGTGGCGTTGATGCCGATGATCCAGTCCGCTTTTGCGCGGCATAGCGCAGACGCATAGAGCGCGTCATACGCTTCGCCGGGTTTCAGCTCCGCAAAGCCCTTTTTGATTGCGCTTTTCTCCATAGAGGAAATCCAAAGGCGGGAAAAGGGCTTATCGCACCCCGCCGCATGGTAGACAAGGCGGAAAATCAGCTCGCCCTCGCGCCCTGCGTCGCAGGCGTTGACAACCTCGGAAACGTCGCTGCGGCGCATGAGGTCTTTTAGGATTTTGAACTGCTTTTGCCTGTCTTTGAATACGGTATATTGCCACGGCTGCGGCAGGATCGGCAGGCTGTCATAGCTCCACTTTTTGTACTGCTCCCCATAGGCGGCGGCTTCCGCAAGCTCCACCAAATGCCCCACGCACCATGAAATGAGGTAGCCGCCGCCCTCCATATATCCGTCCTTTTTGTTCTTTACGCCAAGGGCGGCGGCAAGTGCCGCCGCCACACTCGGCTTCTCTGCAATGACTAACCTCATTCCTCGTCCTCCTGTTCCTCGCTGCCTGCCTCCGGCGCGTCCTCGTCGTAATCGTCAAAGTCGAAATCGTCAAGGTCGGTGTCGCCCTTGATACCCTGCTTCGGCTTCATAATCTTAAAGTAGTAGAACGCGCCGCCACCGGCAAGCAGGGTAACGACAAGGAAGATCACAAGCCCGCCCGCATTGCTTTTTTCTTTCTCCGGCGGCGCATCGTCCGGCTCCGGCACGGCTTCCTTGCCTGCACATTCGGTCATATTGACAGAGCATACCGGGCAAGCGGTATTGACTGCGCCCGCCTTGCATTTATCCTTACAGGTGCAAACGGCGGGAGCCTGCGCCTTGCCGCTGTCGCCCTCCATGAGCGCCATCAGGTCGGCTTCGTCCACCTGATTGAGAAAATGCACGGTGTTTTTGCCCTCGGCGGCGCGATCAACAATGATGTAAAAGTAGTTGCCGTTTTTGCTCTGCACAATGATAAACTGCTTGTCCTCGGCTGCTTCTCCCTCAATGTCGTCAATCAGCGAAAGATTACCGTCCGGCGTAAGGGGCTGCGGCTCGGTTTCTACGATCACGCCGCTGTCGTTGGTGGGAATGTCCTCACCGCCGCCCGCATAGGCGGTAACAGAAAAGCCGCCCAAGAGGACAAGGGCGGCAAGCAGGGCGGCGGCTGTTTTGAAAAAGCCTTTATTCTTCATCTTCGATTTCCTCCTGTTCCATGTAGTCTGTCCCTGCGGCGGCAATGCCGGGGATCGGCTCGCCGGAAAGCAGGGCGGTAAGCTCTGCGGGGGTCAGGCGCATGGAGCGCACAAGAGAGATGATTTGCAGATTTTCCGCTTCGGTTTTCTGCGCCGCAAGCTCTTTCAGCCTGTTCTGATACTCGGTGATTTTCTCCCGTGTTTTCTGCATTTCCTTTTCAATGCGGTCAATTTTGCTGTTTGTCATACTGTCAAAACTCCTTTCAAATTTTAATTCCAATTCATCAGCCCATAGCCCTTGATACAGGCGTAATCAAGAGGATAGCTTCTGATTTTGCAGGCGTCGCCGGAATTACCCTCCACGGTGTAAACGCGGCTTCCGTCTGTGCCGATTACGATACCTACATGGTCTGCGCTGCCGTCTAAATCCCAATCAAAAAAGATGGCATCGCCGGGAGCGATATTCTCATAACCCCTCGCGCCCCATTGTCCGTGAGAGGTAAACCACGGAACGCCCTGCGACTGACAGCCCGCAAAGCGCGGCTCGGAAAGTCCAGCCTGTCCGTAACACCATGACACAAAGCAGGCGCACCAAGCCACGCGGCTGTTAAAGCCGTACCAGCTCCAGTAAGGCGCACCGCCCACATTGCCGACTTGCGATTTCGCTATATCCACAAGGACGGTGTTGCCGGGGCGGGTGCCGTTGACAAAGGTAACGCCGCTTAAATCCTCGGACGCGGAAGTGTCCGCAGAGCCGCCGCCAAAAACGAGGGGTTTGTTGCCGCTTGTTTGCAAATAGACACGGTACATTTCAAGCTGCTCCGGCGTTAGAAGCTCCGATACAAAAGAGGATATGGGTCTGTTCGTCAGCGTTACATTGAGAATGTAATAGTTATAGGGGACTTCAACGGTGTAGGTATAGGTATGGGTGTTGCCCTCCGCGTCCGTGTAGCTGCCTGTGCGCCGTTCCGTGCGGTAGCGCACCTCGATTTCTTCCGTGACGGTCAGCTTGTATTGCAGATTGAAAATGCGGTCAAGCTCTGCCTGTGCGCTTTGCGGGGTGTAGCTCTGCAACAGGGCGGTCAGGTATGATGCTAATTCATGGGGGTTATGCCCGATGTACGCAAGGTCGTAGCGGTATTCGTCATAGCCCGGATAATCGCGCTCGATATTGTCTATCCTGCTTTGCAGATCGTTTTCCTTTGCCGCATAATTGTTTTCCACCGCTACAAGGTCGCTGTCCTCCGATGTGTAAGAGGTTCCGATTACGCCGTTGACAAGCCCCGAAAAAAGAGCAGAGCCGGAGGAAATTACGGACATCAGCATGATAAGCAGGAGCAGCGCACACCCGGCAATCAGAAAGGCTTTCCAATGCCGCCCTACAAAGGCGGCGGTCTTTTTCGTCGCTTCGGCGGTTTTCTTCGCTGCCTTGCGGGTGTTTTCTGCGGCTTTCCTTGCGGATTTTGCGCCGCCCGTTCGTACCGCCTTTGCATACTGCCGTTTGATCTGCTGCTTCTGCCAAAACCGGGAAACGGGGTTAGACGCGGCAAGCTGCGGGTTGTCGTGCAGCGCCTTTTGATACTGAAAATCGGCGTTTGCCTTGAACGCGGCTTTTTCCGCTTTTGCCGCCGCCCGGTAGGGTTTCAGCTTGCGGCTGCGGCGGCTCTTTCGCATCTGCCGCGCCCCCGCCCGGATGCCGTGCTCGGCTAATTCCTCGCTCTTGTGCGCTCCCTCCACGCCAGAGTTGTCCTTTTCAACGGAATGTATCTTATTGTGGACGAAAACGCCGACCTCCTGCACGGGGCGGGAGAGGGGGTTATGCTGCTGCCTGCCGCCCGGTATGGGCTTTTCCTTTTCCTCAAAGCGCAGGCGGGTTTTCCTCTTGCCTGTGGCTTCGTCAAAGGTGCGCTCTTTTGTCAAGACTTTCTTTTTCGGAATAGCCGCCCGCGCTTCGTCCAAGCGGTCGGCGGCTCTTTCCGATTTGCGGATCGCCTTTTGAAGCTCCGGCGTTGCCCGTTCTTCCTCGGTGAATTGCAGGCGTGAGGTCTTTGTTTTTGCCGCCGCTTCCCGCTGCGCCCGCTTTATCGCCTTTTTGGATGCTGCACGGGTATGGGCAGCGTCGATATGCTCCAAAACACGCTCGGCTGCGGCGTCGTCCCGCTTCGGGGAAAGCTCCGGGGTATGGGGACGAGCTGCCGCGCCGCCGGAGGGATGCGGAAGCTGCTGCGCGGCTTCCTGCGCCGCCTGTTCGGGCTGCTTGGAAAAATCCGCGTCCTGCTCGCGCCCGCTGACCAGCTCGGCGGTGCCTGCGGTTTCGTTGACCTCGATAAGTCCGTCCCGGCTCATTTTCTGCGTAATTTTATCGCGGGGTTTCAGCTTTTTGCTCAATTCGTTTCACCTCCGATCCGCGCCCTTGCAAGGGTGCAATAGTCATAGTTCAGTTCAATGCCGATGTAATGGCGGTCATGGCTTTTTGCCGCAAGCCCTGTCGTGCCGCTGCCGAAAAACGGGTCAAGCACAATGCCGCCCTTGGGACAGCCCGCCAAAATGCAGGTTTCCGCCAGCTTCGGCGGGAACGCGGCGAAATGCCCGCCCTTGTAGGGTACGGTGTTGATATGCCACACGTCCCGCTTATTCCGCGTGGTCGGCATGAGGGCTTCATCGTAGTAGCCGCCCGTCCGCGCCCGGTTGATGCCCTGCACCTTGCCCTGTCCGGGTACCTCGCCGTCGTATTTGTGTCCCGCGCTGCGCCCGCCCCGGTATCGCGCCGCCGTGGTGGGGGCTATGGGTTCCGCAATGGCGGCGGCGTCATAGTAATAGCTCTTTGACTTCGTAAGCAAAAAGACGTTCTCATAGCAGCGGCTCGGTCTGTCCCGCACACTTTCGGGCATGGGGTTGTCCTTCTGCCAAATAATCGCGCTGCGCAGATACCACCCGTCAGAGCGCAGGGCAAAGGCTAAAAGCCACGGAATACCGATTAAGTCCTTTTGCTTGCAGCCTGCCGCCCGTCTTGCAAGGGACAGGCTCTGCCCGTTTCTGCCTTTCGGGTTTTTCGGGTCGGTGTAGGCTCCCTTGCTGCCTGTGCCGCAGTAGGTATCGGCAATATTCAGCCAAAACGTACCGTCCGGGCGCAGCACCCGTTTCAGCTCACGGAAAACCTCGACAAGCCTTGCGATGTACTGCTCCGGCGTGTCCTCCCGCCCGATCTGCGCGTCCATGCCGTAATCCCGCAGGGCGTAGTAGGGCGGGCTTGTGACGCAGCAATGGACGCTCTCGGCGGGCAGCTCCCGCAGGGCGCACAGCGCGTCGCGGTTGATGATGGTGTCTAATCTCATGTGCCGCCCACTTCCTCCGGGCGGGTCGTCATTACCCGGTATAGCTCGGTATTCTGCGGAAAACGGTCAAGGAAAGGCAGCACCACGTTTCCGTAGAAAATCAAACCCTCGCCCGCTTCGGTGTGGGTAACGTATTTCATCTGCTGGGGCGAAATGTTAAGCTGCTTTGCAAGGATTTCCCGGTCGCCCTGCGCCTGATTGAGCATGAGGACAAAATCGCTGTTCTCAAAGATATTCTCAACTTCGCGGCTGCTCAAAAGGTCTTTGACATTTTGCGTGATGGCGGTTGGGATCCCGCCCCATTTACGAAAACGCTTCCAAATCTCCACAGAATAGGCGGCGGTTTGTTCCTCTTTGAGGAGCAAATGAAACTCGTCCATGTAGTAGCGGGTGGATTTCTTTTCAGCCCGGTTTATGGTTACTCTGTTCCACACCTGATCCTGCACAATGAGCATCCCCAGCTTTTTAAGCTGCTTCCCAAGCTGCTTGATGTCAAAGCAGACAAGGCGGTTTGAAAGCTCCACATTGGTACGGTGGTTAAAGACATTCAGACTGCCCGAAACGTAAAGCTCCAATGCCGCCGCCACCCGCGCCGCTTCCGGCTCTGGCTGTCTTAAAAGCTCGTCGTAAAGGTCACCGAGGATCGGCATTTTCGCCGGGTCGGGGGCGGCTAAAAACGGGCGGTACACGTTTCTTACGCTGCGGTCAATGACGGTCTTTTCCACGGGCATCAGCCCCTCCTTGCCGCCGATGACAAGCTCACAGAGGGAAAGGAGAAAGTCGCTTTTCAGCGCAAGGGGGTTATCGTCCTCGCTGTAATTGAGGTTAATATCCATAGGGTTGACATACTGTGTGCTTGTGGGGGAAATGCGGATCACCTGTCCGTGCAGGCGGCGCACAAGGGGGTAATATTCCGCTTCCGGGTCGCAGATGATGATGTCATCGTCGGTAATGAGAAAAGCGTTTGTGATTTCCCGCTTCGCCGCAAAGCTCTTGCCGCTTCCGGGGGTGCCAAGGATTAGCCCGTTGGGGTTTTTCAGCCGCTTGCGGTCACAGAGGATCATATTGCTTGACAGGGCGTTTAGCCCGTAATAGAGTGCCGCGCCCTGCTGAAAAAGCTCCTGCGTGATAAAGGGAATGAAAATCGCGGTGCTTGATGTGGTAAGCCCCCGCTGGATGGGGATAAGGTTTTCTCCGATAGGTACGCTCGACAGTAAGCCCGCTTCCTGCTGATAGTCAAGGCGGGTTAAGGCGCAGTTGTATTTCTGCGCAATGCCTGCCGCTGCGAATATGTCATTTTCCAGCTTTCGCTTCGCGTCCGCCATATTTACCACAAGGAAAGTCAGGAGAAACATTCGCTCGTTGCGGCTCTGTAAGTCCTGCAAGAGGTTTTTCGCTTCGCCGCCGAACATGGCAAGGTCAGAGGGGATGATGTCCATATCGTAGCCGCTGCGTACCGCTTTCTTTTGTTCCTCGATTTTCATTTTGTCAAGGTCGGTAATTTTGCGCTTGATGGTCTTGATGGCTTCGGTCTGGTCGATGCTCTTGATGTGGAGATTGACGACGATCCCCGTTTCAAGGTCGAGAATATCCGCAAGCATACGGTCGTTCAGCTCCGGCGCAAGGATTTCAAGGAAGCTGACCGCGCCGATTTTGCGTCCCATACGGAAATATCTGCCCTCGCCGAAACGGAACGAGGACGGGGCGATAAAGTCCTTTGTGGTAAGCCCCGACGGGGTGAGCCAGTCCCAAGAGAAACGGAACGGTTCTCCCTCCGGGTGGAATACGCTGTGCAGGGCTTCCAGCCGTTCATAGCCCGTCATGGGGCGGGCGGCTGCGCCCAGCACCTTAAAATTATTCAGTATGTCGGTTTCAATACGGGCAAGCCGCGCCTTTGCCGCGTTCAGATTGTCCGCTTCCACGGAAAAGGTGATGTACTTTGACTTTACAAAGCCGTTGTTGCCCTTTGCAAGCTGATGTTTCAGCATATCCGCGTATTCGGTGCGGATGGAATTGAAAGCGTCGTTTTGCGCGGGGATCGCAACGACCTCCTTCGCGCCGCCGCTGCGCGTTCCCCGGTTGATAAAGGAAAGCTGCACACTAACGGTCGCGTCAAAATAGTTGAGAAAGTCGCACCAATTTTCAAAAATGGCGGTCTTATCGTCTGCCTGCGCAAGCTGATAGTTGATGTCGTCGTAGGCGATGCTCTTGGAGTATTTCTTTTCCGTAACCTTGCAGATACCGTCCGGGTACATGGCAAGATACGGTATGGTCTGCTGCGCGGTGTGCGCCTTTCCGTCGCCCTTTGCCGCTCGGATCAGGGCGGCGATTTCCTTTTTCTCGGCGCGGGTGAGCTTACGCCTGTTTCCTGCGTGTTTTGCGTTTGCCGTTGACAATAGCCGATACCTCCTTTTCAAGTTGTCTTTGCCGTTCGAGGACGGCATAGAAGTTTTCCGTCTGATAGGGTCTTTCTTTCGGACGGATAAATTTTGTCTGTATGATGTTCTTAATCAGCGTTTCAAGGGGCTGCCCGTGCTTTTCGTACATGGCAAACAGAAAGCAGGGCAGCATAACAAGGATCATCACGAACGCCGCAAGGCTTGTGCCTGTGCTGCCTTTGAGCAAAAAGAAAAGCGGCAGTCCTACAAGGAGCGCCGCCGCAAAGAATATGAGCTGCCTTTTTGTAAGGTTAAAGGCAACCTTTGTCTTTATGCGTGATAGGTCTTTTGGAACGGGTACATACGCCATAGAAAAAATCTCCTTTCGTTACATTTCAATACTGTTTGGGAGTTCGTTGCCCCATATATCCCACTCCGGCGTTTTCTGTCGGGCAAACAGCTCAATACGGGGCAAATCCCCCATAAGGGCAACGATTTTTTCCCGCGCTGCATCCGGCTTTTTGCTGTGCTGCTCTATGGGGCTGATAAGAAACTGATGTACGCCCGCCGACTGCCGCTTGGGTTTGCCCTTGGTCGCCAGCAGACAGATTTCCGCGTTGCTGCGCGTCCAATAGCCCATCCCGTAAAACCAGGACGGGCTTTTGCGGTTACGTTTGAGCCAAACGAACGCCACCGTACGATACCGAAAGCCCCATGCGCGGATCAGCCGCAGAGCTTCGGGAAGCTGTGGAAAGGTCGCCCACAAAAACAGGGCGCAGTCCTTCGCGGCCAGCTCCGGCACGGGCAGGGCGCACAGCTCGTCAATGCCCATGGTGGGATAGTGCTTTTCCGCTGCGCCCTGCACCTTGCTCCGTTCATACCGCCACGGGGGATCTGCGTAAATAACGCTGTATTTCTTGGTGATGGAAAACCTCCTTTTAATGTGCATGGAATAATGATTTTGCCAGTGCGCCGGATTTCAAAAGGTTAAAGCAAAGCAGCACCGTATAGGCTGCGATGGAAAATATCGCGGTGTGCAGATTGTCCGCTATAACCATGTTGTTTACCAAAACCGCGTAAATGCCGACGCATATCATAATGAGGAAGCCTTGAAAGCCGAGGGCAAACAGGCCTTTTAAGTAGTTGTTTCCGATTTGCCCCCATTCCCGGTTTGTCATGGTGGCGAATGGAATAGGCGATACGGAGCAGTATAGGTAAATCTCAATCATACGCCCGTACAAAACAACCGTTATCAGCACCGACATGATTTTCATGCAAAGGCTGACAAGGCTTGTTTCGAGCATAAGCAAGAGCAGTTCGGGGATTTCCATTGCGTCAAGTCCGGCTTGCATGGACGAGAGTGCGGCGGCAACATCAATGCTGGTGCTGCCGCCGATCACGCCCGCCGCGCCGGAAACAATGTGCTGCGCCATGTCGAATACCGCCATAGTGATGTCAAAGGTATGCGTGACGATAAACACCGCAACGAACGCTTTGAAAAACCACTTAAAGAACATGAACGTGTCGATGTCGTGCAGATTGTTCTTTTCCGTTACCATGCTGATTAGCTCCACGCATAGAACGTAGGTAATGACAAGCCCCGCAATAGGGACGATCACATTTTCCGATAGTGTCTGTATCATGGAAAATATGCTTGCGTTCCACCCCTGCGGGGTCTTGCCTACCTCGGCGGCAATCGTACCGACCTTTTCGTTTACGTCCCCGAACATAGTTGACAGATTTCCGTTGATCGCTCCGATCAGGATTTCCTTGATCCATTCGTTAATCGCGTCAAGTATGCTCTGCATAGGACATTACCGCCGCTTAACCGAACAGCCCTTTGAGCAGGGGAACGAGAACGCCGCCAATCAAGGCAACGCCGCCGCCCGCCATAAGCTGTTTTACCCCTAAATAGGAGTATAACCTTGCTCGATGGCGGGCGGCGTGTCAAGAAATATATGGAATTGTTTTAGAACCGCCCGGCGGGAACAGGTCAGGCCGTGACCTGTTCCACCTCCGGGATAGGTTTGAGATTGAAGTGAATTTCGATAGAAATGTGTCGTGTCTTATCGCTGTCGA
>ERZ857840.1532-NODE-1532-length-25730-cov-2.737254_pt1 | contig 25730 bp, 23 predicted proteins | sample MGYA00519760_ERZ857840 | MGnify/ENA primary metagenome ERZ857840 (study PRJEB31778, sample SAMEA3449371) | human gut metagenome | biome: human gut; feature: human-associated habitat; material: faeces | place: United Kingdom | collected 2010/2012 ... | reverse complement strand
CCGCGTCCTCTTCGGCAAGTACTCCGGCCAGACCGTCAAGGTCGACGGCGAAGAGCTCCTCGTGATGCGCGAGGAAGACATCATGGGCGTGCTCGAATAAGCCGCTCCCGAAAGCACTCCACGTACAGATTTCTAAATCATTAAGGAATTACAAAATGGCTGCTAAGCAGGTTCTTTTCGGTGATGATGCCCGCACGAAAATGGTTCGCGGCATCAACGTTCTCGCCAATGCTGTCAAGGTAACGCTCGGCCCGAAGGGCCGCAATGTTGTGCTTGAACGCTCTTTCGGCGGCCCGACGGTCACGAAGGATGGCGTGTCTGTCGCCAAAGAAATCGAACTCAAAGATAAATTTGAAAACATGGGTGCCGCCATGGTGCGCGAAGTCGCCTCAAAGACGAGCGACAACGCCGGTGACGGTACGACCACTGCTACGGTTCTCGCCCAGGCCATCGTTGATGAAGGCATGAAGTTCGTTGCCGCCGGCATGAACCCGATGGACCTCAAGCGCGGCATCGACAAAGCTGTTGCCGCCGCCATCACTGAGCTCAAGAAGCTCTCCAAGCCCACCACGACCAACAAGGAAATCGCTCAGGTTGGTGCCATTTCGGCCAACTCCGATGAAGAAATCGGCCAGATCATTTCCGAAGCCATGGATAAGGTCGGCAAGGAAGGCGTGATTACGGTTGAAGACGGCAAGAGCCTCAAGAACGAACTCGAAGTCGTCGAAGGCATGCAGTTCGACCGCGGCTATCTCTCGCCCTACTTCATTAACCAGCCTGAAAAGCAGGCTGCAGTGCTTGAGAACCCGTTCATCCTGCTCCACGACAAGAAGATCAGCAACATTCGCGAACTTCTGCCGGTGCTTGAACAGGTCGCTAAGGCTGCTCGTCCGCTCGTCATCATCGCTGAAGACATCGACGGCGAAGCCCTCGCCACGTTGGTCGTCAACTCCATCCGCGGCATCCTGAAGGTTGTGGCCGTTAAGGCTCCGGGCTTCGGCGATCGCCGCAGCGCCATGCTCGAAGACATCGCTGTTCTTACGGGCGGTACGGTTATTTCGAGCAACGTCGGCCTTTCGCTCGATAAAGCTACGCTTGCCCAGCTCGGCAGTGCCAAGAAGGTTGAAGTCACGAAAGAAAATACGACCATCATTGACGGCGCCGGTGATGCCGCGGCCATTGAAAACCGCGTCAAGAACATCCGCACGCAGATCGAAGGCGCCTCGAGCGATTACGATCGTGAAAAACTTCAGGAACGCGTGGCTAAGCTCGCCGGCGGCGTTGCGCTGATCAAGGTCGGTGCCGCAACTGAAGTTGAAATGAAGGAAAAGAAGGCCCGTGTGGAAGACGCTCTGCACGCCACTCGCGCTGCCGTTGAAGAAGGCATCGTCCCGGGCGGCGGCGTCGCGCTCATCCGCGCCAAACTCGCCATCAAGGACATCAAGGGCGACAATGACGAACAGAACGCTGGTATCCGCATCGTTCTGCGCGCCATGGAAGAGCCGCTGCGTCAGATCGTCGCCAATGCCGGCGATGAACCGAGCGTCGTGGTGAACACCGTCGCTCAGGGCGAAGGCAACTTCGGCTACAACGCTCAGTCCGCCAAGTACGGCGATATGGTTGAAATGGGCGTGCTCGATCCTACGAAGGTGACCCGCACGGCACTTCAGAACGCCGCATCTGTCGCTTCGCTGATCCTCACGACCGACTGCATGGTTGCCGACCTTCCGGCCGACGACAAGGCTGTCCCCGCCGGCATGGACGGCATGGGCGGCATGCCCGGCATGATGTAATCAACTGCACAGTGCCCCGACACGTTTGGGCGGCCGAACAAACCGCTCAAACGTGGCCGCAGACAATGCAAAAATCCTCCGCAGCGTGCACGGCTGCGGAGGATTTTTTTATTCAGGATCTCGCAAACCCGACGCCGCATTCAAACGCAGCGTCGATTGGATATCCGCTTTCCCGTTATTCGGGCTTGAGCCCCGAAAGTTTGGCAAACTCTTCCGTAGTCACCTGAGGCACCGGGATATAGCGTCCATCGGTGGTCTTCAGGACGCCGAAGGGCACCGAGATGCCGCACGCACGGCGGAAGGCTTTGGAGTAGTCCCAGACCTTCTTTCGCGCATCAAAGGGCAATTCGACCTTGCGGACATCGAGCCCGCGGAAATCCTTGTCGTGGAAATGCGCTTCATGCTCGAGGAACTTCGCTTTGCGGTCCTTAGCAGAGAGAATTGCTGCGCCCTGAAGCTCACTCCAGGGATTGAGCACCGCCACCGGATGCCAGATAAAGGTCACCTGCTTAAGGAAAGGCTTAAGCTGTTCATACTGCCAGACGCACCACGGGCACTGCGTGTCAAACACCAGACGAACCACCGGTCCGTTTTTCGGTCCTTGGAACACAACACCGTCACCGGCATCCTGAAGCTCAACAAAGCAGCGTTCGGCATTGAAGTCCGTCGGCACTGTCGGCATGTCGGGCCAGGTACGCTTTGCCGGCTTACTCGTCTTACCGTCAGCTGCATGGGCGGCGGTGATTGACGAAACGGCGGCGGCGCCGGCGATCGTCAAAAGTGTGCGGCGGCTGCAGAGTCCAGTCATAAATGTTCCTCCTGTCTCTTTTCCTTTTTTTACTGATCGAGGGTCATCAACCCGCGAAGGCCATTTTCCATCCTACGCCACCGCAGTCGATGTGCTTAAACCGCAAAGCGCAGAAAAAATGTTTCGACACATTTGTTGAGCATTTATTTTGCGGTATTGCCGTCATTGAGACGATATCCGCGCGATGCATTGAGCCTAAGCTTCTCGTTTCTGTGCCTTTATCGGCAAGATTCCTTGACCGCCCGCACGCCGGCAAGGACAATGTTGTCTATTCCTTGATTACCGCTCGGCGGCGCCCAAAGCTATGATTTCACGGACGTCTGCCGGCCTCTCTAAAGAAAACTGAGTTGACATGAAGTTCACCGAGATGCTGCGCGCCCGCTGGCGCAATGCCGACACGCTTCTGTGCGTCGGTCTCGACCCCGATCTGGCACGCCTTCCTGAAGAACTAGCCGGCAAACCCGATGCCATCTATTCCTTTTGCACCGGCATCGTTGATGCAACAGCAGACCTTGTCTGTGCCTTTAAGCCCCAGATTGCCTACTTCGCATCCGAAGGCGCGGAAGACGCGCTGAACCGCGTCGTCGCCTACATTCATTCCAATCATCCCGGCATTCCTGTCATCCTTGACGCCAAGCGCGGCGATATTGGTTCGACGGCCAAGCACTACGCCGAAGAAGCTTTTGACCGCTATGGTGCTGATTGTGTGACGCTCTCTCCCTATATGGGCGGCGATACGCTGGATCCATATCTGGCATATGCCGAAAAAGGCGCATTTGTTCTCTGCCGCACTTCGAATAAGGGCGGCGATGATCTGCAAATGATCGACCTCGGCGGCGGCGAACGTCTTTTTGAACGCGTAGCCCGCTTGGTCTCACATGAGTGGAACCGTACGGGCGAGCTTGGCCTCGTTGTCGGCGCAACCTACCCCGATGAACTTGCTGCGGTACGCCGCATTGCGCCGGACATCCCGCTCCTGGTGCCCGGCATCGGCGCTCAGGGAGGCGACATTAATGCTGCGGTCAAAGCCGGTATGGACACGGAAGGGGCCGGTATGGTCATCAATTCCGGCCGCGCAATCCTATACGCTAGCAGCGGTGCCGACTGGCGCGAAGCAGCCCGCCGTTCAGCGATTGCCACACGCGACGCCATCAACAGCGCCCGCAAACTCTAATTTTTGAGAACTGCGTGACTCAGCGGGTGCGGAGCTCCACTTCGCGCCCGCCGCTTTGAATGACCGCCTGAAGCGCTGTCTCATCCACAGTCCCCAACTCCACCAAATCTCGGCTGGGCGCATTTCCGCCTATGCGAAAGAGGCAAAGATTTCCCCACGGAACGTAGTAGGCGAATGTACCTCTTACCGGCGACTTGACGACAGGATCGCGACCCACCTCGAGCCGCTCAGAAAGTCTTGCAATGCGCTCAAGCTTTCCAAAATCCTCCCACACCACCTTCATCGGCAGGCGTTTGGCGAAATTTTCGGCAGCTGCGCTGGCATTCAGTTCAATCTGTATCGCTCGCGTTTAGGGAGTTCAGAGAACCATTAGATCAATATCAAATTAATTGATTTTATGGCAAAAATGGAGTGACAATCTCATTCCATTTTTGTTAAATTAGCGTACCTAATAGGGTTCTCGTACTTTGCAAAGAAATGACTGAAAAACCCGACTTCATCCTTACGTTCGATCGTCCCAAAAACACCGAAATTAAGAAAATCGGCAACAACTGGTATCTATATGAACGATTCAGCAAGTACGATCCGACGATCAAACGCAGTCGAAAGGTTTCCGGACGTTGTCTGGGCAAAATTACGCCCGATGGACTGATTGCTACCAAACGCCGCTTGACGACGGCAGAACATCCGGCAGCCGTCCTTGAAGAGACGGTAGAAGTCGGAGCGTCTCTCTTCATGTGGAAACGCACTGAAGATCTGCGTAAACGTCTTCAGGTGCATTTTCCTGATCAATGGCAGCAAATCTACGTTGCGGCTCTCTTGCAGCTGCTCAGAGAACCTCGTTTTAAGCGCCTTCAGCTTCACTTCGAAAACAGTATCTTGTCGCATGTTTTCCCGAAACTGTCATTTACCGCTTCCGACAATGCAGCCATGCTTCGGACTTTGGGTAAAAAACGTCAGGCAATCAGCAGCTTTATGCGTGAAGACATAGATAAGAAGAGCGCATTTATTTTGTTTGACGGGCATCGACTGATTACATCTTCCAAGACGATGCCTTTTGCTGAACTAGGCTACGACTCCAAGCAGCGGTACATGCCGCAAATCAACCTGCTCTATATCTACAGTTTGGACGAAAACAGGGGAGCCCCCGTCTATTACAAGCAGTTTATCGGCAGTACACCGGATGTTTCAGCATTCGCAGACGTTCTGACGGAAAGTACTCTCAGGCACTCGGACTGCACGATCATTGCCGATAAAGGATTCGCCAGTGAGAGTGATTTTGAACTGCTCGATTCTAAAAATCTCAAATATGTCATTCCTCTTCGCCGCGGCAGCAGATTCGTTAAAAGCAAACTGCCTTTGACGCCGATGAGTTACGAGAACATGTTCCCTTTCAACGGCCGTGCGATTCAAGCCTTGAAGATCTCAGAGGCCGGATTCAATGTGTTCGTCTTTTTCGATGCTCAGCTCTATGCCAACGAACTGGCCGATGCCGTCGAACGCGGCGAAAAAATAAATAACACCAATGCGGTTAAATTGGACAGCGAGATGAAGCGCCGTGCCAAGGGAACCCCCAGGCTAACCAATGAGGAGCTCCAAGCCCTGCAGCCGCAAGATCTGATGGAAATTCACAGTGAGATTCCGGAAATGGGAACGGTGACGATCCGCACCAACCGGACGGATCTCAACTGCATGCAGGTCTACAGGGTATATAAGCAGCGACAGACCATTGAACAGTTTTTTAGGACTTACGGGGCAAGTTTGGACTTTGAAGCTTCCTATATGCGCACTCAGGCAACACAGGAAGCATGGCTTTTTCTCAATCACCTCTCGTCCATGATGGGGATGAACTGCATTACCGATATCGCCGCGATGAATGAGGACAAGAATATCTCCCTTGAAGACCTGAAACAAACGCTGGGAAAGATCATGGCAACCAGGGTGCAGGGAGAGTGGCTTGTCGCTCCGGTGAAACGGAGTGTCGCCAAACTGTTGGACAAATTCGATTTCAATCCATCACCGGAGCTGATTGAGGAACTCCTCGCGGAGGGTATGCCGCATTAATGCACAGCGTACCTATTCTCGAGCGATACGGTTCAATGGCATAAATTGCACCGTCGACAACTATGTCGATGGTTTGTGCGACGGGACTCCCAGCAGCGGCGACGATACTGGCCGCAGCAACGGCAAGATGTTTGATCGGCTTGTACATCTGAATTCTCCGAAAAATATTGAGTCCGCTTCATTTTCTATGATGTAGTCGCCAAAAATGTGCTGATCCGCTCAAATATCTGCCGTTTTCGTTTCAAAAAAAGCGGTCCGAATCTTTAATCGAACCGCTCTCTATCAAAGTCTTTTGCTGCTGTCTCAGAAGAGACTCAATAGTGCAATCGGATTCCCTTTGTAATTCCCATTCACAAAGCAGGCATTCTCAAAAATTTCGAGTTTAGATTGGTAAACGCCGTCAATGAGCCGAAGATCCCCCGACGCCGTATAAACGGCGGCCGTCTGTTTGGCAATCAAAGCTTGCGGAATAGCCAGTTCAAAACTGCCCCAGCTTGCTCCTCGAGCGAGCTCCTGACCCTGCGCATTCGGATCTGCCGCCTTGTAAGCAAACGCCCCCTTCAAATGCGCCGCATCCTTTCCCCGCACATATCTTGCATCGGTCAGATTCAACGCAATGCCGTCCTTCGTAAAGGCACGGCTCCAAATACCGAGAACCCGGAAAGCAGCGTCCGGATTCACTGCCGTCTCCTGCGTGGCCGTTTGGAGTTCCGTCAGGAATGCTTCCGAAAGATTCGTAATCGTCAAATCCAAACCAATTTCTGATGCTGACTCCCCACCCGCTTTCGGGTTCGTAACGGAAAGCTCAACCCGCTCATCCCAGCACTGAGCCGCTTTCCCGTCCTTACCCTCTGGCGCCGGTCCGGCCGACCGTGCTGAGATAAATGCCGCACGCGTTCCGTCGCCGGAAAGCTCCCCGCTCACAAAAGGCCCGCTCGTAAAAGTAAAGTCCGCAATGGGCTTCTCTCCCACGCGAATTTCAGCCCGTAAATCTTTCATGGATTCCGTGGAGGGAGCGTTTGCCACAATTTCTTCCGCCGTTCGGCAGCTCCAGCCGCCCAGAACGAAGCGAGCGACAATATCCTGCCCGCTTTTTTCGCCCGTAATGCTCGCCGCCTCAGCCTGACACACCAATGCGTTTTCGGGAGCGCGGTAGGTGATTGGATTCAGCCGCCACACCACAGGTTTGACGGTTCCTGTCATTGAAGTTTCAATCACGAGCTCGTCGCCGAACCCTTCCACACTCTTATCGGCCGCAATCTGCGCTCCGATCCCCTGCGTGAGATCAAGCGACGCCGTCGTTTTGGTGCCTAATCCAAATTCAGCACTGCCCTGCCAGACCATTTTGAGGCCATTGAGGAGTTCCACCTCCACCGTAAAGGCGCGCGTTCTCCACGTGCGAGCCGTCTCCGTAAAGACGACCGTCTTTACCGGAGCCTCCTTGTAACTTCCGAGATCCTGGGCGTGTTCGTCCCAAACACGTCCCTCCCAAGTGACGATGCCCGCACCTGCTGCTGCGGCGGCCGCAATCACGACTGCAGCCGTCCCCCACACTTTTGCTCCCATGCCTTCCTTCCTGCTTTAATTAGTAGTGATTCAATTTATTTTGAATGCTCACAATACCGTGAGCACCCATGCCGCTTTTTCTAGAGTTGTTCACAAGTGTGCCGCAGCGGCCTATTAGTTGCCAACAGACTTATCCACAGGCTTAATCGTCTTAGAATCCGCACCATCATGCGGATTATCGACTACTCCTCTCTCAATTTGAGGGCTCGGCTCCTCCCCCTTGGGGACAACTTCTGCCATGCCGTGTACAACGCGTAAACGAGAAGCGAGGACCTTATCGACTCGCCGACCGTCCATGTCGACAATCTCAAAACGCCACCCCAGCCACTCGACCGCATCCCCCTCTTTGGGCAACCTTCCCAGAAGGAGCATCACCATGCCTGCAAGCGTGCTGTATCGGCCGGCTTCCTCTTCAGGAACGTGCTTGAGAGAAAGCACATCCTTCATTTCGGGAATCGGAATGATGCCGTCGAGCAGCCAGGAACCATCCTCGCGTCGAGTGGCCCAGCTGTCATCGGGCTGCTCGGGCTTAAATTCACCGGCAATAGCCTCCAGTACGTCACGCGGCGTCACCAGACCGAGCACTTCGCCGTATTCGTCCACGACAAGCGCGAGCGGCACGTCGGTTTTACGGAAATGCTCCAGAAGCTCCATCCCAGTAAGCGACTCTGGCACATAAGAAACCGGCATCAGATTGTTGGCGAAGTCCGGTTTGCCCGAATCCAAAATCTGCTGCAGAAGCATTTTGGTTGAGCAGACGCCCTTCACATTGTCCAGACTGCCAACGCAGACCGGCAGCCGCGATCGCTTTGACGTTCGGATCAGTTCAATATTTTCCTCATCCGGCGCTTCAAGATCGATCCAAGAAATATTGGAGCGCGGCGTCATCAAAGAGGCAACCTGCCGATCATCAAGACGAAAGACGTTGCGCACCATATCGCGCTCTGCCGTTTCGATAACGCCGGATTCCTGCCCTTCTTCAATCATGGCGTGAATCTCTTCTTCCGTCACGGAGCTCCCCTGTGTTTCCGAAATGCCCAAACGCTTTAAAAGCAGGTGCGTCGAGGCCGACAGGAGCTTGACGAAAGGAGCAGCAATAATGGAAAGACAGTGAATAGGAGGCGCGAGACGACAGGCAATGCGCTCGGGCGAAATCTGCCCGATGCGCTTGGGGACCAGTTCGCCCATCACAATCGAAAAGTAGGTGATCAGCACAACAACAACAAACAAACCGATAGCCTTAGCGGTTTCCGGCGACAGTCCTACCATCACCAGGAACGCCTCCATCGGTCGAGCGAGCGCCGACTCACCCACAATGCCCGAAAGAATGCCGATGGACGTAATACCCACCTGAATCGTTGAAAGCGCACGGTTCGGATCCGCATTGAGCTCACGAGCACGCTCTGCTCCAGCAACCTTGTCATCAATAAGGCGCTGGAGCCGAGCACGACGACTCGTCACGAGCGAAATTTCACTCATGGCGAAAACGCCGTTCAAAACGATCAGAACGGCGAGAAGCGCCACATCTAACCAACTGGACATAAAAATCTGAAAGGGGTCAAAAAAATGAAATGAGCGATCTGCAGCCGCAGATCGCCGGATAATCCGACTTCGTAAAAAAGTCAGAAGAATTTTTTATTATCACATGCGGTACCAGCCGCAGTTTGAATAGGCCGGCCTAAACTGCATGAATGCGAAAGATTGCATCAGTCAAAAGACGACGGCATTCTCATCGGATCGCCGCCTCGAATAAGCGCGATCAGGCCCTGGAGCGCCGTTAAGGAAGCGGCCAGCCGCACTGTTCGGCGATCACCGGTGGCGTGAATGGTACGCACGCTTGTTGCGATCGCTCCGGAAGGATCGCGTTCTGCCCACCCAATACAAACCGTGCCGACTGGCGTCTGCGCAGTGCCGCCGGACGGCCCTGCAACCCCTGTAAGGGCGACAGACAAATCCGCATGGCTGCAGGCGAGCGCACCGCGCGCCATGGCTTCAGCAACGGGTTCACTCACAACGCCGAATTCTGCAATGACTTCTGCCGGCACATCGATCATCTCTTCTTTGCCGGAGATTTGATAGGTCACATAACCGCGGTCAAACCATGCCGACGATCCGGCGACGCTCGTAATGAGTTCACTCACCATGCCGCCCGTCAGACTTTCAGCCGTGCAGACAATACGTCCGTTTTCATGTGCGGCAGCCCCAAGCAGATCCGCTGCCAGTTCAGCTTGTTCAAGCAGTGTACTCATGAGAATTCCTCACCCATCAATATTCGTTAGGCCCACCGCTGCCAGGCTGCCGAGAGCAAAACGATGAGTGCCCAAGCATAGACCGCAGCGGCGATATCGTCGAGCATCACTCCCAAACCCGACTTCATCCTGCGGTCGAACCAGGAGCCTGGCCAAATTTTCACAATATCGAAAAGCCGAAAAGCAAGGAATGCAGCCAACCACCAGCCCCAGCCGGCGGGCAGCATGATGCATACGGCCCAAACAGCTACGACCTCATCAATGACAAAACCGCCGTGATCAACGACGCCGATGTCGCGGCCCGAACGTTCACACGCCCATGCGCCAAGCATAAAAAGAGCGGCAGTGAGTGCTGCCCAGCCTTCGCGCGTCATAAAGGGATCGAGCAGCCCGTAGACGAGCACTCCCGCAAGCGTTCCCCATGTACCGGGAGCGGGCCGCAGAGCACCTACGCCGAAAAACGTGGCAATCCAGTGTGCGGGATGAGAAAGAACAAAGTTTCGGGTGATGCGCACGCGATTGGCGGGCGCATCAGGAGCGTATTTTTCAAACATGTCGTCCTAAAGCGAAAGGCTGCACTGCAGCCGCCAGACAGACTCCATTATTCTGGATCTTCCGCGTTGAAATGATCGTAACCAGTGCTCGGCACTGCAACAGGCAGGCCGTCAGCCGTGCGCACCACAACCGCCGTTTCTTCTCTGTCCAAAATACGGCCGATGCGGGAAACGGGCGTATTGGAGAGCAGGCCGGCCTCAAAGATGCGCTCGGCTGCTGCTGGTGGCGCCGTAAAAATCAGTTCGTAGTCGTCACCGCCGGCAAGCGCTGCCTCATGCTGACGCGCAATAGTAAGCGTCGACAATACTGGCGAGAGCGGTATGCGCTCCCATTCGATTTCTGCGGAAACACCGCTTCTCGTCAGGATGTGATCCAGATCGGCAAGGAGACCGTCTGAAATATCCGCACAGGCTGTCGCAGCGCCAAGAAGCGCCTGACCGAGCGCGATACGCGGTGTCGGCCGATCCATCCGAGCAAAGAGCCGAGGTTCCGCATCGGGCATCACCTGCCAGCGGCCCCACCGGCACATCAAAGCCGCATAAGCGTCACCCACCGTACCAGACACCCAGATATCGTCACCGGGCTGAGCGCCGCTTCTTGTCAGCCCCATTCCGGCCGGCAAGTCGCCCATCGCCGTAATGCTGATCGTTGCCGGAGCATGTCTGCCGTCAATCTCTGGCGTCCGTGTCGTATCTCCCCCAAGCAGCGCGCAGCCCGATTCATGTGCAAGCGCCATCAGACCGCGGGAGAAATCGGCCAGCCATCCGTCGTCTCGACGCGGCAGGCCGATGGACAGGAAAAAGGCTCGCGGAACGGCTCCTGCTGCGGCCAGATCCGAAAGATTCACAGCAAGCGCCTTATAGCCCACATCTTCCGGATCGGCATCGGGAAAGAAATGCGTGCCTAATGCCGTCATATCGCAGGTCACCGCGAGACGCCCCGCACCGGTATCAATGATGGCGCAGTCGTCACCCACCCCCTGACTCTTCCAGGCTCCGAACGACGGATACGTGAAGAACTGCTCAATGATTTGAAATTCACCAGCCTCAGACACAACACACCTCCTTGATGTCTCTGCGCTTCATATAGAAGCCTCCGTTTTGCGAATTATCCTGTGCAGCGCTCCCAACGAACGCGCCTAACTTTGCCTTCAAGCACAAGATTTCAAGATCCTCACTGCACTTTGCACCAAAGCATGCGGAGGATGTCTAAACACGCATCCCGTTTTCTTATAGTCCTGCAAAAAGAGCCGCCCAGAGTTTCCTCACAAGCGGCTCAATCCGACAGCTGCAGCAAAACTGCTGCTGATTAGGCTTTCTTCTGGGCGTGATCCGCTTCAAACTCAGCCGCGCGCACCTTAGCGGCCACGCGTTCGAGAACAGCATTGGTGAACCGGTAGCCGCTGCCGAAATGTTTGGCCAACTCAATCGTCTCGTTGAGAACGACGCGGTACGGCGTCTGCGGGCAGCGCAGCAGTTCATATGTCCCGATGAAAAGAATCGCGCGTTCAACGAGCGATACGCGCTTCAGGTCGCGGTCGACAAAAGGCGAAAACTCAGCTTCAAGCGCAGCGTGCTCGCCGATCGCTCCAGAAAGCAAGGTCGTGAGCAGCTCACGGTCGCAGCGCGCCCAGTCTTCAGGCGTGAGACCAAGATCTTCAACGGGCGTGCCTTCCTCATCATCGGCAAGGAGAGCCGGAAGATTTTCTTCAATTTTCTGGGCTTTAAGCGTCGGATCTGCGATCCACTGATAGAAGCCGAGCAGCGCAAAGACGCGGGCGAGATGCCGCGGTGCATGCGCCTGGCGGCCGGGCTTATGGGCTTCAGTCATAGTTGTCCTGTCCGCTCTCTATAAAGAGAGCCTGATATTGAGAAACCCAAGCGGCGCAGGCCGCCTGGATGCTCTTATTTGTTCAGAGTAATCAGAAAAGGCGCGCATTCTAGCGCGCCTTTTCATCCTCTGCCTTGACCGACCGGAATTAGTCTTCCGGATTTTCCTCAAAATCGTCAGCCGAAACGAATTCCTTGGCGAGATTGGCCATCTCAACAGCGCAGCGAGCGCAGTCGCGGGCCTTCATCTCAATACGTTCCTGGCACTGCTCGTCATTTTCCGTCGTAAGCACACCATTGGCGATCGGAATTTCATAGTCAAGACCAATACGGGTAATGCCGGCACCGGACTCATTCGAGACGAGTTCAAAGTGATAGGTTTCACCGCGGATAACAGCGCCGAGCGCAATCAGGGCATCGTATTCCTCGGTCTGTGCAAGCTTCATCAGAGCGAACGGAATTTCAAGCGCGCCGGGAACGGAGACTTTTGTCACATCCTCATCCATCACGCCGAGCTTGCGAAGTTCATCCATGCAGGCCTCGAATTCGCCGCGGCCGGCGTATTCATTGAAGCGGGATACGACGATGCCGATGCGCAGATCCGTGCCGTCGGTAGAGGTCGGGATGATGTCAACTGCCATTTGCTTAGCTCCTTGGTACTGGGCAGAACGAGAAAGCGGTTCGGCTGCTGCTCTGTGAGGGGCGGCGTCCGAATCTCCCTTCTAAATCTTGAAGAGATCATTTTAGCGCATCAACGTGTCCAAACTTCAGCTCTTTGCGAACGGGCATTTACGGAAAATCTTCTTCACTCATGACAGGCTTGCCTTTTCTTCACCAACGCTGTTTTCATGGCATCTCAAAGGCACGAGCCGCCGCCCTTCTTTAAAGCTGACGGGCGCTTCACCAAAACGTCATACAACTGACATCACTTTGCCGCAGCCGCGTTGCAAACCCGTCACATCTACTTCCTAGACTGCTCCGCAGCGGCCGAAAGGAATCCTCACCTTTCCCGTCCGCCATTTGTCCATTTATTTGCAGACGCACTCTCACGCGCCAATTTTCTCCCCCACAGGAACACCACATCACCATGCAGAAATTCATATTGAGCACCGCATCCGCCGCACTGGCTGCCGTCGGCGTTCTCAGTGCACTCGCTGCCGCACCGGTCTCTGCCGCGCAGATCTATCCTGTCGATCAGGCACGTTTCATGACCAATGCCAAATTCGACTTCAAGATTGAACTTGACAAGAAGGCCGACCGCAAGAACGTGGTCGTCGAAATCAACGGCGCCGACTATAAGAAAGTGCTCAAGGGTTCGGAAATCTGGGTTCCCGAAGAAATCGATTCCGAAGGCTCCGCACTCATCATGCGTGACGTCGAAATCAAGAAGCCCGGCAAGTACACCGTTGTCGTGAAGTCGCCCGAAGGTGAAATGCGCGCAGATTGGGATCTTTACTCTACGCCCAAGAAAGCCGCGGCCAAGAATGTGATCATTCTGCTCGCCGACGGTCTTTCCGTCGGACACCGTACTGCAGCCCGCATTCTCTCCAAGGGCGTAAAGAACGGCATGTATCAGGCGCCGCTTGCCATGGACAACATGCCGCACATGGCGCTCCTCGGCACGAGTTCGGTTGACACGATCGCCGCCGACAGTGCGAATACAGCTTCGGCCTATATGACCGGCCACAAGTCTTCCGTTAATGCGCTCGGCGTCTACGCAGACCGCACCAAGGCCAGCCAAGACGATCCGCGTCAGGAAACGATTGCCGAACTGCTCCGCCGCAAGACCGGCAAAGCCATTGGCGTCGTGTCCGATGCTGAAATTGAAGATGCAACGCCCGCTTCTGTCGTCGCGCATACCCGTCGCCGCTCCGACAAGGCCGATATCGTCGGCATGTTCTACGAAGTTCGTCCGGAAGTGATTTTGGGCGGCGGCTCGGCCTATTTCCTCCCGCAGGGTACGCCTGGCAGCAAGCGCAAGGATTCAACCAATTATCTTGAACTCTTCCAGAAGGACGGCTACAAGTTCGTCTCTGACCGTACCGAACTCCTTGCCGCTGTTGACGGCAAGGCGCCGCAAAAGCTCCTTGGACTCTTCCATACCGGCAATATGGACGGCTGGATTGACCGCCACCAGTGGAAGGGCAACACGGTGAAGAAGTTCCCGAATCAGCCCGACCTGACGGATGCGTTTGATGCTGCCGTCAAAGTGCTCGGCCAGAACAAGGAAGGCTTCTTCCTGATGCTTGAAGCCGGCTTAGTCGACAAGTTCTCGCACCCGCTCGACTGGACGCGCTCCGTCGGCGACACGATTGCCTTCGATAAGGTGGTTGAACGTGCTCAGAAGTATGTCGACGAACATCCCGATACGCTCCTGATCGTAACGGGTGACCACACGCACTCCATCTCGGTTGCCGGCACGGTCGACGACAATAAGCCCGGCAAGGACATGCGTGAGAAAGTGGGCGTTTATGCCGACGCGGGTTATCCCAACTACGTTGATGCGGACAAGGACGGCTTCCCGGATGACTTCGCACCTTCCAAGCGTCTGGCCGTCTTCTTCGGTGCACACCCGGATTACTACGAAACCTATCGCGCCTACCCGGATAAAACCTTCAATCCGGCCGTCAAGAACGAAAAGGGCGAGTATGTGGCTGACGAAACCTACAAGTCGGTCGAGGGCGGTCACTTCGTCGAAGGCAACCTGCCGCGCAATGAAAGCCAGGGCGTTCACACCGTCGATGACCTGGTCGTCACTGCCCGCGGACCGAAGCCTGAAGAAATCAAAGGCTTCATGAATTCGACTGAAATCTTCCGCGTCATGGCTGAAGCGCTCGCGCTTGGCCACTAAGCGAATTGACCGCAGGACTTCTCTCTGACACCTGCGATCCGCTTGCAAAGGACGTCTTCCCCGCCAAGGGAAGACGCCCTTTTAAGTTTTCCATCTTTGCCACCCAAGCTTGAGCTCTCATGCATCGCAGAACGGTACTGACTGCCGGAATACTTTTCCCGACGCTTTATTCCCTTGCCTCATCGGCAGCCCTGGCTGCGGATCCCCCGCAGCTTGCCTTTCCCGAAATGTACTCGGGCGTTTCCGTCCTCGGGCTCACCTTTTCCGACAAACTCAAGTCGCTCGCCGGAAAAAAGGTTCGCATGCAGGGTTTCATGGCGCCGCCCCTAAAGGCCGATGCCCATTTCTTGGTCCTCACGGAATCACCGGTAAGTCTCTGTCCGTTCTGCAGCACGGATGCTGACTGGCCAGACAACATCGTCGTCGTCTTTCTCAGCGACAAACAGGAGTTCGTACAGGCCAACCGCCTCATTGAAGTGGTCGGTACGCTCGAAGTCGGCAGCCGTATGGATGAGGAAACCGGATTCGTCAGTCTCGTACGAATCGTAAACGCCCGTTTTGAGGTTGTGTGAGCTGACCTGCGGGCCGGATGCATCGTGCATTAACACTTTTTTTCACCGCAATTCTCATTGCCCGGTTGGAGAACCCGTCGTCATGAACTCTGCTTTTCCCGCTGCTGATGTTGGACGCAAATGCAGCAGTGATACCGGCTGCTGCGCGGATCCTCAGCCTTTCGATTTATCACTGGAAACCGTCAGACTCGATGTTCCTGATGGCACCGGCGTGAGAACAATCTTCTCGTGCTTTGACTTCAAGCTGCCTCAAGGCGCCATGCTTGGCATCCGCGGCCCCTCAGGCGCTGGGAAAACGTCTTTTTTGAAATGTCTTTCGGGAATCATCACGCCCACAGAAGGCGTTGTGCGCTGGGGCACACTGGCGCTTTCGCAGTGCACGGAATCGGTTCGCGACCGCTGGCGAGGACAGCATTGCGGCTTTCTTTTTCAAGACTTTCGGCTTTTTGAGGACCTTACAGCACTCGACAATGTTCTGCTGCCGCTCACCTTCCGCGGCACCATTGCCGCGCATGACCGCGAAACCGCCCGCGAAATGCTTGCTGCTCGCGGCATCCGCACCAATACCCGTGCAGGAGACCTCTCACGCGGCGAGATGCAGCGCACCGCACTCGTGCGAGTGCTGATGGGCCGTCCTGCCGTCATTCTGGCCGATGAACCTACTGCCAATCTTGACGAAGCTCGCGGTGACATCGTGGTTGATGACCTGATGTCCGCCGCACAAAGTCTTTCGGCATCACTCATTCTCGTCAGCCACAGCGACCGCGTCCTCAAACGCCTGCCGCTCACCGCAGAAATCCGCGCGGGACGCTTTATCACGCCGGACGAACTCACCCCTTCACGATCCATCCCTTGATTGGAGCCGCGCCATGAATATTGCACTGCTGCTCAAGAGCGAACTCAGACGCTCCGCCGGCATCCTGGCCGGAATGGCGCTCATCATTGCGCTGGCACTCTCTATCGCCGTTGCTGCCGGCATCTGCGAACGAATGGTAAAGGCTTCCGCTGCACAGTCTGCCGACGACTTCGATCTGTTGATCGGTGCTCGCGGATCCAGCTCGGCACTCCTGCTCGGCACGGTTTTCTTGCGCGATGAAATGCTGCCGATCGTGCCGGCATCCGCTTGGGCGAATATCCGAGAGGCTCAAACGGCTAAAAGCAGCATCCGCTGGGCTGCTCCAGTTGCTTTCGGCGACCGCACACCCTCCGGCCGCACGATTGTCGGCACAACCCGCTCCTTTTTAGACCGCGGCAAGAGCCGCGAACCCGCTGCCGGACGATTTTTCACAAAGCCGACCGAAGCCGTTGCCGGCGCCTCCTCAGGCTATGTCATCGGAGACAAATTTTCCCCTATGCATGGCCGAGTTCATGGCGCGGGCCACGCACATGAGGGCATGGCTTACGAAGTGGTCGGCATTCTGCCGCCCACCGGAACGCCATGGGACCGTGCGGTAATGGTACCGATCGAAAGCGTCTGGGCAGCACATGCAGATGCGCACGACGATCATGACCACGAAGCCGAGGAAGCGCATGACCGTGAGGAGCCATCCGCGCATTTATTCGAATCCTGGATGCAGTCCAACAAAACACATCTGGAAGAACTGCCGGGGTTTTCCGCTGTCATTGTGAAACCCGCCTCAGTCTCCTCGGCCTATCGACTGCGTCAGCGCTTCAATGAGATCGATGCTGCAGGTCATGACGGCAAGATCGTGCCGCTCATGGGCGTTTTTTCTGCTGAGGTGCTCGTTAATCTCTACGCCGCTTTTGGCGGCGCATCGCAGGCGCTCGCCTTTGTATGTCTGCTCACGAGCATCGTCGCGCTCGCTGCGGTGCTTTTGGCAAGCGTTCTGCTCGGCCGCCTGAGACTGCCAACGATTTTGCTGCTGCGCACACTGGGAGCTCCTCGCCGCTATGCAGCAGCGCTTACCTGGTCTATTGTCATGACAGCGGCGACTGCCGGCATCTTGGGCAGTCTAATCCTTGGATGGGGTGCTGCCGAACTCTGCGCCGGAGCCCTGGAACTCGAAACCGGAGCGCGCATCACGCCGAGCTTTTCCATGCGAGAAATCTGGCTCGCATTGACGGCACTTGCCGCCGGAGCGGTCTGCGCATTGCTCCCGGCCTGGCTGGCCGGCCGCATGAAACTCAGTTAGCTGCTGAGGATTGCCAACAGCAAAAAAAGAAATCCCTGAAACGGTGAACTGCTCACTATTTCAGGGATTTTTCTATGCCATCCGCAACGCTTGCGCTCAATAGCTTAAGCCTCGCAGATACTGCGGCGGCACGACAAGCTTCGGCACCTTCTCAACATGCAGCCGGTTAGCTGCATGCCATCCCCAATGCGGATCATCGATCATTGCGCGGCCGATATCGATCACGTCTGCCGCACCTTCGCGCAGCAGCGTTTCCGCCTGCCAAGCATCACGGATCAGTCCAACAGCAAAAGTCGTCATACCCGTTTCAGCCTTCACGCGTGAGGCAAACGGAACCTGATAACCAGGCCCGACGGGGATAGGCGCATCCGGCGTGTTGCCGCCCGTCGATACATCGACAAACGTACAGCCTTCTTTCTTAGCCAAATTAACGAGATGAACGGTGTCTTCAATCGACCAGCCTTCAGGCACCCAATCGGTGGCGGAAACGCGAAGACCGACTGCGACATTCGCCGGAACGGCGGCTTTCACGGCATTCATCACTTCCTTGGCAAAGCGGCAGCGATTGTCGAGCGCACCGCCATACTCATCAATTCGATGGTTCGAGAGCGGCGACAAAAATTGATGAATGAGGTAGCCATGAGCCATATGGATTTCCACCGCATCCACACCGGCACGCGCTGCACGAGCAGCGGCAGCGCCAAAATCCTCAGCAATCTGCCGGCAATCCTCAAACTCAATTTCACGCGGCGTCGTGTAGGTGTCCGAGAACGGTATCGGACTCGGCGCACGCACACGCCATCCGCCTTCCATCGGCGGCAGCGTGCGGGCAGGCCCGCGCCACGGACGCACCGAGCTTGCCTTGCGGCCAGCATGATTGAGCTGCACCATCACCCGGCATTCCGGTTCGATCTCATGCATGAGGTCGACGAGCTCCTTGAGCCCTTGTTCACACTCATCGGACCAGAGGCCCAAGTCGTAGTTGGTAATGCGGCCGTCCGGCGACACAGCGGTCGATTCGATGCAGACGAGGCCGGCGCCGGAAGCGGCAAGGTGACCATAGTGCATCTTGTGAAAAAGCTGCACCACGCCGCTGCGCGCACTGTACATAGCCATCGGCGGCACAGCGATGCGGTTAGGCAGTTCTACGGGGCCGATCGAAATCGGCGTAAAGAGCATTGTGTTCATGGTTGAAAATTTCCTGCTCAAAAGCTCCTCAAGACGACACCGGCAATGCTCAGCAGCATCTTTGATCCATCAAGAAAGGCCTGCGGATTCTATTCTCCGGCAGGCCTTCAGGGGAGCGGGCGTTCTCAGAAGAGCGAGTCTTCGTTCTTGAGCGACATTATGCGCTCGACATAGCGAGCAATCGTATCGATTTCGACGTTAACGTAAGACTGCGCTTTGAGATGCTTCAAGGTGGTCACTTCAAGCGTATGAGGAATGAGATTAATGGTAACAAGTGTATCGAGCGCCGTATCCTCAACCTTGTTGATCGTGAGGGATACACCGTTGATGGTGATGGAGCCTTTGTAGGCGACATAGGGAGAAAGCACGCGCGGCACACGCACCACCAAACGCCAGGACTCCGCCACCGGCTCCATTGACTCAACCTGTCCAACACCGTCGACATGGCCGCTCACGATGTGCCCGTCAATGCGGTCGGAAAGGCGCATAGCCTTTTCCAGATTCACTTCACCAAAGGTGTCGAGTCCCGTTGTTTTCGAGAGGCTTTCGGCTGAAACGTCAATCTTGAATTCACGCTCGCCCACCTCAATTACCGTCATGCAGGCGCCATTGACAGCGATCGAGTCGCCCACCTTCACTTCATTTAAGCCAAGGTCGGGAGCAAGAATCGTCAGACGAACGCCATTGCCGAGCTTCTCGGGTTCACGAACCTTGCCGACGGCCTGCACAATGCCAGTAAACATAAACTATCTCCTCAAAAGAACTCGAAAGTCGCCGCCGATCTGGTCAAGCGACTGAAGGCGCCAGCGATATGCCGCACCCGGTTCGGCCGGAAGCGGCACAGCCGCTGGCCCCATCCCCGCACCAAAAAGGCAAGGGGCATAGTAGAAAAGCATCTCGTCAATCAATCCTGCAGCAAAGAGTGCCCCTGAAAGCCCCGGACCTGCTTCAACATGAACTTCGTTCACCTCGCGCTTGGCAAGTTCACGCATCAGTTCGCGAAGATCTACTCGCCCGGGCGCTGCCGCATCGGGGAGCACCCATACCTCTGCGCCAGCTGCTTCCAGAGCTGCTCGGCGGGTCGGATACTCGGCCGCCGCGGCAATGAATACCCTGCCGCCCTTCGACGTCAGGAGTTTCCCTGCGGGCGGCGTTTCCATGCGCGGATCAATGACGATGCGCAGCGGCTGACGCTCCTGATCAGGAAGCCGCACATTCATCTGCGGATCATCGGCCAAAACCGTTCCAATACCCGTCAGTACAGCGCCGGCTCGACCGCGCCAAAACTGCACATCGGCACGAGCCGCTTCACCGGTAATCCACTGAGAGCGTCCGTCTGGAAAGGCTGTACGGCCGTCGAGCGTCACAGCCGTTTTCATCCGTACCCACGGCGTCCCCCGCGTCATCCGCGTTAAAAAAGCAATATTGACCTCTCGGGCCTCGGCTTCTCGGACACCAAGCTCGGCCGGAATTCCGGCATCAAGGAGCATACGAATGCCGCGGCCGTGTACTTTAGGATTCGGATCTCCGACGGCGGCCACCACACGTCCGACTTTGGATTGAATGAGTGCAAGAGCGCAAGGCGGCGTACGGCCATAATGCGAGCAGGGCTCCAGTGTCACATATACGGTGGCGCCCTCAACAGATAAGCCGCGCTCGAAGGCACTTCTCAAAGCCATCACTTCCGCGTGCGGTCCGCCGGTACGCTGCGTATGACCCGCACCAACCAGCCGGCCGTTGCGCACAATCACCGCCCCCACTGACGGATTAGGCGGCGAAATCCGCCAGGCTTTCCGCGCTTGAGCGAGCGCAAGATCCATCCACGCGTCGTCTGCTGCGGAACGTGCCGCTTCTGAGTCCGAGACTGCCGCGCGAGCTTCGAGTTCCTGCGCGCAGGCAAGGCGCTCCGGGTCGACCAGCGTTTCAATGGCCGGCAGTGCAGACGAAGTCTTCTGAGCGTTCTCTTCGCTCAAAGAGGATGCAGATGCCGTCATCAGCGATACTTCCGGATGTACCCGTCGGGATCGCTTGAAGCAAGCTGTCCCTTAGGATCAGAATCATCGCTCAGCTCGATCGGCGAATCCGCCACTTCGACGGATTCGTCGGTTTCAGGAACACCGTAAAACTCTCCGGTTTCCAATCCTGCGGCGTCCTCCTCTGCGGCTGCAGGGGCTTCGCGCAGCGCTTGCTCAATCATCTCGGCAAACGCCTTCGGATCATTGATGTTGAGGTAAACAGACGCAAAACGGATCCACGCGATCGTATCCATGCCGCGCAGGGCTTCGAGCACAAGTTCGCCCAATTTTGAAGAACGCACTTCGCGTTCGCCCATGGCAGAAAGCTTATGTTCAATGGCGCCTACAGCGGCATCAATGCGCTCAGAAGAAACCGGACGCTTTCTCAGCGCGAGCTGCATAGAGCCGCGAAGCTTTGCCCGGTTGTACTCCACACGACCGCCGCCGCGCTTGATGATCCAAGGCATAGCAATGGCTACACGCTCGAAGGTCGTAAAGCGCTTGCCGCAGGCTGGACACTGCCGACGGCGGCGGATGACGAAACCGGGCTTCGGAGCGCGTGAATCAACGACACTCGTCGAGGGGTGACGGCAGAAGGGGCAGCGCATCGACGGCTGTTCTCCAATAGATTGATGAGTGGAGATGATTTTAGCCGATCTCTGGTATGCACCACAGTCTGGTGAGCGGTGTACGCCAAACGAGAAAAAATGGTCAGCAGCGGAATAACAAGAAGCATAAAGGGTCTGCAGCTTCGGCTGCAGACCCTTTTGCTTTATGTTGACGGCACCCGAGGCATCGATTAAAGGATTGCCTTGAGGGATTAAGCCTTAATCGTGAACGTAGACGGGGAATTTAGCGGTGAGCTTCGCGACTTCGCCGCGAACGCGGTCAAGAACCGCCTGATCTTCGGGCGCCTCAAGAACGTCAACAATCAGATTGGCCGTGAGACGGGCTTCATCTTCCTTGAATCCGCGCGTCGTCATTGCCGGCGAGCCCAGACGGATGCCCGACGTGACAAACGGCTTCTCGGGATCGTGCGGGATGGCGTTCTTGTTAACGGTGATGCCGACCGAATGAAGCACGGTCTCAGCGGTTTTGCCAGTGATCTTCAGGGGACGAAGATCGACGAGCATGACGTGGCTTTCCGTACGGCCGGAAACGATGCGCAGACCGCGCGCCATCAGCTGCTCGGCCATCACATGCGCGTTCTTCATCACCTGTTCCTGATAGGTCTTGTATTCCGGCTGCAGCGCTTCGCCGAGCGCCACGGCCTTGGCGGCGATGACGTGCATAAGCGGACCGCCCTGCATCCCTGGGAAGACGGCAGAGTTAATTGCCTTTTCAAGATCCGGACGCACAAAGATCATGCCGCCGCGCGGACCACGCAGGGTCTTATGGGTAGTTGTCGTCACAATGTCGGCGTGGCCGAAGGGCGACGGATAGACACCCGCAGCGATCAAGCCGGCATAGTGAGCCATGTCGACCATCAAAAGCGCGCCGACAGAGTGGGCAATTTCAGCAAAACGCTTGAAATCGATCTTAAGCGAATAGGCAGAAGCGCCGGTGACGATGAGTTTCGGCTTATTTTCCTTGGCAAGGCGTTCGACTTCGTCATAGTCAATCTCTTCCTTGTCATTAAGGCCGTATGGAACACAGTGGAAATACTTGCCCGAGAAGTTCAGATGCATGCCGTGGGTCAAATGCCCGCCGTCAGCAAGCGACAATCCCATGAAAGTATCACCGGGCTTGAGAACCGCAAAGAACACGGCCGAGTTAGCCTGCGCACCCGAATGAGGCTGCACATTAACCGCCATTTCAACACCGGCGGGTTCGCAAAAGAGCTTCTTGGCTCGTTCAATGGCAAGACGTTCAACTTCGTCAACAAATTCGCAGCCGCCGTAGTAACGCTTGCCCGGATAGCCTTCGGCATATTTGTTGGTGAGGCAGCTCCCCTGAGCAGCCATCACTGCCGGCGAAGCATAGTTTTCGCTCGCAATCAGCTCGATGTTCTGCTCCTGGCGCTTAGCCTCGGCATCAATCCACTGCCAGAGTTCGGGATCGCGCTTGGCGGGGCATTCGGACAAATTGAACATGGGTTGTTTCCTTCTGTCGTGAAGAATACGTATAGGGAAGAGTCTGCTGTGACACGTACTTGCCACAGGCAGTCATGCCGGAGCGCCGGCAGTCTTTTCTCCTTGTAGAAGAAGCAAAGACCGCGCCAACGCATTAATCAAAAGAAATTTTTAGGAAGCGGAGCCTCTGAGTGTTGCTGCATTATGCGCTCCGCAGGCGAGGATTCAGTGTATAGCGGCCGACTACTTCAGCGGTTGCCAGCACATGTCCTTTTGCTGTTTTCTCAAAATCTTCCAGGGTAAAGTGCTTATCGAGATCCAGCGTTTCTAAATCGAGCGCCAATACCTGATAGCGATAGTAATGCCGACGAGCATCAAAAAAAGGCGGGCATGGGCCGTCATAGCCCAGTCCCGTACCATCGGCTTCGGGCTTTCCTGCGCCGCGGCAGTAGTCATTCAATCCTGGCCGACCGTAAGCCGCCGGTACATTCTTCTGCGCAAAAACACCTTCAGGGAAATTCGATACGTCAGCAGCCACCTCAATCTGCACCCAGTGCACAAAGCGGCGGCGGAGCTGATCAACAGGGAGTTCGCCCGAAGCATCCCGCGCTTTCAGATCCGTCGGCACATCGTCATCGACGCAGAGCACCGCAAATGATTTTGTGCCTGCCGGAGCCCCCGACCACGAAAGCTCCGGGGAGAGGTTGGCAGAACGAACCGTCTGTCCGCCTTCGCCCATGCGCCCGTAGGCGCAGCGTTCAGGAATCATTTCTCCTTCAGAAAACGTACGTGATGAAATGTCCATCGTTGAACCTCCTACCTCATTGATGAAAGAGCCGTCAACGTATGCATTCCGGCTCCAGCAAAAATGTCAAACCCTTAAAACTTCAGCCAGAAAGTTGCCGGACCGTCATTCGTAAGCCGCACGTGCATGTGTGCGCCGAATGACCCCGTTTCAACTTTCAGCCCTTCGGCGCGAAGCGCCTCAACGTAGGCAAGATAGGCCTTTTGTGCCTCCGCGGGGGATGCGCCGTTTGAAAAACTCGGACGACTCCCGCTCGTACAGTCTGCTGCGAGCGTGAACTGCGACACGACAAGGACACCACCGCCAATATCTGCTGCCGACAAGTTCATGCGGCCGTTCTCATCCTCAAAAATCCGCAGCCCCAGGGCCTTTTCCGCCAGAACCCGGGCGGTTTCCTCCGTATCCTCCGGGCCGACGCCCAGCAGGATCAGAAAACCGGGCCCGATTTTTCCAACGGTCTCCCCGTCAATGGCAACGGAAGCGTATTTCACTCGCGTTAAAACAGCACGCATGGCGCGGCCCTCCCTTATAGAATTGACAATTGACAGTTAACAATTGACAATTATTGTGTCCCTTCGAGACGGTTAAGTTAAAATATATAAACTTTCGTAGGGGCCAATGCCCACATCGGCCCGAGGCTTTCCAATATGGAAAGGCCGATTATATACAAGAAAAGCGGAAGATTCCTGCTGTGAAGATAACGTACCTTTCGGGCTGAGTAGAAATCTGCCGCTACAGGTAAAAATCAGAGAGCCTGCGCAATGACGCAGCCGCTCAAAGTCCGCACCCACAATTGTCAATTGTCCATTGTCAACTGTCAATTGCTTAGTTTTGTCCCCGCTTGGAGCCGGTGACGTCCCGGATGTTCAGCAGTTTGCTGCGAATGGCGTTCAGCTCGGCGGTGTTTTTGACCTCAAAGCGGATGGTGATGGCGCTGCGGCCATTGGAGAGATCCCGGCCGGAGAGCTCCTTGACCCGCACCCGGGCGGTGGTCAGCGCCTGAGCTACGTCCAGTACCAGACCGTCCCGGGTGATGCAGTCCAGCTCCAGAGTGGTCTCAAAGGGCTGCTCCTCCACGTTGGCCCAGCGGACCCGGACCCAGCGGCCCGCCTGCTTGGGGTCTTCCCGGTTCTGGGCGTTGGGGCAGTCTGCCCGGTGAACAGAGACACCGAAACCCTTGGTAATAAAGCCTACGATGGCATCCCCCGGTACGGGGGTGCAGCATTTGGCGAACTTGATCATGCAGGAATCAATGTCCTCCACGATGACGCCGTTCACCGCGTGGCGGTTCTGTTTTACGGCCTCGCTGTCGGGATTCACCCGCAGGGGCGACTGGGGCAGCTTTTCGGCGGTCTGGGCCTTTATGGCCCGGTTGATGTCGTCCCGAATCCGGCCTACGGCCTTTACGGCGGTGAGACCACCGTAGCCGATGGCGGCATACATATCGTCCCAGTTGTCAAAAGCCAGTTTGCGCAGCAACTGAGACTCCAGCTCCGGATCGGTCAGCGCCGGCATGGGCAATCCGGAGCGCTTCATTTCCGATTCAAAGGAGGCCTTGCCGTGGACGATATTCTCGTCCCGCTTTTCTTTCTTGAACCACTGCTTGATCTTGGTCCGGGCCTGATTGCTCTGGCAGATGTTCAGCCAGTCCCGGCTGGGACCTTTGGCGGCCTTGGAGGTAATAACTTCTACAATGTCGCCGTTTTTCAGCTTTGTGTCAATATTGGCAATGCGGTTATTGACCTTGGCCCCCACCATGGCGTTGCCGACGCCGGAATGGATGGCATAGGCAAAGTCAATGGGTGTGGAGCCGGAGGGCAGGGAGACGATGCGGCCTTTGGGCGTGAAGACGAAGACCTCATCGTCGAACATATCGATTTTCAGAGACTGGACGTATTCCTCCGCATCGGAGTCCTGCTGGCTTTCCAGCAGGCGGCGGACCCACTCAAAGTCCTTTTCCGTGCCGGAGCCGGTGCCCTGCTTGTACTTCCAGTGGGCGGCAATGCCGTATTCGGCGGTTTCGTGCATTTCCCAGG
>ERZ857840.1523-NODE-1523-length-25807-cov-15.055141_pt1 | contig 25807 bp, 22 predicted proteins | sample MGYA00519760_ERZ857840 | MGnify/ENA primary metagenome ERZ857840 (study PRJEB31778, sample SAMEA3449371) | human gut metagenome | biome: human gut; feature: human-associated habitat; material: faeces | place: United Kingdom | collected 2010/2012 ... | reverse complement strand
AGAATAAATAATACGAAAATGCACGGAGAAAGCATAACGCAGAACAACAGGAGGACAATATCGAGATTGTATGGAATGCAGATGTTAGGTTGATAATTGTGCAAGCACCGCCTGCACAATTTGTGCAACAAAAAAGAGGAGCCAGTCCAGACTCCTCAAAGGTACGTTATTTCAAAAAGTTGCTCTTGTGTTCCAGCGCGTGCAGATTATGATAGTCCTCATAAATAAGTCAATTTTGCAGATAAAATTAGCAACTCAGGAAAAAATGATTTGCTTGGAGAAATCGAATCAAACATGAAAAAAACCTTTCGCATAAAATGCTTCAAACTAGTTTTAGGTGTGTCATTATGCTTTTTGATATATCTACTTGTTTCTTTAATTATTCCTCCGCTGATTGGAACACATGAAAAGAGTGATACGCAGGCAGAAGTATCCATAACAACGTCTGAACGAGTTTGCTTGATTGACAATAACGAGGATGCACTTCTTTGGAGGCTGAGGCTCATTCGTTCGGCACAGGAAGAAATCATTCTCTCAACCTTTGACTTCCGCGCCGACAGCAGTGGAACAGATGTGATCGCGGCGCTTTGGGGCGCGGCAGAGCGCGGCGTACAAGTACGGCTCATTATTGACGGAATCAATGCGCAACTGCATTTAAGCGGCAGTGATGTGTTTCAGGCATTGGCAGCGCACGACAATGTGGAGGTCAAATTCTACAACCCTATTCGGCTGACGCAACTTTGGACGGTCAATTATCGCTGCCACGATAAATACTTGATTATCGACCGATCTACATATCTTATGGGTGGGCGGAACACCAGCGACTTATTCCTTGGGAGTGGGGGTACGTCACGTCAGAACATAGATCGTGATATAGTCGTATACAACGGCGGTTTCACAACAGCGTCCGCTAATACCTTGTTAGAATATTTTGATAGGATATGGTTACTTGATACCAACCGTGCATTCCACGCAGAGGCTGAGAATCACAGGGTTAAAAAAGCTACTGCCATTCTTGCAAGACGTTGGACTGAGATCAATGACGCAAAACAGTTAACAGCGATTAACTGGGAGACAGAAACGCTCCAGACAAATGAAGTCGCACTTTTAAGTGGTGATTGCACTGCGTGGAATAAGGAGCCGATGCTTCTGAATACCTTGACAACGCTGATGCAGAAGGGTGAACAAAATATTGTGTTGCAAACCCCATACATGATCTGCAACCAAGCTATGTATAATGCACTCAAAAAGGTCACCGACAATGTACAGGTACAGGTCATTACCAACGCGCCGCAGAGTGGAGCAAATCCGTGGGGCTGCGCTGATTATCTCAATCATAGGGATGATATTTTAGAAACGGGTGTTGATATATGTGAGTGGAACGGCAGCTTCTCCATGCACACTAAAACGATTCTGATTGATGATCGAATTAGCATCATCGGATCATTTAACTGGGATATGCGTAGTGCCTATCTGGATACGGAAATGATGCTGTTGATAGACTGTCCTGCACTAAATGCTATACTTCGGGATGAAGCACAGCAGATGATGTACGAGGGCAAAACCATATCACCAGACGGAGTGACAGTTACGGGAGAATTGTATATAACACCAAAAGTTTCAGCTACCAAACAAGTCCTTCAATCGCTGTTGCGTATTATTGTACGCCCGTTTCGATATGTTCTATAAAGTGCGCATTTCATGTATTCACATACGATACATGCTTCGTCAAAAAACGCCATCTCGTAATTTCACGAGATGGCGTTTTTGCATTATTCAGATATTTGCAAGAGGTCACGCCGCTTAGCGCTTCCTGTAATATGAATTATTTAAGCTACTGCATTGAATAATCAAGACATATTTCAAAAGAAAGGGGAACAGTAGAATGTAATAGGGTGATTGAAAATGTCTAAAAGAGCAAAAAAAGAAAAGCGCCCTGTTGCGAAAATCGACTTCAAGCCGTATGGTGCAGCAATCAAAGCTGGGCGCACAAAGCAGAAAGAATCCCGGAATAAGGCGGCCGACGCGCTGTTTATTTCGCCGCGCTATCTTGCCAACATCGAAAATAAGGGGCAGCATCCCAGCGTACAGGTATTCTTAGAACTGATGTCCCGCTATCATATCTCTGTGGATCAGATTCTTCATGGTGAAACTATGGAGGGCAAGTCCACGGAGCGGATGCAGTTTGAAACGCTGTTGGATGAGCTGACGGACGCTGAAATCAAAATCCTCACAGCAACCGCGCAAGCGTTGCTGGACGCAAGGACGGACAACGAGGGAGAAAATTGAATACGGTATAAGGAACGCTATGAACAGGTGGTTCATGGCGTTTTTCTTTTGAAAAAGTTTGCCTGCGGTTTGCCAAATTGCGGCTGTGCCGCCGTTGTAGTAGTGAGGGAGATACCGTAGCAAGCATAGGGAGTGTAGCCACACTCCCGAAAAAGCACCTGTTTGTGCTTTGCTTGTTGGGATAATCCCAAACCCTTATTCGGAGCGGAAAGGACGGTGAACAAATGGCAAACCGAACGCGGAATATCGTGCTGCGCGTTCCTGTGACTGCCGAGGAACGGGCAATGATCGAGCGTAAAATGCAGCAGATGGGTACGGGCTGCTTCTCCGTTTATGCGCGGAAAATGCTCATAGACGGCTATGTAATCCGGCTGGATTACAGCGACGTGAAAGCAATGACCGCCGAGCTGCAAAAAATCGGCACAAACATCAATCAGATTGCGAAGCGCGTGAACGCTACGGGAACGCTCTATGCGCAGGACATTGAGGACATCAAGGGGGCGATGGCGGAGATATGGCAATTACAAAGATCCATCCTATCAAAAGCACCTTAAAAAAAGCTATTGACTATATCGTTGATCCGGCAAAGACCGACGATAAGCTGCTGGTGTCCTCGTTCGGCTGCGCCGTGGAAACCGCAGACCTTGAGTTTGAGAAAACACGGCTGCTTGCTATGCAGAAAGGCAACAATCTCGCTCACCATCTGATACAGGCCTTTGAGCCGGGCGAGGTCAGCTATGCGCAAGCCCACGAGATCGGGCGGCAGCTTGCCGATGAAATCCTCGGCGGCAAGTATGAGTATGTCATTGCTACCCACATCAACAAGGAGCATTGCCATAACCATATCATTTTCTGTGCTGTGGATTTTGCGGAACACAAGAAGTACATTTCCAACCGCAAAAGCTATGCGCAGATCCGCCATGTCAGCGACAGGCTGTGCCGAGAAAATGGGCTGTCCGTTGTTACGCCCGGCGCGGAGCGCAGCAAGCAGTACGCTGAATGGGACGCGCAGCGGAAAGGGACAAGCTATAAGCAAAAGCTGAAAATTGCTATTGACAGGCTCATTCCCATTTCCAAAGACCTTGACGACCTCCTGCGTCGGCTGGAAGCCGAGGGGTATGAAATCAAGCGTGGAAAGTATATCTCATTCCGCGCTCCCGGTCAGGAGCGATTCACCCGTGCAAAGACGTTGGGTGAAGCCTACACCGAGGAAGCCATAGCCGAACGCATCAAGGGCAAGGTCATTCTGAAAACGCCGAAGCCGGAGCGCAGCGGCGTGTCGCTGCTGATTGACATTGAAAACTGCATCAAGGCGCAGCAATCCGCAGGCTATGAACGCTGGGCAAAAATTGAAAACCTGAAACGCGCCGCCCGCACAATGGTATTTCTCGACCAGCACGGCATTTCCCACTATACCGATTTGGAGCAGAAGATCACGGAGCTTCAGGACAGCAACGAGCAAACTGCCGCTGCGCTGAAAACGGCGGAACACCGCCTGTCTGATCTGGCGCTGCTGATAAAGCATACCGCCACCTACAAAGAGCTAAAGCCGCTGTATAGCGAATACAAGAAATCCCGTGACAAGGAAAAGTATCTGCGCGGACGTGAGCGCGAAATCATTCTCTTTGAAGCGTCGGCGCGGGCGCTGAAAGCGGCGGGCATCGGTGATAAGCTCCCCGACCTTGCCAAGCTGCGCGAGGAATATTCCAGACTGTCCGAAGAAAAGGATCGGCTGTACGCTGAGTACGGAAGCCTGAAAAAACGTATGCGGGAATACGATGCCGTCAAGCAGAACATCGACAGCATCCTGTCCCCCAATCGTGTGCAGGAACAGGATAAAGCCTTATAGCTTCTCTGACAAGCACACATTATTTTCAAACAATTTAATGTGTGTTCGTCGTTTCGCGGTTGACAATCGCACATTATTTCTCTATAATATAATGTGTGATTGTCAAAGTGAGGTGAGAAGCATGAACGCCAAGGAGAAAATCGAAGAACTGCTGGAAGCGTCGGAGGACGGCACGATCACCGCAGCGCAGGTGACGGAAGCCGGGCTGCACCGCAGCGTTTTACAGGAGTTTGTTAAGAGCGGCGAGATGTACCGCTTCGGGCGCGGCCTGTATGTGCGGAGCAGCGCATGGGAGGACGATTTCTACCTCTTGCAGCGCAAGTATGGGCGCGGGATCTATTCGCACGATACCGCCCTGTATCTGCTGGGCTATTCAGACCGTACCCCGGCGAAATATACGATGACCTTTCCCAAGGGCTACAATGCCCCGTCCTTAAAGCAGGAGAACTTAATCATCAAGCGCGTTGTGCCGGAGAACTACGAGTTCGGCAGAGTTGAAATTGAATCCCCCTCCGGCAATCCAATTCGTGTTTACGATTTGGAACGGACGCTGTGTGACATCCTGCGCGGCAGCGGCAGCGATGTTCAGATCGTCGGAGAAGCTATGAAACGCTATGCAGCGTCCAAGGATAAGAACATTCACAAACTGATGCAGTACGCAGACCAGCTTCGTGTGAAGCCCAAGGTGCTGCGATACATGGAGGTTTTGCTATGATGACAAAAAATCCGATGCAACTGAAAGCCTTTATCAAAAACAAAGCGGCAGAGAAGCATATCTCGGCGCAGCTCGTCATGCAGAACTATATGCTCGAACGGCTGCTGGAACGGATTTCACTCTCGCCCTATAAGAACAATTTCATTCTCAAAGGCGGATTCCTGATTTCCGCCATTGTGGGACTGGACACGCGGGCAACAATGGATCTGGACACAACGATCAAGGGCTTCACCCTGACGCATGAAGCAATCCGCAAAATCTTTACAGAGATTTGCGCTGTCCAGATTGCCGACGACGTGCAGTTTGAGGTCGTCGGTATCTCTGACATTCGGGAAACCGACGATTACCCCGGCATCCGGGTCGCGCTGAAAGCGAACTATCCGCCGATCAGCGTACCGCTGACGGTGGATGTCACCACGGGCGACATGATAACGCCCCGTGAGGTGGAATACACATTCACCCTGCTGTTCGATGACCGCACAATCAGCATTCTTGCCTACAACCTTGAAACAGTTTTGGCGGAAAAGCTGGAAACTGTGCTGTCCCGCAACATTGCGAATACCCGTCCGAGAGATTATTACGACGTACATATCCTGTACGCGCTGCGCGGCGCGGAATGTGACAAAGCGACGCTGCGCCGGGCGCTGGAACGGACGACGCAGAAACGCGGCAGCGGCATGATCCTGACAGACTACCCGGAGATTATGAAAGAGATCCGCGAAAGCGATACGCTCCGTAGGCTGTGGGAGAAATACAGCCGCGAGTATGAGTACGCAAAGGATATTTCCTTTGATGATACCTGTAATACCATTCAGACAATTATGGACGCAATCATGGTGTAAACGAAAGGAGGCTTCTTTATGGGTTGGCTGGCAGCGCAGGGCGCGATTATGGCGATTGGGCTTTTCATTGGGCTTGTCTGCTCGGTGATCGGACTATTCTTCGGGCATATCATTCTCTTTGACAGCATTGCTCTCGGCATTGCCGCCGGAGTGTGCTGCAATCAGTTTACTGCAATTCATCCGGCGCTGTGCCTTGTGATTGGCATTGTAACCTTCCTGCTGCTGTTGTGGCTGCAAAATACCAGCATCGGCTTCTGGCTCGTGGGCGGGCTGCTCACTCTGATCTATGCAGCGGTGTTCGGGCTGCTGGCCTACTTCATTTCGGAGCATGATCCCATTTGGGGCTGGGTGATTGGGCTGAATGAGATGTTCAAAATCGTCGAGCGTGAAGATGATATTATCGCCAATGAAGAAAGAGTGTTTGATGGTTTTCTACGAACAATCAATACCGAGATTCTTGGCGCAGATTTAATAGATGTAGGCTTGATACTTAGAGCATTGACAGTCGAAACCCTTTTTGTTAAGATAAAAGTGCACCTGACAAAAAGGTTTTTTATCCTGACTGAAAGGAGCTTCGCTTGTAATGTGTTTAGCTGCACCTTTTAGTTAGGTGCAGCTATTTTTGTGAAAGGATGTTGAAAATGCAGACAAGAGTTGCCGTAATGGCTGTCATAGTTGAAGACGACGACGCCGCCGAGAAGTTGAATGCGGTTCTCCACCATTATGGAGAGCATATTATCGGGAGGATGGGTATTCCCTATCGTGCGAGGGGAATCAATATCATCTCCATTGCAATAGACGCGCCACAGGATGAAATCTCCTCACTTGCAGGAAAACTTGGAAATATTCACGGCATCAGCGTTAAAACTGCATACTCTAAAGTCACAGATGAGGGCTGATACTGTTTCTTTGATCGACAAACTCGCACGAGAGCACCGCCTTAAAAAAAAGGAGTACCTTGCGCTGCTTGAAAATGCAAGCGTTGAGGAACACGTCCACGCAGCAACGCTTGCTGATAAGGAACGCAGAAGGATTTACGGTACGGAGGTTTTCATAAGAGGGCTGATAGAGGTAGGAAACATTTGCAGAAACAATTGCTATTATTGCGGGATCAGAGCATCAAACGGCAAATGTGTACGGTATACGCTCACCGATAAACAGATCCTTGCTTGCTGCAGGGAAGGACATGAAATAGGCTTCAGAAGCTTTGTTTTACAAGGCGGAGAGGGAGCTTTTCCTGTTGAACGGGTAATCCGCATCGTATCTGAAATACGCGGTGAATTTCCCGATTGTGCAATAACCCTTTCCCTTGGAGAGTACGAACGGGACGAATATGAAAAAATGTTCAATGCGGGCGCAAATCGTTACCTTCTGAGGCACGAGACGGCGGATGAAAAGCACTATGGTTTACTCCATCCGGGCGAGATGTCCTATAAACACCGTGTGCAGTGCCTTGAATCGCTTCGAGAGATCGGCTTTACCGTCGGCTGTGGTTTCATGGTGGGTTCACCATTCCAGACTCTTGAAAACATTTCTTCCGACCTAAAATTCATTGAGGAGTTTTCGCCGGAAATGTGCGGAATTGGACCGTTCATTCCACAAAAAGATACACCGTTCGGAGGCTTTCGTGCAGGCTCGGCAGATTTGACATGCTTCCTGCTGTCGTTGATCAGGCTGATAAAGCCGAACATTCTGCTTCCGGCAACAACGGCTCTTGGCTCAATCGAACCGGACGGAAGGCTGAAAGGAATCCTTGCAGGCGCAAATGTCGTCATGCCGAACCTGTCACCGGTCGAAGTTAGAAGCAAGTACATTTTGTACGACAATAAGCTCTCAACGGGTTCAGAATCTGCACAGAACCTTGAAGCGTTGAAAAGAAGCCTTGCCTCAATAGGCTTTTCCGTCGCCGAATCGAGAGGCGACATAAAAACATCTGACGGAAAGAACTGAGTCTGACCGAAAAGAAAGGAAACAATATGGCTATTTACAATCCCGAATCATTATCAGCGGAGGAATTCATCAATCATGACGAGATCCTCGAAACTCTCCAGTATGCGGAAGCCAACAAAAACAACATTGAGCTGATTGACAGCATACTTGAAAAAGCAAGGCCTAAACATTACGCCGATGGTAGAACCATGCATTGCCCGGGCTTGACGCACAGGGAGGCATCGGTGCTTCTCGCTTGCGATATCCCCGAAAAGATCGAGGAGATATACAAGCTTGCAAACGAAATCAAGCTTTCTTTTTACGGCAACCGCATAGTTATGTTTGCTCCGCTTTATCTTTCCAACTACTGCGTTAACGGTTGTGTCTACTGTCCGTACCACCTCAAGAACAAGAGCATTGCGAGGAAGAAGCTTACTCAACGGGAAATTCGGGATGAGGTCATTGCTCTTCAGGACATGGGACATAAACGCCTTGCAATAGAGGCGGGAGAAGATCCCGTGCATAATCCGATAGAATACATCCTCGAAAGCATTAAGACGATCTATTCCGTTCACCATAAGAATGGCGATATTCGTAGAGTGAATGTGAATATCGCGGCGACGACAGTTGAAAATTACCGAAAGCTGAAGGAGGCTGGGATCGGCACCTACATTCTCTTCCAGGAGACATACAACAAAGCCAGCTATCTTCAGCTTCATCCAACGGGACCTAAGCATGATTATGACTACCACACCGAGGCTATGGACCGTGCCATGGAGGGCGGCATAGACGATGTGGGGCTGGGCGTGCTTTTCGGGCTGGAGGGCTATCAGTACGAGTTTGCAGGCCTGCTGATGCACGCCGAGCACCTTGAGGCCGTTCACGGCGTCGGACCGCACACGATAAGCGTGCCGAGGATAAAGCGCGCCGACGACATCGACCCCGACTCGTTTGAAAACAGCCTGTCGGACGAGCTTTTTGCAAAAATAACCGCCTGCATACGCATCGCCGTGCCGTACACCGGCATGATAATATCCACCCGTGAGAGCGAGGCTGTGAGAGAAAAATTGCTCACGCTTGGCATCTCACAGATCAGCGGCGCTTCTCGCACCTCCGTCGGCGGCTATACCGAGGACGAACGCCCGCACGACAGCGAACAGTTTGATGTGTCAGACCAGCGCACACTCGACGAGGTCGTCAGATGGCTGATGGAGCTTGAACACATCCCGTCGTTCTGCACTGCCTGCTACCGCGAGGGCAGAACGGGCGACCGCTTCATGAGCCTGTGCAAATCAGGGCAGATACTCAACTGCTGCCACCCCAACGCGCTGATGACGCTTGCGGAATACCTTGTCGATTACGCAGCCCCCGAGACAAAAAGGCTCGGCTTCGACCTTATAGAAATGGAGCTTGAAAAGATACCAAAGGAAAAAGTCAGGCGCATTGCAGCGGAAAATATCGAGAAGATCAAATCCTCGGACAAGAGAGATTTCAGATTTTAATGGAGGCGCGTTATGGATCTTAACTCTACTGTAAGCGCTCAGAGGCTCCATATAGGCTTTTTCGGAACCGTCAACAGCGGAAAATCAAGCCTTGTAAACGCGTTGACCGGCCAAGAACTCTCCATCGTTTCCGATACGAGGGGAACAACGACCGACCCCGTACAGAAGGCCATGGAGCTGCTGCCCTTAGGCCCTGTCGTCATCATAGACACCCCCGGCCTCGACGACGGGACGGAGCTCGGCAGGCTCCGCATCGAGCGAACGATGCAGATGCTGAGAAAAACCGATATTGCGGTTATTGTTACGGATACTTCCGAAAAGGACGAGGAAACGGAAAGTTTCATTGAAAAAGTCAAGGATAAAGGGATACCCTTTATCCTTGTCAGAAACAAATACGATCTTGTGGAAGCTGACGCTGAAGGAAACGATGTGTTATTTGTCAGCGCCAAAACCGGGGAAAATATCAATGAGTTGAAAATGCGTATCGCCGCGAGCATACCGGCGGTAAGAGCGGAGAAAAGGATCGTTTCGGATCTGCTGAAAAAGGGCGATACCGTTATTCTCGTCACTCCGATAGACGAGTCCGCCCCGAAGGGGAGACTGATACTTCCTCAGCAGCAGACGATACGCGACATTCTGGACATCGGGGGCATCTGCATGGTCGCTCAGCCGGACGAGCTTGCTTCTTCGCTTGACCTGTTAAAGGAGCAGCCGAGGATGATCGTTTGCGACTCGCAGGTGTTTGGCTATGTCGATTCTGTTGTGCCGAAAGACATCGCTTTGACTTCATTTTCAATTCTTTTCGCAAGGTACAGGGGGAATTTCGAACAACTCATTCGAGGGAGCGATGCGATCGATCGTCTTAAAGACGGCGACACCGTACTTATCAGCGAGGGCTGCACCCACCATCGCCAGTGCGGGGATATCGGCACCGTCAAGCTGCCCGCCTGGCTGAAAAAATACACGGGCAAGGAGTTGAACTTCCGCTTCACCTCCGGCGGTGAATTCCCAAAGGATATTTCGGGGATTGCTCTGGTTGTTCATTGTGGCGGATGTATGCTTAACGCCCGGGAACTTTCGGGCAGGCTTGACAACTGTGAAATAGAGGGAGTCAGTGTTACGAACTATGGTATTGCCATAGCGAAGATGCACGGGATACTCGAAAGAGCTCTTTCGGTTTTCCATATCTGTCAAGTGTAAAGAAATCACTCATTGCCAAACTAAAAGAACAAGCGTGGAGCAATGTCTCACTTGTTCGTTATTTTTCTTGAAACCACCCAATATTGCGATTTCGCCGCAGATACCTTTTGATAATGATCGCGAAGAAACCGCCGCAGATTCCCTGCGGCTATGCGTGCGGGCTTGTTCAGCTCCTTGTCGCCGGAGATTTCCGAGATGACCTTCAAGGACTATGCTCTGCGTGACTATGACGAAACCTCCGGCATTCTGGAGTCTGACTGGTACAATGCTCAGGTCGAGCTTCTGCGGCTCAGTTCCGAAACATGGGGAAGCGGTCTGATCCAGATCGAAGAGGGAGATTTTTCACTGATGCGATGGTATGAGTACACCCTCACACTGGAGCCGGGGCAGACATTGAAAAACGCGGTGACAGCGCCGTTGTATCCCGCCATTGATGCGGGCTATACACCGAGCCTCTATTCGTACACCTATCTGCTTTTCCCGGCAAAAACCTGGGCGCAGTTCGGAGAATTGGAAGTTGTGGTAAAAACGCCCTATTACATGACTGGATGCGGCATTGATGGCTTTACAAAGACGGACGGTAGGCATGCGCTGACCCTGCCGGGTCTGCCGGAGGGCGAGTTGACCTTTACGCTTTCCGAATCGGAGACCCCTCAGCCCCCGAAGTGGTCGAGCTTGTACATTATGCCGACAGAGTTTATCATTGTAATGGCGGCAGTGCTTGCCGCCGTTGGCGTAGCCGTGTTTCTGCTAAGCCGCAGGAAAAAGAGAACAAAAAGATAGAAAGGAAGGTGCACCATGATGAAACGAAAGGTTTCCGTGATATGGGTGGTCTTTCTTGCGCTGATTGCCATTGCCGCATGTGCGTTTGCGGCGGTGACATATTATCGCTGCGAGAAGCAGCCGGAGCCACAATTCCCGGAGAACGAGCTGCTTCGCATTCTTGACGCGGGAAGCGATGCCGAGGGAGTAGGCTTTGAGGTTATGCGCATTGGCGGCGGGAGCGTGAATCTCCGGCTCGACCTGCGCTGGAAAAACGATTCCGGCAAGACGATTGCCTACGGGCAGGCGTTTGAGCTGTATCAAATGAAGGACGGTGGATGGCAAAAGGTTACGCCCGCACGGCAGGTTGATTATCCCGCCATCCAGTACAGCCTTCCCGGCGGCATGGATAACGAGCTCTCCTATGACCTGACGGCGCCGTATAACCTGATAGCCGGGGAACGATACCGCTTGCAGACGGAGTTCCGGTACGAGGAGGGCACGGAGTATTCCGAGCCGATGGCAAATTGGGTAGAGTTTGAAGTAAAAATGCATCTGCCGTATAAGGAGACACAGTCCTCCGACCAAAGCACCATACCAGAGCTTTAGGTGAATGCTATGTCCGGGTCAATGGGTGAAACAGATGAAATCACGGTTTCCCCCTGTGCCTTCTACTGGCGGGCCCCGGAACCGAATGAGGATGGAACAATGAGCTCCATCATTGGATGCGGGCCCGAGATCGGCGAAGAGACTTCTCTGCCGGAGATCACAGCAGCCAATGCGAGCCTGGTCTCCCACCGGAGGTCCAATGAAGCCCGGTTTTTTTTCGAGGTGCAGCCGGATACAGTGCGGATACAATGCGTCCCCCAAAACGGCGGCGAGGTTGAGACAATCACAGGCATTCTTCCGTATGACGGAGGATATGCGTTCGATCTGAAAAGCGGCAGCTTTGTTTACCGTGTGATTGCAGAATGGGACGATGGCAACCGTGTGGAATATGGCTTCATCGGGAAGTGGTTGTGATTCCGCGGCAATCAGAATAAAGGACTGACTATGATAAAGATACTATTGGTAGAAGACGATAAAATTATCGTTGCGAGCTTGAGCGAATATCTGAACAGCGAAGGTTATCTTGTGCGAAGTGTATCCGGGCAGGCAGAGGCCATGAAGCTGCTTGCGGAGGAAAAAGCGGATCTTGTGCTGCTGGATGTGTCTCTGGCGGAGGGCAATGGCTTCGCGGCGTGCAGAGCGATCAAGGCCGAGTTTGATGTCCCCGTTATTTTCCTTACCGCGTCAGGCGACGAGTTCAGCACCGTTACGGGCTTCGACCTGGGCGCCGACGATTACATTCCAAAGCCGTTTCGCCCGCGAGAGCTTATCTCCCGCATCCGAAATGTGCTCCGACTCACCGGCAGCATGGGCAAAACGGTGAAGCTCGGTGATGTGGTGGTGGACACCGAAAAGGGCACGGCGATGAAGAACAGCAGGGACCTGTTCCTCTCAGCACTGGAATACCGCCTTCTGCTGTTTTTCATCAACAATCGGGGAATCGTGCTTACCCGTGAGCGGCTTCTTGACGCCATCTGGGATGTTGCCGGCGAGTATGTCAATGACAATACGCTGACGGTGTACATCAAGCGGCTGCGGGAGAAGATTGAGGATGACCCTGCCGACCCGAAGATCATTCTGACGGTTCGCGGGACAGGATATAAGGTGGACGCATGGTCAAGCTGCTGAAAAACAAAGAGGTACGAAAGGCTCTGCTGTGGCAGCTGCTGCTCTCCGCAGCCACCTGCGCCGTCTGCTTTTTCTTCGACATTCGCGCCGGGCTGACAGCCGCAGGGCTTTCTCTGCTCCTCATGCTGGTCTTCTGCATCAGCACTTATAAGAGGTATCAGAGGATTTCTTCCCTTGCGGATGATATCAATCAGGTTCTGCACGGCGACAGTTCGATCGATTTTGACAGCTATTCGGAGGGTGAGCTGAGCATCCTCCACAGTGAGATCTATAAGATGACCATACGCCTGCGTGAGCAGCAGCAAACGCTGACAAGGGAAAAGGCGCACCTTGCCGATTCCATCGCGGACATCTCTCACCAGATCCGCACGCCCCTGACCTCTATCAATCTGCTGATTGGACTGCTGTCGGAGCCGGAGCTGACCGACGCGCGCAGGCAGCAGCTTATCCATGAGCTCTACGAGCTGCTCTCCCGCATCGACTGGCTGATCACCACACTTCTGAAGATCTCACGGCTGGACGCCGGCACGGTGCAGTTCAAGCAGGAGCAGGTCAGTCTGGAGGAGCTGCTCAAAAAGTCCTGTGTGACCCTGCTCATTCCCATGGAGCTGCGCGGGCAGGAGCTGCGTATCCATGCGGACGGGGCTTTCCGGGGAGATCTCTCATGGACGAGCGAGGCCATCGGCAATATTGTGAAGAACTGCATGGAGCACACCCCAGAGGGGGGCAGGATTGAGATCGAGGCGACCGAAAACGCCCTGTTTTCCGAAATTATAATTAAAGACAACGGCACGGGCATTTCTCCGGAGGATCTGCCCCACATCTTTGAACGCTTCTATAAGGGCAAGGATTCCGACGGCAAAAGCTTTGGGATCGGGCTTGCCTTATCACGCATGATTATAGCTGGGCAAGGGGGAACCGTAAAGGCAGAGAACCGCAAGCCCGTAGGAGCCATGTTCACCATCCGCTTTTATAAGGGAACCGTCTGAAGGTGCCTCCCGATATCCTAGCCACGGCATTGGACTAAACATGTAGTTCATGACACCAGCACTCTTAAATAGAGCTTTTTGTAGGGTTTTTCATGTATATGTGGAGGTACATATATGAGCAAAATCAGCAAATCCATTGTTATATCCGAGTTCTTATGGCTTCTATTTTTTGCCGTAGTCTTTTTAAAATTTGATTATACGCGGACAACATTAGCCGTAGTTAATGCAATAGTTTGGCTTTGCATCGTACTAGTTTTTTCAATAATTATACTACAATTTCTAACTAGACAAGCATTTACGAAGGTACGGGGCATACTACTAGTGCTGATTTTCTTAATCATAGATCAGGTTATAAAAGCGCTACTATATTTTGCTCCGTCCGAAATCTCCATTCCTGTTATTCCCAATATTCTATCGATCCTCGTAATTCTGAACAAGTACCAGACCTTAGTACTTCAAGCAGCAGATAAATTCGCATCGCCTTATATTGTTGCGTGTGCAAAACTATTGCTGCTTCCCTTCTTTTTGCTATTGCTCTATCTGCTCTCAAAGAGTAAAAATCGTTTTAATTTCAAGACGCCTATCGGCTATGCTGGTGTAACCCTAATTTCCTCGGCAATTTTATCGACGGTCCTAGACAGTTTAATTTATAAGGGAACACCAGACTATTTTTACTTAATTCCCTTGTATTCATCTGTGGATTTGAAGGATGTATTTGCCTTTTTAGGAGCAGGTTGCATTTTGTCAATCATATCAACAAACGAGAAAAATATGCAGAAGAAAACAACGAACATGGAGGCAAAATGATTTATCAGCAAGACTGGCTCATGCGTCAAATTGAAGCTATGATCCAAGCAATTTTGGCTGTTGCACTTGGGATATCAGCCAACGAACAGACTGCAACTCAAATTGAAGATTCTAGTTATGGAAAAATGCTTGAAAAAATGATTGACGATGGGGACATTTGTGCAGCAGAAGATTTGCTGTTCAATGACTTGGATCAGTCGGATTCATCATGGCTTCAGATAGCCCTTGATTTCTATTCAAAGCTAAATAACTGCTCTGATGATTATTTAGCAATGCATGATTTTTCTCGTGAAGAAATTGATCAAGGACTTCGATACATCTGCACGTTGTTTGGTTATGATTTTTTGGTAAGCAATTAGTCCATTATCGATTATTTCGTCAGCTATTCTTTTGTTTTCGAAAGGCACTTTTTCTCCACTTTCGATGATCATTTCGTTAAAAGAGTTTACAAAATATCCGCTGTCACTGTTTAACGATGGAATAGTTGTTTTGTTGACCTGGATCATTCCAATTGCTATTACCAGTTACTATCCTACACTATTGTTTTTGGGGGATTATTCAATTATAGGGTATTCTGCCAGCACTTCTGCATTTTTTCGTGTCAGGACTAATTCTATTTCGTGAAGGACTTAAAAGGTTAGATGGAATGTCTTCTTAACAATTAGTGAAACTGAAAGGCTTTGGAAGTTGGCAAGCAAGGTCTTTTAGAGCCAAAAGACAGCAGGCGGAGACTCTGACGAGTCCCCGCCTTTTGCTTGATGGGGCGTTCCCCATACCCCCTGCAACACAGATTTCATCTGTGGCTGCGCGATGTGCCATCGCTATTTTTCCTCGCGCTGCCGCTCGGTGGTCTGCCGGTTCTGTTCGTTCAGCCCCAGCAGATAGGCGGCGTTCGCCTTGTGGATCAGCAGCTCCCGCATCTGCTCCTGCGCCCGGTGGTACTCGGCGTAGACCGCCTTTTTCTCTGCCAGCAGCCTTGCAAATTCCTCGTTCAGGCTCCTGACCGTGGGCAGCTTTTTCAGACCGAACGCATCAAAGGCTTTCTTCGCCGCCTTGTGGATGAGGATATCCCCCTCATGCTCCGCAAGGTATTTTTTCGAGTATCCCGCCTTGCGGTAGCCGGTGTAAACGCTGCGGGTTCCGGAATAGTTCATGATGTGCGTCCGCAGGGTCTGTATCTCGCCCATACGCGCTTCCGCCGCCTTTATGGCCGCCCTCAAATCATAGAACCGCTTCTCCGCATCGGCGGCGGCATTGACAAGTGCGTCGAAATCGGCAAAGCCCTTTTCTTCCAGATATATCAGCGTCTTTGCCATCTGCTTGAGCTTTACCACCTTCATCGCCTGATCGTAGCGGTAGCCTTTTCCTGCGTTGAGCTTCGCCTCAATGTCGGAAATCAGCGTGGCGTGCTCCCTGCGCTTCGGATATTTTTTCCTGACGAAGGGCTTGTGCGCCCTGCTTCCCGCAAGGACGGCGCGCAGCTCCTGCTCGGAATATCCCTCGCCCAGGGAATCCAGGCGGATGCTCTGTTTCCGGTTTTCGTGCCGCAGCGACAGTTTGCCCTTTCGGGCGACGGAATAGCCGGAATCCTTCAAAAGCGCCAGCAGCGCATCGAAGTCCCCGGGCTGCTTTTCAAGCGCCGCGTCTATTGCCATGCGCAGAAGATCGCGGTTGGAGAACTTGTCGTGACCGCCGCGCCATTTGTTGTAGCTCATCCCGTGTTTCTGCGGATTCTCCACTGCGGACAGCGCGGTAGCTGCCGATGAAGTTCTTGAACTTTTTCGTACAGTCCAGCGCCGTGGAGTTCCAGTAGATGTGGTTGTGAATGTGTTTTTTGTCGGTGTGGGTGCAGACGAGGAAAGCGTGCCTGCCCTTTAGGAAACGCTTGGCAAATTCATAGCCGATGCGGTTGGCCTCCTCCGGCGTAACCTCTCCCGGCTTAAAGGACTGCCGTACCTGATAGGCGATGACGTCGCTTTCCTGCACCCGTCCGGTCAGCTCCCGGTACTCCCGCTTGGACAGGACAAATTCGGAAACGGCTGTCTCCGGCTCGCAGGCGAACGCGGAGATCAGCGCACCGCCCTCAGTCTTATCCGGGTTCATGCCGTACTCCGTCCGGTCGGCAAGGCACTTCGCCAGCGTCTTGCCCTTGTTTAAGTGCATGGGCATGATTCGTGTGGTCGCCATATTCCCTCCATGGAAAAAGGCGCAGGAGGGAGCCTGCGCCTTTTCACATTACGCATATTCCGTTTATCCGTAGATTCGCTCCTTGAGCAGCATTCTCATACCGATAAACCGCGCTGTGAGCTTCACCGCCAAATAGTGCAGTCCGTAGGGTGAGAGCAGAAACGCAATGCCCAGACAGATGCAGCCGTTCTGCACGTTGCCGTCCACAAAGTAAAAGAAGCCTGAAAGCAGAAACAGGGCGGAGGCGATGACACAGACCACGGCGGAAGCCTTGAGCGCCAGCGTGAGCGCCCATTCCACGATCCACAAAACCAGCATAAGGGGCGCAAGCAGCAGTTTCAAAATGAATTTCATAGTCGTTTTCCGTCCTTTTTGATTTCATTATACAGAAAGAGCTGCCCTAAAACAAGGATGCCGGCAGCATGGGCTTATCGTATATTTCTGCCTGCTCACTGAATGGTGGACAGCTTCATAAGAATTTTGTTGGCAAGTCCCCATAGCTGCTTCTGCTTTTCCAGAATCTCCGCAAGGTCGGTGTCGTAGGCTCTGCCGCTCTCGTTGAGCCGTTTGGCGATCTGATTGATGTTGTTGCTCGTGTAGCGCAGAAGCGAGATCATCTGCTTCAGCTCCGGCAGCTCTAACTTGATCACCAGCCCGTCCAGCGCCATCTTCCGCAGGAACGCCTCCTGATTGGTAACGCCGATCCGCGCCATCTTTTCCTTCAGCAGCCGGTGCTCCTCCTCCGTCAGGCGAACGGAGATGCGGATGTTCCGGCGCATGAACTGCGCGCTCACAGGGACGGCTCCTTTGCCTTTTTGACTGCCTCCGCTGCCGCTTCGGGCGGTCTGCTTTTCAGTCTGCCGAGCACCGAGGGCTTGCGCTCATGCGCCCTTGCGTCCTCCCGCGCCAGCTTGGTAAACAAATCAACCAGCCCGCTGTGGCTGTTCACCGCCAGATAGCAGTTCCGATCCGTTCCCCATGCGTCGGGGTTCTCCGAAACGGGAACGGTCTTTGCCCATTGCTTGTTGTCCGCAGAGAACCGCCCGTCCCAATCCTTCTGCCGGATGGTAATCGCCAGCACATACAAGATGCGCTCATGCCCGAACTGCTCCGCCACCTGCGCGACGGCTTCCCTGTGCAGGACGTTATCGCAATAATGCTCGGAGATCGCCTTCTCAATGGCCTCCTTGCAGGCGGCATTGGCCTTGTTGGAGGCGCGGTAAAGCTCCAGCTCGCCGTTTTCACGGGCGTGCTCGGCGGGAAATCTGTAAACGGGAATATCCTTCATATTGGTGCATCCTTCCTTTCATTAAGCTGTAGTGAAGCGGCTCCGACAAAATCCGTTCTTCGTCGGAGCCGCTGGTTTTTATCGTTCCTCCTTGCCCCTGTGCCTGATTTTGTCCTCGGCGCAGGGCTGGGACAGCGGCGCTTTCAGCTTTGCCAGCACGGAGGGACGCTCCGCCTTTGCGCTCTGCACGGCGGGCGCGTCCTCCGCCATCTGCTCCATGGGCGTGCGGTCGTCGATGTTCAGCTCGGCGTTCAGCTCCGCAAGCCGCGCGGATTTTATCCGCAGCTCATCCTCCTGCGGGAAGGGCTTGCCCAGCTCCGCCTTTGCCGTCTCCATCTGCGCGGTGAGCGCGTCCAGCGTGTTTCGGACATTCTGCAATCTGTCCGGCATGGCGCTCAAAACGTTGTCGATGCGGGTGAGGTTGCCCCGCGCGTCCTTGCCCAGCGTCACGCGGTGGTTCATTTTGCCCTTGAGGGTGAGAATTAAGTCCCGTCCGAAGTCCTCCACGGTCAGAGACATAGCAAAGCCCCGGTAGCTCCCGATGGGAACGGGCTCCATGCCCTTTGCGTCCTTGAACGCTTCCAGAATGGCAGCGCCCGCGTTGTCCTTGTCAGTGAGAAGGTCGCCCTTGACCTCCATGCCCGCAAAGCCGTCCACGGGGTGCGGATGCCCGGCGAGCGTCTGCATATCGGCGGTGAATCCCTCCACGAAGCTCTCGTTCTGCCGGATCTGTTCGGGGAAATGCCTGAGCAGATTGTCCTCCAGACGGAACTGCTGGCTCTGATGGCTGGCCTTCATGAGCTTCAGGCGGGCAACATCCACATCCAAGTCCATCTTCTCCTTGATACGCTCGTCTCCGGCGCACAGCGCCTTGATCTCGGCGTAGGAAAGGGCGGTCTCGTCCACGTCCTCGCAGGAGCGAACAGGGGATTTTGAGGTCATGATCTGGGATATGAACTTCTGCTTATTCTCAACCGTCTGCCAGAGGTAGGCGTCGAAGGTGGATTCCGTGACGTAGCGGTAGATGTGTACCTCCTTGTTGCGGTTGCCCTGACGGATGATGCGCCCGCTGCGCTGCTCCAGATCGCCCGGCCGCCACGGACAGTCGAGGTCGTGGAGCGCCACGAGCCTGTCCTGCACGTTCATACCCGCGCCCATTTTGAAGGTACTGCCCATGAGCACACGCACCTGACCGGAGCGCACCTTTGCAAACAGCTCCTTCTTCCGCGTTTCGGTGTTGGCTTCATGGATGAATGCGATCTGCTCGCGGGGGATTCCTCTGGCAACGAGCTTTTCCCGGATGTCGTCATATACCGTGAAGCCGGGTTCGTCGGGATTTTCCTTGTCGATCAGCCGCTCGACGGCGTTGAGCTCCGGGCTGTCCAGATTCCCGCCCGCCGTCTTTGCTGCCTTCGCTCCGGTCGCGCCGGTTTTCGGGGTGGACAAATCGCAGAACACGAGCTGGGTCAGCCTGTCCGCCTGTCCGTCCTGCCAGATGCGGTGGATGTTGTCCACGCAGCGATTGACCTTGCTGTTCGGGTCGTCCGGCAGGTCGGGGTTGATGATGCGCTGGTCAAGCCCCAGCTTGCGCCCGTCCGAGGTGATCTTGAGCATATTGTCCGTGCCGGGGTCAACAAGCTGGGCGTGTACCCTTGCTGCGCGCTCGGACAGCTCCTGCACCATCTGCTTCTGTATCTCCGTGGGCTGCGCCACCTCGTTGTGATAGATGGGCGTGGGCGTAGGCAGGTTGAGCTGGTCGGAGGTCTTGATATCCGCCGCCTCCTTGAATAGGGTCATGAGCTCAGGGAGATTAAAGAACTTGGCAAAGCGTGTCCTCGCCCGGTACCCCGTACCCTCAGGAGCCAACTCAATGGCGGTCTGTGTCTCTCCGAAGGTGGAAGCCCAGCAGTCGAAGTGGGCAAGTCCCTTGCCGCGAATGGCGTCGTGCTGGAGATAGCGCATCATGGTGTAAAGCTCGGTCATGGAATTTGAGACGGGCGTGCCCGTGGCGAATACCACGCCCCGGCTGTCGGTGATCTCGTCGATATACCGGCACTTGAGCAGCATATCCGAGGATTTCTGGGCGTCGGTGGCGGAAAGCCCCGCCACGTTTCGCATTTTTGTGTAGAGGAACAGGTTCTTATAGTTGTGCGCCTCGTCCACATACAGGCGGTCTACGCCCAGCTGCTCGAAGGTTACAACATCGTCCTTTCGGGAGCTGTCCTGGAGCTTTTTGAGCTTGGCTTCAAGGCCGCGCTTGGTGCGCTCCAGAGATTTAATGGTGAATCGCTCCGCACGCTGGCTTTTCAGCTCCCGCAGACCTTCCTCCACCTCGAAGATCTGCTCCGCCAAAAGCCGCTGCTGCCGTTCCATGGATACGGGTATCTTCTCAAACTGCGAGTGGCCGATGATAACGGCGTCGTATTCGCCTGTGGCGATACGGGCGCAGAACTTCTTGCGGTTCTTCGGCTCGAAGTCCTTTTTCGTAGCCACGAGGATGTTGGCGGAGGGGTACAGCCGCAGGAACTCGCCCGACCACTGCTCCGTCAGGTGGTTGGGAACGACAAAGAGGGATTTGTGGCACAGCCCCAGCCGTTTGGATTCCATGGCAGCGGCTACCATCTCAAAGGTCTTGCCCGCGCCCACCTCGTGGGCAAGGAGGGTGTTGCCGCCGTAGAGCACATGGGCGACCGCGTTGAGCTGGTGCTCCCGCAGCCGGATCTCCGGGTTCATGCCCGCAAAGGTGATGTGACTGCCGTCATATTCGCGGGGTCTGGTGGAATTGAACAGCTCGTTATACCTTGCGACCAGGGTGTGCCGCCTGTCGGGGTCGCGCCATATCCAGTCCCGGAAAGCGTCCCGGATTGCCTGCTGCTTCTGCTGGGCGAGGGTGGTTTCCTTGCTGTTGAGGACGCGCCGCTCCCTGCCGTCCGCATCGTGCTTGGTATCGTAGATGCGCACGTCGCGCAGATTCAGGGTATCTTCAAGAATCTTATAGGCGTTTGCGCGCTCCGTGCCGTAGGTCATATATGCGGCAATATTGCTGTAACTGACCGCGTTCTTGTTCCTGATGTTCCACTCGGCGGTGAAGGCGGAATAATTCACGTCGATCATGCGCTGCTGGTAGAAGGGGGTCTCGAAGGTCTCCCACATGAACTCCCGGATATACGAGGGGTCGATCCACGTTGCGCCCAGCCGCACCTCGATTTCACTTGCGTCCAGATCCCTGGGCTGCGCCTGTCGCAGCGCTTCCACGTTGGGCAGATAGACGGGGCTGTCCTGCGCCGCCTGCTCCGCCTCCCGCAGCTTCTGCCGGACGTTGCCGGAGAGATATTCATCTGCTGTCTGCCACTCCCCGCGCACAGGGTCGAGGAAGATAACGCCGTTCAGCTCGTTGATCAGTTCGTCCTGGCTTCTGCCGGTGAGCTTAGACATATACTCCATATCCACGCAGGCTTTTTCGGAGATGGACAGCGCCAGCGCCTCCGAAGCGGTGTCCACGCTGGTCACGGCCTCGTGCGCCCGTATAGTTCGCCTGGTGAACATATCCGCCTTGCGCTTGAGGTTTTTGTCCTCGTCCAGCTCCTCCAGAGAGCAGAGCAGATAGTAGGAGCTGTCCTCGGCAAAGGCCAGGGCGTTGGCGCGGGAGTTAATAAGCCCATACTTTGCGGTGAAGCCGTCGTAGAGGGTATTCAGCTCCGCCTGCGTCTGCCGGATGGTTTCATCCGAAATAAAGCCGTCCATCTGCTCAGATATGAGCTTCTGCACGCAGTCCCGCAGCTCCACCATGCCCTTGGCACGCTCCTTTGCGGTGGCGTTGAAGTCGGGCTTGGTCATGATGCTGTTCTGACGGTAGTACAGCTCCCCGTCCACCACGGTGTAGGAGAAGTTCCGCACATTCGGGTCTGCCGGGATGGTTTCCACGATGGTCTCATCCTCGCCCAGATCGGGCAGCTCCGCTTCCGCGTAGGTTCCACGGATATTCCGAATTGCGGCGCTGAGCTGCTCCGCAAGGTCTGCGCCCTCGACGGGCGCAACGGTAAAGTCCTGCCTGCCGTACTGCGTGCTTTCCGAGGTCTGCCGTCCCAGCACCATCTCCGGGTGGTCGATGAAATACTGATTGATGGCAAAGCCGTCCGCATTCGCTCCCGGGTTTCGCCAGATACCCGTGTGTACCCAATCGGGTTCGATTTCAATGGGTCTGTCCCGCTTTTGAAGAAAGATAATATCCGAAACGACATCCGTACCGGCGTTGGCTTTGAAGGCGTTGTTGGGCAGGCGGATCGCGCCGAGGAAGTCCGCGCGCTGGGCGATATACTTCCTTGCGGCGCTGTCCTTGGCGTCCATGGTGTAGCGGGAGGTGACGAAGGCCACCACGCCGCCCGGACGCACCTGATCCAGCGCTTTTGCGAAAAAGTAGTTGTGGATGGAGAAGCCGAGCCTGTTGTAAGCCCGGTCATTGACCTGATACTGTCCAAAGGGTACGTTGCCCACGGCGAGGTCGAAGAAGTCCTTTCGGTCGGTGGTTTCAAAGCCGGCCACGGTAATATCCGCCTGGGGATAGAGCTGCTTTGCGATTCTACCGGTAATACTGTCCAGCTCCACGCCGTAGAGCCTGCTGCTTTTCATGCTTTCCGGCAGCATACCGAAGAAGTTGCCCACGCCGCAGGCGGGTTCAAGCACGTTTCCGTCCTGAAAGCCCATGCTGCCCAAGGCTTCATACATCGCCCTGATAACGACGGGGCTGGTATAGTGGGCGTTCAGGGTGGAGCCGCGCGCCGCCGCATATTCCTCGTCCGTCAAAAGGCTTTTGAGCTGCTGATATTCCTTTTGCCAACTCGCATTTTCGGCATCAAACGCCTGTGGCAGACCGCCCCAGCCGACGTATTTGGAGAGCGTTTCCTGTTCCTGCGGCGTTGCCTGTCTGCCCTCGGCTTCAATCTGCTTGAGCGTTTGGATGGCGGCAATGTTGAACGCATACTTCGTCTTTGCGCCGCCTTCGCCCAGATGCTCATCCGTGATATGAAAGTTCTGCGCTTTGTACGGCTCGGCTTCTTTGCGCTCCGTTTCCTGCCCCGTCAGGTCGATAACGAGGTTGTGCAGCCTAATCTCTTCCTGCGGTTGTTGCGGCGCTGGATCACTCGGCACTTCCTCTGTCAGTATGAAATTCTCAGATTCCGCAGGCATTGCATCCGTCTGCTTGTAAAACAGTTCATCGTTTCGCGTATCTTCGGCAAGCATCTGCTCAAACACATCCCGCCGCTCCACCCTTGAAATCGGATAAAGCAGCGTCGGGTCGCGCAAATTTACGTGCTGATCCGTGATTTCTTCGATAAGGAACGCCGTATTGCCCAGATAGACCGTATCGCCTACCTGATAGGACGGCTCATCCCGCCTGCCGTCCAGCTCCTTGACGACTTTATATCCGCCTTGTTCGGCAGGCTCGGCAAAGTAGATGCCGTACCCGTTTTCCGTCATCGCTTTTGCCGCAACGCTCCACCGTCCGAAGGGAATCCCCGTAACCGATACCGTCCCCATGCCGGGAATATCCCGCTCAAATAATCGGGTATCCATCAGTGGTGCGGCAGTTTTTGCGTCATCTCCGTAAAAGAGAAGGATGTCGTCCACTCTTACGCCGACCAGCCGCCGGGGATGTTCATCCTTCAGCTTTTTATACGCTTCCACATCCGGCGTAAAGCTGATTTCCGGCTCTTTTCGGTCTGGCGCGTCGGATTTCAGATAATGCCCATCGTGAATGAGCCTGTCAATCCGTTCGGCAACCTGATTCCATTTCAGCAGCACATCGGGACAGTTGCTTTTCCTGAGCTGTATCCCCTTTGCATCGTGGCTTTCCGAACTCCCATGTTCACCCGATACGCCGGGCATTTTTCCGCCTATCCCGTACTCGTTTTTCAGAAATTCCAGCTTTTCATTGGTGCTGTGAGGTTCTGAAAAGAACTGGTAAATTCGGTTGGCCGCACCCGCGATCGGAGCGTTTTGGGTCAGCACAGCGTCGATTTCATCCTGCGTCATAAAACCGCGAACATCGGGCAGCAGCATCTTACCTTCGGGCAGCTCCTTCCGCGCCAATGCCAAATCCCTGAGACGGGGGAGAATGTCTTTCGGCGGAAGAAAACGAAAGCGCATCAGATCGGGCTGCATCGCGACCGCATCCGCAAAGACCTCCATCTGCCGGATCAACCCGTGCAGAAATTCGGGCTGCTCCATCTTCTCGGAAAGATGATTGACGCAATCCGGGAAAATCAGCGGCGTATCTGTCATCAGGGAGAGATACCCGTTTTCTCTTGCGGCGCTGTCGCGGTACATATAGATCAGCCGCTCGGCGACCTTCCGTCGAATGGTTCCGGGGGCTTCCACATTTTCGAGCTGTGTGCCGAATTGCCCGGCTTCAATCAGCTCGCCGACGCGCTTTGCGGCATCCGTCCACGATATGACCTGCGCATTGTTGGCATACCGCGCACGATCTCCGGCGGCCATTTGGATTCCGCTTGGGTCGAACCAGACCGAAAAACGCCGCCCGTCCAATTCAAAGCCGCTGCCGTCGTGGTAAAGGGTCTTCATTCGCAGCGCGATTTCCTCGTTCGTTTTGCCGATCATCGCGTCAAACGCCAGCTCCATGCGGGTATCCTCGCCATTGCCGCCGAACCGCAGCGCCGTATCAAGCGCTTTGGATATAAAAGAAGGAGCGGAAACCGCTCGGTCATCCGCTCCCTCGCCATATTCGGTTATCGTTTCAAAAAGGCTCGTCTGCCCCGGATTTAAGCGTACACCAACTCGGTCAGTACGATTTCCTCTGCCTGCGCTTTCAGGCTGTTCATCGCGCCGACCCACGCCATCGGGTCGCGTTCCTTCAGCGCTTCATTCACGCCCTGCGCCGCTGCCATCTCGCTGACCATGCGGTTCACCCGCCCGCCCGCCGTCCGGTCGATCTCCGTCAGATGCGCCGTCAGTTCGCCCGTCAGCAGCAGGCTGTTGAACGTCATCTTTCTGTGCTCCTTCAGATACGCCTTGCGCATCCTGCCGTACCTGCCCAGCGTCGCCTGTTCGTCCGGGATTTTCAGGTCGGGAATCTGATAACCGTTCACCGTTTTGTAATTCAGCATATGGCCTGCTCCTTTCAACGTTCCGCGCTTCCCGCTCGATGCTTCTCAATACTTCCTCGGAGATTTCGCTGACCGCCGTTCCGAGTGCCGTCAACGCCTGCGGCGTGTTCCATTCAAGGATGGTCGCGAAATCTTCCGGCTCGAACCGATGTTCTTCCGCCAGTCCGCAGCGGCTGAGGAGCATATACTGAACGCCCGTCGTCGCCGTATTGCGGAAAGCCAGTTCGAGGTTGAGTTCATCATACTCCATGAGGAGTGAACCGTCAACGATGTCGCGCAGCTCGTCCTGATGCTCCTGCCAGTAATCCATCGCTTTCTGCATGGCGATTTCTTCGAGTTGTCCCGCAAGCCCGCGATTGGCAGAAACCTCATACTCCTTTTCCAGCATCGTACCGATAACCGCGCTGTTTTCCTCATTTACCGCCCATACAAACGGAGAACGGGAATCTTTTCGCATCCCCGTATCGGCAGCATCAAAGACGTAATGGTAGCGGGGCACGTCGCCGGTCATATCCAGCAGCGCGATGCCTTTTGCGCCGTGCCGGACATACCGCCGCATGGTATTCGTCCACAGCTCAAACGACGCG
>ERZ857840.1522-NODE-1522-length-25826-cov-29.512320_pt1 | contig 25826 bp, 10 predicted proteins | sample MGYA00519760_ERZ857840 | MGnify/ENA primary metagenome ERZ857840 (study PRJEB31778, sample SAMEA3449371) | human gut metagenome | biome: human gut; feature: human-associated habitat; material: faeces | place: United Kingdom | collected 2010/2012 ... | reverse complement strand
CCGCCAAGATCGCCATGGTGGAGCCCAGCGACGCCCAGGAGTGCAAGGACTTCGTGGCCCTGGCCTGCGAGGTGTCCGAGCTGTTCGACACGCCGGTGCTGTACCGCACCACCACCCGGGTCTGTCACTCCAAGGGCCTGGTGGAGTTCGGTGAGCGCCGGGAGCACACCCACGCCCCCTATGCCCGCAACGTCCGCAAGTTCGTCTGCACCCCGGCCCACGCCTATGCCAACCATCCCATCGTAGAGGAGCGCCTGAAGAAGCTGGAGGAATACGGCTGTACCCGAGCCCTGGAAAACGGCCTGAACAAGCTGGAAATGGGCGATGGCAAGGTGGGCGTCATCACCGCCTCCATCGCCTATGAATACGCAAAGGAAGTGTTCCCGGAGGGGACCTCCTTCCTGAAGCTGGGCCTGACCTTCCCCCTGCCCATGGACCTGATCCGGGACTTTGCCTCCCGGGTGGAGAAGCTCTATGTCATCGAGGAGCTGGAGCCGTTTATGGAGGATCAGATCAAGGCCGCCGGCATCCCCTGCGTGGGCAAGGAGCTTACCGGTCCCCTGTACGAGCTGAACACCCAGCTTCTGCGGGAGCGGGTCCTGGGCCAGAAGGCGGACTTCCGCACCGTGGACGTGACCCCGGCCAGGCGGCCCCCGGCCCTGTGTCCCGGCTGCCCCCACCGCGGCTTCTTCTATACCCTGTCCCGGAACAAGAACTATGTGGTCACCGGCGATATCGGCTGCTATACCCTGGGCTGCGCCGAGCCCCTGAACTGCATGGACTCCGTGGTGTGCATGGGCGCGGGCTTCTCCGCCGGTATGGGCATCGCCAAGAGCTTTGAAAAAGAGGGCGTCACCGGCAAGGTGGTGTTCGGCGTGGTGGGCGACTCCACCTTCTTCCACAGCGGCATGACCGGCGCGGCGGAGATCGTCTATAACAAGGGACGGATGATCCCCTGCGTGCTGGACAACCGCATCACCGGCATGACCGGCCACCAGGATAACCCCGGCACGGGCTATACCCTGCAGGGGGACCCCACCGCCCTGCTCAGCGTGGAGAAAATTCTCACCGCCCTGGGCTTTGCCCCGGTGCTGACGGTGGATCCCCAGGACCTGAAGGCCATGAAGGCCGCCGTGGACCAGGCGGTGTCCGCCCTGGACGCCGGACAGCAGCCCGCCATCGTCACCCGCCGTCCGTGCCTGCTGATCAAGCGGGATAAGTTCCGCAAGGGCATGTGCCATGTAAACGCCGACAAGTGCCGGGGCTGCCGCAGCTGTCTGCGGGTGGGCTGCCCCGCCATCTCCATGGAAAACGGCAAGGCCGTCATCGACCGCACCCAGTGCGTGGGCTGCACCGTCTGCGCCCAGGTCTGCCCCTTCGACGCCATCGAAAAGGAGGAAAACTGATATGTCCAACGTGAAAAGCGCCCTGTTGGTGGGCGTGGGCGGTCAGGGCGCCATCCTGATCTCCCGGATCATGTCCAACGGCTTCATGCAGGCCGGATACGACGTCAAGCAGAGCGAGGTACACGGCATGGCCCAGCGTGGCGGCTCCGTGTCCACCCAGGTCCGCTGGGGCGACAAGGTATACGGCCCCGTGTTCGGCAAGGGCGAGGCGGACATTATGGTGGCCCTGGAAAAAATGGAGGCCGTCCGCTATGCCGAGTTTCTCAAGCCCGACGGCGTGGCCGTGATCAACGACTATGCCATCAAGTCCACCACCATCGCCTCCGGGGCCGAGACCTACCCCCAGGGCTGCATCGAGGCCATGGAGAAGGTGTTCCGCACCATCGCCGTGCCCGCCAGCGAGATCGCCCTGGACCTGGGCAACGCCAAGTGCATGAACGTGGTGCTCTTCGGCGCCATGTGCGACAGCCTGGGCTGTCCCCAGATCGACTGGGAGCAGGTGGTGGCCGATACCGTCCCCGAAAAGGTGAAGGAGCTGAACATCCGGGCCTTCCGGGCCGGACGGGAGGCCGCACAGAAGTGCCGGTAAATAAGTGATAAAAATACAGGCGGGGCTTCGGCTCTGCCTGTATTTTTGCCGGAAAGGGGTTGACAGACGGGGAAAATTGTTTTACCCTATGGTTGAATAAAATATGCTCCGGTAGGTAAGGCTACCGCGAGGGATACGGACTGCTGCCGCAGAGTGGTGGAGACACCATGAGAGGGTTTGAACAGGCGATATCGAAGCCAAGGTATCATCTAACGCAGTTTCACCGCCCCGCGATGCTAAAGCTTGTTACGGTGGCCAGGTCACGCATCCCGCGCGGCCCCTCTGCACATCCACAATGGGCTTTCTGCCGTTGTGGATTTTTTGCTATGTATATATAAGAAGGGAGGAACCAGTCATGTTCGATCACCAGGAAGAATTGGACCAATATCTGGAAAATATTGAGGCGCTTATCAAAAATAAGCAATACGCCCGATTGCGGGACCTGTTCCTGCCTATGGAGCCTGCGGACATCGCCCTTTTGCTGGAGGAGGCCGGCGAGGAGGAGATGCCCCTGCTGTACCGGCTGCTGCCCAAGGAGCTGGCGGCGGAGGTGTTCGTGGAGCTGGAATCCGACAGCCAGGAGATGCTCATCAACGGCTTTTCCAACACCGAGCTGAAGGAGGTGCTGGACGAGCTGTATCTGGACGATGCCGTGGACATCGTGGAGGAAATGCCCGCCAGCGTGGTGATCCGCATTCTGGACAAGGCCACGCCGGAGATGCGCAAGTCCATCAACGAAATTCTCCAGTATCCCGAGGACTCCGCCGGGTCCATTATGAACATGGAGTTCCTGTCCCTGAAAAAGGACATGACGGTGGAGGACGCCTTCAAGCGCATCCGCCGCATCGGCGGCGAGCTGGAGACCATCAACATCCTGTATGTCACCGACCCCACCCGGCATCTGCTGGGGGTGCTGTCCGTCCGGGACCTGCTGCTGGCGGAGGAGGACGACCTGATCCAGGACATCATGGACCCCAACGTGGTGTCCGTGAACACCATGGACGACAAGGAGGACGTGGCCCAGGCCCTGAGCAAATACGGCTTCCTGGCCATGCCCGTGGTGGACAAGGAGCAGCGCCTGGTGGGCATCGTCACCGTGGACGACGCCATGGACGTTATCGAGGAGGAGACCACGGAGGACTTCGAGAAGATGGCCGCTATGCTGCCGTCGGACAAGCCCTATCTGAAGTCCGGCATTTTCGCCACCTGGCGGGCCCGCCTGCCCTGGCTGATGATCCTGATGCTGTCGGCCACCTTCACGGGGATGATCCTGAACCACTATGAAAGCGCCCTGGCGGCCTGCCTGGTGCTCAATTCGTATATCCCCATGCTCTCCGGCACCGGCGGCAACTCCGGCACCCAGGCCTCCGTGGCGGTGATCCGCGCCCTGAGCCTGGGCGAGGTGGACTTTTCCGACATTTTCCAGGTGCTGTGGAAGGAGTTGCGGGTGTCGCTGCTGTGCGGCGTGTGCCTGGCCGGGGCCAACTTCGTGAAAATGCAGCTGGTGGACCGGCTGCTGCTGGGCAACGCCGCCGTGACGCCTATGGTGTGCCTGGTGGTGTGCCTGACCATCCTGTTTGTGGTGGTGTTTGCCAAGTGCGTGGGCTGCTCCCTGCCTATCCTGGCCGAGAAGATCGGCCTGGACCCGGCGGTGATGGCCAGCCCCTTCATCTCCACCATCGTGGACGCCACCAGCCTGCTGATCTATTTCCGCTTCGCCTCCTGGTTCTTGCTGTAGCCGGGCGGGCACCGGAAACTTGCCGGTTGTTGCGGCGGGGCACACGGGCCCCGTCCTACAGGAAATGGGAGAATTTTCGGTGGCCGTTCGTAGGGGCCGACGTCCTCGGCGGGACGCCGGACCTGTCCCTCTCCGCCGACGACCGGCGCCATCGGCGGCCTGGGGCTGCACATGGCCCGGACCGTTCCGGCGAAAATTCTGGGCCTGTATCCGTCGGGCCGCACCCTTGCGCCCTGCCACATGAGGCGGTACAAACGGATGCGGCTGGTGAACCTTCTGGTCGGCGCGCTGTGCATTGGGCTGATGCCCGTCGCGGAGATCCAGCCGTACCCGCAGGCGGTATTCATCCTGCATTTCCTCTGCTTTTTGCTTTATTCGCTGATAGAACGCTTTACTCTTTCTGATGTAAACGAAAAAATACCGGATTTCGGCAGATCAGAAAAACCATAAGGAACGGGGGTCCATCATGAGAAACAGAATCAGGCTTTTCGGGGGAAAGAAAACGGAGATCTTCCACCTGGACAACCAAGTGGGGGCCATCGCCTTCATTCCCGTCCTCAATGTGATCTATTACCTTTTGACCCTGGTCACAGCCAGACAGCGCAGATTCGCCCTCTTTCTGGAGACCGTCCTTCTGCTGGCCATCGGCAGTCTGCTGATCCGCTTATCGACCGGGTGGCTCCTTGGCGCGGTGTTTGCCCACGTTCTGACGTGCATCGGCATCGGCATCCAGCAACAGCTGCTGGACACCTCCCCCGACTCCCGGAAGAAGCTGGGATATGTCATTCTGTTTTCCGCGGTATTTGTGCTGGCCATGCTGGCGATCGCATTTGCGGGCCGGAATGCGCAGAACAAAATGCAGCCGGTCTGCCAGGAGGCCCTGGAGGCTCTGACCCAGCGGGACGCGGAACGCTGGCAGTCCTGCCTCCACCCCACCAAGGCGGCGGATGAGCTGCGGGACATGGACGCCTTTCTGTCTGAGCTGGGTATCCCCCTGCGCGGCGGCTGGCAGCTGGAGCGTATGACGGGTCACGAGACGGAGATATCGGACAAGGACCACTACACCACCGCCGGGTTTCGCGCGTCGGCGGATGGCCGGACCTATCGGATTACGATCACCTACCTGCGCAGCTATGAAGGGTCCGGCATCGTGGACTTTGCGATTCGCCCGGACTGATACGGATTCCCGACAAATACTGATTCTTGATTAAAAAATTTAATCAAGAATCCCGTGCGCTGTGCGCACGCACAGCGTGTGAAAACACGCTGTGGCGTCTCATACAAAACCTGACGCACCTTCGGTGCTATAAAAAGCTTTTCAAGCTTTTTAACAGGTTTTGGTATTAGTATAAAATTCAATCAGGAATCCGCAAGAAATCGGGGACCCGGCAAACGCCGGGTCTCTGCTTTATTTTGCAGGAGCGGCAGGGCAGGGGGACTGCACGGTTTTCAGGACACTGTGTCAAATTCTGCACACAGTGTCTGTTATATGGGAAGAAATATCCTGATTATGAAAAATTTCACAAAATCATGTTGCGAAAATTTTCCCCATATGATAAAATATTAGATGAATCGTTTAATGAAAACGATTTGGATCGAAAATCTCCAACGAAACATAGAGGAGGAAAGGAATGAACCCCCAAACTGATCGTGCTGCCGCCATTGTGGAGCAGTATGGCTGCAAGACGGAGAACCTCATCGCCATTTTGCAGGATATCCAGGCGGCATACAACTATCTCAGCGAGGCCAACCTGACGTTGGTGGCCGACCGCCTGGGCATCAGCGTGTCCAAGGTATACAGCGTGGCCACCTTCTATGAAAACTTCTCCCTGGAGGCCAAGGGCAGGCACATCATCAAGGTCTGCGCCGGTACCGCCTGCCACGTCCGCAAGTCCGGCCCCATTTACGACGCCATTTACGAGTATCTGGGCCTGTCCGGCAAGCGCAGGACCAGCGACGACGGCATGTTCACCCTGGAGACGGTGGCCTGTCTCGGCGCCTGCGGCCTGGCCCCGGTGATGACCGTGGACGGCGAGGTCCACGCCAAAATGTCCCCCACCAGCGCCCTGGAGCTGCTGGAGAAGATCCGGAAGGAGGAGGCCGCCCAATGAAGCTCACCCGCGACGCGTTCTGCGACCTGCGCAACGAGGCCCAGCGGGCCCTGCGCCGCAGCAAGGAGACCCCCTCCGTGCTGATCTGCGCCGGTACCGGCTGCATCGCCGGCGGCGCCATGAAGATCTATGAAAACCTCCGGGCCGAGTGCGAAAGCCGGAATCTGCCGGTGTACATCGGCCTCAAGCACGACACCGACGAGGAAAAGAGCCTGCACGTCAAGATGAGCGGCTGCCACGGCTTCTGCGAGATGGGCCCCCTGGTCCACATCGAGCCCATGGGCATTATGTACATCCACGTCAAGCCCGAGGACTGCCACGAAATTCTGGAAAAGACCGTTCTGGGCGGCGAGATCATCGACCGCCTGGTGTACCGTCTGAACGGCGTGGCCTACCCCCGGCAGGAGGACATTCCTTTCTATAAGAAGCAGCACCGGGTGGTGCTGGAGAACTGCGGCACCAGCGACGCCGAGGACATCGAGGAGTACATCGCCAAGGGCGGCTACTCCGGCTTCGAGCGGGCCCTGTTCGAGATGACGGACCAGCAGATCTGTCGGGACATCATCGACTCGGGTCTCCGGGGCCGGGGCGGCGGCGGCTTCCCTGCCGGACAGAAGTGGGACGGCGCCCGCCGCCAGAAGGCCGACAAGAAGTACATCGTCTGCAACGGCGACGAGGGCGACCCCGGCGCCTTCATGGACCGCTCCATTATGGAGGGCAACCCCCATTCCGTGCTGGAGGGCATGATGATCGCGGGCCTGGCCGCCGGCAGTGACGAGGGCTATATCTACGTCCGGGCCGAGTATCCTCTGGCCGTGTCCCGGCTGAAAACCGCCATTGCCAAGGCCCAGGAGCTGGGCCTGCTGGGGGACGACATTCTGGGCAGCGGCTTTAACTTCCGCATCCATGTAAACCGGGGCGCAGGCGCCTTCGTCTGCGGCGAGGGCAGCGCCCTGACCTCCTCCATCGAGGGCAAGCGCGGCATGCCCCGGGTGAAGCCTCCCCGCACCATTGAGCATGGCCTGTGGGGCAAGCCCACGGTACTCAACAACGTGGAGACCTTCGCCAACGTCCCCCTGATCATCCGCAACGGCGTGGACTGGTACCGGCACATCGGCACCGAGAAGAGCCCCGGCACCAAGGCCTTCGCCCTGACCGGCAACGTGGTGAACACCGGCCTGATCGAGGTCCCCATGGGCACCACCGTCCGGGAGGTCATCTTCGACATCGGCGGCGGCATCCCCGACGGGAAGAAGTTCAAGGCCGTGCAGATCGGCGGCCCCTCCGGCGGCTGCTGCTGCGCCAGCAGCGAGCATCTGGACCTGCCCCTGGACTTCGACTCTCTGAAGAAGATCGGGGCCATGATCGGCTCCGGCGGCCTGGTGGTCATGGACGAGGACACCTGCATGGTGGAGACTGCCCGCTTCTTCATGAGCTTCACCCAGAACGAAAGCTGCGGCAAGTGCGTTCCCTGCCGGGAGGGCACCAAGCGCATGCTGGAGATCCTGGACCGCATCGTCAGCAACGAGGGCACCATGGAGGACCTGGAGCTGCTGGAGAATCTGTCCAACACTATTACCGAGACGGCTCTGTGCGGCCTGGGCCAGAGCGCCTGCAAGCCGGTGCAGAGCACCCTGCGCTATTTCCGGGACGAGTATCTGGCCCATGTGGTGGACCACCACTGTCCCATCTGCAACGGGCGCAAGCGCCATCTGGAGATCATTCCCGAGCTGTGCAAGGGCTGCGGCAAGTGCGCCAAGAACTGTCCCATGGACGCCATTTCCGGCCAGATCCGCATGCCCCACGTCATCGACACCACCAAGTGTATCCACTGCGGCGCTTGCTGGGGAGCCTGCCCCTTCGGCGCTATCGACGCCATTGAGGAGGAGGTATGACCATGGCCAAGGGAATCATGATCGTAGACGGCCAGCGGGTGCCGTTCGACGGGGAGAAGAACGTCCTCTCCGTGATCCGCAAGGCGGGCATCGACATGCCCACCTTCTGCTACTATTCCGAGCTGTCGGTCCACGGCGCGTGCCGGATGTGCATTGTGGAAAACGTGAAAACCGGCAAAATCGACGCCTCCTGCTCCATGGAGCCTCGGGACGGGCTGGAGATCCGCACCAACACCGCCCGGCTGCTGCGGCACCGGCGGATGATCCTGGAGCTGATGCTGGCCTCCCACGACTGCAGCTGCACCACCTGCGCCAAAAGCGGCAACTGCCGCCTGCAGGCCCTGGCCCAGCGCTTCGGCGTCAGCCGGGTCCGGTTCCCGGACACCCGGGAGCGCTATGAGCAGGACAACACCAGTCTGGCCATTTTCCGGGACCCCAACAAGTGCATTCTCTGCGGCGACTGCGTCCGGGTTTGCGAGGAGCTCCAGGGCCAGGGCATCCTGAACTATGCCCATCGCGGCAGCGAGCTGCAGGTGATGCCCGCCTTTGACAAGAAGCTGGACCAGACCAAGTGCGTGGGCTGCGGCCAGTGCGCCGCCGTGTGCACCACCGGCGCCATCACCGTGAAAAACCAGATCGGCCAGGCCTGGCAGGCTCTCCACGACCCCAAGAACCGGGTGGTAGTGCAGATTGCCCCGGCGGTCCGTGTGGCCCTGGGCGAGGAGTTCGGCCTGCCCGCCGGCGCCAACGTTATGGATAAGCTGGTGAAGGCCCTGAAGCTCATGGGCGTGGAGGAGGTGTACGACACCAACTTCGCCGCCGATATGACCACCATCAGCGAGGCCCAGGAGTTCCTGGGCCGGCTGAAAAACGGCGGTCCCTTCCCCATGTTCACCAGCTGTTGCCCGGCCTGGGTGAAGTATCTGGAGCTCAACGACCCCAAGTATCTGCACAACATCTCCTCCTGCAAGTCCCCCATGGAGATGTTCGCCGCCGTGCTGCGGGATAAGTACCGGGAAAAGGACGCCGCCGACGGACGGCGCACCTATCATGTGGCCATCATGCCCTGCACCGCCAAGAAGATGGAGGCCGCCCGGCCCGAGTTTACCCAGGAGGGCCGCCCGGACGTGGACCTGGTCATCACCACCCGGGAGCTGGTGGATATGATCCGGGAGGCCGGCATCCAGCTGACGGAGCTGGAGCCGGAGGCTCCGGACCTGCCCTTCGGCCTGGGCTCCGGCGCGGCGGTGATCTACGGCGTCACCGGCGGCGTGGCCGAGGCCGTGGTGCGCTACTGTCTGCCGGATAAGAGCAACAACGCCCTCCAGGCCATCCGGGTCACGGACCTGCGCGGCGACGGGGCCATCCGTGAGGTGAACCTCACCGTGGAGGGCCAGGAGCTGCACCTGGCCATCGTCAACGGCCTGTCCCACGCCAAGGAGCTGATCGCCGACGTGGAGGCCGGAAAGCGCTTTTACCACCTGGTGGAGGTCATGACCTGCCAGGGCGGCTGCGTAGGCGGCGCCGGTCAGCCCTATGGCCTGACGGCGGCCAAGAAGCGCCGGGGCGCGGGCCTGTACGAGGCGGACTCCTCCGCCATGTTCAAGCGGGCGGAGAAGAACCCCATCGTCACCCGCCTGCTGGATGACTACGGTCCAGACCGCTGCCACCAGCTGCTGCACGTCCATTACGGAGAAGAATAACCGGTGTACCGGGGGCTGTCCCGCTAAGGGACAGCCCCCGCCGGATAAAAAATACGCCGCCGCGCATTGACAATCCGCCCGCCGGAGAGTAAAATAGCACCATATGCCCCAGTAGCTCAGTTGTATAGAGCGACCGCCTCCTAAGCGGTAGGTCGGAGGTTAGAGTCCTCTCTGGGGTGCCAGAAAGCAACTGTGACCCGCTTTTTTGCGGGTCACAGTTGCTTTTTTGCGGATTTTGTCCACACATTATGGATTTTCTTCTTTCATAAGCCGCTTGAACAGCGTGGGGTAATTGCTTGCGCCGTGGGCCATGTGGTACACATAGACCGTTCCGGCGATCAGCCGGTACACGCAGATATACTTTCCGGCGATCACATAGCGGTATCCGCCGTTTCGCAGTTCCTTGTCCTGCGGGATATGGCCGGACAGCGGAAACCGCTCCAGACGGGACAGCGTATCCAGAATCAGATTGGTGATGTTCCTCGCGGAATCTGGCCCCACAAGGTTCAAGTGAAGCATTGCGATTTCTTCAAGTTCCCGCTGGGCGGGTTTCGGAATCACAAGGTCAGCCACGCTGATAAATCGCCTCCAGCCGTTTTCCGGATTCCTCCAGCGTATAGGTGGGGCTGCCTGCCAGCCGGGCTTCCTCTGCCGCCTTTTGTGGATACGCCGCACCGAATCATTTGGCGAAAACCGCCCCAAATGGTAGGCATATGGGAAAATGGCAAAAAATATACACAATATACATGGAAGATATTTCCAGGCTTTTTCCACTGCCGTCCACCCGGCGCGAACAAACACAAATGTGCGTGTATTGCGGACGGAATCAGCAGGGCGGAAAAAGGACGGCTGACATTTTGGCGGATTTGTCCAACACGGACGCCGAGCCAGGAAATTGTTCGTGAGATAAGTACAAAAAACAATGGGCCGTTTATCACGGTGACGTGATACCGAAGCATCGGAAAAAAGCGCCAACCGGCCGTCCGCCCGGCGGAAACACCGGAAACGTTTCCTGAAAAAATCCTTGTTTTTGGAAGAAATTCCTTGCTTTTGCGGGCGAAAGGAAGTATAATTATGCAATCGGAAAGCGCCTCAACACAGCAGGGGAGCGGAACGAAAAAAACAGGAAGGAAGTCGATCGATGAAAAAGACGAGAATGCCGCAGCGGCTGCTGTCCCTGGTCCTGGTGCTGATGATGCTCATCAGCGTCCTGCCGGTCAGCGCCATGGCGGCGGAACTGACGCCGTCTGACCCCGAGACCGGGCTGACGGCCACCGATGTGACCAATGAGCTCACAGACAGCGACCGTCTGTCCATCTTCGAGGATAACATGGACTCCAGCAAGGTGTCCAGGTCCGAGATCCCGGCAGACGACGAAATGGTCAAGGTCATTGTGCAGCTGGATGCAGACAGCCTGCTGGATGTCCGCAACCGCACCAATGCCAGTATGTCCATGCTGGACTTCCAGCAGACGGACGCAGCCAAGGCTCAGCTGGAGGAGATCGCCGATGTCCAGCTCTCCGTTATGAACGCCATGGAGAGCAAGGGCATTCCCAGCTCCTTCACCTTCAGCTACACCTCCGTGGTCAGCGGCTTTGCCGCCCAGGTGCCTTACGGCAAGATCCATGACATCAAGAACATCAGCGGCGTAGAGGACGTGGTGCTGTGCCAGACCTACTACACCGATTCCATGGGCTCCGCCACTCTGGGCCAGGCCCTGACCGCCGCGGAAGTGGCGGCCTACTCCAACAACACCCAGTACCAGGGCGAGGGGATGCTCATCGGCATCCTGGACACCGGCCTGGATGTGAACCACGAGGCCTTTGCCAACGCTCCTGCCGTGCAGAAGCTGCAGAAGTCCAGCCTGTCCAAGCTGCTCTATCAGATCAGCCAGGGCGAGGACGGCAAGACCAAGGTCACCGCATACAGCTATGCCGCTCTGTGGTATGCCCAGAAGCACAGCTCCAGCTCCCTGGAGCTGCTGACCGAGGACGACCTGTATAAGAGCGGCAAGGTGCCCTTCGCCTTCGACTATGCCGACGCCGACGCGGACGTGATCCCCTCCGCCGACGCCGTGGAGAAGTACGGCAATGACCACGGCACCCACGTGGCCGGTATCACCGCCGGCAAGACCGTGGACGCCGACGGCAGCGTCACCTTCGCCGGTCAGTCTCCCGAGGCCCAGCTGGCCATCTTCAAGGTATTCTCCGACTCCACCAACGGCGCCTCCACGGATACCATCCTGGCGGCTCTGAACGACGCCCTGCTGCTGGACGTGGACGTGATCAACATGTCCCTGGGCTCCAACGGCGGCTTTGGCCGGGAGGCCGAGGGCGACCTGACCACCAAGTATTACGATCTGGTCAAGTCCGCCGGTATCCTGCTGAACTGCTCTGCCGGTAACTCCTATTCCTCCTCCCAGGGCGGCGCAAAGGGTGACTTCACCTCCGTGTCCGACCCCGACACCGGCATCATCAGCTCCTCGTCCTCCTATGACGCGGCGCTGTCCGTTGCCTCCGTCAACGCCAACGAGACGGCGGCCTTTGTCACCGCCCAGGGCCGCGTCCCCTATCAGGACGTGTCCGGCCACGACTTCACCGCCCTGCTGCTGGGCAATGACAGCTCCAGGACCTATGAATACGTCATGGTGCCCAACACCGGCGACACCGCCGATTACCAGGGCCTGGACGTCACCGGCAAGATCGCCGTGGTCATGCGCGGCGGCCTGTCCTTCGAGCAGAAGCAGCTCAATGCCGCCTCTGCCGGCGCTGCGGGCTGCATCATCTATAACAACCGCGACGGCTATCTGCTGAACATGTCCGTGGAAAACTACAAGATCCCCACCGTGTGCATCAGCCTGGCCAACGGCCAGATGATGGAAGCCGCCCAGGAAAAGACCCTCACCGTCTCCAAGACCGAAAAGGGCTCCGTGGCCATGAGCGACTTCTCCTCCTGGGGCCCCCTGCCTTCTCTGTCCCTGAAGCCTGAGATCACCGCCCCCGGCGGCAGCATCTATTCCTCTCTGCCCTTCGCCCAGTACGGCTACATGAGCGGTACCTCCATGGCGTCTCCGTATCTGGCCGGTGTGGCCGCCGCCGCTCTGGAGTATGTGAATACCCTGATGCCCAGCGCCTCCGATACCGACAAGCAGCTGCTGGTGAACCGCCTGCTGATGAGCACCGCCGACATCCTGTATGATGAAAACGGCGTGGCTTACTCTCCCCGCAAGCAGGGCTCCGGTATGGTGAACCTGGCCGAGGCCGTCACCACCCCCGCCTACCTGTATGTCCGGGGTCAGGACAAGACCAAGATCGAGCTGGGCGACGACGCGGACCAGCTGGGCGTGTACAAGCTGAGCTTCGTGGTGAAGAACCTCACCGGCTCCGCCCTGTCCTATGACGTCAATACCACCGTCCAGACCGAGAGCACCACCTCCGACGGGCTGTACATCGCCCAGAAGGGCTATGTCCTCTCCGCCGACACCAGCGCCATCAAGGTCTCCGGCGGCGCCCTCAGCGGCTCCACCGTCACCGTGCCCGCTAACGGCGAGGCCACCGTCACCGTCACCGTCCGCCTGTCCGACGCGGACCGGGCGTACCTGGCCAAGTTCCCCAACGGCATCTATGTGGAGGGCTTCGTGGAGCTGACCAACAACGACGATCCCGCGCTGTCCGTGCCCTTCCTGGGCTTCTACGGCGACTGGACCAAGGCCCCCATCTTCGAGGACGCCGATATCTATAACGGCCTGGACGAGAAGATGTACGCCACCAACGTGGCCGGTGTTTACGCCATGATGTACGTGGTGAAGCTGGGCATGTATCCCTTCGTGGTCCCCGAGGGCTACGACACCCCCTCCACCTCCGCCGATAAGATCTGCGTGGACCTGGGCGGCGGCAACGGCGTCAGCAACCTGTATTACCTGCAGGCCGGTCTGCTGCGGGCGGCCAAGACCACCAACGTCACCATCACCGACAGCGACACCGGCGAGGTGTACCTCAACAGCGACGGCCTCAATGTCCGCAAGGCCATGTACAACTCCAGCTCCGCCGCTGTGCGGCCCGGCTATGTGGGCGAGATCTTCCCCCCGCTGACCGGCAGCCACCTGATCCCCAACAACACCCGCATGACCTACACCGCCACCGCCTATGTGGACGGCTTCGACGTGCAGGACAACCTGAAGAACACCTATTCCTTCAACTTCACCTCCGACGGTGAAATGCCCTATATCGTTGACCGCGAGAACCTGCAGTTCCGCACCGGCGACGACGGCCGGAAGTACCTGGACGTGACCCTGGCCGATAACTTCTGCCTGGCCGGCGCCACCCTGTACTCCACCGAATGGAAGACCAACGTCAACAACGGCAAGAAGGAAATGAGCATCGGCTCTAACTACTACGACGGCATCATCCCCGCCCTGAAGGCCGACGGCACCTCTCCCCGGGCTTACGAGGAGTATACCTACACCTTCGACGTTACGGACTTCTATCAGAAGCTCCTGCAGGGCACCTTCTATGTGGTGGCCTACGACTACGCCATGAACCAGTGTGCCTATCGCGTGACCCTGCCTGAAAACGCCGTCACCAAGATCACTCTGGATCAGACCGCTGTGACCCTGCCCCAGAAGGGCTATGTCCAGCTGAACGCCACTGTGACTCCCGACGATGCCACCGACCAGAACCTGGTTTGGAGCTCCTCCGATTCCAGCGTGGCCGAGGTGAAGAACGGCATCGTGGCCGCCAAGGCTCCCGGCACCGCCACCATCACCGTCAAGTCCTCCGTCTGGACCGGCGTGGAGGCCCAGTGCCAGGTCACCGTCACCGACGAGGTGGGCGCGGACGTGCCTATGAGCGAGTTCCTGCTGAACACCTCCTCCGTGACCATGCTGCCTGACACCACCTATACCAATGTCCGGCTGTATGGCTATTCGCCCTTCTATGCCACCGACCTGACCCTGGAGTGGACCTCCTCCGACGAGTCCGTGGTCACCGTTGAGCCCAACGGCGAGGGCGACCAGCTGACCCAGTACGCCAAGCTCACCGCCCACAAGCCCGGCACGGCCACCGTTACCGCCAAGGCCAAGAACGGCACCGCCACCTATGATCTGGCCGTCACCGTCAACGAGGCCAGCGGCGCCGGCAGCTTCAACATCGTGGGCGACACCCTGGTCAGCTACAGCGGCACCGAGAGCACCGTCACCATTCCCGACGGCGTCCGCGTCATCGGGGAGAACGCCTTCAAGAACAACGACTACATTCTCAACGTCATCTGCCCCGACTCCCTGGAGGAGATCGGCTATCGGGCCTTCTACGACTGCGACAACCTGCAGAGCGTCAGCCTGCCTGAGACGCTGAAGGTCATCAACGAGGGCGCGTTCTACTACTGCGAGAACCTGAAGACCCTGGGCCACACCGACGACGGCGTCCTGCCCAAGGGCCTGACCACCATGGGCGTCAAGGCCTTCTACTTCTGCAAGGCCCTGGAGGGCGACCTGGTGATCCCTGAGGGCGTCATCTCCCTGAGCGCCGGTATTTTCTATAATGCCTTTGCTCTGACCAGCATCACCATTCCCGACACCGTCACCTCTATGGACGCAAACGGCGACCAGTTCGCCAACTGCACGGCTGTAACCTCCGTGACTCTGTCCAAGAACCTGACCGAGCTGCCCAAGACGGCGTTCTTCACCTGCAAGAGCCTGAAGCACCTGCCCGACCTGTCCAACGTCACCTCCGTTGGCACCAGCTGCTTTGCCGGCTGCGCCGGTCTGGAGGAGATGGTGATCCCCGAGAGCCTGACCTTCGTCGGCACCAACGCCTTTGCCCGCAGCAGCCTCACCGAGATCACCGTGCTGGGCGATCCCACCGGCCTTGATTCCGCGTTCTACAACAGCCTGAACCTGACCACCTTCGTGGCCCCCAAGCTGACCACCATCGGCAAGCAGATGTTCCAGGGCTGCACCGCGCTGGTGAACTTCATCGTTCCCGACAACGTCACCCTCATCGGCGAGAGGGCCTTCCAGGGCTGCACCAACCTGAAGACCCTGACCTTCCCTGCCTCCTACAAGGCTGAGACCCTGTCCTTCGGTCTGACCCCGTTTGTCAGCTGCCCCGCCTTTGAGGGCTATGTCATCGAGGACGGCGCCAGCATCGTCCGGACCGAGGACGGCACCCTGCTGGCCGGCGGCGGCAAGGTTCTGGTGAGCCTGCCCCAGGACTTCAAGGGCACCTCCTACACCGTGCCTGACGGCGTGGAGACCATCAGCGACTACCTGTTCTATAAGAAAACCACCATCACGTCCGTCACGCTGCCTGCCAGCCTCAAGAAGATCGGCACCGCCGCCTTCCAGGGCTGCACCAAGCTGACGTCCATCGCCCTGCCCGATGGCTTCACCACCCTGGGTGAGCACGCCTTCGACGGCTGCTCCGGCCTGAAAACCGTGACCTTCGGCCAGAGCCTGACCGCTGTTCCCGACTACGCCTTCAGCAACTGCTCCGCGCTGACGGCTGTGGACCTGCCCGCCACCGTGGAGACCGTGGGCAATTACGCCTTCCGCGGCTGCGCCAAGGCCACCGCCCTGTCCCTGAAGGAGGGGCTGACCTCCATCGGCGCCAACGCCTTCTACGGCTGGAAGGCTCTGAAGGCCATCACCATTCCCCAGTCCGTCACCTCCCTGGGCGGCTCCGCGTTCTATGACTGCAACGCCGCCGCTTCCATCGACTGCGGCAGCCTCACCGTCATCCCCGAGCGCGCGTTCTACAACGCCAAGGCCGTCAAGACCGTGAAGCTCAGCGACAACGTCACCTCCATCGGTGAGCGCGCCTTCTATAACTGCATGGTGCTGGAGACCATCAACTGGCCCTCTCAGCTGAAGACCATCGGCAAGCAGGCCTTCTACTATGCCCGGAAGCTCCAGAATCTGGACTTCTCCGGCACCCAGCTGGAGTCCATCGGCAACAGCGCCTTCTATCAGCCCTATGAGGCCCGGACGCTGGCCTTCCCCGACACCCTGCAATCCATCGATAGCAAGGCGTTCGCTTATCTGAACTACAACAAGACCGCCTATGTCACCGAGATCAGCATCCCCGCCTCCGTCACCAGCCTGGCCAAGGATGCCTTCTATCTGGCCAGCGGCCTGAAGAAGATCAACGTGGCCGACGGCAATGCCGCTTATGCGTCCTCCAACGGCATCGTGATGCTCAAGGACACCGGCGAGATCTACATCTGGCCCCAGGGCAATGAGACCACCGAGTTCACCCTGCCCTCCACCATGACGGAGATCCCCGATAAGATGTTCCAGAACAACACCAGCCTGAAGAAGGTCATCGTTCCCGCCAGCGTCACCAAGGTGGGCACCTATGCCTTCTCCAGCTCCAGGATTGAGGAGATCTACTTCGAGGATTCCGCCAATGGGCTGACCGTCGGCACCTTCGCCTTCTACAATTGTCCCAACCTGACCAGCCTGCGTCTGCCCTACGGCCTGACCAGCATCGGCGCCAACGCCATCTCCAAGACCGGTCTGGAGACCATTGTCATTCCCGACACCGTCACCGAGATGGGCGGCAGCGCGCTGGCTTACAACGACAATCTGAAGAATGTCACCCTGTCCAAGAGCATGACCGCCGTCCCCAGCCGCGGCTTTGTGGGCTGCGAGGCTCTGACGGAGCTGACTCTGCCCGCCTCCATCCAGGATTGCGGCGTCAGCAACACCGTCAATGCCTTCACCGACTGCGTGAACCTGCAGAACATCTTCGTGGCCGACGGCTCCCTGTACTTCAAGAGCGTGGACGGCGTCCTGTTCGATAAGAACGGCACGAACCTGCGCTGCTATCCCGAGGGCCGCACGGCGGAGAGCTACCGCATCCCCGAGGGCACCGTCCGCGTGGGCGGCAACGCCTTCGCCGGCAACGAGCACCTCAAGAGCGTCAGCCTCCCCACCACCCTGGAGCGTATCGGTCCCAAGGGGTTCTTCGCCTGCACCAACCTGAAGGATTACTACTTCAACGGCATGACCGCTCCTCTGCTGGAGACCACCGTGTCCCTGACCGGAGCCTATGCCAACGTGGCCCTGTACGCCAACTTCGTTGGCCTGTGGGGCACCACCACCACCAGCGGCTTCGTGTACAACGACTGGGGCCTGAACCTGTACTATCCCCAGGGCGCTGTGGGCTACACCGCCTATGTCTGGGACAAGTATTTCAACACCGAAAAGGGTAGCGTCAACATCATGGACGAGAGCTACTTCACGCCCACGGATCTGACCGTGACGGAGACCGGCGTCCGCAACGCCCTGCTGACCTGGACCGTTGCCAAGCAGTCCAACGCCGAGGATATCGTCTATAAGGTGGAGCGCAGCGTGGCTGCCCACTTCCAGGATGATACCCAGGATACCTGGACCTTCGAGGGCTTCGAGACCCTGGCCGAAGGCCTCACCGAGTGCACCTATACCGATACCACCACGCTGCCCTTCGGCCGCAGCTATGCTTACCGGGTCACGGCTTACAGCCTCACCGGCGAGACCGGCCCCGCAGCCATTGGTTATCTGTATATTGATGCCGACCCCAACAACGCCGATGAAATGGCGGTGCTGGAGCTGATCAAGAAGATCGAGGCCCTCAAGCCCATCGAGAATCTGACCAAGGAGGACGAGGCTTACCTGCGTCAGCTGCTGGCCGAGTACAACGCCCTTACCGACGCCCAGAAGGAGCTGGTGTACAACTATGGTACCCTGCTGGCCGCTCTGGAGCTGGTGGGCCACAACCCCGAGCTGAAGAACGCCAAGCCCGCCACCTGCACCCAGGACGGCTACACCGGCGATGAGGTCTGCAAGATCTGCGGCGAAGTCATCACCAAGGGCGAGGTCATCCCCGCCACCGGTCACGACACCCAGCTGGTGGGTGCCAAGCCCGCCACCTGCACCGAGGACGGCTACACCGGCGATGAGGTCTGCAAGACCTGCGGCGTCACCGTGAAGAAGGGCGAGGTCATCCCCGCCACCGGCCACGACACCCAGCTGGTGGGTGCCAAGCCCGCCACCTGCACCGAGGACGGCTACACCGGCGATGAGGTCTGCAAGACCTGCGGCGTCACCGTGAAGAAGGGCGAGGTCATCCCCGCCACCGGCCACGACACCCAGCTGGTGGGTGCCAAGCCCGCCACCTGCACCGAGGACGGCTACACCGGCGATGAGGTCTGCACCGTGTGCCAGGAGGTCGTGAAGAAGGGTGAGGTTATCCCCGCCACCGGTCACAAGGCCGAACTGGTGAACGCTAAGGCTGCCACCTGCACCGAGGACGGCTACACCGGCGATGAGGTCTGCAAGACCTGCGGCGAGACCGTGAAGAAGGGCGAGACCATCCCCGCTCTGGGCCACAAGACCGAACTGGCGGGCGCGAAGGCCGCCACCTGCACCCAGGATGGCTACACCGGCGACCAGGTCTGCACCGTCTGCGGCGAGACCGTGAAGAAGGGCGAGACCATCCCCGCTCTGGGCCACAAGACCGAGGTTGTGGGCGCTAAGGAAGCCACCTGCGCCGAGGATGGCTACACCGGCGACCAGGTCTGCACTGTGTGCGGCGAGACCGTGAAGAAGGGCGAGACCATCCAGGCCACCGGCCACCATTATAAGGATGGCAAGTGCACCGACTGCGGCGAGACCGACCCCAACTACAAGCCCGCCGTCAAGACCGGCGACGACAGCAACACCACCCTGTGGGTCATGCTGCTGACCGTCTCCGCTCTGCTGGCTGCTGCTGTGGTGGTCCTGCCCCGCAAGAAGCACACCCGCTGAACATGACACCTGTCTCTGATCCGGAGACAGAGTGACCCGCGAGACCCGGAGACCGGAAACGGCCTCCGGGTCTCCGGCGTTTTGTACAAAAATTGTTCACAATCCCCGTTCAACCAGGCATGCATAAAAATCCGCATTATCCAAATCTCGACACACGTTAATGAACACTCTGTCGAAATAAGCGAGATAAAACGACGCCAAACCGCCATACACGGAAAATGGTCCGGAATTTAGCCGAGTAATTCGTTGAACTTTATCGCGTGAAAGTATTGAAATAACCAAACCAAATGGTTCATGATTCCTGTTTTGTGTAAAAACTCACAATGTGTCGTTATAGCGCGAACAAAGTGCTGATTTTTGTTTTTGTCGAAATTTCTATAAATTTTGTGGCAAATTACACGACTTTTTCATTGCGCTGGACAAGGAAACATGGTATAGTAACCATAGCTGTATCGGACAGGCCGGCTGATAGGGCATCACGGCGGCCCACACCGATCCGGTATCCAACTTTACCGATATAAACCGGAGAAAGAGAGAGTACGCATATGAAACACGCGCATACCCTGAAACGGGCGATGGCCGTGGTGCTTGCCCTCGTACTGACGCTGAGTCTCGTGACCCCCACCTGGGCCATGAGCAGCAGCTCCGTTGCGACCAAGGGCGAGAACAACGGTATCACCTGGGAAAAGGTGGACAACATCAAGTTGCCCATCAAGGAAAACGCGGCTGTTGAGGAAGAAGCCCAGTGGCAGTATGCCGACACGGACGTGGTCCGCGTCTCCATCGTGCTGAGCGACCCCTCCACCTTGGACAAGGGCTTTTCCGCGTCCGACATCGCCTCTGGCAGCAAAAAGGCGATGAAGTATCGCGACAAGCTGGAATCCAAGCAGGATAAGATGGCCAAGACCATCTCCAAGAAGGCCCTGGACGGCCAGTCTCTGGATGTGGTTTGGAATCTGACCCTGGCTACCAACATCATCTCCGCCAACGTTCAGTATGGCCAGATCGAGAAGATCGAGAAGATCAAGGGCGTTGATTCCGTCCTGATCGAGACCCGCTATGAGCCCTGCGTGGTCAAGGAATCCGAGACCACCGATCCCAACATGGCCACCTCCTCCAACATGATCGGCTCCAACGTTGCCTGGGCTGACGGTTACACCGGCGCAGGCTCCAAGGTGGCCATCATCGATACCGGCGCGGATACGGATCACCCCTCCCTCAACGGCGCTGCCTACAGCTACGCTGTCAAGGGCCTGGGCATCACCCCCGTCACCGCTGCGGATTACGCTGACAAGCTGGAGAAGCTCAACGCCTTCAAGAAGAACGGCGACCTGAAGGCCTCCGACCTGTATGTCAGCGCCAAGATCCCCTTCGGCTTCAACTACATTGACGCCGATCTGGATGTCACCCACGACAACGACAGCGAGGGTGACCACGGTTCCCACGTCACCGGTATTGCCGCCGGCAACCGCTACATTGAGCAGGCCGACGGTTCCTTCGCTCCCGCTCTGGATACCGCTCTGACCCAGGGTGTTGCCCCTGATGCCCAGGTGTACACCATGAAGGTCTTCGGTAAGGGCGGCGGCGCTTACGATTCCGATTACATGGCAGCCATCGAGGACGCTATGATCCTGGGCTGCGATTCCGCCAACCTGTCTCTGGGCAGCGGCAACCCCGGCTATTCCCGCCAGTCTGACGCCAAGTACCAGGCCATCCTGGAGGCTGTTGTCAACAGCGGTATGGTCGTTGCCATGTCCGCCGGTAACTCCGGCCACTGGTTCGAGAACACCCCCTATACCTATCCCTACGCCGAGAGCGTCAGCTGGGCCACCAACGGCAGCCCCGGCTCCTACACCAACTCTCTGGGCGTCGCCTCCGTGGATAACGTGGGTTCCACCGGCAACTATGTTGAGTTCGCCGGCACCAAGATGTTCTACACCGACACCAGCGAGGCTCCCATCCAGCCCATGACCGCTCTGGCCGGTGAGCAGCGCTTCGTCTATGTGGATGCCGTCGGCAATCCCGAGGACTTCGCCGCTGCGGGCGATGAGCTCAAGGGCGCCATTGCCATGTGCAACCGCGGTGAAATCAACTTCACCGCCAAGGGCAACAACGCCGTTGCCGCCGGTGCCATCGGCACCATCGTGGTCAACAACCAGGCGGGCACCCTCAATATGTCCACCGACGGCTACACCGGCACCGCTCCCTATGTTTCCCTGACTCTGGATGACGGCCTGATCATCAAGGCCGGCGCCGAGAAGAAGGAAGCCAACGGCGTGACCTACTATGTGGGCAAGCTCACCGTGGGCTCCAAGGCCGGCGTGAAAGTTCAGACCGCCGACTACTACACCATGAGCGACTTCTCCTCCTGGGGCGTTCCCGGCTCCCTGGAGCTGAAGCCCGAGATCACCGCTCCTGGCGGCAATATCTACTCCCTGCAGAATGGCGGCGGCTACCAGAATATGTCCGGTACCTCCATGGCCTCTCCCCAGGTTGCCGGTATGGCCGCTGTGGTGGCCCAGTACATCCGCGCCAACAAGCTGACGGAGAAGACCGGCCTCACCGCCCGTGCTCTGGCTCAGTCCCTGCTGATGTCCACCGCTGTCCCCATGTATCAGGATTACGGCGAGGGCCAGGACGGCTACTATCCCGTTATGCAGCAGGGCGCCGGCCTTGCCAATGTGGGCGCTGCCGTTTCCGCCGGCACCTACATCATGATGGATAAGAACGCCAACGCCGGTGCTGCCGACGGTAAGGTCAAGGTGGAGCTGGGCGACGATCCCCAGCGCACCGGTGAGTACAGCTTCGGCTTCACCATCAACAACCTGAAGGATGCCGCGACCTCCTTCAACCTCAGCGCCGACTTCTTCACCCAGGATGTCTTCACCAATCAGTTCGACGACGGCTCCGAGGTGAACTTCGAGGATACCTACACCACTTTGCTGTCCTCCAACGTCACCTGGACCGTGGACGGCCAGGTGGTGGAGATGACCGCTCCCGAGGGTCTTGCCAACTGCGACTTCAATGGCGACGGCAAGGTCACCAAGGCTGACGGCCAGGCTCTGCTGGACTTCGTCACCGGCGTCCTGGATTCCATCTCCAATAAGGACAACGCCGACTTCGACAACGACGGCAGCATCGACACCTACGATGCTTACCTGTTCTTCAAGCAGCTGAACAAGAGCACCGTGGAGATCCCCGCAAACGGCAGCGTCCATGTGGAAGTCAATGCCAAGGTCCTGGGCCTGGACAAGTATGACAAGGCCAGCGACAACACCGGCACCTATGTCGAGGGTTATGTGTACGCCGACGAGGTTGCCTCCGCCGAGGGTGTCAAGGGCGACAGCCACTCCATCCCCGTTCTGGGCTACTACGGCAGCTGGACCGATCCCTCCATGTTCGATATCGGCAGCTATCTGGAGTATCATGAGGCCAAGACCGAGTCCCGTGTGCCTTACATGTACGCCTACAACAAGAACGCCACCAAGTATCAGGCCCTGACCGTCCAGTACGCTGGCGATTCCGGCATGTACTACTTCGGCGGCAATCCTTACGTGGATGAGACCTATGATCCCAACCGCGCCGCCATCAACCCCGACACCACCGTCTTTGCCCGTGCTACCTTCTCCCTGATCCGCAACTCCGCGGATGCCCGGGTGACCATCACCGGCGAGAACGGCAATGTCTACTATGATAAGGCGTCCGGTTCTCCCGCCGCCTCCGCTTACTACTACAGCAACGGCGCTTCCTGGCGCAATGCTCAGGGCAACATCGGTATCAACAATGCCCCCACCGTTGCCGCTAACGGCGAAAAGATCACCGTCAAGGTCACCGAGGCTCCCGAGTACTATGTGACCTACAATGCCGACGGCACCCACGTCACCAACTGGGATGCCCTGGGCGACGGCGCCAGCCGGACCTACACCGCTTTCATCGACCGGACCGAGCCCGTCCTGTCCAACGTGTACTTCAAGGAAGACGTTGAGACCGACACCCGCAGCCTGGTCCTGACCGCTCAGGATGACCGCTATGTGGCGGCCGCCTTCCTCATCGACTATGACGAGATGTCCATTCTGGACCGCACCGCCGGCTCCCCCGAGGGTGCCGCTCTGGGCGCTGCCACCGACGTCTCCCTGGATCTGAGCAAGGCCGAGGGCGTGGATCACCTGTACATTCAGGTCTGCGACTACGCCGACAACACCGCCACCTACAAGATCAACCTCAACAAGGAAGAGCTCAGCGGCCCCGTGTCCGTGACTCTGGATAAGCAGTCCATCAAGATGTACAAGGGCGGCACCGCTGCTCTGAACGCTGAGGTCAGCCCCTTCGGCGTGCATCCCGATGGCGTGACCTGGAAGTCCTCCGATGAGACTGTCGCCACCGTCAACGAGCGCGGCATCATCACCGGCGTCAACAAGGGTACTGCCACCATCACGGCGGCTTCCATCAAGGATCCCACCGCCTCCTGCGCCGTCACCGTCCAGACCGTGGATACCACCCTGGTGGGCGCGCTGATGGATACCAACGGCGATGCCCAGTTCTTCACCTGGGATCTGGAGCATGATGCCACCTGGAAGAAGCTGGTGAACTTCGAAACCACCAAGAGCGTGTCTGCCTCCACCTTCGACGCCCGCACCGGCGACGTCTATCTGCAGGATGGCAGCTTCAACATCAACAAGATGGACCTGGATACCGGTAAGACCCTGGCTACCTATCCCGGCTTCGAGGGCGAAATCCCCATGTGGGATATGGAGTACAGCCTGGTTTACTCCACCGAGGCCAAGCCCATGCTGGCCAGCGTGTACGCCACCTACTTCCTGGCTCCCAAGCCGGTGGATAACCTGGATCTGTCCGCCTTCGACCTCGGACTGTATCTGTGGCTCTTTGCCGACGCTTCCTACTTCACCGCCGTTACCTCTCTGGGTGCCAACAAGATCGACACCGATAAAGACGGCGTGAAGGATACCGACACCGAGCTGTTCCTGGCGCTGGATGACGCCGGCAACATCTGGACCATGGATGTTTATCCCACGGTGGATGAGGAGACCGGCGAGGACAGCTGGACCGCCTCCTTCGGCATCATCAAGTCCAACCTGGCTAACGTTGGCTATGCGGCCACTCCCACTGACGACGGCGATATGTACGATTCCCTGTACGCCACCGTCGAGGGCGAGGAACTGGTTCTGTACCTGTCCACCTACAATGGCGACACCAGCAATGTCTACCGCATCCTGCTGGGCGACAATGGTTGGGAAGCTGCCCAGGTTGCTTCCTTCGGCGACGGTGTGTGGCCTGCCACCCTGGTGGGCTCCATGTACCACGCCAATGAGAACGCCACCGAGGCCGTGAACGCTGCCGTGAGCAAGACCACCGTCTACACCGCTCAGGCTGTGGAGATGACCTCCGCTCAGATCCAGCGCTACAACGGCGCCGAGACCAAGGCTGCCTCCGGCTCCCTGAACGCTTCCGCCCCCGTGGCTGCCGTGGTGAACCTGCCCATGGGCGACGCTGCCGAGACTGCCACCGCCTCCAACATCACCGTGTCCGCCGATGAGAAGACCGTCACCGTCAACGTCCTGGCCAAGGATGCTGCCACCAACGGCCTGTTCACCGTGGATTACGATGCCGCCAACCTGACCCTGACCAACGTGGCCTTCAACACCCAGTACAGCTCCTACAAGGATGCTTCCGGCAAGGTCACCCTGGGCTATGTGGACCTCAACGGCGTGACCGCCGGTTCCACCGTGGCCACCCTGACCTTCACCGTCAATGATCCCACCGCTCTGGACAAGATCAACGTCACCGTTACCGAGACCCAGCGCAACGATCAGACCGTGAACAACGCCGAGACTCTGGCTGCTGACCTGCACACCGAGACCGAGACCGTGAACGCCAAGGCCGCCACCTGCACCGAGGATGGCTACACCGGCGACGTGGTCTGCAAGGCCTGCGGCAAGGTCATCACCAAGGGCGAGGTCATCCCCGCCACCGGCCACGACACCGAGATCGTTGGTGCCAAGGAGCCTACCTGCACCGAGGACGGCTACACCGGCGACGAGGTCTGCAAGACCTGCGGCGTCACCGTGAAGAAGGGCGAGGTCATCCCCGCTCTGGGTCACAATATCAAGCTGGTGGGTGCTAAGGCCGCCACCTGCACCGAGGACGGCTACACCGGCGATGAAGTCTGCACCGTCTGCGGCGAGATTGTGAAGAAGGGCGAGGTCATCAAGGCCACCGGCCATCAGTATAAGGACGGCAAGTGCACCGTTTGCGGCGCCGCTGATCCCAACTACAAGCCCGCTGTCAAGACTGGCGACGAGAGCAACACCGCCCTGTGGGTCCTGGTGATGGCTTCCGCTGCTATGCTGGCTGCCGCTGTTGTGGTTCTGCCCCGCAAGAAGCACTCCCGCTAAACGGAAAAACAGCCTGGGATGATCTCCATCCCACGAGCTGAGATGCCCCACCCCCTATAGAGCCAGCCCCCGGCGGATTCCGCCGGGGGCTGGCGCGTGTATGCTCCAATGAGAAGGGGAGGGGTGCAAAGACGGAAAGGAAGATAGTTACGAAAGAAACCCATCAGGGGTGTCTTTCGTTTGCAAT
>ERZ857840.1516-NODE-1516-length-25849-cov-7.817399_pt1 | contig 25849 bp, 28 predicted proteins | sample MGYA00519760_ERZ857840 | MGnify/ENA primary metagenome ERZ857840 (study PRJEB31778, sample SAMEA3449371) | human gut metagenome | biome: human gut; feature: human-associated habitat; material: faeces | place: United Kingdom | collected 2010/2012 ... | reverse complement strand
TAACATGCTTTCCTGTAATTTTATAAATCGATTCCAACACATCTGGTTTTGAATTCGAGAAATCATCAATTACTACAACATCATAACCACTCTCTAATAATTCAACACAAATATGACTACCAATATATCCGGTTCCACCTGTTACTAAGATATTCATTAGTCAATAACCTTGCAGCCACCTAGTTTTCTTACTTTTAAGATGTGGCAGCTTCCCTTTCCAAATACTTTTTCAATTTCTTCTTTATATGTTTCTACATAGCCATTTTCAACAAAGGCTTGAATCGTTCCGGCAAAACCTCCACCATGAACACGACACACGCCATGATCTTTTAAAATCATTTCAGACATAGCTAAACCTAAAGATACAGCCTGGTTCTTATAGTCAAAGTCTGCATATACGTTTTGTAGGAATTTGTAGCTTGAATTTCCTGATTCTTGAATTAATGCCTTGAAACCTTCAAAATCATCGTTGTTCAATCTTTCTACACATGTATTTACACGATTATTTTCATTGAAGAAATGAATAGCTCTTAAGATTGCACGATCATTATTTAAAGTCGTTCTTAAGTTTGCGATATTTGCATAGAACTCATCTTCATCCACTTCACGAAGAACTTCCTTACCAAAATAGTGAGCAACTTCTTTCATTTCTTGTGGTACAGCACCATAGGCATCTGTTAAATCGGCATGACTTCCCTTTGTATCTACAATACATAAACTGTGATCATATTTTGAGAAATCAACATTCACACTATTTACAATTGGGTTTGAAGTATCTTTAAAATCAATTGAAATAAGTCCACCAACAGCACATGCACATTGATCCATCAATCCACATGGTTTTCCAAAATATACATTTTCTGCATATTGACCCACTTTAGCGATTGTTACCATATCGATCTTCATATCATTGTATAATCCATCAATAATTGTACCGATAATAGATTCAAATGCTGCAGAACTTGATAGTCCAGCCCCCATTAATACATCACTCGTAATGAAAGCTTTAAATCCACCTACGTTATAGCCTAATTCTTTTAATTTAGAAACTACGCCACGAATCAAGGCTTCACTTGTTCCTAGTTCATCTTCTTTTTTGTCTAAATCATTCAAATCAATTGGTTTGATGTCAAAGTCATCAGAAATCACTTTAATTACATGATCTTGTTTAGATACAATTCCAATCGCATCTAAATTGATAGATCCTGCAAGTACACAACCGTGTTGGTGGTCTGTATGATTTCCTGAAATCTCACTTCTTCCAGCAGCACTATAAATACTCACTTCATCATCTCCAAATAATGTTTGGTATTTATCTAATGCAGCAGCATAACGTTGTTTTTGATAGTCTAATAAACTTGGATCTGCATATAGATCTTCAATCAATGCATCATATTTACCGGATACTACTTGTTCTTTAATTTCTGTTGTTTTCATTTTCTTACCTCGAATGTATATGTTGTTTCTTCTTCAAATACTTGTCCTGCTTTTAATAAAACTTTTGAATTCTCTTCTTTATGAATCGAATCGGCGATATAGCTTGTTTCAATACACAATCCATCTTGTGGATGCATAATCTTACCATATTTATCTGTCTGTCCATCTAAGTAGTTCGCACTATAGATTTGTGCCGTTGGATATGTTGTGGATACTTTTAGTTCAATACCACTTAGTGAACTGTATAAACACACTTGATTTTCTTTAGTATCAAATACATATGGATGATCATAACCTCTTGCGATGATTAATTGTTCATCCTCTGAATGAATAAAATCTCCAATTCTTTTTTCTGTATTAAAATCAAATGCAGTCTCTTTAACATCTCTTAATTCACCTGTATATAATCCATCTAGATCTACACAACCAAATTTAGATGCTGAAATTCGTAACGTATGATCATCAATATTCGATGCATATCCATTTAAATTGAAATAGCCATGGTTTGTGATATTGATCAACGTATCTTTGTCGCTAACACCACTATATTGAATGTGTAAACTCGATTCATCTAGCCAATAGATCGCATAGAAATCTAATGTTCCAGGATAGCCTTCTTCTCCATCTTTTGATACATAGTGGAATTTAACGCCATCTTCAATTAAAGAATAATCAAATACTTTATAAGAGAATCCCTCAATACCTCCATGTAGTGAATTTGGTCCATTATTAATAGGCACATGATATTCTGTCCCATTCATTGTGAATGTACCTTTTTCAATACGATTGCATACTCGTCCAACTAAGGCATTTAAATAGGTTCCATCTCGTTTTTGATAATCTTCAACATGTTCAAATCCTAAAATACAATCACAGTCTTGATCATTCTTATCTTTCGTTACAATCTTTAAAAGAGTACAACCAAAGTTTGTAACTTCTACAGTTAAATGTGAATTTGAAATCGATAATACATCAATTCCATTCTCTAATCTTTCTTTTACCTCTACCATAATGTCTTTACAAAACGGCTAAAGCCGTCCATCCCTTCATCATCCATTTTATATACGCCGGCATTCTCTAATACAGATACGAATTTCTTTGTGACTTCCATTTCCATGAATGCATCCACATTTGAATAAGAATATGTCTTCAAGTATTCATACCAGTCTTTGTGTTTTTCAAGTTCTGGATAAGAATCAAAATTTGCTTTTCCAGATAAACATAATTTAATTTGTTCTAACTCTGTTTTTAATCGTGCTGGCAAAATAGCCAATCCCATCACTTCAATCAAACCAATATTTTCTTTTTTAATATGGTGATGTTCTGAGTGAGGATGGAAGATACCTAATGGATATTCTTCTGTAGTACGATTATTTCGTAAAACTACATCCATTTGATATTTGCCATCTTTCTTTCTTACAATTGGCGTTACTGTATTATGACGAACGCCAGATTCATTGGCAATAATATCTAAACTTTCATCACTGTATGTACACCATGTTTCAAAAATTTTAGTAGCTAGATCCAATACGTTTTCTTTCGATTTTGATGTTAATCGAAGTGTTGATAATGGCCAGTAAAGTATATCCACTTGTACATCCTTATATGTATAGCTCTTAACAACTTTTGCGTCTTCCATTGGAAAATGGTGTCTTCCACCTTGATAGTGATCATGACTTAAAATCGATCCACCAACGATAGGAAGATCTGCATTGCTTCCAATCATATAGTGTGGGAATTTATCAATAAATGCGAATAAGTGTTCAAATGTAGAACGATCCATCTTCATTGGCGTATGTTCACTATTAAATACAATACAGTGCTCATTATAGTACACATATGGTGAATATTGTAAATTGTATGTATGTCCATTTAAATCTAGTGGAATAATCCGATGTGTTTGTCTAGCTGGATGATTTAAGTTTCCGGCAAAACCGACATTTTCCTTACATAATAAACATGCAGGATACGAAGTGCTTACGGCATTTTTTGCCTTTGCGATTTCCTTTGGATCCTTCTCTGGTTTTGACAAGTTGATCGTAATTTGAATATCTCCATACTTACAGAAATGTGCAAAACTGATATTCTTATCAATTCTTGATTTACGGATATAGTTTGAATCGATACTCAACTTATAGAAGTAATCTGTTGCATCTTTAGGATTCATAGAATATAGACTCTTAAAAGTATGCACAACTTCACTAGGTCTAGGCATTACACAATTCATAATGCGAGTATCTAATAAATCTTTTTCAGTTACAGTATCCTGAATCATACCTTTTTCAACCGCATAATCTAACATGAAATCTAAAATCTCATAGACAGAACAGTCTTCTACTTCTTCTCTTTTAAATTCCTGGATGCCAAATAGATCAATCAATAAATTTGCAGAATAATCATAATCGTATTTCTCAATCATTCCATTCTTTAAAGCATACTCTAATAACTGGTTAATTTTTGTGTTCATTTGTTCTCCTTCCATATAAACAAAATCAATCATTTTTATTACAGCCAAATCCCTTTTCCTGCTACACTATCCACAAAAATAATGATCAATTATTCATTTATTTATATACGGCTCATTATCAATATTATGCAGATATGGTTATAAATTTAAGATTTGCTCATTTAATTTTAGTGTAAGCGTTTTCTTCATCCATGTCAACATATTCAAACAACAATTTAAACATAGATGTTGAATTTAGGTTTCAAACAATGATTATTTGTTTGTTTTTGTTTATTTGATGTTTTATTTATACAAAAAAGCCATTCTGGTATGAATGGCTCTCATTTAAAATTATCAAAAGAATCAATCACTTGTACAACTCCAGGAAGCTTTTCGTATTCTTCTTTTTTATTGGCAGAATCCACAACGACTATATTGTGACATCCTGCTTTATAAGCATTTGTAATCCCACTAACACTGTCTTCGATAATCAAACAATCTTGAATCTTAACTCCAATATTATGAGCTGCCTTTTTAAACATTGCGATCTTGTTTTCATACATTCCATCATCATAGACAATTCTAGATGGCTCAATCCATTTATCTAGATGAAACGATTCTACAAAGAAATCAATATTTGGCTTAATAGATGCGGATGCGATTGTAAATGGAATATTTGATTCTTTTAAATAATCAAAATATTCTTCAGCTCCCTTTACTAAATGAAATGTTGCCTGATCTTCTTTACAAAATTGGCGATAATATTCTTCTTTTAACTGCGAATATTTTTCCATTTCGGATGGATCACACTTCCCACCAAACATATATTCAACAACCTTATTATTAGGCACTCCATTAATATGTTCATGAAGTTCTTCTTCATCAATTCCATGATGACGAATATCTTGCGATATTTTTGACCATGCCAAAATATGTTTTGGATTGTCAAAAAACAATGTTCCATTAAAATCAAATATTACGCCTTTATACTTATTCATACTAAACCTCTTTTGTTTCAGAAACACGTTTGTACCAATATGCACTTGCCTTTGGATATCTCTTCTGTGTTTCGTAATCTACATAGAACAAGCCATAACGCTTATTATAGCCATTTGTCCATGAGAACATGTCCATTAGTGACCAGACAAAATATCCTTTTACATTAACTCCAGCTTCAATTGCCTTTAATGTGAATTCTAAGTGTCTTCTAATAAAGTCAATACGTGGTTCATCATCAATGATTCCATCTTCAAAATCATCTTTATATCCCATACCATTTTCTGTGATATAGATTGCTTTATAGTTTGGATATTGTTGGCGAATACGTACTAGCATATCAAACATACTTTCTGGATGAATCAACCAATCCCAGTCCGTACGTGGAATGCCTTCCTTTTCCATTCTTCGTCCTACATTTTTTAAACAGAATCTAGAAGTTCCCTTCTCTCCTGTTCCATTATGATGAATATCATTTTCTCCTTCGTAATGTTGAATAAAACGAGATTGATAATAATTCATACCCATGTAATCATTTAGTAGTGCAGCTTGTTTCAATACATCAAAATCTTCATCTAACAATTCCAGCGTACCATTATTGATGCTGACTAAACGATTCACAATTTCCATTGTTTCTGTTGAATAATATCCTTTAAATGTTGCATCCAACAAGAATTGATTTTGAAGCACATCTTCATTTTTAGCAGCCTGGATATCATCCAAATTGTTTTCATCAAATGGATATTTATATTCCAAAGACTGTACAACACCAATCTTTCCATTATATCCTGCCTTTTTGTATTCCAACACAGCCAAGGCATGTGCCACCATCATATTATGCATGATCTGGAATGCTTTCGTCATATTGTATTTTTCGCCATTTGGGAAAGTTCCCTCAATATATGTGTTAGTGGCCACAGCCCAGATTTCATTGAATGTAAACCAATATGTTACTTCGTTTTTGTATTCTTCAAAACAATATTTTGAAAATTCTACGAAAGCATCGATTGTATCTCGATTTAAAAAATCGCCTTTTTGGTAAAGTGTGTCTGGAGTATCAAAATGATGCAATGTCACAAATGGCTCTACATGATTTTTATGACATTCTTGAAATACTCTATGATAGAAATCAACCCCTTCCTGGTTGATTCTTCCAGTTCCTTCCGGAAAGATTCTAGCCCAAGATATAGAGATACGAATTCCATTGATACCAAACATATTACATAGTTTTAAATCTTGTCCATATTGATGATAGAAATCACTGGCTGGATCCGCTTTAAAACGTCCTTGTTTGGCAAGAAAATCATCCCAAGATACTTTTCCTTTACCGTATTCTAGAGTGCTACCTTCGCATTGATAAGCGGCAGTAGCACCTCCGAAAATAAAATCATCCGAAAATTTCATACATTTATCCTTCCTTTACTTGTTCACAAATAAATTCAACGGCACCCTTTGGATCACGCGTTAATTTAATATATTGTGCACCTTTTGTTGCGACAACTTTAGTACCGTATTTAGAAGCATCTTGTCGTACTTCTTCTAAATGCGATTGTACTTGTGGTGATAATACAACAATGTCATAATCTTTCAAAATATCATAATGCGAACCATATGCACTTGCGGTTGCATCAATTGGTAAGTTTTCAATTTCTGCTCCTTCTTTAACGGCATTTGCAAACATTGCTGATGTTCCAGCACCTACACATAATACTAATACATTAATATTTTTATTTAAACTTAAAGGTTGAACTTCTTTAGCTTCTTCTTTTTCAACTTGTTCTTCTAAAGCATCTAATGCTTCTTTTTCTTTTTCTTCTTCTAATAAAGTTGCATCATACGCCTTAATAAATGGCAAGTAAACAATTCCATCTACAACAATTAATACAACAGCTAATACAACAGCTAATAAACTAATTCCTGTACCTAAGATCAATCCAATTGGAGCTGGTGTTGCCCATGGTAATACGTAGATGAATGAATTCATTTTTAATACGTCCACAAAGAATTTGAACAATGATACGTTGATCATTGGAGTAATCAAGAATGGAATGAAGAAATATGGATTCAATACAATTGGTGTAGCGAATAACAATGGTTCATTTACCGCAAAACATACTGGAACAAATGTTGTCTTACCAACAGCTTTTAATTGTTTTGATTTTGCGAACAACATGAATAAGAATGGTACTACAAGGGTAGCTCCAGTTCCTCCCATTGTTCCTACGAAGTTTCCAAGTCCTACAGTTAATACGTTAGAGGCTTGTTCACCAGCTTTGAATAACGCTAAGTTTGCATCTACGTTAGCATAAATAATAGCTGCAATAGCTGGTTCTACAATACTTGGTCCGTGTACACCTACAAACCAGAACAATGCCATAGCACCCCAAATAATACAGATTCCTAAATATCCATCGGCAGCAGTAAATAATGGTTGAAGCAATGTGATAATAGCTTCGGCAAAAGTATAATTAAATGCAGTTCTACATGCCACATCAATCAATACACATACTAAAACTGAGAATGAGAATGGGAATACATCTCTAAACATTTGAGAAATAGTACCCGGCACTTCTTTTGGCATATGAATTGTAACATCTTTAATAACACAGAATTTATACATATTTACTGTAATGAATGCAGAAACAAATGATGCTAGTAAACCTTTTGTTCCTAAATATGTAGTTGAGATACCACCATCTACATTTGAAACAGCTAACAACATAAATCCAACAATACTTGCCAACATAACACTTGTTGTATTAATGACTTTGTTTTTAGGCATTCTACGGTTCATACTTTCAGCTAAACAACGAGCTGTAGTAGCCGCAACCAACAAACCAACAACACCCATTGAATAGTTATATACTTTCCATAACCAGTCAGATACTGTAGCTGGTAATACAATTCCAAAGATTTCTGGAATCGATGCAGCTAGAATAAATACACTTGAGAATAGAATGGCTGGCATTGCAGTTAAGAAACCATCACGAACAGCCCCTAAATAAATATTTTGTGCAATCTTATCAAAGAAAGGTTTTCCTTTTTCAATTTGCTTAATAACCCCGTTTAACATTATTTATTTCCTCTTTCTTCATATAAATTAATAAAATCATCTACAATATCGCGCAATAAAATCGTTGTCATCAAGTGATCTTGCCCATGAATGAAAATGAATCCCATTTCCATGTCTTCTCCTCTAGCCTCTTGTTGTAAGATCTTTGTTTGAGACTGGTGTGCTAAATTAATATTTTCATCGGCTTCTTTTAATTTCTCCTCAACATGTTCAAAATTACCCGCACGCATTTCTTTCAACAATGATAACAATGTGCTTCTTGCATCTCCTGAATATGCAACTATTTCAAATCCAACCATACTTAACTCATCTTTAGTCATTTTCTTTTCTCCTTTTACGATGTGGCCTTATCGTTTACATCATTAGTGTAAGCGTTTTCTAATCATTTGTCAACACATTCAAACACTTTTTATCACTTATTCAAACATTTTAAAACATTTATGTAGCATTTAAGTAATATTTTAATAAAAAGTGTTTGTTTTTGTTTGTATTATGTTGACTAAATATATTTGAAATGGTATCGTTTACCATAGAAAAGGATATCGATATGTTAAAAAAAGAACGTTTAGTAAAAATTGCACATAAAGTAAATCAAAATGGAATCATTACCATTCAAGAAATCATGGATGAATTAGGTGTGTCGGATATGACCGCAAGAAGAGATTTGGATGAATTAGAAAAATCCGGAAAATTACTTAGAGTTCATGGTGGAGCGCAAAGCCTTTCTTTTTCAATGGACCACGAATTAAGTCACATTGAAAAATCGTCTGTGCAAATTGAAGAAAAAAAGAGAATTGCCCATAAAGCAGCAACTCTTATTTCAGAAGGAGAATCTATTTTTTTAGGTCCTGGTACAACCATTCAATTTTTGGCTGAACAACTAACAGGAAGAAACATTCGCGTTATCACAAATAGCCTTGCCGTATTTAATATATTAGTGAATCACGCTCCTACTGAAGTCATACTAACTGGCGGTGATTACAGAGATAACACAAATACATTTGTGGGTCCTATCACAAATTTAGTATTGGGTAAATTAAAATATAATAAATCCTTTATCAGTTGTAACGGAATCTACAATTCATCTATCACAACCTATTCATTAGAGGAAGGTGAATCGCAACAGATCGCATTAGATAATTCTAAAAATAAATATCTATTGGCCGACAACAAGAAATTCAACCGTGCCGACTTCTATATTTATTATGATCTATTTAACTTTGACACTTTAATTACCGACAACACCATTGATGATGAGGTTTTATCACATTACAAACAATATGTACAAATTATGACAGTTTAAAAGGAGACAAAATTTGCCTCCTTTTTACTCTTCATCCTCATCATCTTCACGATCTACACGTCTGAATAGATGTTTCTTTTCTTTACCCGTATGCTGTTCTAAAGTGTTCCAATCTGTATCTAATTCTTCTTCACTTTCAGAAGTATCATAGAAATCTTTACTTTCTTCGATTGCACGACTTTCACGAATCCTTAATTTAGATTTTAATTCACGAGCCCTCTTCTTGGATTTTCTAAGCATTCTGCCATACATGCAGAATACAATAAATGAAATTAAGAATAGACCTGCGCATAATGCGATTCCTGCTAAATAGCCTTGGAAATACACTTGTAATAGTCCTGTCACAACGCAACATGCCATACAAATAAACACTAAGAACATTGTTGAGCGACATGAACTTGAATATTTCTTAAAGAAACGGAATTTTTCTGAATCATTATCAATTTCTTTACGATATTCTCCATCTTCTTCTTCATTTCTAAAAGTAAACCAACCCGCATCACTTTTCTTTTTACCATCTGATTTAGAAACCAATTTCCATCCATCAGATTCCCACTCGCGCCATTGATTTGCATCTGGCTCATCCACAAAATAGTTCATTGAATAATAATACGTTTTTGGCTGACCTTTTCTAAAGAAATATTTCTTTCCTTCTTGACGCACAAAGTGATAACCTTCACTAGATTTATCTTGAAGATATTGTTCTATTTTTGGATATTCCGCATATAAGAATTTCTTTCTTTCCTCATAAAGTTCTTCATCGTCATCCACATATTCGTCCTCAAAATCTTCTTCATCATCCAATACTTCTTGAACTGGTTGTTCTTCCTCAATTGGTTTCGCATTAAAAGACTTCAATTCGTTTTCAATTGATTCTGTTGTAAAATCATCATCAACATCCAATTTTTCAACAACGATCTTTTTAGGTTCTTCTTCAACGAATTTTGGTTCTTCTTCAACGAATTTTGGTTTTTCTTCAATAAATTTTGGTTCTTCTTCAACGAATTTTTGTTCTTCTTCAACCAATGGCTTATCATCTACTTTTGACTCTTCCACAACATGCTTTTCAATAGGTGCCTCTACTTCTTCAATTGAAGTACTAGGCGTGATATCTACTGACTCTGCAACTTCATCGTCAAAAATATTCTCATTGATTTTTACATGTGTTCTTGCACTTCGTTTTCCAAAGATGGTTTTCTTTTCTGGCTCTTCATCAATATGGAAAATGTTTTCAGCATTAAAATCATGTAATTCTGGTTCATGTATATCTAAAGATTTAATTCGATCCGTTCTTTTTAGACGTCTAAGCTCTTCTAAAGCACTGGGATTCTTTTCATTTTCATTTGCCATAAATATCCCTCCAATTATAATATTGTACTAATTTAATGTATATTCGTCAAATTCACTTGTGTATTTACCATTCTTGAAAATATGGATCTTTTTACCATTTTTTAATGTAGCTTCAATCGATAAATCACTGGTTCCTACCATGAAATCTACATGCGTAAACGATTGATTCATACCATGTTCCAACAATTCTTCTTCACTCATTTCTAAACCTTTTTCAATGCATTCATTATAGCTTGCACCCAAGGCAAAATGACATGAAGCATTTTCATCAATCAGTGTTTCATAAAACAAAGTATCCAATGCACTAATAGGCGATCCATAAGGAACTAAGGCAATTTCACCAAGATATTTTGACCCTTCATCCGTTTCTAAAATACTAGTCAAAACCTCTTTTCCTTCTTTGGCATCATAATCCACAACTTGCCCATCCTTAAATTCAAACCAGAAATCTTTTACGATTGCACCATTGTAGGCCAAAGGTAAAGCACTATATAATTTACCATTTACACCCGTCTTTTTAGGTGCAGAAAAAATTTCTTCTGTAGGAATATTTGGGAAACAGTAGTTACCATTATCTAAAAAGGATCCTCCACCTGCAAATACATAACCTTCTGGAAGTTCAACTACTAAATCCGTTCCTAAAGAATTTGTATAATGAACACTTTCGATATCTAAATGATTTAAAATATGAACTCGCTTATCAAAAGATGCACGATGCTCGTTCCAGTTTTCATTGGCATCCTTTTCGTCTACACGACTAATTTTTAATACTGCATTCCACAAATCAGATAATGCATCTTCTGATTCTGGATATACCTTTTTAGCCCAAGCCATAGTTGGAACACTGGCCACACACCATGCTGCATGCATATAATCCAATTTATCACGATATGGCTGTGTCATTTCTCTTAATGCCTTTCTATAATTTGCCATTAATTTTGGCTCTACCCCCTTCATTCCATCAGGATCTTCACCAACTAAGCTCAAATAACAAGCTCCCTTTTCAGCCGTTTCATTATGGAATAAAGCTTCATAATCATAAGGCATACGATTCCCTGAAAGATATCTCATACGATTGATTTCATCATCACTATAGCGAACAATTACATCTTTTGCGCCAACATCAAAACATGATTTCACAATCAAACGAACAAATTCATTCATTTCTACGTTAGCACGAACAACTACTATTTGATCTTTTTGAACATTCAAGCCCGAACGAACAATTAAGTCTGCATATTTTTCTTTTAAATTCATTTTATTTTCCTCGATTCTTTCACCTATTATACCAAAAGAAAGAGCACCTTTCGATGCTCTTATTTACTAAATTGTTCTTTTTTTATCTGATCAAAAAATGCCTTGGGATTTTCACACATCGAATGACTGCCACAATGTGAACAACCTCCACCACAACTTGATTTTCCACTCTTTTTATCTTTATAAATGCTTCGACAAGCAAAGCCTGCACATGCACATACAACCAATAAAACTAGAAATGTTGATAGATTCATGAAACCCCTCCTTTTACATTATTTTACCGCAAATTCAACTTCAGCAGTATCACTTTCTTTTGATGGACGAACCAACAAATAAATTAAACCAATAAATAAGATAAATCCTATAATCGTTCCAAATCCAAAAGATCCACCATTGAATAAACTACCTAATTGATAAACGATCAGTGAACATACATAAGCGAATCCACATTGATATCCAATGGCAATCCAGAACCATTTTGTGTTATTCATTTCACGTTTGATAGCTCCCATTGCTGCAAAACATGGAGCACACAACAAGTTAAATACCATGAATGAATAGGCAGCTAGTGGTGTAAAGCTTGCCGATAATTGTCCCCAGAATTCATTTCCTTCTTCAGCGACTTCAGCAAATCCATATAATTGTCCAAATGTTGCGACAACATTTTCTTTGGCAATTAAACCTGTTACACTAGCAACTGCAGCTTTCCAATCGCCCCAACCAAGTGGTGAGAAGATCCATGCGAATGTTTGTCCAATTGAAGATAGAATTGAATGATCAATATCATCAACCATGCCAAATGCACCTTTTTCCCATCCAAAGCCTTGTAAGAACCACAATACGATTGTAGATAATAAGATAATTGTTCCAGCCTTTTTAATAAAGCTTGAACCACGTTCCCACATACTTCTTAATACATTAACTGCACGAGGTGTGTGGTATGCTGGCATTTCCATGACGAATGGAGCAGGATCTCCGGCAAATAATTTTGTCTTCTTTAACATAATACCAGAAATAATAACAGCTGCCATACCTACAAAGTAAGCACTTGGAGCTACCCAGCTAGCACCATGGAAAATAGCACCGGCAATTAAACCGATGATTGGCATTTTTGCACCACATGGAATGAATGTTGTTGTCATGATTGTCATCTTACGATCACGATCACTTTCAATGGTACGACTTGCCATAACAGCAGGCACACCACAACCTGTACCAATCAACATAGGAATAAATGATTTTCCTGATAATCCAAACTTACGGAAAATACGGTCCATGATAAAGGCAACACGTGCCATATATCCACAATCTTCCAAGATAGCTAAGAAGAAGAATAATACTAGCATCTGTGGTACAAAGCCAATGACAGCACCTACACCACCAATAATACCATCCACAATCAATCCATGTAACCAATCTGCACATTGAATTGAAGTTAAGAAACTATCCACTGCAGGAGGAATAATTTCACCAAACAATACATCATTTGTCCAGTCAGTTACAATAGTTCCTACTGTAGTTACTGAAATATAATATACAAACCACATTACAAGGGCAAATATTGGAAGTGCTAAAACTCGGTTAGTGACAATACGGTCGATCTTATCCGAAGTAGTTAATACTTCTTTAGATCCTTTTTTGTAACAATCTTTAATTACACTTGTGATATATGTATAACGAGCATCTGTAATAATTGATTCACTATCATCATCCATTGACTTTTCTACAGTTTCAATCACATCTGCATCTGCCTTTGATTTGATAGCCGCTTCAATCTTATCATCTCTTTCAAACAATTTAACGGCATAGAAGAAACGACGACTTGCTTCAATACTTGAAGGCAAACTTGTTTCAATTGTATTCAATGCATTTAATACTTTACCTGCATAAATATTTTTAGCTTTACATTGCGTATTCGCCACCTTTTTTACCTCAGCCATCAACTCTTTGATTCCTGTGTTTTTCAAAGCTGAAATTGGTAATACAGGACAACCTAATTCTTTTGATAACTTTTTATAGTCAATTGTATCTTTTCTTTTTTCAATGACATCCAACATGTTGATCGCAACAACTGTTGGAATACCCAACTCTAAAATTTGTGTTGTTAAAAATAAGTTTCTTTCTAAGTTAGAACCATCAATGATGTTTAACACAACATCAACATTTCCATTTAATAAAAATTCACGAGATACAACTTCTTCCAAAGTGTATGGTGATAATGAATAAATACCTGGTAAATCCGTGATTTTAATATCTTTATCTTCCTTATACTTTCCTTCTTTTTTCTCAACTGTAACCCCTGGCCAGTTACCTACATATTGTGTAGCACCTGTTAAACCATTAAACAATGTAGTTTTACCACAGTTCGGATTACCTGCTAATGCGACTTGAATTGACATAATTCCCTCCTATTTTTAACTTTACTCTACTTCAATCATTTCTGCGTCGGCTTTACGAAGCGATAATTGATATCCACGAACGGTTAATTCAATAGGATCTCCTAATGGTGCTACCTTTTGAACAGTTACACTTACTCCTTTAGTAATTCCCATATCCATAATTCTTCGTTTTGTTGCTCCTTGACCAGACAATTTTTTTACAGTAACTGTTTGACCAATTGAAACTTCCTTTAAAGTCATAATTACTCCTTTCTACACCATGATCTTTCTTGCGAGTTCTTCACTAATGGCTATTCGAACCTCTTTGACATTCACAATTACATTTCCATTGGTTTTACTCACAATCACAATCACAGTCCCAGGCACAAAGCCTAAGTTTTCTAAGTGTCGTTGTTGTTCTTTAGAACCACCAATTTTTTTGATTGTATTGACCGAATTTAAATCTGCAAAAGATAATGGCATATCGAACCCTCCTAGTTAGATACTTCTAACACAGTTAGTTTACTCTTACAATAAAGCAATGTCAACAAAAAGTTACACACGATTAACTTAGTTTGACTGTTCTAACTATTTGGTGTATTTTTTCATTGGAGGATTAAACATATGAACTTACCAACAATTATTATATGTGTCATTTTAGTAATTATTATCTGTATTGGAATTCGTTCCACGAAAAAAAGAGCCACATCAGGATGTTGTGGTTCTAGTGAAACCATAAAAAAAGTAAGGGTAAAAGATAAAAACAAAAAGCATTACCCTTACAAAGCCGTTTTAAAAGTATATGACATTCATTGTCAAAGTTGTGTTCATACCATTGAAAATGCGTTCAATAGCCAAGAAGGCTTTAATGCCAAAGTAAACACAGAAGATAATACCGTGACTATATTATCTAAACAACAATATCCAATAGATGAATTAATCAATACTTTATCTAACGTTGGATATATTTCAAAGGCTATATAGAAAAAAACTGGATCAAAAATCCAGTTTTTTTATAAATAATTACGCGTACATGATGCAGCAATCGCAAACGTACTTCCGTTATGTAATAAGCTTGTAGTGTTTGGACTCATCAAGCCTAAAGCACCTAGTCCAATCAAGCTTGAATTAAAGGCCACGATAAAACGATAATTCGCATGAATACGCTCGAATAAATTCATAGCAAGTCGACGAAGTATAACAAGCTCATTTAAATTGCTTGAAACAAGTGTAATGTCCGCGAGTTCTCGAGCTAAATCTGAACTATCCTGCATAGAAATAGAAACATCTGCCGTTGAGAGTGTTGGCGTATCATTGATACCATCTCCAACCATAATCACAGTATGTCCGTGATCCTTCAACATCTTAATATATGCAGCCTTATCTTCTGGTAAAACTGATGCACGATAATCATCTAAATCCAATTCATGAGCCACTGCTTTTACGGCACTATCACAATTCCCTGTCAACATAACGACTTTAGCCATTCCTAATGTGGTTAAATTATGATTAGCTTGTTTTTCCTCAACCTTTAAAGGATCATAAATACTGATAATTCCAGCGACTTGATTGTCAATCTCAAGATAAATCATAGATTCGGCTACTTCACTTTCTAAAGAACCAATCGTTTCGTTTAATTCTTCTGTTTTTGGAATACCTTCATCTTCAAATATTAAATGATCACTACCAATAATGGCACGCTTACCATAAAATCTTGTCGCAATACCATGCACAAGGATATATTCAACCTTGGCATACTCTTCATCATGAATTAAGCCTTCTTTTTTGCCTGGTTTACAATCGCATTGGCTACACTATGAGGAAAATGCTCTTCAAGACAAGCTACAATCCTTAATACTTCATCACGCGTATACCAATTAAAGGAACTACTTTCTTTACGGTTGGATTGGCGTTTGTCAAAGTACCCGTCTTATCAAAGACAATCACATCCGCATCTTTGATTGCCTCTAAATACTTACCACCTTTTACTAAAACATTTCGTTTACTAGCTTCTAGCATAGCACTAATAACCGCAATGGAAGTCGATAATCGAATGGCACAAGAATAGTCCACCATCAATACTGATGTTGCGCGTGTTACATTTCTTGTCAAAGCTAAAACGCCAAAGAAACCTAAAAAACTAAATGGAACAATAGAATCTGCCAAATACTCAGCCTTAGCTTGAATACTTGCCTTTAATGATTCATTTGTATCAATCATCTTAACAATATTACTAATGTGACTTTCATCTTGTAAATTACGAACACAAATAAACCGTTTACCTTCTTCAACTAAAGTGCCCGCAAATACTGTGTCATTTTTCTTTACATGTTTAGAAAGAGGCTCTCCCGTAAAGCTAGATTCATTGATCATTGCTTCTCCATCCACGACTTCTCCATCGATTGGAATCATAGAACCCATTTTTGAGATGACTACATCCCCTTTTTGAAGCTTAGACATGGCAATCTCTTGTTCTACACCATCTTCTAAAATCCACACTTTATCAAATTGAATCGATAAACTATTGGATAATTCCAATTTTGTTTTCTTACATGTGTAATCTTCTAACAAATCAGAAATATTTAGTAACATCATAATATTTCCTGCAATCGTATAATTCTTTTGAATTAAACTTACACCAATGCTTGTGGCATCCAATAAAGGAACATTGATTTTACATTGTAAAAGTGAATTAAATCCTTCTCGAATAAACTGAATGGACTTATAAATCGTAATCGCATTGCCAAGTCCCATTGGTAAAAACATTTAATGAAATAACGTTTACCAATAATCTTAAAGAACCGATTCATATATTCTCGATTCATAGCAATAGCTTCTGGTGTTTGTGAATGAACTACAATCGAAGAAGTATCTGCATTTTGAAGATATTGGATATCTAAATTCTTTAGTTTATTCAGTAACAAACCTTTTTGTGCTTTGTCATACAACATCAAAACACTACCCGTAACGTTGATGACCTCCACACTCTCAATCATAGGCCATGCATAAAGATCCTTTTTTAAAACTTCGCCCTGAACACTAGAAAACTTATTCTTTCCATAGCGAATTCGCATTCGACCCGGAATGTCATGGGCAATAGTAAAACTACTCATTTTATTCGCCTTCGTGTTGAACTTTGGCTTCTTCTAATAAATCCTTTGCATCCTCTTTAATTGTCTCATACTTATAAGTTGTGTCCGATTTAAGCTTCATTCCACCAGCTAAACCTTTAACAGCTAAATCATGGGCTGTGTTACTTTTTAAAAACTTAGACCCAGCTAGAGCTGTCGCTGCACCTCCAATAAAAGTCCACATTGTTTTGTTTTTCCATCCGTCTTTCATAATATATATCCTCCTTAGAACTATGAATGTAAGTTAGAATTAGTTGTTTATAACTTACGGTTAGTATAATCTTACTTTTTTTAATTTGTAAACAAAAAAGGACATTTTTAAAATGTCCTCATCTTATGAAATCAAATTATTAAACAAGTGAAAAAAGCGATTCCATAATTGCATTTAGTGATAGTTAGTTAAATCTAATCTCTTAAGATATACCCTACACAGAATAATTTGTCAACAAGAAACAAGAAAAGACTTTTTCTGCAAAAAAGTCACACGTCTAAATGACGTGCCCGGTTCGTTTCCAGTCGTCCGGTAACATTTCAATATCTACTCCATCTTTCTGAATCATTCGGTATCCCGATACATTCAGTCTTTATCGATGGAGTTTTTATTGTATGCTTTGTTTATAAATACTTCAGAATTTCATCCATGATCTATGTACCTATCATCCAGTAAGATATCATAAACTTCTGGTTCTGATTATTTATCTTATTTAATCCACAAATCCCATGCCTCTTCGATTGATGACATAGGCTGCACAATAATGTACACTCAGTCCTTTGATCTTTGTATACTTTTCTTTTCCAATCCTACTCGTATTCTTTGGATCTACTTTAATAACATCCACTTCATTCATCAAACATTTTCTTTCCACTTTTTCTATACCATGAAGAGAAGACTGCAAAGGCTATGGTTGAAGGCATAGACCTTCTCGAATCAATATTAGGAAAAGATCTATTCAAAAAGGAAGTGGAGGTAATCAAGACAGATAGAAGTACTGAATTCTCAGATGTAGAAGGACTAGAAAAAGACAATGATGGCATCAACTCATGTCTTTTACTGCGATGCTATGCAATCATGTCAGAAAGGAAGTCTTGAGAACAACCACAAGGGATAGGTTACATATGCCCTAAAGAAGCAGGTCTCAAGGAGCTTGGTCTTGATTCACAGCAGAAGGCTAATCTCATGGTATCCCACATCAATTCCCAGCCAAAGGAGAAGCTAAAAGGAAAGTCACTGCTGGAGATGATGGAGTTCCTAAGTCCAGATTTATATAAGAAATTCATAGAATTTGGAATCAAGAAAATAGAAAATGATGAAATAATTTTAAAACCATATTTACTAAAAGAAGATAACTAAAATCATTCGGAGAATGTATGAAACATGAGATGCAGACTGACAATAGCACATGCAGTTAAAGTGGAATTTAGTCTTACACCCGAAAAAATGAACGAAATTCCATAGCTTTATTGTTCCCTAAAATACCATGATTTCTGTCATGAAAGTCACACTTCTTGTATACGTATGATTAAGTTCCATTCTTAAAACCAAAAGAATATCAGACTTAATATCCGATATTCTTATGAAAATATAATTCTGAACGAGTAAATTCCAAAATTTTTTTGTTCCGTTTTAAAGTGGAATTTAACTTTTCACTTTAGCTTTTAAAATTCTTTTTTGTTCATAATTGACAAACTGATTTTCATTGAAACCAATAACATCAATAAAGCGATAATAATTGCAATAGCGATAAGAACTCCCATGCTTACAGTTGGCAAATTATCTAGCAGACTAACTAAATCAATATTGAAAATGGCTTCTGCTCCTTTCACGATAACGAGAGTGATTACTTCCAGACCGCCCAATACACCAATCATAGCAATTCTTCCTTTATCTCCAGCGAATTTTAGCCGAAAAGGAAGCATGATTGCTTGAACGACAATCATAATAGGTAAAATCATCAATGAACTCTGTACTAAATCTGTAATAGGTAATGTATCTTTCAATACAGTTGTAATTATTCCTAAAATAGTTGCCAAAACCCAAGCCATACATCCCAATAATAGACCAAGAAAGTATTTTTCACTCACATAATGATTACGTGTAATAGGTAATGTAAACAGAAACGCATTTCCATTATCAAAATCATCATAACTGATTGTGCTTACTGTAAAAAGTGATACAGTGAAACTCAGAAAACCTAATGGGAATATCACATCATCAGTAAATATCATCATTCCGATTACAATCGCCAAAATGAGCAACAGAAAATTTTTCTGTGACATCATCAATTTCAAATCTTTTACGAATAAACCTTTCATTGTTCTGTCCCCCTTATCATCATGGTAATAACTTCATCTATTGTACCTTTTTCAATGGCAATTTTAGGATAATTTTCCATATAATACTGTTTCTGATTTGTCAGACAGCTATATCCATATGTTTCTTTTTTGGAACGCAATATAAACTGTTTATCCAGCTTGCTGTATTGTTCTGCGTCTACTTTTAATAAAGCATAGTCGCTAAGAAGAACGTCCGTATCTTCATGCAGAATAATTTTTCCGTCATGTATCATATAAAGGTCATCACATAGCGACTGCAAATCACTGGATATATGAGAGCTGATTAAAATGGAGCGTTCTTCATCTTTTTCCAGAAATTCTCTTAACATTTCAAGCAATTCGTCTCTTGCGATTACATCTAAACCTGCTGTCGGTTCGTCCAGTAGCAGCAGTTTTGCATTGTGTGAAATTGCAACCAGCACTTTTAATTTTACTTTCATTCCTGTTGAAAATTCTTTTATCTGTTTATTCATAGGTAGTTGAAATTTCTGTGCCTGTTCTATAAATAGTGATTTGTCGAATTTTGAGTACATATTCTGCAATATAGGGATAATATCTTTTATCTTCAGATACCCACTAAAACCAGAATCCGACAATACTACACCCAATTCCTCTTTATCTTTTGCTGTGAAGTTTTTTCTGTCCTTTCCAAGTATGGTAATATTTCCGCCATCAGGTGAAATCAAACCTAATATCGCCTTAAATGTTGTGCTTTTTCCAGCACCATTTTGTCCAATCAAGCCTGTTACACATCCAGACATAAGCTCTAATGAACAATCAAGAGAAAAATTCTCATAATGCTTTTTCAAGTGTTCAATTTTTAACATACATCAACCCTCCAATATCAACTCAAATAAACTTTTTATATCTTCATCACTAATACCACATCGTCTGCCTTTTTGGATAGCCTGCTCCAAATCCGCTTCCAATTCTTTTTTCTGTTCTTCCAAAAGCAGTTCTGTATTTGTAGCCGCTACATAAGTGCCTTTTCCATGTACTGTAACCGTAAAACCCTCACTTTCCAAATTGTCGTAAGCTTTTTTTACAGTTAAAGCACTTATTTTTAGTTCCTTAGAAAGTGTACGGACAGATGGAAGATTGTCGTTTTCCTTTAGTTCCCCGTTACGTATGAGCATTTTAATCTGGTCAACAATCTGTTCATATATGGGAACCATTAGGGAAGTATTGATTATAATTTTCATTCTTTATATCCTTCTTTCTTTTCCTGGAAACAGTATATAACAGTCATAAACTGTAGTCAAGTGTTATACGGTGTTTGTTGTAAATTTTCTTTTGAAATTAAAAACATGCAAATCAATATAGAAATGCATGTTAAAAAATATAGTATTCTATTGTAATTCCTTTAACGAAAGCAGGTGTTTCATGGATTGTTTCTAATATCCTTTAGTTGGGGAAACTCCATTTTTCCCATCGCGAAATGGTTTTATTTGTCACACCTAATTTTTCAGCTAACTGCTCTTGTGTATATCCTTTTTTCTTTCGATTCATTGCGATAAAGGCTCCTATCTTTTTTGTGTCCATAATGGGCCTCCTTTCATCTAAAATATTACTATTTTCGCTATACATTGAACATCCCACAAATAGCTAACCAGCAGACACAAATAGCGAATTAGCAGATTCTTCTTGACTTAAATGATCATGTTCAATACAATAGATGGGTGCATTAAAAATAACGTTCACTCTTCACCGGATGAGTGGTTAAAGCGTCTAGGATCAAATCGTAGGTGCAGTGATTTCACTGTAAGATTTGATCTTAGGCGTTTCTTTTTTTGGAGGTGTTTATGAATAAGACAAAAGAATTATTGGTACAAATGATGTGGGAATTAGTTGGCAGTATCTTTGTTGCGATTGGAATTTATAATTTTGCCGTACAAGCTAAGTTTCCTATGACAGGATTTTCGGGAATTTCAATTATCTTTTATCGACTATTTAATATTCCCATTGGTTTTTCAACGATTCTATTGAATATACCTGTTGCAATACTTTGTTACAAATTATTAGGAAAGAAGTTTTTTATCAGTTCCATTCGCTGTATGATTGTATCTTCATTGATTATTGACTATGTGGCACCATTATTTCCAGTCTACCAAGGAGATCGATTATTAGCTGCCTTATGTACGGGAGTTTTTGGTGGAATTGGTTATGCGATGATTTATACAAGAAATTCATCTACAGGAGGATCTGATTTTATCATCATGGCTGTAAAGGCATTAAGACCTCATTTATCTTTAGGAAATATTGCCTTTTTATCAGATGTTGGCATTATTCTAGTGGGTGGTATTTTATTTAAAGATGTAGATGGAATGATTTATGGTATGATTGTAAATTTATTATTCGCGGTTGTAGTGGATAAAATGATTTATGGCTTGAATTCAGGTAAGGTCGCTTTTATTGTGACAAAACACGGAAAAAGAATTTGTCAGGTGATTGACGAAACAAGTCAAAGGGGAAGTACGATTTTAAATGCTCAAGGTGGATATAAACAAGATGATATGCAAGTGGTAATGTGTGCATGTAACAGTAAAGAAATGTATCAAGTAAGAAAGGCTGTACAAGAAGCGGATCCAGAATCTTTCTTTGTGGTTGTAGAGTCGCATGAAGTACATGGAGAGGGGTTTAAAATGACAAATATTGGAGAAGCACAAAGCTAAATTCATGCCCGTGATGAAAACGCTTGCGTAATTGATGGTTCTTTGTTATGATTTAGATATCATATGACTGACGGAAGTGGAGTTACCACATGAAGTATGATGTTATAGGCCGACCGTCTGGGCAAGTTTACTTTGTCTTTTCGGTGGGTCTTTTTAATTGACTACTCGAAGAAATCATAGTAAACTTAAAATAACTGTTAGATTAAACTAACTGTCATTAGAAGGAGGCAATTATGAAAGAACAATGGCAAGGATTTAAAGGCAGTAAATGGAAGGACGAGGTAGATGTTCGAGATTTTATTCAAAACAACTACAAACCTTATAATGGAGATGAAAGCTTTTTAGAAGGTCCAAAAGAATCGACAAATACTTTATGGGCTGAGCTTCAAAAACTACAAAAAGAAGAACGTGCCAAAGGCGGTGTATTAGATATGGAAACAGAAGTGGTTTCGAGTCTAACTGCTTATGGCCCTGGATATTTAGATAAAGATTTAGAGAAGGTTGTCGGTTTACAAACAGATAAACCATTAAAACGTGCATTTATGCCTTATGGCGGTATTCGTATGAGTGAAGAGGCATGCGAAACTTATGGATACAAACCAAGTGAAAAATTACATGAAATCTTCACAAAATATCATAAAACTCACAATGATGCTGTATTTAGTGCATACACACCAGAAATGCGTTTAGCACGTCGTAACAAAATCGTTACAGGATTACCAGATACATATGGTCGTGGACGTATCGTAGGGGATTATCGTCGTGTTGCACTTTATGGTATTGATTATTTAATTGAACAGAAACAAAAAGATTTAGCATATTGTGGCGATGGAACAATGACAGATGATGTAATTCGTCAGCGTGAAGAATTGGCTGAACAAATCAAGGCGTTAAAAGAAATGAAAATTATGGCAGCAAGCTATGGATATGATATTTCTCAGCCTGCTAAAAACTCATTAGAAGCAGTACAATGGCTATACTTTGGATATTTAGCTGCTATTAAAACACAAAATGGGGCGGCTATGTCAGTAGGTCGTATTTCAACATTCTTAGATATTTATTTTGAAAGAGATTTAGAGAATGGTGTCTTCACAGAAAGTGAAATTCAAGAAATTGTTGACCATGTGACAATGAAATTTAGAATGGTTAAGTTTGCTAGAATTCCTAGCTACAACCAATTATTCTCAGGAGATCCAGTTTGGGCAACACTTGATGTTGGTGGTTTAGGTATGGATGGAAGAAGTATGGTTACTAAAACTTGTTTCCGTTTCTTGCATACACTTGAAAATATGGGACCGAGTCCAGAACCAAACTTAACTGTATTGTATTCTTCAAATTTGCCTGAACCATTCAAGAAATATGCTGCAAAAGTAAGTATTGATACAAGTAGTGTTCAATATGAAAATGATGATGTAATGCGTCCTGTATGGGGAGATGATTATGCAGTATGTTGTTGTGTAAGTGCTACGCAAACTGGTAAAGAAATGCAGTTCTTTGGTGCTCGTGCAAACTTAGCTAAATGTTTACTATACGCTATCAATGGTGGTGTAGATGAAAAGACAAAAGTACAAGTAGGTCCAGAATATAAGCCCATCACAAGTGATTATTTAGATTATGATGAAGTAATGCATAAATACGATATCATGATGGACTGGTTATCAGGGTTATATGTAAATATTTTGAATTTGATTCAATATATGCATGATAAATATTATTATGAAGCAAGCCAGATGGCTTTGATTGATACAGATGTACGTAGAACTTTCGCAACGGGTATTGCTGGATTCTCGCATGTAGTAGATTCATTGAGTGCTATCAAATACGCAAAAGTGAAGACAATTCGTGATGAAGATGGATTGGTAGTTGATTATGAAATTGAAGGAGATTTTCCTCGTTATGGAAATGATGATGATCGTGCGGATGAAATTGCTGTATGGTTATTAAAGACATTTATGCGTAAGATTGAAAAACACCACACTTATCGTGATAGTGAACCAACGACTTCAATTCTTACAATTACTTCAAATGTTGTATATGGTAAAGCTACAGGTGCGCTTCCAGATGGAAGAAAAGCAGGAGAACCATTATCACCAGGTGCTAACCCTGCATATGGAGCAGAACAAAATGGATTGTTGGCATCGCTAAATTCTGTCGCAAAACTTCCTTATGAATATGCGTTAGATGGAATTAGTAATACGCAAACAATTAATCCAGATGCGTTGGGTCACAATGAAGAGGAAAGAGTAAATAACTTAGTGAATGTATTGGATGGATACTTTGATCAGGGTGCTCACCACTTGAATGTGAATGTATTTGGTGTAGAAAAATTAAAAGATGCGATGGAACATCCAGAAAAAGAGGAATACGCAAACTTTACAATTCGTGTTTCTGGCTATGCCGTTAAATTTATTGATTTAACTCGCGAACAACAATTAGATGTTATTAGTCGTACATGTCATAAGAGCCTTTAATAAGGCTCTTTCTAGTTAGGGGGATATTATGTTAGGAGCAATTCATTCGATTGAAACGTTTGGCCTTGTAGATGGACCAGGCGTAAGATATGTCATCTTTATGCAAGGATGTCATATGCGTTGTAAGTTTTGTCACAATGCCGATACTTGGAAAACGAAAGAGCCAGATCAAAGTGCAGAAGTGGTATTAAAGAAAGCTTTACGATATCGTCCTTACTGGAAAGATAATGGTGGCATTACAGTCAGTGGCGGTGAACCGTTACTTCAAATTGATTTTCTGATTGAACTTTTTACATTAGCTAAAAAAGAAGGTGTCAATACAGTTTTAGATACTTGTGGACAACCATTTACTTTTGAAGAACCATTCTTTTCTAAGTTTAAACAACTTATGAATGTTACAGATTTAGTATTATTAGATATAAAACATATTGATGAAATGGCTCATAAAAAATTAACGGGACATACGAATCAAAATATTTTAGAACTAGCTAAGTATTTGTCGGATATCCAAAAGCCAGTATGGATTCGTCATGTATTGGTACCAACAATCAATGCAGATGAAAAATATTTGGAACGACTACATCAATTTATTATTCAATTAAAAAATGTAGAAAGAATAGAAGTATTACCATACCATACTCTAGGGGCTTATAAATGGAAAGAACTTGGCTTAGAATATCCTTTAGAAGGAATTAATCCGCCAACTGAGAATCAACTTCAAATTGCGAATACAATACTCGAAACAGGGAAATGATCGATGTCATTAAGTTAAGAAATGACGGCTTTGAGGGGAACATAAAAAAATGTGCTCCTCTTTTTTTTGGAAAATTTGAATTTTTTTGTTGACATACAGGTAGAAATGTGTGGCCTATTATCATTTCTGATAATAGGCCAATTGTTTATACGGAAGGACATCAAAACCATGAATAATTCTCCTTCACTATTCGTTGTTGATTCAAATAAGGATTTTACACGGAAAAGAAAACATCTTTTTGGAAGTA
>ERZ857840.1514-NODE-1514-length-25873-cov-3.964753_pt1 | contig 25873 bp, 18 predicted proteins | sample MGYA00519760_ERZ857840 | MGnify/ENA primary metagenome ERZ857840 (study PRJEB31778, sample SAMEA3449371) | human gut metagenome | biome: human gut; feature: human-associated habitat; material: faeces | place: United Kingdom | collected 2010/2012 ... | reverse complement strand
AGGCCAAGCTCGCCTAACGAGCTCTCACAACCAAGTCCCCTTCCAAAAGCCCTGCCGCTACTGAACTGCCTCCCATTTCTTGGACATGAGAAATGGGAGGCTTTTTTATGCATGTCAACCTGAGAGTGAAGCACAACGTCGAGGCCATAAAGGCGACGATCGAGCTCCTCGAGCGAGGCCACGGCTGGATTGGCTATAGCCAATCCACTCAAGAAGGACCTAGGATGGAAGACCATCAGGGAGTATCGCGAGGAGAGGGGCCATGCGGCATAGCGTTGGGACATGGCCCAGAAAAAGTCCGAGGTCCCATTCAACGCATTTTGATAGTATGAAAAGCGGCAATTGAACAGAGTTTTGAGAGAAAAACGTATGAATCAAATTGTTTCGTTGTTTATGTTTAGTTGTGGTGATTATGAGAAAGTAAAACAGGATGTATGGGAAGAAAACTGGAAAGCCATGCGGCTGTATTCTGTTGTGGCGCTTGTTGCCTTTGGAGTCATAACGCTGGTGAGTACGTTTTCTCTGAGTATCGGAGAAAATAAATGGGTGTATCTGGCCTATACGTTCCTTTCTTTGGTCTATTTTTGCATTTCTCGTTGTCAACTTAGAAGCTTCTTGGGGAAAGAGCTGGTTATATACAGCTTTTTTGCCGCGCTGCTGCTGTTCGGCCTTATTACGGGAACGCTGATGACACCGGAGGGGCTCACTGTCAACTACATTGTGTTCATGATGGTAGCGCCGCTGCTGTTTACCGCCAGAACGGCGGTCATGAACGGGCTGATTCTGAGCAGTATGCTGCTCTATATCGGACTTGCTTTCTTTGCGCAGCACACCCCAATTTTATCCAATAACCTCGTGAATGTCATTCTGTACGGGGTGCTGAGTATGTTTCTGACTGCCACGGTGACGCGAAGCAAGCTCCAGAGAATCCTGTACCATAAGGAAAAGGAAATGTTGGAAGTCAGCAAGCGCGAATCGCAAGAACGAATCCTGAATTACGAGAGATTTCTCACGGACATGGTTCGGTATGCCGCTTCAGAAGAAAATCCGGACAAAGTACTGAATCAACTGGTGGAGTTTATCGGACAGCGTATGACCGCCGATCGAGCGTACATCTTTGAACAGAATGACCACGGAACGTTTGACAACACCTACGAGTGGTGCAAAGCGGGCGTATCCAAAGAAAAAGATGACTTGCAGGATGTGCCGTATGAAGGCATCATTGAAACATGGTTTGCACAATTTCAAGAATCCAACAATGTCATCATCCATGACATTGAAGAATACAAAAAACAAGCGAAGCCATCTATGAACTGCTGAAACCTCAGGGTGTCAATACCCTTGTGACAGGGCCAATCAAAATCAACGGCAAGATGGTCGGATTCTACGGTGTGGACAATCCTCCCGAAGAGAAACTGCATGTGATCTCGAATCTGATAGATATGATCGAGTTTATGATCTCTTTTATGATAAGACTGCGCGATAATGCAGATGCACTGGAGCACAGTGCATTATATGACCAGCTCACAGACTGTAAAAACAGAAAAGCACTGGATTGGGCGTACACAGAAAAGCTGGAGAAGTACTTTCCCCTGGCGGTTGTCATGTGCGGCCTAAATGGCCTAAAGGAAATAAATGACCAAAAGGGACATGACGCCGGTGATAAATTCATTGTGCAGACCGCACAGACGCTGAAATCTGTGTTCGGAAAGCGTCATGTGTATCGGCTTGGCGGAGATGAGTTCATTGCGGTTCTGCCAAACATCACACATCAGGCGTTTCAGAAACTACTGGAAACGGCAAAAAGCCGACTGGGTGCTACCGCGTCCCTCGGTACGGCGACAAGCGGCACAAAGGACACGAATTTTGAGTCGCTTCTGAAAGCCGCAGATGCGGAAATGTATGAAAGCAAGAAGCAATACTACATCGCGGCAGGAAAAGATCGGAGAAAGCACAGCTTGTGAGAGGGAAAGACCGTGATTCCGTGCGTTCCCTATGATTCCACGAAGCTCGTTTACAGGCTTTTGCCGCCTTCGCCGCCAACGAAATGGTATTCATAGTGCCTTTTCTCATGAATACGGCGCAAGGCTGCGACGCCCTTTTCGATAGGGTCTTCGTCGAGCTTGATTCCCTTGCTTTCCGTAATGCGCCGAATTGCCTGCTCGGGGTCGAGCGAATGGTATGCGAAAAACAAACTGCGCAGTTCATTTGCGCCCACTATCTTATAAATCGCACAGCTCGACATGCCAAAAGCGCATGCCCAATACCGATAAAGATATCCCATCCAATGAAGTTCCTCAGCACTGAACTTCACGCTGCCGTAGTCGCTTCTCCCATATTGCACTTCCACCTCCGCCACAATGCCTTCGGGCGAATTCGATTCAGAAAGAAAGCCTCCATCATCCATGCGCCGCACCACATCGGAATTCATGAATCTGCGAACAAACACGGCCGATGCGCATGATAGGCCCAACGACGCTTCAAACGCCTGCGCCTGAAGCTTGCACAACGCACGCCCATCTGCATCAATCGTTTTCATCAAACACCTCATCGATATAATGCCCGCGACCCCGGTACTCGCGCTTGGCCGCCTTTACTTTGTCGCGCCCAATGCGCGATGATTCTTCACGCGAATGCAGGTACGCAGCCTTCTCCGGCTCGCACAGGTAACAATGCTCCAACACGCGCAATGAGCGCACAGCCTTTTCGGTTCTGAACACATACTGGTTTCCCAAGTCGGTCGCCGCAAGGGCGTGCCTGCACTGTTCATCGGTAATTTCCCCGTCGGCGAATGCATCGATGATCTCATACATGCGATTGTCGGCAATAGGGGCGACGACATAATCGGCCGACTCAACCCGATTGCGCAGCGCAACGAGTTCAGGGGCGCATGCATATTTGGAAAGACGACCGCGATATAGGGCTATCGCCATCATCCAGTCACTATCGACCTTAAACTCCGCTGACGAGAGAGAATTTCGAGCGAAAGCAAGAGCATAAACCGACGATTGGGCAAATCGCGACACGAACATCGCCGACTGCTCAAAGCTCTCACCGCAATAGAAGCCTTTGCCGAAATCGTTGTTCGCCCTTGAACGCTGCACGGAAATAGGCCCTTCAAGACCCGATTTCGATCCATGGAATAGCACGTTGACATCATCGGCGAAATAATCTTCGCAATAGAGTTGCGCTTTGATGGCATTCAAGCGCACGCCCTTGCCATAAGCGAAAGCGTAGAACGTCTCGACATTCTGCGCGTTCGCGCGGCTTGCATCGTTGACCCATCGATTGAGCGTTGGAAGGGAAAGCCCCGAGGCATCGGCAAGAGCGCCCCTGCTCATGCCAAGCAGCTCTTGAACAAGTTCGATATCACATCCCACCGAATAATCCATGCCTGCCCCTTTCCTAAACTTCTCTATATCATATGATATAGAGAAGTTTAGAAGATTCAAGAGTAGCATCGCATATGCAAAGAGGGCGCAGAAAGAGGCCAGTCTTCACCGAGAAAGGCGAACCGAAATACGCTTCCAGCTCCTCTCTTTCAGCCACCCGTTAAAGCCGCCCAAGGCTTTGAGAAACCGCCACACATAATTTGAGGTAAGATTGTTGTGGCTCAACACAATTGAGGAGGCCAGCCATGAACAGCAATAATATGATTACCCCCCCCCGACCAGGAACCTTCATCGCAGCAAAACGCCGTAACGTCTAGCGCCAACCCAGAAAATGAAGGCGGGGTGCCGCAGCCATCAAATCCAGCTCCGAAAAGCAAAATTGACAACTTGCCCGCCATCAAGAACTGGAAACCCGCTCCCATTTTTTCTGCGCTTGGCGTGCTTGCCGGCGGAGTCGTATGGAACATCCTCGCCTCCTACGTCGGAGAGCCCCTCGCCTGCGCCATCCAGGCCATCGTAGTTATCATCTACGTTCTCGTCTTCTACCGATCTTATTTCACCGAAAAGCCCCGAATCACTTCCAGCAAGGGCATCTCGTTCCTTAACTACGCGATAGTCTTCCATACCACTGTATCGATTGGCAGCATCATCGAAGTGCTTTCTGCGGCGTGCGCCCTCTTCGGAGTGTTTTTGAATCGCAACCTCAAACGGAGCCATGACGAGGAAGATCCCTGGACAGGCATCTCATACATAGTTGCCATAGTATTCTTTTTAGCACTGGTTGGTTTCACAACCTGGTATGAAGGCATTCCTCACATCGTCGCAAACGGCGACGGCACATATAAGATGACCCAACCGGCCGCAAACAGCACGCAAGACTCATCTTCATCGACAGCGCACCAAAGCCAAGAAAATACCCTCCAACGGCTCACTATTCCTGGAACGAACAGCCAAATCACGATCTCCGGCGAGTGGAAATACCGGACCAGAAACAATAGTGACAAATCGCTCAACGATGGTCTCGTCCTTATCCCGCCCTCTACCGGAAAATACACGGGCTTGCTGGTTTACGCGACAGACATGTCCCAATACGTTAACGAATACATCAATCAATACGGCGAGAATCCGAATGTTGAGATTTTTTACAAGGACGCCGTATTGGGGCAAAACAGCATGACCATAAATTCGCTTCAAAATGAAACCGCAGAACTCGTCGAAATCAACGGAATCGAGTATTGGAAAGCGCAAGCGGAAGGGACAAGCTCGGATTCGAACCTTCCCAGAAAAAACGTATCGTATTTTTGCCTCGTCGGCGCAAACCTGTACGAGTACACCCTGTCCGCCACCGATGAATCCGGCGAGACAAACGAAGCCCTTGCCGCCGACTTGGACCAAATCGTCGCAAGCGCCAGCTATCAATAAAGCCAGCAAGGGTTTGATGTAAAAGCGGGCCACGACACACATGCCGAAACCAAACGTGTTCAAACCTGGAAGGAACGCAATGAACAGAGGAACTGCCACGAATCCATCTAATGAATCGCCCCGCAAGCCCGCGCCCTCTTCATTGGCCGTGGGCTTTCTCTTGGTATTTTCGCTTGGCCTTACGGCATGCCCCGTCGATGCAGCTTGGGGAAGGGCGTCTGTTGGTTCAAGCCATCCTTCTCAGCGATTTGAAGAGCCAGCACCAGTGGCCCCCACGGGCTCATTCGGAACGACATCGACAGAAGACTATACGTTCCACGATGACGCCTCTGGCGCCACGTTGAGCCACTTTTCGCAAGAGTCTTCCGACTCCGCGTCAGAGTCGGAAGACTTCGTTCCTCCAAACGTCGAAGCCATCGAGCTCCAATACGGCGAAGAATGTCTACACGAGGAAGGCACGTGCGCGGGATGCGATACACTGCGAGGAATGTATCGCAGCGGAAAAATCGACGCGTTGTATTGTGCAACGATCGTCACGGGCACCGATACCTCGGACCAATTCGTTCTGTCGGTGCCAGCTGATGCAGACGTCACTTCCTACATACAGTATTCCTGCAAAGACGGCGAGCCAACGTTCGGCCCCAGAAGAAGCGATGGTCTCGACGACGACCCGCCATCCATTCAAATCAAAGGAAACCTCCATGCCTTGCAATCGCCATTCGGCATAAGCTACAGCACATCGGAATCGGAATCAGAACGCACCGACAGCATCACCGTCCATGCGTATACGCCCGACGACGACTACGACAGCGACGAAGAAGATACCTGGATTGACAATCTCCTGAAAGTCATCGGCCTTGTCGTCATAATCTTCGGAATAGGGCTTTTAATCGGATCGATTCGACTGAAAATCGAGAAATGGCTGAAATAACTGCGCGGAGACAACGCGTGCTTCGCATCAAAAGAGAGCCGGGAATGCGCCCCGGCTCGCCTTGATCATACATATACCCCATGCAAGGAAGCTTTGTTTAGAGAAGCTATGCCCGTGGGTTACTCGCCCCACACCTCGGCGGCGATTTCTTGGATGAGAGCGATTTTCGCCCACTGCTCTTCCTCGGTGAGCTTATTGCCAATCTCACAGCTCGCGAAGCCGCATTGCGGCGAAAGATAGAGGTTCTCGAGCGGCACGTACTTCGACGCTTCCTTGATGCGCGCCTTCACCACTTCCTTGTCCTCCAAGCCGGGCTGTTTGGACGTGATAAGGCCGAGCACGACCTTCTTACCCTCGGCGACGTGAGCCAAAGGCTCGAAACCGCCCGCGCGAGGCGTGTCGAACTCCAGGTAGAACGCGTTGACGTTTTCATGGGCGAACAAATACGGCGCCACCGGGTCGTAGCCGCCCTCGAACGCGTAGGTGGAGTGGTAATTGCCGCGGCATACGTGGGTGTTAATCACGAGGTCTTCGGGCGCGCCTTCGATAGCGGCGTTGTTCAGCGCCACGCCGAGCTCGCTCACCTTTTGGATATCGACGGCCTGCATGCCCGTTTTCGCCACGAAATCGGTGTCGCAGTAAATGCCCCACGTGCAGTCGTCGAACTGAATGTTGCGGCAACCCGCGGCATACAAATCGGCGATCACCTGGCGATATGCGGCAGCAATCGCATCGGCAAGCTCCTCGTCGGTCGCATACACGCTGCGCAGGCTTTCCTGCTGGCCATCGCAACGATCGAGCGTCACTTCCGAAAACGCCTGGATGGGCGCAGGAATGGTCTGGCGCGCAACGTGGTCGTCACCAGCGAGCGCCTGCACGAACTTGAAATGCTCAACGAACGGGTGGTTCTCCCCAGAAATAGGACCCGTGACCACCGCGGTATCTGCCGTGGTTTCCTCATCGTGGAACATATAGCCCTCGCGGCTCGCGCGGCGCTCAATGCCCTGAAGGCCCCACATGAAGTCGAGATGCCAATAGCTGCGACGAAATTCGCCATCGGTCACAACCTTCAGGCCCGCGGCCTTCTGCTTGGCGACAAGGTCGCGAATGGCCACGTCTTCCACAGTCTTGAGCTGGTCGGCATCAATAACGCCCGCGTTGAAATCGGCACGCGCCTGTTTCAGCACGTCGGGACGAAGGAAGCTGCCGACGATATCGCAGCGAAACGGCGCATTAGTTACAGAATTCGCAGTCATATTTAACCTTCTGTTCAAATTGGTTTAATGTCTGTCGAACAGTATGCAGGTCTGCTTTGCGATTGTGAAATACGAATAACTTTGCTTTTGTGATAGGTTTTTCCTATGGCGGGGGCAAAGAGCGACGCAGGCAGGCAGCCAACCTGTCGAAAACCGAGCGCCGGATGCCAGCCCTCGGAACGCGCGCGAGCTCACGGTGCTAAGACGAACCGCCGAGGCAATGAGTCGATGCCACGGCGCTACCGAGCCAAGCTACCCAAGAGCGCCGTCGCACAAACCGGCATGGAGGCACCGGTGCGCCATTGAGGCGACCTGCGAGAATGCGCCACAAAGTGGCAAGTCACCGCGCGCGCTTCGCTTCGCGCCACCTCGACCCTATTGCGGAATATGTCGTCGAATCGCTTCAACATACGCCGCGCCGTATACCGAACGCTGCGTGCCCTTGCGCGTGACCAGACCCACTTCCATATACTCATCGATATCGAGCGGCACTGAAATAATCGACGCGCCATTGAGCTCAGCGCTAATCACGCCCGAGCACACCGTATAGCCATTCAGGCCGATGAGCAGGTTGAACAGTGTCGCCCTATCGCGCACGCGAATATTTTTGTTGCGATCGAGCGTGGATGTAAGCTCTTCGGAATAGTAGAACGAGTTGAAGCTGCCCTGCTCATATGACAGAAACGGATAATCGGCCATGTCGTCGAGCGTGACCGACGCGCGAGACGCCAAAGGGTGGCTCGAACACACGAAAACATGAGGTTCGGCCCGGAACAGCGGCTCGAAAGCTAACTCGTTGGCAGTAAGCATCTTCCCTATGACCTCGCGATTGCGCGCCGACAAGTAGAGCACGCCAAGCTCGCTTTTCATATGGGCGACGTCTTCGATAATCTCGTGCGTTTGCTCCTCGCGAAGCGTGAAATCGTAGCGTGCGGCATCAAACTCGCGAATCACGTCGACGAACGCGTTCACCGCGAACGAATAGTGCTGGCACGACACGCTGAAGTGGGGCACGCGCTGCGCGGGATTTTTGTATTTGTCCTCAAGCAATTCCGTCTGTTCGAGCACCTGACGTGCATAGCCCAGGAAGGTTTCGCCCTCTTCCGAAACTACCACGCCCTTATTCGTGCGGTCGAAAATATGCACGTTCATTTCCTGCTCAAGGTCGTGAATCGCGCTCGTGATAGAGGGCTGCGAAACATACAGCCTGCACGCGGCCTCGGTAATGCTGCCGCATTCCGCGACTTTCGTGACGTAAACGAGCTGTTGGAGTTTCATGGGCGGGCCTTCCGACGAGTGCGTGCGCCCATAGTAGCGCAAGAACCCGCCAAAACCTGTTAAATGCTCGTAGCGTTTAGCAGGTTGCGTGCGACGAAAACCAAGGCAAAGTTAAAAGGAACAAGACTGCCTCGTCCCTTGTCTCAAAGAATGTGTTAAATGCTACGAGCATTGAACACATTCCCCGCGCAAAAAATGGGACAGGGGATAACCCCCTGCCCCATTGCCCACTCGCGAGCGCGAAAAGCTGTTAAACGCTGCGAGCATTTAACAGGTTCCATTCGCGGACTGTTAGTTGCCGGCGGCTCGCTTGGCTTCGTATTCGGCGACGAGCTTTTTCTGCACGTCGGCCGGAGCCTGCTCATAACCATCGAGCTCGATGGTGTAGCTGCCCGATCCGCGCGAAATGCTGCGCAGATCTTTCGTGTAGCTCACGACCTCGGCATACGGCACGCGCACCATAATGACCGTCTCGCCGGCATCGTTTGAGTCGGTGCCGATAATGCGGCCACGGCGCGTGGAGATATCACCCATTACCGCACCCGCAAACGACTCGCCCACAGCGATGCTCATCGTGGCCATGGGCTCAAGCACCACGGGGGTCGCCTGCTCGCATGCCGCACGGAAGCCGATACGCGCCGCCGTCTTGAACGCCATCTCGTTGGAATCGACCGGATGATATGAACCATCGAACACGGTGCATTTCACATCGACCATGGGGTAGCCCGCGATAACGCCTTCGGCCATGGCCTCCTGCACGCCCTTGTCGACCGCGGGGACCAAGCCGCCCGGAATCGCACCGCCCTTAATGGCGTCGACGAATTCATAGCCGCACCCGGGGTTGGGCTCCAGACGCAGCCAGCAATCGCCGAACTGGCCCGCGCCGCCGGTCTGCTTCTTATGACGGCCCTCGGCTTCAGCCGTCTTGCGAATGGTCTCGCGATACGGAATGCGCACCGGAACAAGCTTCGTCTCAACCTTTGCCTGAGCGGCCAAGCGGCTCAAAATAGTATCGATCTGAGCCTCGCCCATCGCCGTAACCACCGTTTGGTGCGTATCTTCATGGCGCTCGATGCGAATAGTCGGATCGTTTTCCGCAACACGCGCAAGGAAGGTTCCCAGCTTGTCTTCTTCCTTCTTATTCACAGCCTCAATGGCGACAGGATACTGCGGAATGGGGAACGGCAGCGGGGCAATGGCAATGCTGCCGCTTTCCGAAAGCGTGTCGCCCGTGCGCGTTTCGACGAGCTTCGGCACCACCACGATGTCGCCCGCCATAGCGCTTTTCACCGGCGTGGTTTCTTTGCCCTTCATCACGCACACATGGCCCAGGCGCTCTTTTTTGCCCGTGCGCGCGTTCAGCAGCTCGAGGCCCGGCGCCAGCGTACCCGAAAGCACCTTCACGAAGCTCAGGCGGCCAACATAGGGGTCGGCCAAGGTCTTGAACACGAAGCACGCAGGCTCGCCTTCTTTGGAAACCTTCACTTCACCGCCGTCGGCCGTGGGAATGGGGCCATGCGCTGTGGGGTGCGGGAAATAGGTGCAAATGTCTTCCATAAGGCCCTGAATGCCCTGTTTGATGATGGTAGAACCCACGAACACGGGAATGAACAGCTCCTGCGCGATGGCCTTGTCGAACAGGCCCTCGAGTTCTGCCTGGGTGAGCTGCTCTTCGCCATCGAGGTATTTCATCATAAGGTCGTCATCGGCTTCAGCGACCAAGTCGCACAGCTTGTCGCGCGCCACCTGGGCCTGCTCAAGGTATTCATCGGGAATTTCTTCCACGCGCTCAGAATCGCCTTCGAAGTAGCGCGCCTTCATGCGCAGAATATCGATGACGCCCTTGAAATCTTTGTCAACGCCAATAGGAATGGTCACCACGCCCAAACGCGCGCCGAAGCGGGCGTGCAGCGCGGCCATGATAACGTCGAAGTTCGCATGCTCGCGATCGATGTGGTTAATGAACACCGAGCGCGACAGGCGCATAGTTTCGGCCTCGCGCCACAGCTTCGTGGTCATGACCTGCGGCCCCTCTACAGCATCGACCACGAACATGGCCATTTCGGCGGCGTGCATGGTTGCGATCGTGTCGCCAATGAAGTCGGGGTGGCCCGACGTGTCGAGCAGGTTGATCTTGTAATCTTTATACGGAATGGGCGCGACCGATGTGCCCATAGTGAACTTGCGTTTGATTTCCTCGGCATCGTAGTCGAGGTACGATTTTCCGTCGTGCGTAGCGCCCATGCGCGGCGTTTGGCCGGAAATGTAGAGCATGGCTTCGGCCAGTGAAGTTTTGCCCGCACCATCTTGTCCGACCAACACGATGTTGCGGACATGCAACGTCTCGGGAGCTGCCATTGATACCACCGTCTCTTCCTGGGTTATCCCCTACTCGCAGGTTAACGATGCAACGAATGCTTTTTCAGTGTAACGCAGCGAAACCCCAGGATAAACGGGCATTTCAAGAACTGGCTCCACGCCCCCGGGCGACTCCATCGAAACCTTCGGCAGCGACTCTATCGAAGCCTTCCGCGGCGGATTCCCTATTCGGGCGCGGCCGCTCGAAAATAAATGCACCATTCAGGCAGAGACGCTCAGAGGCAATCTCCCCCGTTTGGCTCCCTTCATCGCAAACCTTCTTTCCGCCGTTTTCTTCATCGTGCCTTTGTTAGACGGGCAGCACAATTCGTGCCATGCGCCACGCTCCTCCGTTTTCCTTGAAGAAAGGGGCCTTTTCCGCAGTAACTGGTGCAGAATTCGCGCCATACGGCGAAGCGTGTTCGCCCCATGCGCCGCGAGCGGCTATACTTGCGCAGAAACCTCGGACAGTAATTGCGGAAAGCGGGCGCGCGGGCGTCGCAGCGAGGCGCAAGGGCTGCCCGTCTATTGAGGGAGCGACCATGACCCAAACCTATTCAACCCAAATGGAAGCCGCCAAGCTCGGCATCGTCACGCCGCAAATGGCGCAAGTCGCCGAAGACGAAGGCATCGACGCCGAAGTCATTCGCGAGCGCGTTGCACGCGGCACCATTGCCATTCCCGCCAACCACAACCACCCTGCGCTGCACGCGCACGGCGTTGGCGAAGGGCTGCGCACGAAAATCAACGTGAACCTGGGCATTTCCGGCGACGAGCGCGACTACGACTGCGAGATGCAGAAGGTGCGCACCGCGCTTGAGTTCGACGCCGAGGCCATTATGGACCTGTCGAACTACGGCAAAACGCACGATTTCCGCCGCGCGCTCGTGGATATGTCGCCCGCGATGATCGGCACCGTTCCCATGTACGACGCCGTCGGCTACCTGGAAAAAGACCTGGGCAACATCACCGCGCAAGATTTCCTTGACGTCGTGCGCGCACATGCCGAAGAAGGCGTGGACTTCGTGACCATTCACGCCGGCCTCAACCGCAAGAGCATCGACAGCTTCAAGCGCAGCGGCCGCATGATGAACATTGTGAGCCGCGGCGGCAGCCTGATTTACGCCTGGATGGAAATGACGGGCAACGAGAACCCGTTCTTCGAGTACTACGACGAACTGCTCGACATTCTGTACGAATACGACGTCACCATTTCGCTCGGCGACGCGCTGCGCCCTGGCTGCGTGAGCGACTCCACCGACGCGGGCCAGGTAAGCGAGCTCATTGAGCTGGGCCTTCTTACCACGCGCGCATGGGAGCGCAACGTGCAGGTCATGATTGAGGGCCCGGGCCACATGGCGCTCAACGAAATCGCGGCCAACATGCAAATCGAGAAAACCCTGTGCCACAACGCGCCGTTCTACGTGCTGGGGCCGCTGGTGACCGATATCGCGCCTGGCTACGACCACATTACGTCGGCCATTGGCGGCGCGATCGCCGCAGCAAACGGCGCCGACTTCCTGTGCTACGTGACTCCCGCCGAGCACCTGCGCCTGCCGAGCGTGCAGGATGTACGCGAGGGCGTTATCGCCTCGAAAATTGCCGCGCACGCCGCCGACTTGGCGAACGGCGTTCCTGGCGCTCGCGATTGGGACGACCGCATGGCTCGCGCCCGCCAGCGCCTCGACTGGCCCGCGATGTTCGACGAGGCCATCGATCGCAAAAAGGCCGAAAAATACGTGGCGAGCACCAACCCGCACGACCCGAGCACCTGCACCATGTGCGGCGCCATGTGTTCGGTGCGCACCATGAACAAAGCCATGAAGGGCGAAAACGTCAGCCTGCTGTAGGCGAAGAGCGCGGGCGAAGCGCCCCAGGAGGCACTCGACGCATGCAACACCAAGAAGGCCAAGGGCACGAACCCTTGGCCTTCTTCTTTAAGCGAGCCCACCGCTCGGCAACGCTCACAATCGCCTCTTTCGCTTTAGTCGCGGCGTTACTCGGCAATGCCCTCGAGCGCTTCTTTCGCCGCAGCCGCGATGCGCGAGACGTCATCCTCGTTCGGATGGCTTTGCGCCTTGTTCCAATTGTCAATTAACATGCGAGCCTGAGCGTTCTCGGGATCTTTCTCAAGCATGCCCTCGTAGCGGCGCTTCACGCCCATACCCATCTTGCCTTGACACATCGCGCCGCCAATAAACCGCGCGTCCACGGGCAAATATGCGCGAACCCTGTCGAGAATTTGCGCGAAATACTCGTCGCTTTCACCGAAGCCGCAGGTGCCGAACAGAAAAACGCGCTTTCCCGCAAGTCCCTGAAGAAAATGCTGAACAGCGGGGCTGCATGAGCCCTTGTCGCACCAAAAGCCGACGAATACCACGTCGGCATCACTCGCCTGAGCGGAAAGCGTCGATGCGGAAAACGTCGATTCAGCGGGCGCCGATGCAGCGGCGTTGGCGCTTTGGCCATTTTCGACGGCCTCGTCCCCTTCAGCGCCTTCGACATTTTCAGCACCTTTAACGCCTTCCAAGTGCGCCGATTCCGCAGCCGCGCCATCCAAATCGAAAGAGGCCGCAAAGCGCACTCCAGCGTCGGTCAATTCGCGCTGCAGCGCATCAGCCACCAATTTGGTGTTTCCACTTTTGCTGCTCACAGCCATAGAACACGTGATATTCAAAACAGCTCCGATCTCTTGACGAAGACACCTTACGCCGAAACGCATCACAAGAAAACCGTGCAGCGTCTCGAGCCCCAGATGGCAGAAAACGCGACAAGGGGGCCTCTCTGCAGACCTCATTACGGAGGGAAAAGCCCGCAAAAGCCCGAACGGAGTAACTAAGTCCAACAAAAGGCCAGGTCACGTAATTTTCCGAAAAGAGAGCCGAAGAATATCCGCCCGAGAAAAGGCCCCATCGTGGCGTTTCCTGGCAGCACGTTCCCAAATCTATGCAATCGGGCCCCATTGCGGCATTTTCTGCCAACGCAGAAAAGAATGCATGCCTTCGACAAGCTTCCATACGCCGAGCAAAGCACACTTTCCGAGAGGTCCGAGAGGCTCCTATACGCCGGACAAGGCACACTTTTCGGCAAGCCCCCTTGCACCACACCTTTCGACGGGCTTCCGTATGGCGAACAGGACCCACTTTCTCAACAAGCCCCATATGCCGAACGGAACGCACACCTCCGGCAAGCTTCCATACGCCGAGCGGGAAGGTGTCAACCGCCTGAACATCGTTTGACTGCCCGAACGTGCGCTTCATGCAGGATCGATGCCATGTTCGCATAACGGGCTGCTCTTCGTTTCTCACATTTCATGCTGGCATCGAAAGCGCAGGGCCTTTAAGTCGAGATTGTCGACCCTTCAAAAGAAACCAGCTTCAAAAGGAAGCTGGTTTCCTCCTTTTGAAAACGGGAGCGCGGCCGAAGCGGAATTCGCACCGAGACGTAGGCCTTTGTTCGCGCCGAGACGTAGGCTCTTAAAAAGAAAAAGCCGACTTCCTTAGAAGCCGGCTTTTCGGATTCAGAATGGTGCCCGAGGCGAGAGTCGAACTCGCACGTCTTTCGACAACGGTTTTTGAGACCGCCGCGTCTGCCATTCCGCCACTCGGGCGCGAAATCGAATTATACCCGATGTTTCCGAAAGCGCAAACCGAAATTTCAGAGCACGCGCAAAAAGCAACGATACAGGCCGAAAATCGTTAGGACAGGCACGAAAGCCGAAACAAGGCGACTTCGATCCGAAAACGCCGAAGCGAGACGATCATTCGGTTCGAGACGTCGAAAAAGACGCCCACTCGGCTCCCGGGGACTGATGCGACGCAGTATTCGCAGCGAACCCAACCACTCAGAAACTCGCTAGCCTACAATTTTGACGTTGTTGGCGTACTCGCTCGCGTCGTCGGTATACACCGCCGCATTTTTCTTCTGGCGCTGAAGCTCTTCTTCGGTAAACGTGCGCTTGACCACGCCAGGAACGCCCGCGACCAGCGAGCGCTCGGGAATCACGGCATGCTCTTTGACCAGCGCGCCCGCGGCGATAATGGAGCCGCGGCCGACATGGGCACCGTTCATAACCGTGGCATGCATGCCCACAATAACGTCGTCCTCGATGGTGGCGCCGTGCACGATGGCGTTGTGCCCCACCGACACGCGTTCGCCAATGGTGATGGGCAAATCGTAATCGGCATGGAGCATGGCGTTGTCCTGCACGTTGCTGTCGCGGCCGATGGTGATGGACGCGACTTCGGCACGCACCGATGCGCCGAACCATACGGAAGTGTTTTCCGCCAAATGAATATCGCCAGAAAGCGTGGCGCTATCCGCGATGAACGTAGCTTTCTCCACGTCAGGACGCATGCCCTTGAATTCGATGATCATGGTGTTCCTCCCTCTTCGTAAGCATGTCGCAACGGGAAATGTGCGACATGGTTCACGGATGGTATCAGAGCCCATTCCCCACACATATGCTCAAGTGTCCGCAATCCGACGAGCGCGACCATACAGCATGCTCGTCGGCGACAGAACAAGAAGGGCGGCTACCCGGAGGTGCTTCATCGGCATCAACGAATCGCCCGACCGCTTCGTCAGCAAACCAGCCCCAAACCTCCGCTTCCCCTTTTGGCCGTTTGGGACTTTGCGCGCTCGCCATTTGGACCGCAGAGTACTTCGCGCGCGCTGGCGAACGCAGCACAATCGCTTTGAAAGCCGAACTGGCGCGATGGACGCCGAAGGGAGAGCGGCTTTTGATTGCAATGCGAAAGGAAGTGATGGGGATGATGAAACCCATGACGAAGAAGATTCTGCTGGGCGCGCCCGCAGTCGCACTGTCCGCGGCGCTTGCATGCACCATGGTGGCATGCGGCGGTGGTGGCGGCGGGCAGGGCGAATCGGGCGGCGATGCCGCCGCCAGCACATCGGCCTACGAATCCCAGAAGATTGAAGTCGAAGGCTTCACCGTCGAATCACTCGCCGATGGCACGTACTATCGCGGCGAATTCTACGGACAAGATGGCTTCTGGCTGCGCGTACGCATCACAAACACGAGCGACAAGCCGCTTGACCGCTTCAGCTTCACCACGAACGCCGCTCCCGGCAACCTCGAACCGGGCGATAGTATCTTCAATACGTTCACCGCGTATGTCGAAGAAATCGAAACCCCGCCAGCGGAGCTTTGCAAAGACGCCCAAACAGAGGGCAACCCGACCATCGCACCTGGCGAAAGCGTTGAGTGGGTGTATTTCTGGGTCGTTGACAACAACTATTACGGACCTATTACCGTCGAATTCGAGAATGACGTATCGGGCGGCACCAACCCCAGCGTGATGCACTTCGACACCACGGGATGCGAGACCGACGAATACAAGGCAGTTAAGGAAAAGGCCGACGAAATCAAGGCCCTTGGCGGCGTCGATTTCGAAACCTATAGCGCGAAGGCCGCCGATGGCTGGACGCTTACCGAAATGGACGAGAAGCACAGCAATGCCGAATTCAGCCTCGATGCCGTAGATGATGGGCACGTCGACGTGTACACCGCCTCCAAAGACCCGATGAGCGAAGCTAAGCTCGCCCAGAACAACATGGGTGGCGGCGAGATTGACGAAGTCGAAATCAATGGCGTAACGTGGACGCGCTTCATCGCTTCGCATGGCGCCACGTACCTGTATGCCGAAGCATCGAACGGCACAACGGTCAGCATCTATGCCAACAGCAATCTCACCTGGGAAGATGCTCTACCCATGTTCGAAATGGTGACTTTGAAGTAGCGAGACGCCAGCAACGGATCAAGTCTAGCTTGCTTCCCGCAACTTCGTCCAACAGCAGCAAAGGCCGATTCCGGAAATTCGGAATCGGCCTTTTTGATAAACGAGCCGGTTTCGGCGCAGCAAGCAACGACAAAACGACAGGCTAATAGAACAATTCCACCTCATCTTTGAGGAATTCCTCGACGCCGCATGCGCCAGACGCCGCGCCGCCAACAACGATTCGCTTCGCACTCGGATGGGCAGACAGGAAATCGGCCATCCCGCTCTGACCCTTTTCTTTGCCGCTTTTCACTTCAATAGCCGAAAGCGAATCAAAGCCCTTCGAAACGACGAAGTCAACCTCTTTCGTCCCCTCACGCCACCAATACACGCCCAGACCCTCTTCGGACGCCCGCGCGAGAAGCCGTGCGCCAACCGCCGATTCGACCAAATGGCCGCGCAAATCGGGTTCACCCAAATATCTCGATTTCTCAATTCCCGACGATGCCGTCATAAGCGAGGTGTCGTACACCATGAAACGTGGCGACGATTTTCTGCGCCTCACCTCTTTGGCATCGTATTTCTGAATGCCGCAAAGCATTCCCGCCTTATCAAGCAAATCGAGATAATGCGCAACCGTCACCGTGTTGCCCGCATCTTGCAGTTGTCCAAGCATCTTGGTATACGAGAGTTCTTGCGCTGAATACGTTGCCCCAAACCGGAAGAGCGCCCTCATGAGCGCCGGCTTGCGAATGTCTTCAAGGGCCAAAACGTCTTGCGAAATCGTTGGCTCAATAATCGCTTCACGAATATACGAAATCCAGCGAGCATCGTCGCTCGCAAATCGCGCTGCACCAGGGTAGCCGCCGTAATAAAGGTAATCATCAAACGAGAAACCGAACGCCTGGAAGCATTCCGAATAGCTCCAATGCGGAGAATGAATAAGCTCAAAGCGCCCCATGAGGGAATCTTCCAATCCCTTGTGCAGCAGAAGCGACGACGAGCCGCTTAAAACAACCCGAACCGGCATGTCGTTTCGCCGATCGGCATCGTAGAGCGACTTAACGACGAGCGACCAATGGGGCACCTTTTGAATCTCGTCAACGACAAGTACCACGGGGCGCGACCCCAACCGCGTAGCATTTCTCGCCTGCTGCCACTCAATCTGAAGCCATTCCTCGCTCGGAACGATGGCATCGTCTGCGCTTATGAAAAACTGCTCCATGTCGACTTTCGCCAAAGCCTGACCAAGCATCGTGCTCTTGCCTGTTTGACGAGGCCCAACGACAACCTGCATAAGCGGGTTATTTGCTTCGGAGATCCTATCGACGATGGTTTTCACATAATGCCGCTCAAACATTCCAGAACCCGCATTCTTCTCGTACTGAGTATTTTTACTCATTGTACTGAGTATTTTTACTCAGTACAATGAGTAACTTCAATCAGGTCGGTTACGACTTGCCGTTTGGCCTGCCCTCCCATGGGAAGGTCGGCGCGCGCCCATCTCCATCGTGCCACACGTCACGCACACAGCTGGAACGCGCCTGCGCAACGGGAACGCATTCTTCTCAAATTCTTCCCCGGGGCGAATTCGAGAGCCGAAAACAAAAAAACAGGCCAGAACTTTTACCGTTCTGACCTGCTGAAACTTTTGGTCGCGGGGACCGGATTTGAACCGATGACCTTCGGGTTATGAGCCCGACGAGCTGACCAGACTGCTCCACCCCGCAATATGTTAGGTGCCTTAAGGCAAGAAAATATATTACCAGCCTCAGCGATTAATGCAAGACCGAAATCCCAAGGATACCCGCCAATCACCAGTTCTTCACAATCGAGGCCAGATAGGCAGTTGCTTCTCAGTCATAATAAGAACTTCGTCACCCAAACACGCAATAATCGCTCGTCCCTCGCGAGCAATAAGAACTTCGGCACCTAAACGTAGAACGGCCCCGATTCCTCGGGGCCGTTCCATTCACTACCGATCGCCCTTCGCTAGCTGCGACGACGCCAGCAAGCAGCCGCGCCGCAAACCACCAGCGCCAGCCCAGCCGCAACCGCAGCCGCGCCAAGCATCAACCCGGCATCGTCAGCCGTCTTCGAGAACAGCTTCACAACCGGATTCTTCGGCGTCGTTGCGCCACCGCCCGGCGTGGGCGTAGGAGCAGGCGGCTCGGTATAGGAATTCTTGAACGTCGGGGCCGCGCCATCGTCGTAAGCCACCGTCGCGACCAAATTCCCCTGACCATCGTCGACCACGTTCACGACAACGTTATACGTCGCGGTATCGTAGGTCACATTCGCCTGCTTGTCGTTCACCTCGGAAATCGTATACACGTAGGTGCCAGGTTCCGCAAACGTCAGCGCGGGGAACGCAACCGATCCCGTAGCATCGTTCTTCGCCTGATAAACCGTACCGTCTTCCGCAGTCAGCGCAAAGGTGAACTGGCCATCGGCCAAGGCCTTGCCGCTCAACACCTTCGTTGCGCCAAGCACCACACTCGTCGTGCTGTGCGCGTACGTATTCACAAACGCAGCATTGGCATCATCCGTGGCGAGTGTATGTTTAACCACCAAGCTACCTTCGCCGTTATCGACCACGCTCGTGTGAATCGCGATCGATTTGCCGTCGAACGTCACACCATTATGCGTCGTGCCAGCGCCCACCTCGCGCAGAACGTAGTCGTGTTCGCCAGCCGTCGTATACATAACTGCGCTCATGTCCACGTTGCCCCCGGCGTCATTCGTACCCCGCGCCACAACCTGACCGTTTTCAACAAGCTCGAAAAGGAACTCGCGCTCGACCAGCTCGCGTCCCACGAGCGACTTCGAGACCGGAATCTGGTCGGTTACGCTCGAATCAACGGGGGTAACGCTGTACGCATTGGTGAACTCGAACATCGGCTTGGTCTCGTCGCCGACACGTTCAACCGTCAGCTCGCCCTTGCCGTTATCGGTCACCTTGAAGCTCACCGTTTTCACGCTGGTATCGTTGGTAACACCAGGCGCGCTGCCAGTTTCGGTAATCGCATAGGTGAACACATGGGAGCGAACCGTGGCAGTTTGCGCCGCAGGAGCAGCACTCTGAACGCTCGCCGCCGCATTATCGGTTGCCGCATTGGCAGCCGGTGCAGCGTTGACAGAAGCCGCAGGAGCTGTCGCCTGGTTGTCGGCATTGCCGCTCGGATCTGCATCGCTCGCACCGGAAGCAGCATCAACCGCTGCAGGCTCTGCGCCGCTCGCCGCAGCAAGCCCAGCTGCATCGTCGCTCACAGGAACCGCACCCTGGCCAGCGCCGTCGGCATTCGCCGCACCATCGGCAGCATTGCCAGCAAGACCATCGCCCGTCGCCGCCTGCGCAGGCGCTGCGGAATCGCCCGCAACTTCGACGCCCGCGGTCGTGCCCGCAGCCACGGCATCATTCGCGGCAGGAGCTGCAGACTGAATGCTTGCCGCGCCAGTGTCAGCAGTCGCTCCTTGCTGCGTGGTGCCCAGCGCCTTGTTCAGAGCATCGAGCGTAAACACGATTTTGCCGAAATCGATGCTTCCATCAGCGGCATTCGTCGCGCTCGCACGCTCGGGCATGGGAGCGTCCTTTTCATTCGCCGTAATGGTGAACGTGAATTTGTCCGTGATGTCGTTCGGGGTCAAGCCTTCGGCGTGGCTCAAACGCTTCACGCCTGTCACGCTCACCGACACATCGTCTGTTCCGTACGTATTCTCGAAGGCCAAACCCTTCTCGCCAGCCTCGATAGTCACGGCAAGCTTGCCGGAACCATCATCGACAGCTTTGACGACAAATGAAATCTGCTGGGTCGTTGCAGTAACGCCACAATCAGAGAGCCCGTCGGTCTTCTCGTACGCAATGCACGGAATAGTCCAGGTCACGCTACCATTGTCGCTCGTCGGCTTCGTGGCAGAACGCTTCGCGACCAGCTCGTTCAGCATCGCCGTATCGAAATTCAGCGTGCCGAACGCAACCGCGCCGTCGGCCGCGTTCGTCGCCGTAAGCACGTCGCTGCCCGCCGCTTCACCGTTGGCATACTGAACGCCAAAGTCGAACTCGCCTTCAACCAGCGCGCGGCCGCTCAAGGTTTTCGTCGCATTCACATCAACGCTTCCCGAAGCGGCATAGCTGTTTACAAACGCAACCTTTGCCGCATCGGCGGCCGGGCTTTCGCCTGTCTTGTAGGTATACGTCGCAGCATCGGGACCACCAGAAACCGTCGTGGTCGCCGTAAGCGTTGCCGCAGCGGGATCATCGCTCACGGAAATCGTCACTGTGCGATCAACCTTATCGAAGGTGTATCCGTTGCCCGCGTCGCCAAGCTCGGAAAAGGTATACGTGAACGTTTTGCCCGCGTCGAGCTGTGTGAATTCCACATCGCTGCATACCGGCACGCTCGCCGCCTTACCATCCTTGGCAGCAGGCATATCGAACACCTTGCCGTTCATGGTCAGACCAAGCACCGCAGCCGAAGCTTCGTCATGAGGCACAACCTGAATCTGGAACTGGCCCTGGGTCATGTCGCGGCCGTTCAAGGTTTTCGTCAGCGTCAGCCCGCCAGCAGCCGTGTAGTTGAGGCTCGCTTCGTACTTGTTCACGAACATGCCGTTCTCGGTCGAGGATGTAGCAACCAGGTGGCCTTCGCCGTCGTCGGTCACCGTCACATAAATCTTCGCGACATTCGTGCTGTACTGGATGCCGGCCTTCGCAGGGTTGGGTTTGATTTCGTTCACGGTGTAGACGAACGTCTTGCTCGTGACAGCGCTGCCATCAACGAGCATATCGCTCGCCGTGAACGTGATGCTGCCAAAATCAAACGCCACCGCCTCGCCATCTTTAGCGCTCGTCGACTGAGCAGTCGCAGTCGCGCCGCCGGAAGGCCTGGGAGCGCCTTGGGTTTCGGCCGTAATTTCAAACGAGAAGCTATCGTTTTCGATCCAATCACGGCCCTCAAGAACCTTGTTCAAACCGAAGTTCGTCGTGGCAAAGTCCACATTAGCTGGTTTGTAGGCATTCGCAAAAGCCACCGTAGGAACGCCGTTTTCGACCAGCTCGCCGTCGACATACGTCGCCACGTCAAGGTTCATGCCGTCCTTCAGGCTTACGGCAATCTCAACCTTATGGGTCGCTTCGTCGTAGGTCACGCCAGCAAGCTTGCCACCGTCGCTGGGAACAACTTCGCTCACGACGAACTCAAATGTCTTGCCCGCGTCGGCCTGCGTAAACTTGATGCCGTCAATCGGCTTCATGACGTCGGCCACGCCTGCGGCGCGATCGTTCGGGTTGCTGAACTGGAGCACGCCACTGCAGTCTTCGTCAATGCGCTTGAGCAGCGCCTTCGAGGCATCATCGGCTCCTTTGATGCTGAAGGCAAATTCGCCCGCATGCATCGTGCGACCCTCAAGCGTCTTCTCCACCGCAAGGCCGCCAAAGCTACCGTACGTCTTTTCCTCGGAATACACGTTGGTAAAAGTCGCCCCACCGTCGTAAGAGACCTCGGCCTGCAAAGTGCCCGAATGGTCGTCGGTCACCTCAACCTTCACCAGGCACTCATGGGTATCGAACGCGATGCTGCTCGCCTGCGCAGCTTCGGAATTCAGCGCCTCGCCGCAGTAAGCGTTTTCGACCATCTTGAACGTATACGTACCAGGCTTTGCAAACGACAGTTCATCGAAGTCGAAAGTCTTCGAATCGCCGTTCGCCAAACCACTTACCGTTGCCCGTTTGGCAAAATCGGCGCCGAACGCATCGGTCGCGGCTTTATTAGCCGGCGCCAGGCTGAACTCGAAGCTTTCTGCTTCGGTCATCGCGCGACCCTCAAACTTCTTTGCGCCAGAAATCGTGGCCACAGCGGGTTCGGGGCTGTAGCTGTTTTCGAATGCGAACGCCTTCGCGTCGCTCGAAACAGCTTCCGCATCGGTCGTGGCACCCTGCTTAGAGTACGCAACGCTCAGCTCGATATGGGCATTATCACCCACGCCCTCGCTCTTCACCATAACGGTCGCCAGCCACACTGTGGGGTCATACGTCACGCCGGGCAAACCTTGGCCAGCGGTCAGATCTTTCGCATCGACCCACGTATCGCCGACCTTCACCACTTCAGTAATTTCGTAGACATACGTCTTACTTTGCGCGCCACCCAAATCGCTCAGGCTGAACGTCGCCTGGGGGAACGCGATGCTTCCACTCGCAGAAACCGTCGACACCACGCCGCGGTAGTCAACGTCAGCGGCGGTTTTACCCGTCACGGCCTCGACGCCATCCCCCTCAGGCAGCGGCGCCGAAGCATCGATCGTTTTCACCATCACGAAGAACATGCCCGACTCAAGCGTGCGCTGACCCGTTGCGTCGTTCCACGTTTTCGTACCACTCGGGTTCCACGTCACGCTCTTGTCGCTGAACGTGTTCGTAAACGCAGCGAGCTCGGCGGCCTCGGGAGTTTTGAATTCAACGCCGTCGTCGCCCGCAAGCTTCGTCATAGCAGATTCAACCGAAAGCGTGCCGTCATGTTTATCGGCGACAACAACCTTTACCTCATACAACGCTTGCGACATGGAAACGCCTGGGTTAACGGTGCTGTTTTCTTCCGATTCGTAAATCTGGTAGATATACGTGCCCGGCTGCGTGTACACGATATCGCCGAAGTGGAAACCAACTTGCGTACCCGCCGGCGTGCCTTCGGGCTGCGTTACCTCAAGACGCGCCACGCCATCGCTTGCGCCCTCAGGCATCGGAGCGACTACAGACTTGTTGGCATCTTTCAACAGGAATGTGAATTTGTCGCTGGACAGCCAAGCGCGGCCCTTGAGGGTCTTCGCGCCCGCAAGCGCAGTTGAGCCCTCCAGCGTACCTTGCGCGGCATACGTGTTCACGAACTCGGCCTTCGTAACCTCGCCCGCTACAACCGCGCCCGTCGCGGCAATCGCCTTGCCTTCGGCATCAGTCGGAGACGACTGCAAGAAACCAGGGTTCGCATGCGTCAGCGAGCCATCGTCGGCAGGCACATTCAGCAACTCCTCAACCGAATAGTGGGCATTCGGAGCAACGCCATACACGTACAGCGTTTCATCGGCCTTAATCGAATGCGTTGCCTTTCCATTCTTGTCAAACGTCAGCTCAAACGGGTCGCCGCACACGTCTCCCGCGGCGTTCTTCACTTCGGCATGCAGCGTTTTACCCGCCGCAGCCTCTACCGTGAGCTCGAAATCAAATGACTTGTCGGAATAAGCGGCCGCATCGAAACCCTCGGGCATATCGAGCGTCTTCGAAACCGCCAGCGTTCCCGGAATTTCAACCGACAGCTTGCCGTTGTTGCCCAAATGCGGAATAACCGTCGTCGCGGCCGAGGTCGACGTCTCGCTGTTCCACTTCGGGTTCAGCACGTCAGTCGCCGTGCCGGTGATATTTTTAGCCTTCGACTTCGCGAGTTCATCGATATACGTCAAACGTGCCGTGCCGGCCTTGAAGTAGGCATTGCCGCTGGCGTCGTACGCAAGAGCGCCCGAAAATTGCTCGGCCGTGCCAGATGGGAAGCTCACGACTTCCGTTTGAGAAACGGCAGCGCCGCCTTCGCCCATCGCAAAGAAATGATTCTGGTAGTAATGCGTTCCACCCGCCGCGATCGCGCCGCGAGTCGCAGGCTGCGTGCACGCTTCATCAGCATAAATCGGGGTATCGCTCGTGAAGTAGTAATACGCATTGCCCTTCGAAGGATTGAAGTGCGAAACCGCATCGCCCAACGCGGCACCCGGGGTGAACGCATTCGCGTAGAAATTCACCTTGCCGTCTTCGGTATTGTCCGCAATGTATTTCGCCATGGCTTCATCGGGGTTCGCGACAAGCGCAAGCGCATCGGGCTTAATGCTCGACGTGAAGAAAACGCGCAGCGGATACGTATCGTTTACCGTCATAGTGCCCGCAGTTTCGTTCACATTGAAGTTGCGCAGCGGAATAAGGCCCGCGGGAACTTTCACCTGAACCTTATCGCCCGTGGCCACGTCACTCGATTTCGTCACGGTAATCACGATATTGCCCAGGCTCGCAGTTTTGCCGTTCAGTTCGGTCGTGCCTGCAAATGTGTAGGTATCGGCGGTATCGGTCGTGGTTTTCGTCACGTCGCTAAACACATGGTTGTTCACCACGATCGCTTTGAATGCATCAACCTGCATGTACGAGCCCAGCGAGTCGTCGAACGTGATGTAGCCATCGCTCATCTCAAAGCCCTCGCGAGCGTCGGTGGGATAGCCCGCGCCCTTCACGATTTCCTTCGAGATGTCTTCGAAGATTTTCGAGAGCTCGCTCGCACTCGAAGCAGACTTATAGAAGTTGGAACCTTCAGCGCGATTGCCGAAGCTCCACTTCCACTCGCTACCCCACCAGTATTGTGTATAGGTATAGGCAGCTGCAGGGTAGTTGCTTGAAGCCGCCTGCATGAACTTGTTTTCGTTGGTGGTTGTATTCACATCGGCGCTCGGGTTCGCGCCATCAAAAATGCCGATGGTATACACCGAGGCGCCCGCGTCTTTCATGGTTTTCGCGGCGGCAATGGCGTCAGAGGCAACCCCATTCGAGAATTCACTTTGAGTCGTCGGCGTACCATCGGTAAAGAAAATCACAATCTTTTTTGCATCGGAACGCTTGGAGGTTTGACCCTGCGCAAGCTCCATGCCAGCAGCCGCATTCGTAGCACCCGCCGGTTTAATGGCGTTGATGGTGTCTTTAAACGAGCTCTTCGTCGTTTCGCTGCACGCCGTCATGTTTTTCATGACCTGGCTGTAGTTGTATGTGTACCTACCCTCGCGATACGTGTCGTTGCCAACCTTATTTGACTTCTCGCCGGCGAACTTCACGATAGAAACCTGATGCTGCTTCGATGCGTCGGAAATGCTCGCATTTTGCGTTGCAATCTCGTCGATAAACGCGTTTGCGGCATTCTTCAGCGCATCGATGCGTTTTCCGCCGGTCATGTCGTCATCCATAGATCCCGATGCGTCGAGCACAAGCACGATGTCGAGCGGCGTGGTCGACGTCGACGCGATGTTCGATGTAGAGGAAAGCACTGAAAGCGCCGTGATGAAATCGGAATCGCCCTTAGAAACCGTAGCACTCATGGCGCCTGAAATGCCAATATCGTTAGTCGATACCGTTTTGTCGGTCCAAATACGACCGATATTTTGGGTCGTATTTTCGACGACGCCAGACCAATCGCCCATCGTCGATGCGTCGGCGATCGTCTCAATGTTTGCTGCCGCGCGAATCTGTTCCGCGCGCGACGACGCGCTCGATTCGTCGGCCAAAGCCGTGCTCCCAATCAAGGGAAGCAGCGCGAATGCGAGCAGCGCCGCAATCGCCATTTCCAATCGCTTCATGGTGTGGCCTCCTTCATGCTTCCCGCCTTATGCGCCCATTGCTTAACCCTTCCTACTTTCATGCACGGCTCCTATCTTTTAGTTGTTGCATTTGGGAGCCGAATATCGAATGCTTTCAGATGC
>ERZ857840.1500-NODE-1500-length-26003-cov-5.723948_pt1 | contig 26003 bp, 19 predicted proteins | sample MGYA00519760_ERZ857840 | MGnify/ENA primary metagenome ERZ857840 (study PRJEB31778, sample SAMEA3449371) | human gut metagenome | biome: human gut; feature: human-associated habitat; material: faeces | place: United Kingdom | collected 2010/2012 ... | reverse complement strand
TCGCCGCATGCCGGACTCTGACAGCCGCCAGACCTTTGGCATTGGCCAGCCGGGTCAGCTGGTTCAGATTCCGGGCGATGCCTTTGAGCTGGGCCATGAAATCCAGCTGTTCGCGTGTGATTCGCGCCCTTACCGTTCCTCGGTCGATCAGCTGGCGCAGGACTTCGGCAGGCGGTTGCCCTGCCTCGCGGCAGAGGGCCGAAAAGCGGAGTTTCCGTTCGGGGCTGAGCCGTGTGCTGACGACGTATTTGCAGATGCGGCCGATGCCGACTTTCGGGCGCCCGCCTTGTTTGCCATATGTTTTTTTCGGTGTTTCCATGATAAGTGGTTAAGCATTTTTTGTTCAGACCAGCGGGATTTTACGCCGACCAGCGGGGAAGGCGCAGTTTTCGTCTACGAAAACACAACCTTGCCTTCCTTAAATCTTTACCCCTTTCCGACGCGGAGGTTCAATCGTCGCTGTTTCTGCTTTCGAGGGTTGCAGATCATTCCGACAAGAGTGATCTTGCTTATCGGATATAGTTTTCGTGGTCTTAGGTCGGTCTTTTATGCGGGCGATCAGATAGTCGTTTACGTCCTTGTGCCCGCTGTAAAAATGCCTTTGGTCGATTACCTCGCTGCGGGGGCAAAGACGGATCAGATCGGAGGTCGTTTTACGCCCGGCTTCGTCGTTGTCGAAGAAGGCGTGAATCACCGGATGCCGGGAGATAAACGGTACGGCTTTGGGCAGGTTGACGACCGAGTTCAGAACCGCGGCGTCGATGCGCAGTCGTTCGGGGTATTTCAGCGAGAGATAAGCGAGAAAATCCATAAATCCCTCGAAAGCGATCACCGTGTCGGAACGGTTGTCGAGGGTGGTGATATGTTTGGGCGAGGAGCCGCCTTTGAACCGCTCGGAGCGGAGCTCCCACCCTCCGGCATCGTTGCGGAACCCGACGGCGAAAAAGGCGCGGCCGTTTACCTCGTAGCGAACCTCGCGGCAGAATGCCGCGGCGACAGGCGGGACGATGCCGCGCGAGGTGAGATAACCGACCAATGCCGGATGACGAAGCGGGGCGTCGGAGAGGATACAGAGAGCGGGGACGGTGGCCGGCCGCACGACCGGCGATGCCCCGCCAGCGACAGGAGGTTCACCAATACCCGGTGAAAGAGAAACGGAACCGGCGTCCCTTTTTTCACCGTTTTGCAGCCATCGGACAGCTTCACGGCTGTCGCACCGCTCCAACCGCATCATAAGGGTAAGCAGCGTGCCGCCCTCGCCCAGTCCGAAATCGTACCAAAGATTTCGCACGTAGTCCACTTTGAAACTCGGAGTACGCTCTTCCCGCAAGGGTGAAAGATACATGCCGTAGCCGTTGCGTTCGTATTTGGGCTGAATACCTCGTTGGGAGAGAAAATCACGAATGGAAATCCGGTTGTTGTATGGTATGGTAGTCATTTTTCCGTAAGTTTGTTGAGAAAACAGTTAAAATTCAGTGAAAGAAAAGGTTGGCGTCTTACAACTCTCTTACACGGCATCCGGCGCTGTAAGTCCGTAAGAACCCGTAAGACTTTGTAAGAAGATTTGTAAGAAATGTAAGATTTGAAAATAAAAAAGCTACCTTCTTTTTTCAACATTCTTACATCGCTGCATCGTTCAGCAATCCGCCGAGCTGTTCCCGCGTGACGGTATAGACACGTGCCGTCTTACTGTCCTGCCGCTGCGTTTCGCCGTTGTAGGTTATCGTATAGCGTTGGTAATAGGTCGGAGGTGCGGGACGCAGCTGCCAATTTTCGGCAAGAATCCGCCGCACGGTGGGATGATCCGAGCGGATGCCGCGTATCTCCAGCATATTGACCATATCACTCACGTCAAACCGATACTCCGCAAGGTTCTCGGCCTCCATAATGTCGCGGATGATCGACAGCATTTCGGTTTCGGTCTTGCTGCGGTTGTAGTGTACGATCCGCCGCAAGGCATCGGTGGCCAACAACCGGGGCGCGAACCACATGCGGCTCTCTTCATATGACGAGAGCATACGTTGTCAGGTAGAAGAGCAGCCCCGGTATCTCGGCCTGCATTTTGACCAGCAGGTGTTGGTCGTCATACGGGAGCGGCGACACGCACCGCACCCAGTAGCGGGTTTCCGCCGCCTCGATCAGGACGGGATTGCGCTCATTGTTGGAACAAAGAACAAACTTGCCGAAAAACTCCACCTCCCGACGGTCGCGCCCTTTTGCTTCGGTCTTGTAGCTCCGTGCGGTCGAAAGGTTCTTGATCCGTTCGGAATCTTCCCGACGGTTCAGCAGTACCTCGTCCACGCAGATCAATAGTTTACCCGTCCAGTCGTCGTTGAACTGCGAGCGGAACCGACGCCAAACCGAGAGTAATCGAATTTATTCGAATTACCGAGGTGCGAAGGAGGAAGGCACAGCCAAATCCTCGTTGGTATTGAAGGTAACGTTTCCGCCGAAGATCGACTTTAAGAGATTGAGAAAGGTCGTCTTTCCCGTGTTGCGCTCGTCCGACACCAGCAACAATACCGGCAGCCGTTGCAAGGGACGCAGGTAGAGCAGTTGCAGATAGTCGTACCCCAATTCGACCTGTTCGCCGAAAATATGGGCGAGAAAGTCGTGGATGTGCGGAAAGATGCCATCGGCAGGCTGGAAGGGAATCGGCTCGTAACGGTTCAGGAAACCGTCGATCTCCCGGCGGTAGTTTGTGTGGTCGGGAACCGTGCAGAAGCCGTCGTATTTCGGAATGCAGGCCAGATAGCTTTTCCCGTAGTCCTGACGCAAGGTCTCGACATTTCACGGGATAAGCGTCTCGACGCTCCGGCCGCTGCTCAACGGCTGCCGGACCCGCTTGTAGATGGTCGTTCCCACGCGCAGGTAGGGGCTTTCTCTTTTCACTGTTTTAGCGGGCATGGCTGTCTCCATTTAGAATCCGTTGCACATCCGCCACGCGATAACGGCGCTGCCCGCCGTACTCCACGGGAACAAGATAACCGCTCTTGGCCCATCGCCACAACGTAGAGGAATCGACACCCAACAACGCGATGGTCTGTTTTCGCGTATACAATTCACCCGCTTGTTGCGGAACCGGCATTACGGACGGCAGCGACGCGACTGCCGTCAACTCCCGATGCCATTGCCGGAGATCTTCCAGACGGACGGTCACATTCACTTCACCGCCCAACTCACTCAACTGTTTTAAGTCCATAATACGATGATTTAACCGAACCCGAAAGCAGGTTCGGCGACGAAATTAACAGGTGCTTTTCCTGCACCTGTTTTTGCAATCGAATCACCGCATTTGCACCGGAAAACAATCTCAGATATTGCTACTTACCAGCATTTTGCAATTACATGAAAACAGAAAGAAAATTCCCTGCACCGACCGGGTGTAGGGAATATCTCATACTTATACAGTTCTTTATTTTTGGATATATTCTTTCAGATTATCGAGCAATCGGATGCGATAACCTCCGTCCGTCGCCCGGAGTTTGGCCCGCAACGTCTTCGTATTATATTTGGCCAAAGACTCGAAACTCGCTTTCAGCCATTCCGCCAATTCGGTCTGGTCATAAAAACGATTGGTCGCGCCCTTAAAAGCATTCCAGACGTTCCAACCGTAGTGACACAAATCCCCATAGCTCACCCGATCGTGCCGAAGCTGAACCTGCGGCACATCGTTCGGAACAGGCGTCATACATGTCAGATAAAGCAAGCGTCGTCGCAAAATTCGCAGGTTCGTCTCGTCAATGGCATCGCCCAAATCCTTGTCGGTATATTCGTAAACGGTGGCGAGTGCATTTTCGAGAATCCGATCGTCCGGAACCGGGTCGGCAGAAACAACGGCGGATTCCGGCACGATCGCGTCCGGGCTTCTTTCACACCGCTGTTCGGAGCCGACTCCTTCTGTCATTGTTTTCTCTTCGCCTCTCGGCTGGCTACACCCAAAACGACGAAAAAAACGCTCCGAAAGATCGGCCGAACTGCCCAGGCTGAAAAAGTAAAATCCGACCACGCCAAGTCCTGCGGGGACAAGCAAGACAAGCGCCAGCCAAAGCGGAAATCCCCGAGAAACCATGGCACTGAACAAAACGATCAAAGCAAAAATCACAGCGCTCGCCACGATCAGGCGAAGACCTTTCTGGAAATAATACTCGGAATTCATAGTTACGATTCGCTGAAAAAATCATCCTCCATTACAACTTTCCGAAACCGATCCCGCAACTCCGTCATCCGTACGATCAGTCGATCGTACGGCAGCGAATCTCCGTAGATGAAATACTCCTGCATCCGCTCATAATCCTTGCGCCATACCTCCGCCAATTTTTCGGGCGGAATAAAATTGATCCGGCTCGGATGGTGCGTCCGATAATCGACTCCGCGAATCGTATTGAATATGCTGCGATGCTTGACAATCTCGGCATACATTCTCGGATCAGCCAAGGCTGCCTTTCCGAAATCCGTATCCATCAGCCGCTCCAAATCGTATAGATGGCGTGTCATTCGCTCGACACGCGGACTCTCTTTCTGAAACTCTTCATGCAGCAAAAACGCCTTCTCCAAAAACGTCCGCGTCGGCACGACCGCATAAATCGGGAACACCAATTCTCCGAATACGTTGGGATATGCCTCGGCAATCAGCGGACGAATCTCGATCCGCTCACGCGGTTCTTTCATCGACCGGCAACTGAATTCGATCCGGATTTGCGATTCCACATATTCGATATTCGCATAAATGCTTCGATACGGCAGCAACACCAGCGTCGGATCAGCATCGGAGTCCTGCGCCGGAACGGCACGCAACTCAAAATCAGAAGCCCCATATCCTTCCAGCAATGCCTGCATTTCCGCAACGAGCCGCTGCTCGATATAAGCCCGCGAAAGTTTCCGAATCCGATCGCGCTGCGACTTGTTGTCCCCGGCAATTCCCCAAAAGGACTTGTCGATAGCAATATCGATATCCTCCGAGAAGCGTTCTATGATATGCCAACCCTTGCTCAACGACGTACCGCCCTTGAAGGTAATGAAGTCCCGGCACGACGATTCGAACAGGGCTTTCAGCGTCATCGTCACCCACCAGTCCTTCTCGACAGCCTGCGGAGGAAGCCCGACACGCTCGCTCGTCTGTGCAACGAACATACTTTTCTGCTCGTCGGAAAACATCCAAAAATTATTCTTCATAGAACGACATAATGATTTTACGAATCCAAGCCGGCACCAACCGCAGATCGGGCAGAATGCTCGACTTCGGAATCCGGGCGAATATCGTCTTCAGTTGGGCGATGTGCTCCTCCGTCACCTGCGGCCGACCAATCTCCTTCAGAGCGAATACGGCAAGCATCAGCGTTTTATTCTGATAGGCCAAATTTTTAAGCGCCACACGCTTGAATCGCAATTTGCGACCGTTGAACAAATTAACCGTCCGGGAATTGCCATCCGTATAAAACACATAGTTCATCGGCACTTGGGCAGACAATCCCAATACATTCAATGCGTGCATACCCGTCGGAACAACCCGGGCTTCGCTCTGCCGGGCTACCTTTTCAGCGATTTCATTGATAGTCGGGTATTGTATGCCCAGTCCAAACTTTCTGTCGATTTTGGGATAGCAATAGAGGCCCCTCGCAATACGGACTAAACCGCCTTTTCGAGTAAGTCGTTCCAATGCCTTCGCAACCGATACGGCCGATCCGTACGCAGCGAAATCGGATGCGGAATACAGCTTACCCCGCCCGCACTTTTTCATCTTATTAAGTATCTTGTCCTCTATTACTTGCATCTATTTACCCACATATATCTGTCGCAAATTTATACAAATTTATCGACAAAACAAATTCTACTCCAACACACTTACTGCATCCCGTTTTATATCCATATCGATATCGCGGTAACGGGCGAACGCCCGGCTGCCGTCCTTATGACCGGACATCGCTCCCACGATCGCAGGGTCTTTCACACTTTTATAAACATTCCCGATGAATGTCCGGCGCGCCATGTGCGACGAAGCAAGGTCGCAGATCGGCACCTGAACATTCTGCCGCGTCCGCTGGTCGATCGTCGTCACCATGCGCGTAAGTCCCGCTTTACGGAACGCCGCTTTGATATAGACATTATACTTTTGCTCCGAAATAAACGGAAACAGCGTTCCACGGTTCTCATCGAGGTATTTACGAATCAGTTCTTTCGCAGCACCGATCAGCGGCACCGAGACCGTCACCACCCGGTCGTCTCGCGTCTTGCGGGGAACATATTCGATGCAATCGCCGATGATATTGGCATAGGTCATCTTGTAAAGGTCGCTCACCCGGCAACCGATCATACATTGAAAAACAAAAATATCTCGTTGCGTTTCCAGTTGCTTGTCATCCCCCATATCCGCTTCGGCCAACTGTTTGCGTTCATCGGTCGTAATATAGATGGGCGTACCGTAGACAATCTCCGCAATCTTATACTGCTTGAACGGATCATTGGAGGTATGTCCGTTATCATTTAACCATACATAAAACGACCGCAGACGAATCAACATATCCGAAACGTAATTCATTCCCCGCTCTTTCGGACGGCCGGGAATTACCGTTTCTCCCGCAGCATTGAGATAGGGGCCGCGCTTCACAAGCAGATTCTTCCGAACTTTCGGCCGGGCATACGGCACCTCGTCGTACAACTCCGGATGTACGTCGAAAATCTCCGGTTCTTTCATCAGAAATGCCCCGAAATCATCGAGCGTCATCGGGGATACGGTATGTACATCCAGCACGAACCGTCGGTTCGACAGTTTACGATACAACTCATACCGCTTCAACGTCCGCACCAGCACATTGAAATGTTTGACACGCGACTCGGACAATTTGTGTATAGTGAGATATTCATTTGTCAACGAGAAAAAATCTATTTTCTTATCCTCGACAGTCGTCGTCTTTGGCCTCAAAGTGCGCCGGATCAACTTTTCGAGCCATTCGCGCGTAACAATCGATTTATCGTCTGCCGCCTCGACCGAGGTCTCAATTACATCGACCAATTCTTTCAATTTCACCCGCTTTGCCAACAGCGCATCGCGCTCCTCCCCCGGTGTGTTCGGAATATTGATATCGTTTTTCTTTCCCCAACGTTTCCGATCGACCCAAATGCCGGACGGCACACGTACACGCAATTCGCGGGAAACATAGACACGGAAATTAACTTGCGATTCTCCCGCGCTATTTTCCCCTTGGGCCAAAACATATGTAACTTTTGCCATACATCCTCATTTTATACTCTACAAGCAATACTTTTGCGTCCGCACCGTGTCCGCATTTTTGCAAAACAGCTAAAAACAGACAAAACACATTTCATAGCATACAATTTTAATATTCTGTATTTCAATATATTATAAATACGTTCAAATTTCATCTATTTGTATCTGTTCTCACAAATCAATCCTTGTCCTGGGCACACGGAAATAAAATCGCAGCCGATTATCAATCAGCTGCGATTTTTCATTTGCCATTGTGCTGCAACAGCATCGCCCTCCCCTATGGCAGGCAAGCGAATATCCGCATGCGACCGCAAAAAGCGCATTCGACAAATTTGTCGAAGGGGGGGGGAATGGGGTCGCCCGCGACCGTTTTCAAATCCGTGCGCATACGTGCCGCCCCTTGTTCAGCAGTCGTCCGCCCGATACGCGAACGATCCGCAAGCCGGAAAACGCCCTGTCATTCGAACCCCGAATATTTCGATGCGAAATCCATAAAACCCGAAAAATTCCGGCGAACCGGAAAATTCCGGGTCGGCAAAAACCGGGGAAAAGGTATTTTCCAGCCGTCCGAAGGCCCTGAGAATCTATATAACATCCGGAACTGTTCATATACAAAATATTTATTATCAAATATTTGAAAACAACACGACTCTATATTTTCGGAACAGGGTATTTCCCCCCCCCAAGGAAATAGGTAATTTTGTCTCATCCCCATACGGAGATTTCGATTCGTAATTTTTTTAATATATACCTAAACCCTATTCCTATGAAGAGAACCTTTTTACACCTGCTGCTCCTATCGGGCTGCGTGTGTCTGCTTCCCTCCTGCATCGAGGACAAAGCGGAAGACGCCGCACACCGGCTCGTCGTAAGCAAGGTCGATGTGGAGTTGATTCAGACCGGAATGCTGAACACCGGTTCGAAAGCCTCGTTCGACGTACTTGCAAACCGGGGGTATGTCATCACGTCCGACGCCGAATGGCTCGATGTCGATAAACCGACCGGAAAAGGACGCGTTTCCGTAACGCTCGAAGCGAAGCCCAATGAAACCGCCGGCGAACGCACCGGACATCTCACCGTCACGAGCGGAAAACTCTCCGAGCGGGTCACCGTCACGCAGACGCTCGATCCCGATCCCGACGACGGAAATCCCGTGGGATACACCTATTATTCGGAGAATTTCGACTGGATCGCCGTGTACGGCGGCGCCGATTGCGTAGGACTCGGTTCGCAGGACGGTGCGAAAAACATTTATAACACCGGCGACGCGCTGCAAAAATTCGGCGAAGCCGGACTCCAAGATTACAACCCCGTGGGCAAAACGATGTACGCCTGCGCCGGATACTTCAAGATGGGAGCGACCGACAAACAGACCGGAATCATTCTGCCGGCTCTGAAAATCGGCCGCAAGAAAGCCTCCAACGTCGAACTCACGTTCGAGACCTGCCCGAATATCGGCGGCTCCGGCAAGGCCGACGCGGTGACCGTCACGGTCGAGATCGTCGAGGGGCCGGGCACGGTCAACGGCAATTCCGACCGCGAAAGCGAGGCCATGAAACCCGACCAGACCTGGAAATGGACGCCGATGAGCGTGAAACTCTATGGTGTGACTGCTGCGACCCGTATCGCCATCCGCTCGACGCAGCAGGGGAATCCCGGTGTGACCGCCGGCGAAAAAGGCTATTTCCGCTGGCATCTCGACAACGTGAAGATCGTGAAAGCTCCGCGCAACTAACCGCAATCAACTCAAAATCAGAATAACAATGGATTTCAAATACATGATAATCCGGGCGTCGTCCGCCCTGTTGCTGCTGTCGGGCCCCCTCTTCACGGCCTGCGACGACGACGATCCCGATGCGTTCATCACGGTTTCCAAACAGGAAATCGAAGTGGAATACAACGGTTTGACGGCCAACGGCGAAACGGTCAATTTCGACCTCGGGTCGAACCATGCGTGGCAGGCGACCTACGTCGAGGAGTGGATACATCCGACCCACACGGAGGGAGACCGCGGCCGTACGCGCATCTTCCTTGCGATCGACGAAAACGACACGGGCAAAGACCGCGAAGGCTATGTCATATTCGAGGGCGGCGGTTCGCGGCGAACGGTCGCTGTCACTCAGAAACTCAAAATCGACGCCCTGATGGTCTCCCCGGGCAAACTCACCGTCGTCAGGTCCGGCCTGCTGGAAACGGGCGAGAAAGCCTCGGTCTATATCTCCGCGAACAGCGACTGGACGATCGAGCCCTCCGGGGACAGCGGATGGATCTCTCCCTCGAAAACCTCGGGCAAAGCCGGCGAAGAGGACGTAGAGCTGACGATCGCCCCGAATACGACCGGCGCCGTGCGTACCGGAGCTTTCGTCGTGACCGCCGGGTCGAAGAAGGCGACCGTCACCGTGACCCAGAACCTCGAAGGGCTGAAAGTTTCCGCCGCCTCGTTCAAGGTCAACAAGTTCGGCTTCGCCGACGAGGATCGCACGCCGCTGACCTTCACGGTCACCGCCGCCGAAGCATGGACCTCGACGGCCGACGGCTGGCTGACGCTCAGCCCCGCTTCGGGCGACGCGGGCGAAACCGAGGTGACGCTCACCGTCGGCGAGAACGCCACAGGCGCTCCCCGCAGCGGCGAAGTGAAGATCGTCACCGCGCTGACCGGACTCGAAGAGACCGTACATGTCAGCCAAAACGCCAAGGACAATCTGTTCGAGGACGACGGAAAGGAGATCGGGCATGTCTATTACGATGAAACGTTCGAATGGTGCAAGCCGTTCAACAAGGACGACCAGGTAGGCAGCGACGGAGCCAAAACCAGCACCCTGCCAATCTACGGCACGGCCGAGGATCGGAAAGAGGGCAACGCTGCGTTCGTGAAATCGGGACTCGAGGATTATAATCCGGCTGGAGAATGCATGTACCTGGCCTCCGACTACCTGAAAATGGGACGAAGCGGCAACCAGACCGGAGTGATCCTGCCGGCTCTCGATGCCGTGGCAGAGGGCTATTGCACAGACGTGGAACTTACGTTCGAGATTTGTCCCAATATCGGTGGCAGCAAGATACCCGATGAAGTCACCGTTTCCGTCGAGATCGTTTCGGGTCCGGGCACCATCGGTGAAGGCGAAGCGAAACTGAGCGACCCGATAACTCCCGAAGGCCGGTATGTGTGGACGCCCGTGAGCATGAAACTTTACCGCATTACGGGCGAAACCCGGATTGCCATCCGCTCCACCCAGCAGAAAGTATCCGGCTACTTCCGCTGGTTCCTCGACGACATCAAAATGACGAAGATCGCAGCCGAATGACCCTGCGGAGACTAATCAATGAAAAACAAGAACACAGATATGAAAAACAGATTTGCAGACAGGGGAAAATCCCATGCAGGGTATTTCTTGCGTTTCGTATTCTGCCTGGTGCTGACGGCGGCCGCGTCGCTGGCGCAGGCCCAGAACCGCAATCAGGTGAGCGGCAAGGTGACCGATAAGGCCGGAGAACCGCTCATCGGCGCCACGGTCGTGGTGGTCGGCACGACGACAGGTGCGACGACGGGGGCCGACGGTCGTTTCACGATCGGGGTTCCCGCCGGAGGCGAACTGAAAATCTCCTACATCGGCTATGTGGAGCAGACCGTCAAGGTCGGCGCGCAGTCGGTGCTCGACATCATTCTGGAGGAAGACAGCCAGATGCTGAAAGACGTCGTCGTGATCGGCTACGGCACGATGGAGAAGAAGTCGGTGACTTCGTCCATCTCCTCGATCAAGGGCGACGATCTGGTGGCCGGCATGGGCGGCTCGACCATCGCCACGGCGCTTCAGGGCAAAATTCCCGGCCTGACCATTTCGGGCAGCGCCAGCCCCAACAGCAGCAACGACTTCCAGCTGCGCGGCGTGGCTTCGGTCAACGCCAGCAAAGGTCCGCTCGTGATCATCGACGGCATCCCCGGCGGCGACATGCGCGCGCTCAATCAGGAGGACATCGAGTCGGTAGACGTGCTCAAAGACGCCTCGGCAGGCGCCATCTACGGCACGCGCGCCGCCGGCGGTGTGATCCTCGTCACGACCAAACAGGCCCGGCAGGGCCGCGTAACGGCGCGTTATACGGGCGAATTCTCGGTCGAGGCCATCCGCAAGACCCCCGACCTGCTCTCATCAAGCGAGTACGTCGAGTACGGACTCGGCGAGGACTACGGCCACGACACCGACTGGTACAAGGAGCTTACCAACGAGCTTCCGTTTTCGCAGCGCCATTCGGTGAGCATTTCGGGCGGATCGAACGTGGCGCAGGTCTACACCTCCTTCATGGCGCAGAACCAGAAAGGCATCGTCATCGGCGACAACCGCAAGGACTACTCGGGCCGCGTCAACGCCAAGTTCAACCTTTTCGACGGAGTGGTCGAGATCCGCACCAACGCCCAGTTCCGCGAGGCCGAGCGCGACAACCGCAACTCGTCGGACATCTTCAAGATGGCTTTCGGGCTCAACCCGACCATTCCGCTCCGCGACCCCGCCAATCCGTCGAACTACAACATCGTCGGCAACGGCATCTCGGGAACGAGCTTCAACCCCGTGGCCGACATCATGCTGCGCACGAACAACGGCAAGGACCAGTGGCTGCTGGCCGATGCGACCGTGAAAATCAACCTGATGAAAGGTCTTTCGTTGCAGGGTACCGTGGGTATCGACAAACGCCAGTACCAGCAGTACACCTACGTTTCGCACGACCACAAGGAGTCGATCGACAACAGCCGCCGCGGCGAAGCGTCGCATAAGTTCAGTAAGGACAACCGGGTCTCGATCGAAGCCTATGCCAACTACCACAAGGTTTTCCGCGAGGACCATACGCTCGACGCGGTTGCCGGTTACAGCTTCTGGCAGGCCGGCGGCGAGGATTTCAGCATGTCGAACTACGACTTCCCGGTCGATGGCGTCGGTCCGTGGGATATGGGCGTGGGTTCGTACCTCTCGGAAGGGCGCGCCTCGATGGACTCGGGCAAGGACCCGCGCGAACGGCTGCTCTCGTTGTTCGGCCGCGCCAACTATTCGTACAGGGACCGCTACATGGTGAGCGCGAGCTTCCGCCGCGAGGGTTCCTCGAAATTCGGCGCGAACAACCGCTGGGGCAACTTCTGGGCCCTTTCCGGAGGCTGGCGCATCTCGAACGAGGCGTTCCTGCGCGACGTGAGGTGGGTCAACGACCTCAAAGTCCGCCTGGGCTACGGCGTCACGGGCAACAACGGCTTCGGAAACGGTTACACGACCCGCATGTACAAGGCCAACGACATGTGGCCGACCAACGGCATCTGGCAGCCCGGCTACGGTTCGGTCCGCAACGTCAACCCCGACCTCAAATGGGAGGAGAAATCGGAGCTGAACTTCGGTCTGGACTTCTCGCTGTTCGACGACCGGCTGTGGGGCAAGTTCGACATCTACCACCGCAAGGTCGATGACATGCTCTACGAAGTCAACGCCCCGATGCCCCCGATGGTGCACGATACGGTGATGAAGAACATCGGCAGTCTGGAAAACAAGGGCTGGGAATTCGAATTGGGCGGCGACATCGTCCGCAGCAAGAATTTCCGCTATACGTCCAGCCTGCGCCTGTCGCATAACAAGAGCAAAATCAAGCGTCTGGGCGACGACGGCTACTTCCTCGACCAGGTGACCTTCCCCTCGCCGGGCAACCCGGGCACGGCCGTGCGCCTGCAAAACGGCGTCGAGATCGGCCAGTTCTTCGTCTACAAGTATGCCGGGCTCGACGAGGACGGCAAATGGATGATCTACGACAAGAACAACGAGATCGTGCCTGCCGTGGACGGCACCAAGTCGAATCTCGTCGCCGAAAACAAGCACTTCGTGGGCAACGCCATTCCGAAAGTGATCCTTTCGTGGGACCACACGTTCCGCTACAAGAACTGGGACCTGTCGGTCTTCCTGCGCAGCTGGCTCGACTACGACGTGTTCAGCCAGGTCAACATGTACTACGGACTGGCCAACGATTCGCAGCTCAACGTCCTCAAGTCGGCCTATACGCGCAACCGCAACATCAAGGACGAAAAGATCCTCTGCGACTACTGGATCGACGACGCCTCCTTCCTCAAAATCGACGCCATCAACCTCGGCTACACGCTCGACCTGAAAAGGTGGACGCGCTACATCCAATCGGCCAAAATCTACCTGACGATCCGCGACGTGGCCGTATTCACCGATTACAACGGCATCAACCCCGAGGTAGACATCAACGGCCTGAACCCCGGTTTCGAGTATGTGAAAAACACGGCGTCGATGTATCCGCAGACGACCCGTTTCACGCTCGGCGTGCAATTAACGTTCTAAACAAAATCAGAGATGAATATGAAATTCAAACATATAGCAGCCGTATTGGCCGGAGCGGCCGCACTCTCCGCGCCTTCCTGCGATCTCAACGAGAAGTTCTATTCGGAGGTGACCCCCGACACGTTCTTCACCTCGCCCGAGAGCACCTATGCCGTGCTGTGCCGCCCCTTCACCCATTGGAAGTGGTACATCGGCGCCGACCGCTGGTACCTCCAGGAACTGACGACCGACGAAATGACCTGTCCCAAACGCGGCGCGGACTGGTACAACGGCGGAGAGTACTACCGCCTGCACTACCACACCTGGTCGCCCGACGACCGTTTCGTCGTGAACACCTACGACGGCACGACGGGCGGCATTTCGCGGGCTCTGGAGGCCAAAGCCGATCTGGAAGGCGTCGATTACAACGCCATCGGGCTCAGCGACGCCGTCAAGGCCGACCACATCAACCAGCTGAACGCCATCACGGCCTACTTCTACATGAAAGGTCTCGACTATTTCGGAGGGATGCCGATTTACCATTCGGTGAACGACGGTCTGCGCCCCCGCAATACGGCGCTCGAAACCTACCGGCACGTCGAAACGCTGCTCAAAAACGCCATCCCCGCCCTGGCGAAGAAATCCTCGCTCGGAGCCCCAGAGGACGGCTACATCAAACAGGCTGCCGCGGCGGCGATGCTGGCCCAGCTCTATTTCAACGCCGAAGCGTACATCGGCGAGGAGCATTTCGACGAATGCGCGCAGATCTGCCGCGACATCATCGGCGGCCTTTACGGCGTCTACGAACTGGACGACACGTGGTACGGTCCCCACACGTTCGACAACGACTCTTCGCACGAAGCGATCTGGAACGTTCCGTCGGAGAACTCGAAGGTCGAGTGGAGCTGGTATTTCAAGTATTTCTACCACTATTCGTCCTATGTCTATTTCGACATCGAAACCGCCGGTTACAACGGCTTCATCCTGACGCCTTCGCTCAACCCGCAGGGGAGCTACTACACCCAGTGGAAGCTGGGCAGCCCCTACCGCAAGTTCAACGACAAGGACCTGCGCAAGAAGCCCTACCGCTATCTCGGCAACAAGCGATACGAGGGCATGTTCCTCGTCGGCAAGCAGGTCAACTTCGACGATCCGACCAAAGTGTGCCTGGGACAGAAAGAGTACAGCGGCAAAGTCATCGACATGGTGGATCAGGTGGCCCGCTTCTCGGAGGTGGGCAGCAAATACGGCTCGGTGGCCGAACTGACTTCGACGATGGCCGACGGCGAGGAGAATTCGGGCATCCGTCTGGTGAAATCCCCGCAGCCCAACCTTGCGGACAAGCAGCTGCGCTGGAATCCCGACTGCCCGGTCATCCGCCTGTCGGAGATCTATTACATGCTGGCCGAATGCGAACTGCGCGCCGGGCACAAGAAAGAGGCCGCCGAGCTGATCAATCAGGTGCGTGCGCGCAACTTCGAGAACCGCAACGACCCCGATCCCGTGACCGCGGACAATCTTGACGAATACCGCATGCTCGACGAATGGATGATCGAGTTCCTCGGAGAGGGACGCCGCCGCACCGATCTGATCCGCTGGGGCGCGTTCACCTCCGAGTCGTGGTGGGACCACACCCCCTCGAATGACAAGAACATGAACCGCTTCCCGATTCCCAACTCGGCCATATCGGCCAACAACCTGATCAAGCAGAATCCGGGGTACGGAGGTACGGCCGAAGAGTAGAACGCCGCTTTTCCCCGGATGCCCGAGGGTGTCCGGGGAGAAATCCGGCCTTTTCATAAACCAAACAAAAAAACCGAACAATGATCAAACACCTGTTCAAATACCTGCTGATAGTCCTGCTCGCCGGAGGGTTCACGGCCTGCTCCGAAGACGAAGGCGCCCAAATACTCGGCGGCCTTTACGAAAAGGTTGACATCGCCCCCGAACCCGGCATGAACCTCGTGGGCCGCGTGACCGACGGCAAGAATCCGATCGAAGGCGCGGTCGTGAGCGACGGCTTCACCGTAACGACCACCGATGCGCAGGGGGTCTACCAGATGCGCGTGAAGAAGAGCACTCCGTTCGTGTTCGTCTCGGTGCCCGCCGACTGCGAGATCCCGGTGGAGAACGGCATGCCGAAGATCTATAAGAAGATCGCCCTGGGCGACAACGACGTTGTGCAGCGCAGTTTCACGCTCGAACGCACCGGCAAAAAGGAGCGGTTCACCCTGCTGGCGCTGGCCGACGTGCAGATCGGCCGCGACGACGAGGTCGTGATGCTCGAAAAAGAGGTGCTGCCCCTGCTGGTGCCCTACGTACAGCAGCTGGACAAACCGGTCTACGGCATTTCGCTGGGCGACCTGGTGTGGGACAACATGCCCTTCCACAGCGTCTACAAGGAGCAGATCCGGAAGATCGGCGTACCCGTCTTCCAGGTGATCGGCAACCACGACCACGACAAGGCCATCGGCATGGACACGGAGGCCGACCACAGTTTCCGTGCGGCGTTCGGCCCCACCTATTATTCGTACAACATCGGCGACTGCCACTTCGTCGTGCTCGACGACGTGCTCTACACCGGCTCTTCCAACTACACCGCCGAAATCACCGAGGCGCAGATGGCATGGCTGGAACAGGACCTGAAACACGTGCCCAAAGACAAACTCATCATCATAGGAGTGCATATCGCCACCTCGCGCCGCAACCGCCCCACGAGCCACATCGCCAACTACCGGGAGCTCTACGCCCTGCTCGACGGATACAATGTCCGCATCCTTTCGGGACACTCGCACAACAACTACACCACGACGATCTCCGAAACCATCGAGGAGAACACGCTCGGCGCCGTGATGGGCGCCTACTGGAACGGCGAGGAGCTGTGCAACGACGGCAGCCCCCGGGGCTATGCGGTCTACGAGATCGAGGGCAACCGGATCGCAAACTGGTATTATAAGGGTACGGCCTATCCCAAGGAGTACCAGATGTACCTCTACGGTCCCGGGCAGGCGGTGTCCGAGCAATACCGCGGCGGGCTGATCTTCAACATCTTCAACTGGCACTCCACCTGGACGGTCGAGGTCCGGGAAGACGATGCCGCCTGGACGACCCTGCCCTCCGGATCGAACCTGAAATACGAGATGGACCGCCGGGCCTACGACTTCATGTACGGCGACACCAAACCCGAGCACCGCCCGACTGCCGAACCGGAGACGAACAACGATCACATGTTCTATTACGAACCGTCGTCCGCGACGTGGAGCGAAGTCACGGTAAAGGCGTCCGACCCCTACGGAAACGTCTATACCGAGAGTATCCGGAACGAATAGAACCCATCACGAAGAATCGAATCCCCTCTCCGCATCGTCGGAATGAACGGTGCGGAGAATTTTTCAACTGTTTTTCAATCCATGAAAAAATTTTTCCCGACACTTCTGCTCTTGCTGAGCTGCGGACTTTCGGCCGTCGCACAGCCATCAGGGAATCCGCTCGTCTTCGGCGAGAACCGCCTGACGCTCATCACGCCGACGCTCTTCCGGCTGGAATTCGCCCGCGACGGCAAATTCATCGACGATCCCACGATCTTCGCCTACGACCGTTCGAACCTGCTTCCCGCGGACCGGTTCGAGGTGCGGGCGCTGGGCGGCGACCGCTACGAGATCACGACCGAGGCCCTGCGTATCGTCTACGAGCACGACGGCTTCCCGTTCGGACTGCACAACTTCGCGGCCTACTACAAGCTCAACGGCAAGGAAAAGAAGTTCACCAACCGCTGCATCTTCCGCAACAACCTCGGCGGCCCGGTCGAAACCCTCGACCGCGTCACCGGTGAAATCCCCATGCAGGACGGGTTGCTGAGCCGCGACGGCTGGTACGTGATCGACGACGAGCGCTCCGACCTGCTGGTCGATGGATGGCTCCGCCCGCGCGACACCCGCAGCCATGTGCAGGACCAGTACTGCTTCGTCTACGGCAACGACTACAAGGCCGCGCTGGCCGACCTGGGAGCCATCGGCGGACGGGTTCCGATGACCCGCAAATACATCCACGGCGTCTGGTACTGCCGCTACTGGGACTACACCTCCGAGGAGTTCCTCTCGATCATCGACGGCTACGAGCAGAACGACTTCCCGCTCGACAACCTCGTCTTCGACATGGGCTGGCACACCTACACGGCCCGAACCGGCACCGGTCATGCCGGCAGCCGCAGCTGGACGGGCTATACCTGGGAGCGCGAACGCATTCCCGATCCCGAAGCGCTGATCGCCGAGGTGCACCGCCGCGGCGTGACCGTGTCGCTCAACGACCATCCGCACGACGGCATCCGTCCCCACGAGGAGATGTACGGCGCCTTTATGAAGGATATGGGGGCCGATCCGGCCAAACCGCTCCTTTTCGACCTGGGCGACCGCAGATATATGGAGACCTTCTTCAAACACGCCCATCACACCACCGAGGATATGGGCGTCGATTTCTGGTGGCTCGACTGGCAGCAGAACTACCTCTATCCCGAAGTGCGGGGATACCGTTCCACCTCGTTGCAGTGGATCAACGAGCTTTACTACCGCGAAACGGAGCGGAAAGGGCTGCGCGGCGCGGGTTACAGCCGTTGGGCCGGGTGGGGCGACCACCGCCATCCCATCCAGTTTTCGGGCGACGCGCAGGCCAACTGGGAGATGCTGGCTTTCGAGATCAAACTCACGGCCGCCAGCGGCAATGCGGGCTGCTACTACTGGGCGCACGACATCGGCGGTTTCCGCGGCGACCCCAATCCCGAACTTACCGTGCGCTGGACGCAGTTCGGAGCCTTGTCGGCCGCCCTGCGCGTGCACTCGACCAAGGATGCGCGGCTCGACCGCCGTCCGTGGATCAGCGGCGAACGCGAAACCGCCGCCATGCGCCGCATGTACCACATGCGCTCGGAGCTGATGCCCTACGTTTACAGCAGCGTCTGGCAGACCCATTCGACGATGGTGCCGCTGAACCGCCCGATGTATATCGAATACGGCGGCGACGAACGCGCATACTGCAACGAGCAGGAGTTCCTTTTCGGGGACCTGCTGCTCGCCGCCCCCATCGCCTCGCCCGGCACGGGCCCCGACAAGGTCGCTTCGCAACGGGTGTGGTTCCCCGGAGAGGATGTCTGGTACGACTTCTTCACCCACGAACGCTTCGACGGCGACCGGGAGTGCGAAATATCCAAGCCGCTCGAAGAGTTTCCGCTCTACGTCCGGGGAGGCTGGGTGCTGCCCATGCAGCCCTATACGCCGCGGCCGGCCTCGACGCCGCTCACGACGCTCGTCATGCGCGTCTACCCCTCGGCCGGCGATGCCGACAACACCTATACGCTCTACGAGGACGACGGAGTGACCCGCGATTACGAACAGGGTGCGTATGCGACCACGCAACTCAATTACCGCCGGACGGGGCGGGTGACGACCGTAACGGTCCGTCCCACCGCAGGCTCTTACGAAGGTCAGGTCGTCAAACGCGCCTACCGGCTTCAGCTCCCCGCCGCCGGGAAGATCGAAAAAGCGAAGGTCGGGGGCCGCAGCGTGAAGCCCGTGTTCGATGAAAAGCTGAAATGCCGTGTGATAGAGGTCCCCGCGACCGACATCCGCCGGGAGGTGAAGATCGAAATCATCGTTTGATCCGACCCCGGAGAGCGAAACGTGCGACGAATCTCCGCCGGGAAACGGTGCGGGATTCGTCTTTTTTTATAAATTTGTCTATAAACCCGAACCGATGAAGACTTTTCCGCCATATATCGCCTGCGCTCTCTGCCTTGCCGGACTCGTCGCCTGCCGCCAGAGCGAAACGGAATTGTTGCTGGCCGAACTGGATCGTACCATCGAAAACAAGGCCGTTTACACCGAGCGTTTCAACCTCCGCGCCGATTCGCTGCGCCGGGCGCTGCGGGACGCCGGCGACGACACGCGGCGCTGGCAGACCGCGAACCGGCTTTTCGACGCCTACATCACCTACAATATCGACACGGCCGCCCGTTACGTCGCCCTGATGTACGACCTTGCCGAGCACACGGGCCGCCGGGACATGAAGTTTCTGTCCACCACCTGCGACATATCCGTCCTGATCGGCCGCAACAACATCGAAGACGCCTACGACCGGATTCGGTCGCTCGACACCGCAGGCATCACCAAGCGGATGCGTGCGAGCTACTACACTCAGCAGATGGTCGTCTACGGGCGTCTCGCCTCGCAGAACACCTCCGAATCCCGCAGCAGGGCCTATGCCGACACGCTCGCCCGGATACGGCGCGTGCGCATCGGCTTCGACGGACACTCGTACGTCACACGCCAGCGGCTGCGGGCCATCGACCTGCTGTCGCAGCAGCGTTGCGACGAGGCGCTCGATGTGCTGCTGCCGCTTTACAATCCCCGGCAGAGTTCGCGGACACTGGCCCGCGTGGCGTACAACATAGCCAACGTATACGAAACCCTCGGCGACCGCGAGCAGCGCAAATACTGGCTCGCCCGCGCCGCGGTAAACGACCTGCGAACCCCCGTCAGGGAGTACCTCTCCCTGTACGAACTGGCGCTGATGATGTTCGAGGAGAAGGACATGGAGCGTGCGGCCCGCTATATTCAGTGCACGGTCGCCGATATGCTTTCGTGCAACTACAACACGCGCATCTTCCATTCGAGCCAGGCCGAGATGATCATCAACCAGGCCGTGGTTTACAGCATCAACTCCCGCAGCCGCATTCTGACGGTCATGGTCAGCGTTTTCCTGCTTCTGCTGGTGATCATAGCCCTGCTGCTGTTCCACACGCAGCGCCAGCACCTGCGGCTGAGGCGCAACACCTCCCTGATTTACGAAGTCAACAGGCGGCTTCACGAACGCAACGAACAGTTCCGGATCGTGAACGACCGTCTGCGCGACGCCAACAAGATCAAGGACAGTTATGTGTTCCGCTACATGCAGCTCGCCTCGCATTACATCGGCCGGGTTGACGAATACCGGATGGAATTGCGAAAAACCGCCAAAACCGACGGTACGGAGGCCCTGATGCGCAAACTGCGGTCGCCTTCGGATGTGGACCGCAATTACCGCGACTTCTACCGCATCTTCGACGAAACGTTCCTCGGCATCTTCCCCGACTTCGTAGAGCGGGTCAACGAGCTGCTCGAAGAGCCGGCGCGTTTTCCGGTGCGTTCGGACGGGGCTCTTTCGACCGAACTGCGCATCCTGGCCGTCATGCGGCTGGGGATCACCGACAGCGGTTGCATCGCCAGTTTTCTGAACTGCGCTTCTGCAACGGTTTATACCTATCGCACCAAACTCCGCAATTCGGCGCTCGGCTCGCGCAGCGATTTCGAAAGGAAGATCCAGCATATCGGCCTCTGACGGAATATATTCGCTGGATTTTGTGCGAAATTTGCCGTATCTTGCCGAAAATTCGAGATTATGACCGAACAACTGCAATTCATACCTTTCAAATCCCGCGCCGACAAGGGCTGGGACGAAGCATGGGCCCTCTATGAAATCTCTTTCCCAGACTGCGAACGCTGGAACGCCGCCGGCTACGACCGTGCGTTCGGCGATCCGCATTTCGAAGCCGACGGCATCTGGCGCGGCGAAGAGTTCATCGGCATCCTCTTCCATTGGAAAGCCGGGGATTTCCACTATGTCGAGCATCTGGTCGTATCGCCCCGCCTGCGCGGTCAGAACATGGGTTCGAAAGCCCTCGCGGCATTCGCGGAGGGCCGGCGCGTCATTCTGGAAATCGACCCTCCGGAGGACGAAATATCCGTCCGGCGCCTGCATTTCTACCAACGGCTCGGATTCGTCGAAAATCCCCAGGAGTATATCCACCCCTCGTTCCGGAAGCCGTTCCACGCCCACCGGCTCGTGCTGATGAGCCGTCCCGGGCCCCTCACGAACGAAGAAGCCCGCGATTTCGCGGACTTCGTGCGGGAACGGGTGCTGCGCTATTCGGAACATGAAGCCCCGACGCTGCCCCGGCTGCCGTAAAACAACCGTTACAATACTCCGACCAGGTATTTCGTGACGTAATAACCGCCCACGAGCAGCCAGACATATAACAGCCCCGCCAGCACGAAAGGCTTGGCCCCGGCCTGCTTGAACTTGGCGAGATTCGTCTCGGTGCCCAGCGCCGTCATGGCCATCGTCAGCATGAAGGTATCGGCGTATTCGATGACGCCGTTCAGCGGAATTTCCCGGACGCTCTCCACGCCGAAAAGGTATTGCAGCAGCGAATTGAGGCAAATGACCCCGATGAATCCGAACGCGAACCACGGCACGGCGATCTTGTTCTTCTCTTTCTTGCCCCCGGCACTCTTCCGGCGGCCCGCCAGCACGAACCCCATGACCACCAGCACGGGAGCCAGCAGCATGACGCGGATCATCTTGGTGATGGTGGCCGTTCCGGCGATTCCCAGCGCATCGGTCGGGTCCATCGCGTTGCCCGCCCCGGCCACATGGGCCACCTCGTGGAGCGTGCTGCCCGTATAGACGGCCACGCCGGTATCGGTCAGTCCGTCGAGCATGCCCGTGCGGTACATGACGGGGTAGAGGAACATCGAGAGGGTTCCGAAGATGACGACCGTGGAGACGGCGATGGCGGTTTTGTAGCCCTCGCACCTGACGACCGGCTCGGCGCCCAGCACGGCGGCGGCTCCGCAGATGGCGCTGCCCGTCGAGGTCATCAGCGCCGTATCGCGGTCCATCTTCAACAGGCGGCCCAGCAGGACGCCGCCCAGAATGGTGACCACGACGACGATCAGATCGACGGCGACGGCCGGAATGCCGACAGCCGCCACCTCGGTCAGCGTCAGGCGGAATCCGTAGAGGATGATGCCCCAGCGGAGCACCTGTTTCGTGCAGAACCGGATGCCCGGAACCCATGTTTCGGGCAGTTTGTTGCGCAGGCTGTTGGCATAGAGCATGCCCAGCACGATGCCGACAATCAGCGGACTGAACGAAAGCCGCCTGACGACGGGGAGTTCGGCGATGTAGAACGCCGCGAACGAGAACAACGCGATCAGAAGAATTCCGTGGAGCGTATTCGCCCGATTGCCTTTTTCCAACATATCCTTTATTCTATAATGCGTGATACGATAACTTTTCCTTTGCCGACAGGGCAAAGATCGCATCTTTTACCGGGATATGAAACAAAAAATCGTTATCCGGAATAACTCGAGGTTATAACACGCCGCGAATCAGCGGTTCGCCCGGGCGAAATCGACGAACTGCCGGACCAGCCGCGCGGGTTCGGCCTCGGCGTGCACGAAGTTGAAATCGCGGGAGAGGGTCAGCCCCTCGATGTCGATGATCCGCAGCGCACCGCTGCGCAGTTCGTCCACCACCGAAGTCACCGACACGATGGCCAGCACGTCGCTGTTGCGGACGAAGCCCTTGATGCCCTCGGTCGTGCCGAGGCGCATCACCACGTCGAGCTGCGAAAGGCGGATGCCCTTGGCGGCGAGCGCCGCGGAGATCACTTCGAGGGTTCCCGAACCGTTCTCGCGCAGCACGAGGGGCGTCGAAAGCAACTGTTCGCAGGTCAGCGATTCGGTGCGGGCATACCTGCCGCCCGTACGGGTCACCAGCACCAGTTCGTCGGGCGCGAAGAAGGTATAGTGCAACCCCTGCCGGCGGCTGACGCTCTCGACCATCCCCAGATCGACGGCGTGTTCCCCGAGCGCCTGCTCGACCTCGGAGCTGTTGCCCGAAAGCAGCGAAACCCGCACACCGGGAAACCGCGTCGTAAAGCGCGCGAGGATGGGCGGCAGGAGATACTGGGCAATGGTCGTGCTGGCCCCCAGCCGCAGTTCGCCCTCGGTGAGGCTTGCGCAGAGGCTCATTTCGTACTCCAGACGGCGGTAGTCGTCGGCCAGCCGTTCGGCGGCTTCGAGCATCGTGCGCCCGGCGTCGGTCAGCTCCAGACGGCTGCCGCGGCGGGCGAAAAGCTGCACTTTGTAACGGGATTCCAGCTCGCCGATGTGCTTGCTGACGGCGGGCTGCGAGATATAGAGCTGTTCGGCGGTCCGGGTGAAACTCAGCGTCCGGGCCGCGGTGATGAAGACTTTGAGCCGGAAATCGTCCATGACATCAGCCGAGATGCCCCTCCGCGGCGAACTCCTTCACCGAGCGGATGTAGTGGTCGATGGTCTCCTGCATCGAAACGAACGACTTGCCGCCCGCGGCATTCCTGTGGCCGCCGCCGCCGAAGTATTTCCGGGCGAAGAGGTTGACATCGACGCCGCCCCGCGAACGCAGCGAAACGCGGATGAACTTGCGGTGCGCCAGAAACATGGCCGACATCTTGACCTTCTTGATCGTGAGGGCGTAGTTGACGAATCCCTCGCTGTCGCCCTGCTGGAACTGGAAGCGGCGCATCTCGTTCTCCATAAGCGACATATAAGCCACCGTGCCGTCCTGAATCACCTCCATCTTGCGGTTGATGGCATAGCCGAACAGTCGTGCACGCCCCTCAGTATAGGCATTGTAGACGTTGTTGTGGATGTCGGGGATCGAAATGCCCTTCTCGACCAGCACGGCCACGGCGCGGAACAGCTCGGGAGTGAGGAACGAGAAGGCGAAATTGCCCGTGTCGGTCATCATGCCCACGTAAAGCGTCTCGGCCATACTGCGCGTGATGGCGTCGGTGCCGAACATCGCCTCGACGATGCTGTACACCAGAAAGCACGTGCTCGACGAATCGGGATGCGAGAACGAGAGGTCGAACCCTTCGTCGGGCGAAAGGTGATGGTCGATCAGCACGCGGCGGGCCGTGGTGTTGGCCTCGATGGTGTCGCTGAGGATCTCCAGCCGCGAAACGGCGTTGAAATCGAGGCAGAAAATCAGGTCCGCTCCGGCGATCGCCCTCTTCGCACGCCCCTCGGTGTCGGTCTTGAAGACCACGACCTCGTCGATGCCGGGCATCCAGTCGAGGAAATAGGGAAACTTGTTGGGAACGACGCACGTCACCTCGTGGCCCATCGTGCGCAGGATCTCGGCCCAGGCGAGCGACGACCCCACGGCGTCGCCGTCGGGATTGGTGTGGGAGACGATGACGATCCGCTGTCCGGCGCGCGCGAGCATCTCCCGCAGGCGTTCGATATGTTCTTTCGATAGTTTCATTCGTTTTCCTCCGCTTTGGTGGATTCGGCAAAGATACGAATAAGCGAGGGCAATGTCAAATTTTTATTTGAACATTGCCGAGCGGGAGTATCTAAGGCGTAGCCAAAGATACGAAAAAGCCGGGACGTTTCCAAAACCGGACCGTCTCGCGGTCCGGCAAAACGTCCCGGCTAATACAAGCGTCGTTACGGCACCCGAGATACAAAAGCCGCGGGATGCACCGACAGTCCTACCGAATATTCAGCAGCACGAGGTTGTCGAGGACGCTCCGCTGGGCCGTCTGCTGGAGATACTCGGCCTGCTCGACCGGAAGATCCGCGGTGAAGGCCGTCTGGTAGGGACGCTGGAAAATCGTCGTGAAAATGACGTTGGCCGCCAGATAGCTGCCCGGGACTTCGGGGTGATAGCAGTCCGGGCGGTAGAGGATGCAGTCGGGACGCTCGCGGCGCACCGTCCGCCACGCCATACCCACCGGAGCGCACCATGCGCCGTTGTCGTAGGCCATTTCGAGGTAGCTGGTCTTCAGCCGCTCCTGCATCCCCTCGTATCCGTTCGAAAGCGGGTATTCGGCCACGGGCTTGCGGTTGCCGTACTTGTGTCCCCAGGTCATGTAGAAGATCACCCGGGCGTCGGGCGACGCGGCATGCACCAGACTGTCGAGCGTCCGGGCCGCGGGATAGACCTCGCGGGCCACCTGCCCGGTCGGCATCGCGGGGGCCGAGCTCTGCTCCTGCAAGACGACGTAGTCCCAGCCGCCGTCGGCAAGGGCTTGCAGCAGCTTCTTGTTTTGCAGATGTCCCGAGAAACGTTCGCCGCCTTTGAGGAAGCGCGTGCAGGAGATCTTCATCTTCTGGGTCGAGGCGATCTGCTGCACCATCGCGGGCAGATCGTTGAAATAGGTGAAACTGTTGCCGACCCACAGCACCCGCAGGGAGTCCTGCTGGGTCCGGGCCATGCCGCCCAGGGGCAGCAGAATCAGCAAAAGGCGAAAAACGTACTTGATCATATTTTTGGAGTTTTGGGTTGACGATGGTCGGCGGCGTATTTGCGGCACCAGGTCGCAATGCCGCATTCGCCGCACTTCGGGGCCCGCGCAATGCAGACGTAGCGTCCGTGGAGAATCAGCCAGTGGTGGGCGAGCGGCAGCAAGTGGCCGGGGATGTTCTTTTCGAGGGCCAGCTCCGTTTGGAGGGGCGTTTTCGAACGGGTCGTGAGTCCGATGCGCTCCGAGACGCGGAAGACGTGCGTATCGACCGGCATCACCTCTTTCTGCCACAGCACCGCCCCCAGCACGTTGGCCGTCTTGCGGCCCACGCCGGGCAGGCGCTGCATCTGCT
>ERZ857840.1479-NODE-1479-length-26351-cov-3.560922_pt1 | contig 26351 bp, 20 predicted proteins | sample MGYA00519760_ERZ857840 | MGnify/ENA primary metagenome ERZ857840 (study PRJEB31778, sample SAMEA3449371) | human gut metagenome | biome: human gut; feature: human-associated habitat; material: faeces | place: United Kingdom | collected 2010/2012 ... | reverse complement strand
ACCGAAGCGCCGGGGATTGCGCAGCACGCGGTATCGTTCAAACCGTCGAGCGTAATGCCGTAGGCCTTGCAGAAGGCATTGTTGACGTCATCGAGCCCAAAGGCAAAATCGTCGCCCTTGCCGCACGCCTTCGCCAGGTCAGTGAAAATCTGGTAGACGGCGCGAGCCTCGCCCGCAGGAGCCACGGCCTGGTTGCGCTTTTCGGCAACCGACCACTCAGCCGCGACAGGAGCAACAACGCTTTCGACCTCAAGGTAAGTCGCAGCGGGAAGCACATAATCGGCCTTCTGCGCGGTTTCGGTGAGAACCGAATCAATGACGACCTTGAAGCCAATGCCGGACAGGTTTTCTTCAACCTTAGCGGAATCGGCCCAGTCGGCCGCGGGGTCGCACTCGACGAACAACGCCACATCGGCAGCGCCCTTGGCAGCGGCGCCCAATGCATCCTGGCAGCTCGCATTGCCAAGTTCTCCAGCCTTGGCAATGCCGTCGCCGGAAGCGGAAACCTTCGTGAACGGCGCGCTCTCGAAAACGCTCTCGTCCACAGCGGGGACTTTCGCCAGGAACATGCCACCCGTCTGGTTCACGGCGCCAAGCATGGCGTTGAGCAGCACGGCGCAGCGTACGGTCTCAAGGCTCGTCGCGTAGCCGCAGCCAAGCAGCGCACCCGGGCGAACATCGACATGGCAATGCGGGGCGGCTTTCACGAGGCCTCGCTCCGCGGAATAAATCGTGTCAAGCGACACGCCGCACTTCTCGGCAGCCCATTCGGGCGAATACTGAAGCATCGCAGTGCGAAATTCTTCGAAGCCTTCGCCATATTGCTCGACGAAGTTCGCATCGAAATCGCCCTTCTTGACGATGTCGCCCATGATGCCCAGCAAGAATGCCAGCTCATAGCCAGGGCGCACGGCAACCCACTCGTCGGCGAGCATATCGGCGCCAGCGTTGCGCGGGTCAACGGCCATCACATAGCCACCGTTTTCGCGAACTTTCTGGAATTCCTTGACCTCGACCGGGCGCACCGTCTCGTCGCCACTCGCATCGAGCAGCACGATGTATTCGGCGTTGGCGGTGTCGAACACCGGCGTCGTACCCAAAAGAGTCTTATACGCGGCATCGATATTGGCATTGGTAAGCGCGGAATCGTCATAGTAGTTCGGCGAACCAACAGAAGCCATGAAGCGTTTCGCATACCACGCATCGGTTGCGCGGCCATCTTGGAACAGCGCTACCTTGCTGCCCGCGCCCGTAATGTGGCTGGCGATGTCAGCAAGAGCATCATCCCAGCTCACCTCGGCAAAGCCACCTTTGCCGTCGGCTTTCATGGGCTCGGTCACGCGATCTTCGGAAGTCGCGAGCGAAGGCAGGCCCTGGCCACGGCCACACATATATCCGCCAGAATGCGGATGGCCTTCGGCGCCCATAAAGCGCCACAGTTTTCCACCGCGCACCCAAGCTTCGATGCCGCATTTATTCGCACAACCAGCGCACAGCGTCGCTTTGGTGTACGTAACCGAGGCATCTGAGCTTAGGGGCTCGGTTTGCGAGGAAGAACAACCCGTCGAGGTGCCGATTGCGGCCAAAGCCGCACAGCTGGCACCCGCGGCGAGGAATCCTCGCCTCGTCATCATGCTATCCATGATGTGTCCTTTCTCAAGCAAGTCAAATTGGTCGCGAGGTTAGGCCTCGGGGAACAAGGTCGACGTACGAACGATGCCCTTGTCGATCGCCTCTTGGGCGATGTCTTGCCAATCGACGAACTTGATAGCCCCGTTGGGGCACTGCACGGCACAACGGCCGCACGCGATGCACTTCGTGGATTTGCCAATAACCGGGTCGATTTGCGGCATGTTCCACGGACAAGCCTCGTGGCACAATCCACAGCCGATGCATTTATCGGTATCGACCACACGCGCACCGGTCTCGGGATCGGCATAAATGGCATGCACCGGGCAGTTCTTCATGCAGGCTGCATCTTTGCACTGTTTGCAATGCTCAACAGTGAACTGGCAGTTGCGATAGATTCCGTCGGGGCCGTTTGAACCCTCGCCGAAGTTATAGTTCGGCCACACGCGCACACGCGCGGTGGTCTGGCATACGCGACCGTCGTTGCGCAGCGAGCACATCATCTCGCAACGTTGGCAACCCGAGCAACGGGCACGGTCGGTAACAATAAGCTTAGTCGGTGTAACGTTCACGGCCATGCGACCGCTCGCGATAGTGTCTTCGATGACGCCCCATTTCGCCAATGCGCCACCGGCGATAAGGCCAACAAGACCAACGCCAATGCCTCCGGCGACTACCTGGCGGCGAGTGAAGCCCTTGGGCGATTCCTCAGCTGCAGTTTCGGTCTGCGGCTCTTCAGGCAGAATCGCTTCCCCCTTCTTCTCGTCCATCGAGAGTTCCTCCTTTTTGCACTTCTCTTCGATTGACGCACGATTCCTTGCACGCTTCGCACGAATTGCATAATGGATGCCACCGCATGTGCCCTGTCCCCTGAAGGGGGATAAAAAGCCAGGTAAAGGAACAATACCCTGCAACAGGGTACAAACAGGGCACGGCTTGGGGCACACTGCATTCGACCACTAAAAGGGGGTCAATCGCACACATGTCCTCGCACGCACGCTTCAATGTCACAGCAAAGACTTGGAGAAAGACATGGCAACTGAAAATGTCTCTTATGGTTGGCAGGGCAAGATTGCCCGAGTGAACCTGACCACGGGAGAAATCACCACCCAGTCCACCGACCCGTACAAATATTTCCTGGGCGGCATGGGCATGGCCAACAAAATTATGTATGACGAAGTTCCCGCGGGCACCGATCCGTTTAGCCCCGAGAGCAAGGTCGTCATGGCCGTCGGCCCGCTCACCGCTTCGGGCGTTCCGCTGGCCGGCCGTACCACCTTCTCGCATCTGTCCACCTACACCACCGATCATTTGGTTGTCGATTCTCACTGCGGCGGCATGATCGGCGCCAAGCTTAAGCTTGCTGGCTGGGATGGCCTGATTATTGAAGGCGCTTCCGACAAGCCCGTCTACATTAAGATTCTCGACGACAAGATCACCATCGAAGATGCATCCTTCGTTTGGGGCATGGGAACCCGCGCAACCACCGAAGCCATCTGCCGCAAGGATGGCAACAAGTTCTGCGTTGCAGCCATCGGCCCCGCTGGCGAGAACTTGCTTCCCTACGCATGCCTCATTAACTCGCGCAACCACTCCGCAGGCGCTGGCCTTGGTTCCATTTTGGGCTCCAAGAAGTGCAAGGCTATCGTCATCGAAGGCAACGGCAGCGTGAACGTGGCCGACCCGAAGGCCGTCGCCGAGCTTTCCGACTACATGATTTCCGACATCGTGGGCTCCAACAACAACCATGTCGTGCCTTCTACCCAGCAGGAATGGGCGGAATACTACGACAAGGGCAGCCGTTGGACGGCGCGCAAGGGCCTGTACTGGGCTCAGGCAGAAGGCGGCGCAATCGAGACGGGCGAGCCGAAGCCTGGCGAGCTCAACACCGTTGGCTATCGCTGCATGAAGTCTTACAAGGACGACGGCCCCGACGCCGAGAAATACACCATTAAGATGAATGGCTGTCACAGCTGCCCGATTCATTGCTATTCAGACATGCGTATTCCCGGCTCTGCCGAGCATGGCGGCTTTGAAATCACGGGCAACACCTGCGTGCCGAACTTCCCGTACCTGTATATGATTGGCATTCTTGGCGAAAACGCCGGCGGCGTGAAGAACTTCAGCGAGTCTGGCGTTATTTGGAACCAGGCCATCGGCTCCACCGTGGACGATTTGGGCCTGTGGTGCAATTACGCACAGCTCTACCGCGACATCGCGCACTGCGTTGCCAAGGGCATCTTTAAGCGCGTGCTGCCCGAGGACGAATACAATATGTTCGACTGGGACGCTTTCAAGAACGATGACCCGTCGATTATGGTGAAAATTTTGCGCCACATCGCTCAGAACGATAACGAAATGAGCTATCTGGGCCATGGTCCTATCGTTTGGTGCAAGCGCTGGAACGACATGGAATGGTTCGACACCACCGCGAGCTGCCTGATCAACTATCGCGGCTGGCCTGTGCACCATGCACATGAGTGCTTCGGCCAGGTTGGCGCTGTGTACAACATGATGTTCAACCGCGACGACATGATTCACTCCGCCGTTAACTTCCAGGGTTGCGGCCTGCCCATCGAGAAAAAGCGCGAAATCGCGAAGGAAGTCTGGGGCGGCGAAGACGCCATCGACGAGGACAAGAACTACACCCCGATGAACGAGCACAAGGCCAAGTTCTGCTGGTGGTCCATTGTCACCGACGTGCTGCATGACTCCCTCACCCTGTGCAACTGGGTGTGGCCTATGACCATGAGCCCGTCGAAGACTCGTGACTACCGTGGCGACCTCGACCTCGAATCGAAGTTCATGAAAGCCGTGACCGGCGAGGACATCACCACCGAGGAGCTCTACAAGCGCGGCGCAGCCATTATGACCCTGCAGCGCGCCAACACGATGCGCGGCATGGGCACGAACGACTTCCGCGGCGTACATGATGTTTACACCGAGTGGCCTTTCACGAAAGATCCTGACATCAAGCCCTTCACCGCTGGCACCGATAAGATGGAAAAGGAAGATTTCCAAACCGCCCTTACCATGGTGTACAAGGAGTTCGGTTGGGACGAGAAAACCGGCGCACCGACCGCCGACAGCCTCGACAATTACAACCTGACCGACGTGAAGGAAGACCTTCAGTCCAAAGGTCTGCTCTAGGCATAACCCTGCGGGCGGCCCACCTCCCCTCACCGCCTGCTCCTTCTTTTGGAAGCCCGCCATTGTGCGGGCTTCCTTTTTATACAGACAACCATACTGGCAGGGATGCCAGGCACCTTGCTATGGACTCGGACTTATAGGTTTATAGGCATGGATCCTGCCGATATCGAGAAAGAAGAATCGAGGACGGAATTCTCGCCTATGGGGCTTGTCTGTGGGCGCAGAATCTTGCCTGTATCGAAAAAGAGTCGAAGACGGAATCTCTCCCACGGACAACATGAAAACGCAGACTTTGTCGGCGCGAATACGCAAATCTTTATCCGACAAGCATGGACACGGGCACCAGAGTCTTGATTACAAATAGCCGCAGTTTTGACCACGATTCATGGCGAACTGGTCAAAACTGCGGCTATTCGTAATTGCACCGAACCACCCGTTGGAGAAACGGACCATCGCGGCGTATTTTAGAAAGACCTGAGCTCTTTCTAAATTGGGCGCAGCAAAGTTTCCACGAGCACCGAACGCCTTCAGATACCTCAATCGCGACAGCAAACCGACCAACATCATCGCAGGCGCAAGCGCTCTCAAGCCGCGCAGGTCCAAGACTACGCAAGCTTTGGCATTTCCACGCAGACGCGGGCTCCTTTCGCGCCTTATCCAGAAATCCGCTGCGGCTCGGGCGCATCCACGCGGGCGGGGACTTTCCACCCACGCCGAACGCTCTGCACGGGACCCCAGCCAATCTAGGCGGCTCGTGCGTCTACCGACAAGCAAATTCAACAAGCTAGAAGCTCGAAAGATCGAGCAGCGCGAAGGGTTGTAGCTGCTCGCTGCAGGCCTTCAATACGCCAACCGTGTAGTCAATATCGTCTTGAGTCGTTTCATTCGAGAGCGAGAAACGCAGGGCGCTCTGGGTACGTTCGGACGGCAGTCCCATCGCAACAAGCACGTGCGAGGGCTCGCCTTCATGGCTCGAGCAGGCGCTTCCGCCCGCCGCGCATACGCCCCGCTCGTCAAGCAGCTCAACAAGCGAAGCCGAATCGATGCCCGCAAACGACACATTCAATGTGCCCGGCACACGCGGGGCCGCACCGTTTACGCAGGTATCGGCGATTTCGGCAAGAATGCGACATTCCAATTCGTCGCGAAGCGCCGCTATGCGCACAGCATCGCTTGCCATATTCTCGCAGGCCTCACGCGCCGCAGCCGCCATAGCAACGATGCCGGCAACGTTTTCGGTGCCGCCGCGCATCGCGCCTTCTTGATGACCGCCATCCATGAAAGGCTCCAGAGGTGCGCCTTCACGAACATACAAGAAACCAACGCCTTTAGGGGCATGGAATTTATGGCCTGAAACACTCAAGTAGTCCACGCCCAAATCGTCCACGTTCACAGGAATGTGAGCAAACGCCTGCACAGCATCACAGTGGAACCGAGCACCTGCGCCATGCGCGATTTCGCCCAGACGGGCAATGGGCTGAATTGTGCCTACTTCGTTGTTGGCGAGCATAATCGAGGCCAAATCGGCTCCGTTGCCAAGCGCCTGAGCAAACGACGCCTCGTCGACCATACCGCCATCGGTCACGTTCGCATACGCGACATCGAATCCCTCGCCAGCAAGCGCCCGCGCGCTGTTCAGCACGGCAGGATGTTCGAACGCCGAAGTCACGAAACGGCCTTTGCGGCCCTTTGCTTTCGCCTGCGCACGCATGCTTCCTTTTATGGCCCAATTATCCGATTCAGTACCACACGACGTGAAATAGACTTCATGCGGCACGGCGCCAATGAGCGATGCGATTTCCTCGCGAGCCCGCTCAACCGCAGCGCGGGCCTCGCGAGCCTCCGCATAGAGCGCAGAGGGATTGCCAAACGAACCGCGCAAAAACGGCTTCATGGCCTCAAATGCCGTATCGGACACGCACGTAGTAGCGGCGTTGTCCAAATACACGCGCCGTTTTTCGGTTTTTGTTATTTTCATCTGCGTTCCCATGATGGTTACGCCTCTTTTGCCGCGCGAAGACGCGATGCGACCTCCAAATCGACCATGGAGTTTCGCAGCGAGCAGTTCTCGCACAACACGCAATCGAGCGATGCGTCGTCGCAGGCATGCGGCCGAGCGAGCATATCCTCAAACGTGACGCCCTGGCGAATAAAGAAGTCACCGCATACCCCACGAACGGCGCACGCCGCATAACGAGCCGTATACGACTTGTCGCGAGGAACAACGCCGCGCGCTTCTGCCAAAAGGTCGGCAGAGATGGCGGCGGCTTCTTCCACCGTTTTGCCCTCCATCCAATACACCGCTGCGCACGCGGAGGCAATCATGGCCAAACAGCCATGTGCGCGATAGCCCGCCTGTTCAATGACATGCGTCTCGGGATTCACGCGCGCAAACAACTGCACGGCAATGGTACCGTGTTTGGCCGAACCCGCCATGCCAACGGCATTCACGCCCTCGGGCACACCAGTTTTCTCGGTATCGGCCACAAGCGCCAGGGCCTCATCGGAATAGCCCTCAACGCCATTATCGTTGTCAGTCTGGAACACGTCCCTCGTACGAATATAAGGCTTGCCAACAGGCGCTCCGCCAAGCATATCTTCCGGTTTCATTGCTCCCCCTCTTCGGCGCCGTGGGCGCCGTTCGTTTCATATCTCCTACGCGCCTCGTTTGCGCGTTAAAGCCAATTCACGTTTGATTGAAAACGCACTTCACCTACACGTTCATGTATCGTTCGACCGAATACCACTCCGCCAGGGCTTTCGCCTGGGCATCGGACAAGTAATCGGTCGAATAGAAATACCGCTCGCCGTTGCTCGCCTCGCATGTTTTGATGTCAGGGTACGAGCCCGACTCCTGCACGGCTTGCCAAGCTTGCTCGATTTGCTCGGCATTCCAATAATATGGTTTGCTCGAAAGCGATGCCGCGAGCATGGGGCGCGGATACAGGCGAGATTCCTCGCGCGCGTTATCGACAAGCGTCAAAGCGTCATCGCCCTCTTCAGCGAGAAATGCCCAGTGCGCATATGTGTCGGTCATGTAGTCGCTCGAGTACAGATACGTCTGCTTTCCCTCGAGCACCTTGATGTCATCAAGCTTCCATTCGGGGGTCTCATTTTCAGAATCGAGGGAATCGCCCTCGTCGGCAGACGGAGCATTCTCACCAGCGACTTCATCCGCTTTAGAGTCAGATGCCGCGACGTCTTCGACGCTGGAATCGGCACTTACCGCATCCGCGTCCGCTACGGCAGCCTGCGCAGCCTCCTCGGCGACCTTCTTAGCCGCGGCCGACGCAGCCTGAGCAACAATAATTTCGTCGAATGCCAAGTCGGAAAAATCAACAGGAATCAAATGATCGGGCACGATGCCCGCCGCAGCCCACGTACCGGGCGTCGTGAGCTTACCTTTGTTCGAACGTTCTCGAATCATATCGAATGCAGCGGCAAGAGCATCATGCTCGGCTTTGGCCTGGCGCTCTTCGGGAGACATCTCTTCCTCGATGCGCTCCTCTTCCGCAGCGACCTCGGCAGGGTCGTAAAGTCCCGCTTCTTCCAGATTTGTCGCCCCTGTAGCAGCGAGCATCTGAGCCAAGAATTCTTCTTCAGGCGTACGATTCGGCGATGACACCTCCTGAGGCCCGCTCGCCTCTTCGACAACGCCATCGCCCGGCTGAAAACCTGTACCCTCACTGCTCTCGTTAGCAGCATTCGGTATAGCTTTCCCCCCTTCAACCGTCCAGGCCGTCTCGTTTGCATCAGTCATGAGCGATCCCCCTCACGTACGTGCTTTCGCTTCATCAAAATGAAGCACAGTTCAACGAAACCAATATTGCCTAGACGTAAAATGCCCCTATACCCTCTTTAAGGGCATTTATAGGGTACAAAGCTCGGGCTATAATTGCCTCGTTTGAATCCCCGTTACGCGCAAGGGGGCACCGCGCATGATGCACAGGGGATAGAAGGGGGTATTGTGAATCAGGGCGAAGAAACAAACGCCGCCGAGCAACAGAGAGGAATTGCCAGCACGGAAATCACGAGAGAGCTGCTTTTGGCACTCCTGCCAACCTCAATGGGACTCATGCTGGCACGAACCGGCATGATTGTGGGCGCATACGGCAGCTACATGGGGACCGATGCAGGCATTTATACCGACGGGGCGTCGTTCATCTCACTCGTTCCTCTACTCTTGTTCATGGTCGTGCTCGGCCTTACCGACAAAACTATCCCCAAGCGCGCCATCTTCCACAGCACAAACCTTTGCATCGCGCTCGAAGCAATAGGAATCGCCGCAGTCGCGCTCATCGAAGCGCATGCACCAGGCTTCACCGTGGCACGCATGGCAGCGTCGACCCTCGTAACCGCATCAGCATGGATTTGCATGTTCTATTGGCTGCGCCGTTGCCGCGGCGCATCATGCACGACGGCCATCATCGTCGTGCTCGGCGCCATGATCGCCAGCGAGACAATTCTGTACGTGTTCTCGTTCATTCCACGCATGGTTCACTGCCTCATCTTTGCAATGGCAGTACTCGCGCAATACGCCGCCATCGCCGTCGCAAGGCGCAATCCGCTACCCGCAGAAATTGATATCAAATCAACCTCGCGCGGCTATTTCCATTTCGCTCAAAAGAACGCCGACAGCGTACGATTCCTCAGCATTATTGCCGCAGGATCGTTCCTTATGTCCATCGCCATAGGCTTTTTAAAGGGTTTCCCCGACGGCGCTGTGCGGCGGATTGCTCCTCATTTCCGCTCAGTTCATCTTCCTTCAATTCCTTATGCTCGAACGAGACGAAACCGCCGCAACCAAAGCGACTGCGGTAAGCGTGCAGCGACTGCTCGGCATTAAGGACGAAGCCGCCCCCGGCACCGAAATGCGCAAGGCAATCGTACGTGAGAGCGCTCAGGAAATGCAAAAGCAATTCATGCTTTCCGACCGCGAAACCGAAGTGCTCACGCTCTACGCCATGGGCCTTACGCAGGCAAAAATCGCCGAAGAGCTCTGCATCGCGCCCGGCACGGCGCACACGCACGTGAAGCGTATTTATTCGAAAACCGACCTGCATTCCCGCCAGGCGCTTCTGGACTACATCGAGCGATACACCGATTAGATTCCGCCGAAGAAAAACCTGCGCGCGAATGCCTCACCATGATTCACATCGGGCGGGAAATCGCGCAAAAAAGCGAGGACCAAGCGCTCGATGCAAGTTTCGATTTTTACTCGGTTAGCATCTCTATTTCGTTGTTGCGATTTCGATATGATAGGTTCAACGAAGATTGCACCGAGAAACGAGGGGTAGCCAATGTTCTGTACGAAATGCGGCGCGCAACTGCAAGACGACGCGAAATTCTGCACTGCATGCGGAGCGCGCGTCGCCCACCCGAACGCCGCCTGCGCGCAAGCCGCCACATGCGAGGCCAATCTTGAGGGAGCGGCTCCCCTGCTGCGAAACCCAGATGCCGACATAGCCGCCGACGCCCACGCGCCCGAAACGACCCCGAACGCGAATTCAACCGACAACGTCTCACCTACTCACGCCGCAACGAACCCTGGCGCCCCAAGCGACGCCCCCGCTGGCGAGGCATCGAACCAAACGCTCAAGAGCGCCGTCAAGCAAACCACTCAGCGCAGCCGCCGACGCGTTCCCCTCGTGGTGCTCGCGGCCCTGGCGCTGGCGCTTGCCGCCGGAACCGCCTACGCCGCCTACCGCGTATACGTCGACGTCATCGCGCCCTCTCAGCAGCCGGCACAAACCGAGCAGGCCATTCAGGGCGGCGACAAGCAAAACGCGCCCGCCCAGCCCGAAGAAAGTGACGCGAACGCAGAGGCGCCCGAGGTAACCGAAGCGCCCGAGAACATTCTGCAAGTCTCGCGCGTGCTTGCCCTGGGCAGCGAAGGCGAGCAATTCATCACAACTCATGGGGCAAGCACCAAAACGCCCACTGTCGAAACATCTTGGGGATATGCCGCTCCGTCGTATTCAACCAACGGCGACAGCGTGAACTGGAAAGACACGACGAGGGACATGCCCTACGTCGACAGCTCCACCGGCTCCGCAAACGACTATTCCTCGGTTTCGGTCGAATACGGCAATGGCGCGATGTTCCTGGTGCACGGCCTCGACAAGAAAGCCGGCACCTACCAGCCCGCTTCCGCCACGCCCGACAGCATCGTCGTTTCCGGCGTACCCCTTATTGGCCCGATCACGTCGAATACCATCGACGACTTCGCCCGGCAATGCGGCTTGAGCGCATCGTCGGGATCATACGAACTCACAACAGAAGCCACCGTGTACGAATACGGCGAAACGACGAACGAAACAGACGCCGTCGTATACACGACGAATGCCTTCGCCGGATACCAAACCGTCAATGGCGAAAAGGTGATGTGGTATGTGATTTACACGGGCTTCGATTACGGCACATCCGAGGGAGGATATTCGCCCCATACAGCGACCATCGGCTGCGCGCCTATCAATTTGGCAGAGCAGCTCGTGGCATTCTCGGGCCTCTACAGCGCTGAGAAATGGGAGGGCGCAGACGACCTTACAAAGGCCGGCATGCTTTGCGCAAGCATCGTGCAGGAGCTCAATTCGGGTAACGGAGTAATGAGCGTCAATGTGCTCACGGGTGAATTCCGCATGTTTATGAGCGACTCAACAGGTCAAGGGCTCGGCTATTACGACGAATGCACCGAAAGCTACGACGCGAATGGGCTGCTCGTGCTTACGGGCAAAAAGAGCGGCGAAGTGCTCGAAACGGGCATGACGAAATCGCAAGCCGACGAAATGAAACGGAATAACGGCTTCTAAAGAAAACGCCGAGCCATCTTAAAGACGGCTCGGCGTCAAATGTTTAGGCTCCGCAAAAGAGCCAAGGACGAATCGAATTCAAGAGCGCTTCGGCTGCGTGTAAGGGCGCGAACCGCTTCGGCTACATCAGGCCGGGAATCGCGCACAGCGCAATGGGAAGAAATGCAGCGGGCAGAAAATTCGCCACCTTGATATCGGTGATTTTCAGCATGTTCATGCCAATGGCGAGCAGCAACAAGCTGCCCGCGCATACCATTTCGGCAATAACGGCATCGGTAAGAAGGGGCGCAAGCGCGCTGGCGGCCAAGCTCAACGCGGCCTCATACACGAACACGCACACGCCTGAAAACGGCACGCCAACGCCCAACGTCGTGGCCATCACCATAACCACGACCATGTCGATAAGGGCCTTGGCGTACAGCGTGGAGTGGTCGAGCTGCAGGCCGCTTTGCAGCGACCCAAGAATCGCCATGGCGCCAATGCAGATGAACAGCGTGGCGGCAACAAATCCATCGGAAAAGTTGCCAAGTGCCGTCGAACCCTTGAATGCGGCATCGAGTTTACGTTGAATCCAATCGCCAAAACGGTGAATCGCCGCATCGATGTCGATCCAATAGCCCAGAATGCCGCCAACAACGATAGAGAGCACGGTAATGGTGATGCTTTGCCCTTTCACCATGCCCTGCACGCCCACGAGCATCACGCACAGGCCCAGGCCCTGCATAAGAAAATCACCGAGCTTCTGCGATACACGACGCTTGAACACCAAGCCAAGCACGCCGCCGATAACCGTGGCAATGCCGTTCACCAACGCACCCAGAATGACCACAGACGCCCCTTCTCGCACAACGATGCGACGCGCCTGCGAAGACACGCCGCATCGATTAATTCATCAGGAGGATCTTCGCTTATTCGGCGGCATTTTCAACCGTCGGGTTCGTTTTTCTTACATCGACCTCATCAAAAGTGGCGGCGACTTCGCGGTCGAGTTTGCGAAGCGACGGCAAAAGGCCAATTGCCAAACCACCCGCCGTAACCACCACGCCCGAAATCACGAACCACATGGCAACGCCGGTAAATTCTGCGCAGGTGCCCGCGAGGCCCAAGCCGATAGGCGAAGAAAGCGCCGTCACCGTGCTGAACAAGCCCATAACGCGACCGAGCTTTTCGGGCGGAACGCGCTTTTGCACCACGGCGAGAAGCGGGCCGTTGTACATCGATTCAACAACGCCCGAGATTGCCGTGAGCACCGCGAACCAGAAGAACATACTCGGCGAAAGAAGACCCGTAGCAATAAGAATGATGCCCGAGAATGTGCCCGAAAGTGCCACCACGCGCAACAGGCGCTTGCCGCCGCCCCATATAAACAGAATGGCGATGCCGACAAGCGAGAACGCGCCATATATGCCCTCGATGAGCGAGGCCGCATAGCCGTCGCCATGGAAATGGTCGTACGTCATAAGTGGGAAGAGCGAGTTGATGCCCGTGTACATAGCCATAATCGCCATGACGATGCCGCACAAAATGAGCAGGCCCCTATCGGCACTCAGCGTCGCAAAACCTGCCTTCAAGCTTGCGATGGGATGGCGTGCCTCGTCGGAATCGTCGTGGAAATCGGGGATCTTCGCAAGCGCGAGAGCCAAGCACGCAACGGCGCAGCCGGCAGCATTCAGGAACAGGACCATCTGGAAGCCCACCACGGTATACAAGAAAATGCCGAGAACCGGGCCGACCACAAGCGCCATAGACCACAGGCTCTGATTCATGGTATTCACGCGCACCACGTGCTTTTTCGGCACGAGCAGCGGCATCGTGGATTCCATGGCGGGCATATGGAACGCCTGGCCCACGCTGCGCAGCGCGCCCATGATAAGCACGAGCGGCACCGACACATGGCCCATGGCAATAATCATGCCCATAATCAATGCCATGGTTCCCACGAAGGCATCGGCGGCAATGAGCACGTACTTGCGATTGAAGCGGTCGGCCACCACGCCGCCGAGCGGGGCGAGCAAGCCCTGCGGCAGCATGGAGCACAGCGAAGCGAGGGCCAGCATGAGCGCCGAATCGGTCGTTTCGGTCACAAACCACACGCCTGCATAAATAGAGGAATATGCGGTAAGAATGCTCGCCGCCTGGCCGAGCCAAATAATGACAACCGTCCTCAGCCAGTTTTTCGGCAAGGGTGGATGATCGAATTCCTTCACTTCGAGCTGCTGTTCAGACATGTTCGTTACTCCCTTTATGGCGCGCCCCGCGCACCTTCATCTTTGTGCAGGAGATATCCTAAACTATCCTATAATGGGAGAGTCAACGCCTTTCGCGGATTCTTCGCACCGTTGCCCGTGCGTTTACAAAAGCCCCACGAAGGAGATTCCCTACTTCGACGCAGGAATATCGATTACAAAGCGAGTCACGCCATTTTCGCTCGTCGCATCGATGGTGCCGTTATGGGCCGCGACGATCTCTCGCGCAATCGCCAAACCGAGGCCCGCCCCGCCCTGGCGCGTGGCACGCGCGTCGTCTTCGCGATAGAACTTTTCGAAAATGCGTTTGAGATGCTCGGGGCTGATTTCGCGTCCCTGGTTCGTGACTTCGATCTTGAACGCCCCATCGGGCTTGGCGTGAGCGTCAATCGAAATGGTCGAATCGGGGTCGGCATACGCCACCGCATTTTTAATCACATTCGAAAGCACGCGCGCCATTTTCGTAGCATCGGCAAATACCGTATCGCCCTCGGTGGCGTTCACCTTCAAATCGATTCCGCGCGCTTCCGCTTCAGGATAGAAATCTTCCGCAACCTGATAGCAGAACAACGCCAAATCGAAGCGCTCGCGCTCAATGGAGATGGCGCCTAAGTTGTAGCGGGTTATCTCGAAAAACTCGTCGAGCATGGCATCGAGCCTGTACGCTTTCGACAGCGCCACGTGAGCATATCGCTGACGCTGCTCAACGGGCATATCGGGCGCCTCCTCAAGCAACGTGAGATATCCCGTGATGGAAGTGAGCGGCGTTTTGGTATCGTGCGCCAAATAGGCCACGAGCTCGTTCTTGCGACGCTCGGCGGCAACGGCGGCGCGCTGCTCAGCATCGTTTTTGCGCTTGATGTCGTTAATCGATTCCTCGGCAAGAGAAAGCTCGCTCGGAAGCTTGAGCGACGCGCCTTTGTCAACGAGCACCGCGCGCAGCGAAACGAACAGGTCGTCGAAATAGCGCAGGCTCTTGCGAATGGCAAACGCCATAATCACGAGAATGCCCGACAAAAACAGCGTGATTGCCACGGGATATTTCAGGGCGCGAATGTTGTTGTACGACGACAAATCGCGCTGCATTTGCTGACCGCCCGCATATGTCACCGTCTCGATGCCCGAACCCGCATCGTAGGCATAACGCACAACCACCTGGGAAAAGTCGGAATCGAGCGCAGCTGCTGCTTCGTCATAGAGCGAATCGACCTGCTCGGGCTTATTGTCCCAATCTTTCGTAGCCGACCACAACGCGTCGTAGACGTTGGCGGCCTGGCCTAAGTTGCGCGAATCAACGGCGGAAATAACAACCTGCTTGGCCGCCTGGGATGCAGAGGGCGCGCCCACAAACGACAGGCTATCACCCTGAACCAAGCCCTGAGAGGCGGACGCCGCGTATTCTCCGGCATCGGCTGGTTGCGACGAGATGGTGTACACAGTTTCAGGATTGGCGCCTTCCGTTTGCACGTTCTTGGCGTTCGCCGCACTCTGCGCCAAACCCCAACCCGCATCGGGAACCGCGGTGTCGATGAGCTCGTGCAAGTATTTGCGCACCACGTCGGCTTTAAGCTCGTTTTCTTTCTGTATGAACCACTCGTCGTTTTGCACGCCCGCCACATCGGCCGACACGTACTGCCACGGAGAAGTCACCTTAGCTACTGCCTCGCCCACTTGAGGCAGGACGATAATATTAACCGCCATAGCGATCGAGAAGAAAACAACCGCATACACCACCGTGGCCGCGAAAGTATTACGAACGATGCGCTTCACGAGAATGCGCGTTTGTTCGGTCACATGCATTTTAGGCGACTCGTGCCTTTTGCGCGCGGCTCGCGCATGTTCGGCCTTGTCGGCACGGGTCTCGTTTTCCGAATCACGCTTCATGAGCTAACCACGGCGTTTTTCGGGAATGCGATAGCCAACGCCCCATACGGTCTCGATGAGCTCTTCAGAAGAATCGACCTCGGCGAGCTTTTTACGCAGGCGACGAATATAGACCATGACTGCATTGTGGGACGAAGACGTGTATTCCTCATCCCATGCGTTTTCGAACAGCGCCTTTGACGAAACAGGAGCCCCACCTGCGCGCAAAAGCTCGGCCAGGCAATCGAATTCCTTCGGCGTAAGAGAAAGCTCGCAGCCGTGCAAGGCCGCCGTATGGTTTGTTTCGTCGAGCTCGATGCCGCTCACCGAGAGCACGTCGCTGGGAGCGGGAGCCGCACTGCGGCCACGAAGGCGCGCTTTAAGACGGGCCACGAGTTCGCGAGCCTTGAATGGCTTTGTCACGTAATCATCAGCGCCCAAGGTGAAGCCAAGCACCTTATCGAATTCCTCGGTTTTAGCCGAGAGAAACACGATGGGCATGTCGGTATTTGAGCCGGCCGCACCGCCGCGAATTTGACGGCAGACTTCGAAGCCATCGATTCCGGGCATCATAATATCGAGTATAGCCAGGTCAAATACCTGAGCATTAAGCAATGTGAGGGCCGCATCGCCCGAGTGGCAACACGTGACGGCAAAACCCTCACGTTCGAGCACATGCTTGAGAAGGTCGGCGACCTCAACTTCATCATCGCATACTAATATGTTCGCTTGGTTCATATCCATGGGCGAAATCCTATCATGAGGGTGCAGAGCGCCCGAGCGCTCCTCTCCATTTTAAGGTTTTGTTCAGAATTATTCAGCCTTTTATCAGGTGCCCTTATGGGATTTTCAACACGCCCCACCCTTATTATGGAAACCGTCGAAGCGGCAAGCATCCACCCTTCCATCGCGCAAGAGCCGCTCGACTCGTGCAGAGCACGATTGATAAACGGCCGGCACTCCCGTTCCCTTCCCTTTGGAGCCGGCCGTGAGCTTGAAAACTCGGCGCTCGGGCATATCACCCTTCCGGCCACGAGCGCATCCTTCGGGGCTTTCCTCCCTCCCGGCCCCGAAGTCCCTTCCCGAAAGGTCGCCGCTGGCGGCCTTTCGGCATTGAAGAGCCAGTATCGCCCCGTGGAGACAATCGCATTCAAGAACGCCCGCATAGCATAGGCTTGCCGACGCACGAACCCAACCAACGAGCTTCATCCTTCCCTGAAGCGCATTCCCATAATGAGAAGCAAACAAGCGCGCCACCAGCAGAGCTATTCAAGAGTCCTCCTGGAAGAACAGCCACATCATCCCCCCATCTGCAAACCATTAAATTTCGTTCGCCTACGTTGGTCGTGTTAACTTTTCAAGAACAATTCGGTTTACGGTTGCTTTTGCATACCTAAACGGTAGTATGCTCAAATGCAAAACAGTACGTTGCCTTGGGGGAGTCTGGGGAGGCTTGGCAACGTGGTGTTCGCCGCGTATAGATTCGCGCATGCGTGCACGCCTATACGCCAACAAGACCGAACCGCCTTACGGCAACACGATCAAACGCAAGGAGCGCTTTCATGCTGAGCGAACGCATGCTCACGGGGATCGTCAAAAACATCACGAAGAGCCATCTCATCATCGACCCCACGACCGAGAAATTCCTGCCTGGCCCCGAACCGGGACGCAAATACATGCTGTACCTGCACGTACCTTTCTGCGAGGTGCTGTGCCCCTACTGTAGCTTCAACCGCTACCCCTTCCGCGAGACAACCGCGCGACCGTACTTCAAGAATCTTCGTCGCGAAATGATGATGCTCAAAGATATGGGCTACGACTTCGAAAGCCTGTATTTCGGCGGCGGAACGCCCACTATTTTGCTCGACGAGCTCTGCCGCACCATCGATATGGCAGGCGAGAACTTCAACATCAAAGAAGTCGCTTGCGAAACCAATCCAAACCACCTTGTAGACCCTTGGCTTTCGGCACTGAGCGGCCGCGTGAATCGCCTTTCGGTGGGCGTGCAAAGCTTCAACAACGAGCTGCTCACGCAAATGGATCGCTGCAAGAAATATGGTTCGGGCGAAGAGATTCTCGAACGTATCGGCAACGCAGCATCGCGTTTCGACTCCCTCAACGTCGACATGATTTTCAATTTCCCTTCTCAAACCGAAGAGATTTTGCTTGACGATATCGAGAAAATCAAGCAATGCGGCTGCCGTCAGACCACGTTCAGCCCGCTGTATGTTTCAAGCGCCACAACACGCAAGATGGAGCAGTCGCTCGGCACCATGGACTACAATCGCGAGTTCGAGTTCTACAAGATGCTCGACGAAGGCCTTTGCGGCGGCGATACCCCTGCATTCAAGCGCGAAACCGTGTGGACGTTCAACCGCTTGAATGAAAAGGGCGAGCAAGACCACGAGCTGCCCGTAGAGGAGCTGCAGGTAAATTACGACGAATACCCCGCCATTGGCTCGGGATCGATTTCATATCTGAACGGAAAGCTCTACGTGAACACTTTCAGCCTGCATGAGTACAACGAGGCGATTGAGCGCGGCCATATGTCGATCATGGGTCAGATGCCCGTGCGCGAGCACGACCACATGCGCTATTGTTTCTTGCTCGGACTCTATCAGCTGCGTTTCGACAAGCGAGCCTTCAAAGAGATGTTCGGCAAGAGTGTCGACGCGGCGCTGCCCGTTGAAATGGGCTTCATGCGCGCGAATGGCGCATTCGACGTCGACGACGAGGAATGCCTCGTACCTTCAACCATGGGGCGCTATCTTACGCTCGTGATGTATCGCCAATTCCTCAGCGGCATGAACAACCTACGAGACCAGGCCCGCGCGGCCCTTACCGGCCCTGAGCACGAGCTGCTTTTCGGCGAAGGCGTGCCTGTGACCGCATAGAGCGGATTCCCCGCTCCCAATTACGCATACAGCGGCCCTTTTGAGGGCCGCTTTTTTGCGTCACGGCACGAACCAACGCCAAAGGTACTTCATGCGAGCGAACGTGGCCAAAAAAAGAGGTGCGGTTTAAACCGCACCTCTTTTTTCATAAACAGTATTGGCCACGCATACAGACAGACCGCCGTGCAAAACCCGATGGGCGTCAAGCCTATTGGTCGGTAGCATTAAACCTCGCGACCAGTACACTGGGCAATGCGTGAGAGCGAAATGCCAGCCGCTATTCGAGCATAGCGCCCTTCTTCTCGGGAATGAAGAACATCGCGATGAAAGCGACTACATAGATGCAGGAAACGCAGCCGATGGCGAAGCCGAAGCCATGGCCAGCAGCGATCAACGGAATAACCACCGGAGCGGAAGCGCCACCGATGAAACGGCCAGCGTTGTACAGCGCGGTTTGTGCGGTACCACGCATTTCGGTCGGGAACAGCTCGGCGATCAGGGTGCCGTAGCCGCCGATCATGCCGTTGGCAAACATGCCCATAAAGAAGCCGCCGATGAGCAGCGCCGTGGGATCGGTGAGCTGGCTGTAGATGATAATCATTGCAGCAGCGCCAACCTGGAACGTCCAGAACGCAGGACGACGTCCAGCCTTATCGGCCAAGAAGCCGAAGGCAGAAATACCGATCATCATGCCCAGAACCGTCACGGCGGTCCACAGACCCGTAGACGTAAGGCTCAGGCCGAGCTCAGAGTTCAGGTACTTGGGAAGCCACGTCATAATTCCGAAATAGCCGGCATTCTGAACGGTGCACAGAATAATGATGATGATCGAGAACTTAACGCGCTCGGGCGTGGCGAACAGGTCGCTCAGCTTGCCATGGGCCTTGCCAGAAGCCTTGTGCTCCTCATAAATCGGCGGCTCGGGAACGAACGCACGAATGATGATTGCGATAATGGCGGGAATAAAGCCGACCACGAACAGGCCGCGCCAGCCAAACGCCGCAATGATGGGCGCAGAAGAGAGCGAAGCGCACAGCACGCCAACCTGGAAGCCCAAGCCAACGGCGCTCGTGCTTTTCGCGCGATTCTCGGGGCTCGAGACCTCGGCGGCAATTGCCATGCCCAGGCCGAACTCGGCGCCGATGCCCAAGCCAGCGAGGAAGCGGCAAAGGGCCATTACCTCGAAGTTAGGCGCGAAGGCAGAGCCCAGGGTGAACACGCCAAAAAAAATGACCGAATAAGTAAGAACTTTAATTCGGCCATATTTGTCAGCAAGTTTTCCGAAAATCAAACCACCAAGGAAGGCGCCAGCCAATGTGATAGAGGTAAGCATGCCTGCAGTGGTATTGTCGACGGCGAACGTCGCCATGATGCCGGAAAGCGCGAAGCTCAAGATCATAAGATCCAAGCCGTCAAGCGCATGGCCCACAGCAGCCGAGAAAACGGCCTTGCCTGCATAGTGCTTCATTTCAGAAGCCTTGCCTTTAGAATGAGTGCTCATTGCTCCCTTTCTGCCGATTATTGATAAACCTTCGGTATAGTAAGGGAGGACGCCATAAAAATAAAGCCTAAATTTGCGCATTTTTATACAGCTTGATGAATTAACGCGCAGGAAACAATCGCCCGTCCACCTATGGCGCGGGACGCGCGCCTCTATGCGCCGTGCAGCATTCCGGCGAGCGGCGCTTAAGCCTCAAAACAATGAAGCTTAGCTGCGGCGCGCGCTGCCGTAGGCGGAATTCTTGCGATTGCCAAACGCACTCCCCTTGCGAGCCGTCTTCTTCAAATCGGCGAGCACGTCTTTTTCCGATTCGCCTTGCATCTGAGCTTTCAAGCGCACCACCTCATCACGAAGTTGCGCGGCGCGCTCGAAATCCATCGCCTGGGCGGCGGCGGCCATATCGTCTTCCATGCTTGAAATCACACGCATGACTTCGCCGCGCGAAAGCTCGGCGAGCTGTCGGTTCACCTCTTCGGCACTGCCCACCTGGTTTCCGTCGCCATCGTTCATGAAGCCCATGATATCGTTGATAGCCTTCTTGATAGTTTTCGGCGTTATGCCGTGCTCTTTGTTATAGGCCATCTGAATCTCGCGGCGGCGACGCGTTTCAGAGATCGCTTTGTCCATGGAATCGGTGATTTTATCGGCATACATAATCACATGGCCATGATCGTTTCGCGCAGCACGGCCGATCGTCTGAATAAGGCTGCGGTAGTTGCGCAGAAAGCCCTCTTTATCGGCGTCAAGAATAGCCACGAGCGACACTTCGGGCAAATCGAGGCCCTCGCGCAGCAGATTGATGCCCACAAGCACGTCGAATTCGCCACGGCGCAAATCGCGCAGAATCTCGACACGCTCGAGCGTCGCGATGTCGGAATGCATATAGCGAGCACGAATCCCCTGATCGAGCAGATGATCGGTGAGGTCTTCCGCCATTTTCTTCGTGAGCGTGGTAATGAGCACGCGCTCGTTGGCACCAGCGCGCTCGCGGGCTTCGTCGATAATGTCGTCGATTTGGCTCGCAATAGGCCGCACATCGATATCGGGGTCGAGCAACCCCGTAGGACGAATAATTTGCTCGACCTGCTGCTGGCTGACCTTTTCCTCATAGTCGCCCGGCGTGGCCGACACGTAAATGAACTGGGGCACGCGTTGCTCGAATTCGTCGAAGCGCAAAGGGCGGTTATCAAGGCAACTCGGCAAACGGAAACCATGCTCGGCGAGCGTGACTTTTCGACTGCGGTCGCCTTCGTGCATGCCGCGAATTTGCGGCACCGTAACGTGGCTCTCGTCGATGATGCAGAGGAAATCTTTCGGGAAATAGTCGAGAAGCGTATACGCGGGCTCGCCTGGCGCACGGCCATCAAGATGCCTCGAGTAATTCTCGATGCCGCTGCAAAAACCCATGGTTTCGAGCATTTCCAAATCGTAATTCACGCGCATTTCCAAGCGCTGAGCCTCGAGCAGCTTGCCTTCGGCTTTGAACTGCGCCAATCGATCGCGCAACTCGTCTTGAATGGTTTGAATGGCTCGGTCCATTTTCGGGCGAGCGGTAACGTAATGCGACGCAGGCCAAATGGGCAATGCCTCGAATTCGTTGAGCTTCTCGCCTGTCACATTGTCGATTTCCTGGATGCTCTCGATTTCATCGCCCCAGAATTCCACGCGCACCGGATTGTCGGCATACGGCGGAAACACATCAAGCGCGTCGCCGCGTACACGGAAGGTTCCACGCTTGAGTTCATAATCGTTGCGATCATATTGGATATCGATAAGCTCGTGAATCACATCGTCGCGCTCAGCGGGCTTTTCCTTATCGAGAAACACCGCCATGCCCGCATAGTCCATCGGCGAGCCAATACCGTAAATGCAGCTGACCGACGCCACCACGATCACATCGCGGCGAGATAGCAGGCTCGATGTCGCAGCATGGCGCAGCTTCTCGACCTCTTCGTTGATCGATGCGTCTTTCTCAATGAAGGTGTCGGTCGAAGGCACGTACGCTTCGGGCTGATAGTAGTCGTAATACGAAACGAAATAGACCACTGCATTATCGGGGAAGAATTCCTTGAGCTCGGCCGCAAGCTGGGCCGCGAGCGTTTTATTCGGCGCCATGACGAGCGTGGGCTTCTGAGTTGCCTCGATGACTTTCGCCATGGTGAATGTTTTGCCCGAACCCGTGACGCCCAAAAGATTTTGGTAACGCAGGCCACGCTCTACCCCGTCGGCGAGCTTTTGAATGGCCTGAGGCTGATCGCCTGAAGGATCGTAGGGGCTCACAACGCGAAACGGCGCATTCGCAAGACGCACTTCGGGCAATTTGCCCTCCATGGCGGCGCCTTCAATATTGCTCAAGTGGCTGCTCATGCGAACTCCCTTTCACGCGGTGCGACCCTGCATCAATCCATGCTACCACAAAACGAACAGCTGTTCGTAAACGCATCGCAAATAAAAAAGGCGCCGCATGCATCGACGCCTTCCCCATGATCATTCGAATTTACTGCGCCATAACGGCGTCGTACACGCGCTTGGCCTCTGCCTGAGCAGATTCAAGGTCGCTGCCGTTGTCGATGGTGAAATCGGCGATCGCCGCAAGCTGCGCGTCGGTTTTCTGCAAAGCGATACGGCGGCTCACATCGGCAGTCGATTGGTTGCCACGCGTACAAGCGCGTTCCATGCGAACGCACGCGGGCGCCACCACGGCAACCAGAGCGTCGGCCCAGCGCACATCGCGCTTGCTCTCGACGCCCGTGGTAACTTCCACAACCACCATGTCGTGCAGTTGGCCCAGCTCGCCGATGCGGCGACGGCACTCCTGCATAATGACGGGATGCGTAATGGCGTTAAGCCATTCCGTATGCTCGGGCGTATCGAATGCGGCGGCGGCAAGGCGGCTGCGCACCACCTCGCCGCGTTCATCGAATACATTCGCGCCGAACGTGCGCGCAATGTCGTACTTTACGCCAGGAGTCGTAAGCACGAAATGGCCCACATCATCCAGATTGATGATGCCCGCGCCCAACTCGGCAAACATATGGGCAATGGTCGATTTCCCCGACCCAATGCCGCCAACAAGCGCGATGGTTTTCATCGCCACCTCCAATAATTAAATCCCAAGTCAAACAAACGTCTGCGATTCGCCGCTCGGCGGAACGGCGAAATCAGCACTTCTCAGCGATGTGATAAATCAGGCTTACCGTATCGTACCATCCCAAGCACGGATCGGTGATCGATTTGCCGTATTCCATGTGCTCGGTGATATCTTGGCGACCCTCCACCAGGTAGCTTTCGACCATCACGCCCTTGATGAGCGTGCGCAAATCTTCGTTATAGTTGCGATTGTGCAGCACCTCGCCCACGATGCGAATTTGCTCTTTGTGCTGCTTGCCCGAATTCGAATGGTTCGCATCGACCACCACGGCCGGATTGGCAAGCCCCTTCTCGCCGTACATCTTCCACAAGCGAATGCAGTCTTCGTAATGATAATTCGGATGCGTCGTGCCGTATTTGTCAACGCCGCCGCGCAGAATCGCATGCGCCAGAGGGTTTCCATCAGTGGTCACATCGTGCGTGCGATAGATGAAATTATGCCCATGCTGCGCCGCAACAACGGAGTTCAGCATCACTGAGAGATCGCCCGACGTGGGGTTTTTCATACCGACAGGAATATCCATGCCGCTTGCGGTGAGACGATGCTGCTGGTTTTCAACCGAACGCGCGCCTACAGCCTCATAGCTCAAAATATCATCGAGGTAGCTGCGATTTTCCGGATACAGCATCTCATCGGCCGCCGTGAATCCGCTTTCGGCCATGGCGCGAATATGCATGTGGCGAATCGCCTGAATGCCAGCAGACAAATCGGGCGCGGCCTCGGGGTTTGGCTGGTGCAGCATGCCCTTGTAGCCCTCTCCCGTAGTGCGCGGCTTATTGGTGTAAATGCGCGGAATAATCAGCAGCTTGTCAGAAACCTCGCACGCAAGCTCGCCCAAGCGGCTCGTGTATTCGCACACAGCGTCTTCGTTATCGGCAGAGCAAGGGCCGACGATCACGAGAAACTTGTTCGAGACGCCCGTAAATACGTCGCGAATCTCAGCATCGCGCTTGGCCTTCAAAGCCTTCAGTTCTGGCGCGAGCGGCAGTTCTTCTTTAATCTGCGCCGGATCGGGCAGTGCCGAATTCACGTGCATTCCCATGAGGAATTCCTTTCCATATGAAAAAGGCCGCAGAACGCGACCATGAGTAATGCGCAAACGAGTTTCCCCATGGTAACGCAAAACCGCGGAAATTGAGCGCTCCGCCGGATCGAGGTTGAATCTCATAGCGAAATACCAGAGATGCGTTCCCGCGTTTTATCGCAAGGGAACGCGCCGTGCACCCATACATCCGATTGCACGTTCGTCCGGTCGACCTATAGACCGGTTTGCTCCATGCATCGTTTGCCCCATGCTTCTATTTGGCCCATAAGTTTGTTTGGCCCATCGCCCACTTGACCCCATAGACCCGTTTGTTCCATGCGTCCCAAAACAACGGAAGCCCCCATATGGGGGCTTCCCGACGTTGCGCAGGTAATCGCTCTAGGAAACGGCGCGATTCATTACAACCCCGTGACCTCGATGAAGTCGGTATGGGCTTCGCCACGCTGGAAAATCTCGTTCTCCAGCACCGCCTGATGGAACGGAATCGTGGTCGCAATGCCTTCGATGTTGAACTCGGAAAGCGCGCGACGGCCACGAGCCAGCGCCTCATCACGATCGCGGCCCCATACGATGAGCTTCGCCACCATGGAGTCGTAGAACGGCGAGATAACCGAACCCGCCTGAACGTACGCTTCGACGCGCACGCCCGGACCGCCCGGAACATCGAAGCGTGTAATGGTGCCTGGGCACGGACGGAAGCCGTTTTCCGGGTCTTCCGCATTGATGCGGAATTCGATTGCGTGGCCATTCGGCACAAACGGCGCCTCATCGGCGCAGCTCATAGGCTCGCCCGACGCGATGCGCAGCTGCTCCTTAATGATGTCGACGCCCGTGATTTGCTCGGTCACGGGATGCTCGACCTGCACGCGCGTGTTCATTTCCATGAAGTAGAACTTACCGTCGTTGTCGAGCAAGAACTCGATGGTGCCCGCATTGCGGTAATCGACCGCGCGAACAGCTTTAACGGCGGCCACCGCCATATTGCGACGCAAGGTCTCGTCAAGCGCAGGCGACGGAGCCTCTTCGAGCAGCTTTTGGTGACGGCGCTGAATGGAGCAGTCGCGCTCGCACAGGGCGATTTGGTGGCCGAAGTCATCGGCAAGCACCTGAATCTCAACATGGCGAGGACGCAATACGAGTTTCTCGATATACACGTCATCGTTTGCGAACGCGGCCTTCGCTTCGGCCTTCGCCGCCATAAACGCATCGGCGAGCTCTTCGGGCGCGTGCACTTCGCGCATGCCCTTGCCACCGCCGCCAGCAGATGCCTTGATAAGCACCGGGTAGCCAACTCGCTCAGCGAACTCGCGCGCATCATCGACGCTCTCGACCACGCCGTCGGAACCAGGAACCGTAGGCACGCCGCACATCGTCATGGTCTCACGCGCAGCCGCCTTATCGCCCATTCGGTCGATGCACTCGGGGGCGGGGCCGATGAATACCAAATCGTTGTCAGCGCATGCGCGTGCGAAATCGGAATTCTCGGCCAAGAAGCCATAGCCCGGATGCACAGCCTGGCAACCCGTGGTAGTTGCCGCGGCGATGATGTTCGCCATATTCAAGTACGACTTGCCAGCAGGAGCCGGGCCAATGCATACGGCTTCGTCGGCATAGCGAACGGGCAGCGTGTCTTTGTCGGCCGTGGAATATACCGCAACCGTTTTCACGCCCAGCTCGCGAGCGGCGCGCATAATGCGCAACGCCACTTCGCCGCGGTTGGCGACAAGAATTTTGTCGAACATGCCTTACGCCCCTTCGCCCGCGACGGCCTGGCCATGCGGCTCAATCCAGAACAGTGGGGTGCCGAACTCGACAGGCTCGGAATCTTCCACGCAAATCTCGCGGATGGTGCCCATCTCGGGAGCGGAAATCTCGTTCATGAGCTTCATGGCCTCAACGATGCACAGCGTCTCGCCCGCAGCAACCTCGTCGCCCACCTTCACAAAGGCCGGAGCGCCAGGCTGGGGGGCGGCATAGAACGTGCCGACCATGGGGGCGTTCACGCATACCCAATTTGCCGGATGCGCGGCAGCAGCGGGCGCGGCGGCAGGAGCCGCAGCGGG
>ERZ857840.1475-NODE-1475-length-26422-cov-6.268442_pt1 | contig 26422 bp, 14 predicted proteins | sample MGYA00519760_ERZ857840 | MGnify/ENA primary metagenome ERZ857840 (study PRJEB31778, sample SAMEA3449371) | human gut metagenome | biome: human gut; feature: human-associated habitat; material: faeces | place: United Kingdom | collected 2010/2012 ... | reverse complement strand
GGGAATACAGCGAGGAAAAGCGCCGGGCGCTTTTCAGCCGGGGCGCGCTCTACTACGAGCTGAAAGAGGATTACGCCCACGCACTGGAATGCTACACCCGATGCGGCGACCACGCCAAGGTCTCCGAGCTTCTCATCCGCAACGCGGAGCTGCACCCCGGCATGGGGCATTACAGCGAAATGGAAAAATACTACCGCAGTCTCCCGGAAGCGGAGATCGCAGCTTCCCCCGCGCTGATGCAGGGCATGAGTATGCTGTGCGCTCTGACCATGGATTACGAAGGCTCTGAGCGCTGGTATCACGAATTGCGGGAATTCGGAAAGCGGTGCGGCAGGGACGACGCCGCAGGCAAGCAGGCCCGCAGCCGTCTGGCGTGGCTGGACATCTCCCTGCCTCAGCGGGGCGTGGAAGGGCTGACGGAGACCATTCCCGCGGTGTTCCGGCTGATGACCAATAAGGAGGTCTCCCTCCCCTCCTTCTCCGTCACCAGCGCACTGCCCAGCATCATGAACGGCGGCAAGGATTTTTCCGCCTGGAGCAAGCGGGACGACCTGCTCTACCAGACCCTCCGCATCCCGGTGGAGGCCATACTGGGGCGGGACGGCGTGGGTCTTGCGGACTGCGCCATTGCCGAAAGCAAATTTGAAAAGGGCGAGAACATCACCGGCCGGATGCTGACCATCCTCCCCCACATCAGCGAAATTCACCAACGCGGCACGCCGGACATGGAGTTCGCCGTCAACGGTCTGCTGGCGCGAAGCCTGCTGGCAGCGGGGCAGAGCGGGGACGCCTATCGCACCGTCGAATCCCTCCGGACAAAATTTGCCGAGGAGGGGCAGGAGCGGTTCCTGCCCAACATGGACGCCATGCTCGTCCGGATCGCCCTTCACACCGGCGACCTGGATCACGCGGACACCTGGTACCGGGAAAAGGCGCCCAGAAATCCCATGCGGATCAACATCATGAAGCGCTACCAGTACCTGACCCAGGCCATGGTGGAGCTGGCGGACGGGAAGCCGGGGGCGTCGATGCTGACCCTCTCCCCGCTGGAAGATTACGTCCGCAGCTGCGGGCGGCACATCGACGGCATCCATCTGAACATCCTCGCCGCCATCGCCCTGTACCGAAGCAGGGACGAAGCATGGCGGCAGCGCCTGATTGGCGCATTGAACGCCGCGGCGGAATACCACTTCATCCGAACCGTCAGCGTCTACGGCGCGGCGGTGCTGCCCCTGCTGGAACGGCTGGATTGGAGCGGAAGCGCCCGGTGGAAAAAGCAGCTGATGGACGACGTGCGCTTGCAGGCGGCGTATTACCCCCGCTTTCTGGAACCGCGCCTTGCGCCGGGGGAAGCCCTGACGCCCACGGAATTGCAAATCCTGCACCTGATCTGCGCCGACAAGAGCAACGCGGAGATCGGGCAAATCATGGATATCAAGCTGCCCACGGTAAAGACCCACGTGAGCCACATTCTGGACAAGCTGGATGTCCGGCGCCGCAGCGAGGCGAAGACCGCCGCGAAGCGTCTGCGGCTTATCCCGGAAGAACGGTAACCCCCCGCCCGGATTTTACCGGGCTGACGATAGAAAACCGCACTTTTTTCACACAGGAGGATCCTATGAAAAAACGAATTTTGAGTCTGTTTTTGGCGCTCACGCTCTGCCTGACGCTCCTGCCGACATCGGCTTTTGCCGAGGGTGGGGACGTGAGCATTTCTGACGGTGTCATCGGCGGCGAGACCGGTGGCGAGGGCGGTGGAGTCCTTGTACCACCCGGCGGTTCGACCGGCGAAGGTGGTGGGATCTATGCGCCCCCAAGTGGCCAGGCAGAAGAGGGCGGCGGCACGTATATCCCCGAAGAAGACACGCGGACGGAGATCTGGTGCGTGAGCAAGCCCGATTCCATTGGCCGCAGCTATGACGGCACGACGGACGGCGGCACGATTCCAATCGACTTGACGTTTACAGACGGCACAAATGAAATCAAACTCAAAGAAGGAACGGGCTTTACCGCCAAGAAGACGTTCGATTCCGCGGACGCGGGATGGCATACCGTCACTGTGGAAATCGCGCTAATCGGCGAAGCCGCGGTAAAGTACAAGCTCAAGGCGGGCGAAGAAAAATTTGAGATCGGCGGCGACATCAACAAGGCCTATCGCGATTTGACCGTATCTCTTTCCAAAACGGCCTGCACGGTGGGCGAAAAGCTTCTTCCGCTTCTGTCTGTCGAGGGTGCTCCGGAAGACGCCGAGGTGACATATTACTATGCGCCGATCAATTCTGGATATTTGGAGTTTGAAGGCAGTGAGGCAGTTCCCAAGATCGACGAGAACACTGCAATCAGCGAACCCGGCACATATTACGTCTATGCCAAGACCGGCGAGACCAAGAACTACAAAGAGGAAAGGTCAGCAACCGTGGAACTCACGGTCAACGAGCCTGTCGTTGAGGCCGCTTCGGTGACAAGAGCGGACGGCACGGATGGCGGCACATACGAATCCCTCCCGGCGGCGCTGAATGCGGCACGGGACGGCGACACCGTCAAGCTGCTGGCCAACCATGTGACGGATGCAGACGCCCTCAATGCGCTCGGTGAAGATTTTACGTTCGAACAGTATGCTTCCATCGTACCCGTTGTCACCAAAACCTTGACGCTCGATCTGAACCACAAGACGGTCGACTACCTCGAGGTTGGATTCTCAGAGACTAACGAGGAAACGCAGAAAAAAGAAACTCTCGCGACAGGCAACCTGACTGTTACAGGCGAGGCCGCTTACGGCAGAATTTCAAATCTCATGTTCATGGCCGGCGCACTGGACATCCGGAGCGGCGAGATCGGCGGTTCAGGATGCGCGGGACTTCTCTGCGACGCGAACAGTGGCTCTGTGACCGTCAGCAACGGCACGGTGTATGGCCTCACCGTATTGGAGGGTGCTTCCGTCACCGTCAATGGCGGTTCCAATCACGCGGGTGAATGGGTTGTCGCTTCCGGCGCTACGCTGAACATTACGGACGGCACGTTTGGCGAGGTGCAGTTCACGCGCAACGGAACCATCGCCATCAGCGGCGGCACGTTCCAAAGCATTAAGAGCTACATCGCAGAAGAGTTGCAGCCGCTCATGTCCCTGTTGGATACGCAGAAGGTGCACGCTTTCTACAAGGGCGACGACGTGCAGGACGGCAATGCAACGGAGCTGGCCGACGTAACCGTCAAGGAACACACTCACACCATGGTGAACAACAAGTGCGCCTGCGGCTTTTCCTGCACCCACACGAACGCCGAGGGCGCGAGCACCATCGGTAAAGACGGCAAGTGCACGGTCTGCGGGACACAGTTTGCGGCCGGCATCGGCGAAACCTATTATACCGATGTGCCGTCCGCGCTGAATGCGGCAGCTGACGGTCAGACCGTCAAGCTGTTGGCAAACGAGATGCTGCCTGACGGCATATATGTCAGCAAGACCCTCACGCTGGATTTGGACGGACACAGTCTGAGCGGATACAGCTTGAATGTCGGCGGTCTTACGGCCACGAGCCAGGTTCGCACCGGTAAACTGACGGTCATTGACAGCAGCGGCGGCAACGGCGCGGTGGGAGTGACCGTGCGGGACGGCGGTACACTGGTATTCAATCCGGAGAATGACAATACCACTTTGCTCCAGCTGGAGGTTTGGGGCGGCACAGTCGAGCTGTACGGCGGAAAGATTTCGAGAAGCGGTCTGCGGCTGAATAACAGCATCACATTGGGCGATCTGCTTCCCAGGAACGCGGGACTGGCTTACTATCGTGGTGACACGCAGCTCACGCTGGAGGAAGCCGCTTCCCAGACCTGCGACCTGGTGGTAAAGTTGTGCAGCCACGGCGGCAAGAACGGCTTTGATGGCACCAACTGCCCCTACTGCAACGCGCCCGCGGTGGCTGAAACAGCCTTGAACGGTAGCGAGGGTGGCCGCCTGCGGCGGAGATTTGCCGACTTGCAGACTGCCCTTGACGCGGACAGAGACGGCGGCTCGACCCTCAGTCTGCTGACCGACGTTACCGGCGATTACACCATCGACGGCACCCGGAACACCGGCATAGATCTGAACGGCCATTCAATCCACGGTACGGTAACCGTCAAGGCCGCCACAGGCAATAGCACCACCTTGAGCAACACGAAAAACACGACCACAGCCAGCATTGACGCGGTCGTTGCCTACAGGGGAGCAAAACTCGCCGGGTCGGGATATCCCGCCGTGATCGGCACATTGACATTAGCCGATACCACGCAGTGGAAGGATATCCTGCAGCAGCCTACCCGCCTTGGCTTCAAGGTCAAAAACGGAGACGGTACTTACAAGTGGTACGCCCCGGATGATGTCAAAGGCTCGCAGTTGAACAACGTTATTATCAATAGCCTGCCCATCACCACCAAGACCTTGAATCTGAAGGTCGATGGCAAGAACCTGACCGGCAGTAACCCGAAGGTGGAGCGCGGCACGACCGTCCAGCTCTGCGCCAGCTGCAATACGAAGGGCGCGGATGTATACATCTACATCGGGGAAATCATTGGAAACAACGATCCCACATACACATACAGCCAGAAGAAAGCTGAATATAAAAAGATTGGCAGCAGCTGGTACTACGTTGTAGACCTCGACGCTAACACGATCGGAAGCTACGACATTTATTTCACCGCCACCAAGGACGGCTATTCGGTGACGAGCAGTCACAAACAGCTGACCGTCACCAAGCTGAATCTCAGCAAAGCCGTAATCACGTTCCCCAACGGCAATGAAAGTGTCTATCAGCCTTATAACACCACCACCGGCGTGCCGCCCTATGTTGTAACGTACAACGGCAGCGAGCTGAAAGCGGGAGTTGATTACACCGTCGTCTGCGGCGATTCCCGTTCCACTGTCGGCGCCGCCACTCTGACCATCAAGGCGACAGACGACGGCGACTACACCGGCCAGAAAACCGCCAGATGGACGGTCGCAGCTCACAAAGCAACGATCTCGGTCGGCGACATCATAAAGGTATACGATGGCACAACAGACCTGCCCGCAAACGCGTCGATAAAGCTTAAGAGTGCGGATTCCCGCTATGCTCCTTCCGGCGGGCCACTTCCTCTGGTGGCTGGTGAGGATTACCAGATACTCAATGCCAGTTATGATTCCGCCAATGCAAGTGAGGACGAAAAGACCGTCTCCTTCACCATTAAGCTGACGGATAGGAACTATACCTTTGAAGACGGCACGACGCAAAAGGACTTTGTGCTGAACGGCGCGGATGTGTCGCAGACTTTCAAGATCAGTCAGGCCACTGTGACCCCGAACGAGATCACGCAGTACGTTTTCAACGATTTGGCAAAGACCTACGAAATCGATTTGAGAACGCTCCTGCCAGAGCTGCCTGTAGGCTGCGAGTACGGCAAGATCCATAATCGGGGCTGCGATTCCCACTTTACGGATAATACTTACCTCGACGGCAGCAACTATATATTCGTGTCAAACGAAGGCATTCTGACTCTGCCCATCGTGGCCGCGCACAGCGCGAATGTGAACGATCAGATCGGCACTTTGACCGTCCCGATTGTAAGCACGAACTATCAGCCGTTCGAGCTGACCATCAAGGTCGTCATTGGCCAGAGGATCCGCCTCGATCAATCGGGCGTCAGCGTCAGCGTGACGGATATCACCTACGGTCAGACGCTGGCAGAGAGCACACTCACGGCCACGGGTTCGATGATCTGCCCCCGCACACAGGCCGTGATTCCGGGTACGTTCGCGTGGAAGGACGGCACCATCAAGCCCAACGCGGGCAGCTATGACGCCGAATGGACGTTCACCCCGGCGGAAGGCTACGAAGAATACGCCCCCGCGACCGGCACCGTGACCGTCACAGTCGAACCGGCAGAGCTGACGGGAGTTTCCGTGAGGGCACCCAGCACGTATTACACCGGCAAGCCGCAGCACGCATCGACAATCGCGTTTGGGCAAAGTGTAGACGGCACTACCGTGACGTTCACCTACAGCGACAAGGTAGACGGCGACTATACTTCGGACGGACCGACTTTCACCGACGCAGGCACGTACACCGTTTACTACAAAGCGGAAGCAGCAAACCACAAAACGGCTACCGGTACGTTCACCGTAACCATTGCCCCGCTGCCGATCAGCCTTCTCTCCGTCGAAAGAATCTCCAAGTCCTACGACGGCACCGCAAACGTCACGCTTACCGCGAGCAGGCTGACGTTCTTCAGCAAGACGGCCAGTCGTTCGGGCATTATACTTCCCGATACGGCGCTCACCTTCTCTGACGCCCAGTTTACCATGAAGCAGGCGGACGGGAGCTACCTGCCCTCGCCGGACGTCGGAAACGGAAAGGCCCTTTCCTTCACCATGACGCTTGCGAACGACAACTATGTGTTTGAGGGCAAGCCGGAAGGCACCAAAACGGTCAGTGACACTTTTGCAACCGACGATACGACCCGTTTCACCATCACCAAGGCCGACGCGCCCGTGCCGACAGACGGTACGCTGACCATCATCAACGGTCTGGAAAGAACCTACGAGGTCGATCTGGCGGCGCTGCTGTCTGCACTGGAAAGCCCCAAGTCCTACGGCGACATCGCCTATGGCGCGCCGACCATCACCGTGGATGCCGGCTACTGCGACGCTGCCACTGCGAAGGTCGAAAACGGCAAGCTGATTCTGCCCATTCTGGCAAACCCGGTCAATACGGAGGGCAATGTCGGCTCGGTGACGGTGATTGTCACAACCAGCAACTACGAGGACATCACCCTGACCGTCAACATCTTCGCAAAGAACAAGATCACGCCCGTTCCGGATGGCGAGGTGACCGCAAGCGAGATCACCTACGGTCAGCCGCTGAATGCAAGCACGATCACGGGCAAGATGAAAGACCCCACCACCGGTGAAGAGGTTCCCGGCACCTTCACATGGACGGGCGGCACGCTCATGTTCAACGCGGGCAGCCGTAAGGCCGAATGGACGTTCACCCCGGACGCGCCGGAGTACGCGACGGCCACCGGAAAGGTGCAGGTCACGGTCAATCCCAAGTCCATTGTAGGCGCGGTCGTCACGCTGGAAGACACCTTCGTGTATGACGGGACGGAAAAATGTCCCCAGATAATCAGTGTCGTTCTGGACGGCGTAACACTGACAGGCATTGGCGGAGGCACAGATTATGGCTTTTCCTGCAACAGAACGTCGCAGGTCGGCACATACTACGATGATTTTTCTCTCAGCGGTCTGGGTAACTACACCGGCGAGATGAAGTTCACGTGGTCGATCACGCCAAGAGAAGTGACACCCACGATCACCGCCGCGGACGGCACCTATAACGGCGGAAATCCCGTTCAGCCGACCGTTACCCTCACAGACGACCTCGGCAATACCATTGACCCGAAGGAATACGACGTCTCCTACAGCGATAACACAAACGCGGGTACTGCCACCGTGACCGTCACCGATAAGGAAGGCGGCAGCTATGTCCTCGGTACGGCCAGCACGACCTTCACGATCAGCAAGGCCGCCGCGCCCGCGCTGACTGCCTATCAGGTCACCCAGAAGTACAGCCTGAAAACAGAGCAGGCCATCCCCCTCCCCGACCTCAAGAGTCTGGGAATGCCCGATGACGCACAGGTATCCGACACGAACGCGTTCCACAGCGGGTCCTATTCTCCCGCGGGCAAGATTCAGGACGGTTGGGGCATTGATGTGAACACCGGCGCGATCACCTACACGCTGGCGGACGGTGCCGCCGCTGGCGACGTCATCACCTTCACCCTTCTGGTTCGCTCCAAGAACTACGAGGACGCCGCCGTCACGGTCAATCTCACCCTGACGGAGCGGGACACCCCCATTCTGACCCTGCCGGACAGCATCACCGTGGACTACACCGGCGCGGGAATTCCCGTCAGCGCGGTCACCGGCAAGCGCGCCGCCTTTGACGGCAAGGATGTGCCGGGTACGTGGAGCTGGAAGGCCGGGCAGACGATTACCAACGCAGCCGACACCGGCACGAAGACCATTGTCTTTACCCCCGACGATCCGGTCAATTACCTCCCGGCGGAGGGGACGGTTTCCGTCACCATTTCCCCCGTCGCGCCGGCGTATACCGCGCCCACGGCCATGGACGGCCTGATCTACAGCGGCAACGCCCAGGCGCTGGTCAATGCGGGTTCCACCGCCCACGGCAAGCTTCTTTACAGTCTCAGCAAGGACGGCGCCTACTCCGAGACCTTCCCCACCGGCACGGACGCCGGGGAATACACCGTCTGGTACAAGGTCGCGGGCGACAGCAACCATACGGGCACCCAGCCTGCGTCCGTCACCGTGACCGTTGCCCCCAAGACCGTGACCGCCACCGTGACGGTCAGCGGCGATTCCCTCACCTACACCGGCGACCCGCTGAAGCCCGGCGTCATTGTGAAGGACGGCGACACGGTCATCAGCCCGGAGGAATACGACGTTTCCTACAGGGATAACGTGAACGCGGGCACCGCCACCGTGACCGTCAGGAACAAGGCAGGCGGCAACTACACCGTCAGCGGCAGCACCACCTTCGAGATCGGCAAGGCCGCTTCCGAGGTCAGGACCGCCCCCGGGGCGAACGCCGGCCTTGTCTACAACGGCGGTGAGCAGACCCTCATCACAGCCGGAACTGCCCTCGGCGGCAAGCTGAAATACCGTCTGGGCGAGACCGGCGAGTTCACAGAAGCGCTTCCCAAGGCCACGGACGCGGGCACCTACACCGTGTACTGCATGGTCGAGGGCGACGTCAACCACCGCGACTCGGAGGTGCAGAGCCTCACCGTCACCATCGATAAGGCAAAGGTCACGGTCAAGGCGTTGGACAAGCGCATCTACACCGATGACAAGGCCCCCGATCTGAGCAAGCCCGTACTGGACAAGGACTACACCGTCAGCGCCATGTTCGGCGAGGATGCGCTGACCGGCGACATAAAGCTCGCCTACGTGGACGCGAATGGCACTGAGATCACCCCCGACACGACGAAGGTCGGCAAGGTCATTATCCGCGCCAGCGGGCTGACCGCCCCCAACGGCAACTACACCGTCGTTTTCGTGGACGGCACGCTGACCATCGACGAGCGCCCGGTCTACACCATCAAGGCCACGGCGGGCATCCACGGCTCCATCACGCCCTCCGGCGACGTTGACGTCCTCCACGGCGGCAGCCAGACCTTCACCATCGCCGCGAACAGAGGCTACGCCATCTCCAACGTCAAGATCGACGGCGTGAGCATCGGCGCGGTGAAGTCCTACACCTTCGAGAACGTCACCGGCAACCACACCATTGAGGTCACCTTCATGAAGGCCAACGGCAACCCCCAGACCGGCGTGATGGTGGACGAAGTCACCGGCGAGTACTATGTGGGGTAACGCCCACCGCGTTTCGCGCGTCCGTTGGGCGCGCGAGGAGACAAGCTTATGAAGAAAAATGTCATGAAAATCTGCTGCGCGGTTCTGGCCATTGCGGTCATTGCCGCTCTGCTGATAGCGGTCAGGGGCTGCCACCGGGAGGAACCAATCGTTCCTCCCACCACCGCCCCGGCCACCGAGGCCACCCAGACCGTCCCCACCGAAGCCGAGACCCAGCCCCCCACGGTTCCCGTGGGGGAGGTCATCCCCACCGTGGACAGGCAGTCGGCGCTGGCCACGGCCAAAAAGAAAAACGCCGACACCGTGGCATGGCTGTACATCCCCGGCGCGGAGGTGGACGACCCCGTGATGCAGGCGGAGGACAACGGCCATTACCTTTGGCTGGGCGAGGACGGCAAGTACAGCACCTGGGGCTGCTACTACGCCCACTGCGAAAACAAGTTCGGCGGCCGGGACAGACTGGACGCCAATACCACGATTTTCGGCCATTCCGCCAGCAACTGCGACCCCAACGGCCCCAAGCTCACCAAGCTCTACCGGTACATGGACGCGGACTACGTGAAGGAGCATCCTTACATCTATCTCTCCGTGGCAGGGGAAGATCTGGTTTTCCAGATCACGGCGCTGTTCATCACGGACATCGCGTTCGACTACATTGCCCCCAATCCCACAGGAAGCGAGCTGACGGAATTTTTCCGGACGGTCGCCCGGAAAAACTGGCTGAACTTTGACGGCGTGACCTTCTCGGAGGGCGACACCGTCCTGACCCTTTCCACCTGCTGCCGGAAATACGACACGGCAAAAACCGGCAACCAGCGCCTGGTGGTCATGGCCAAGCTGCTTCCGGAGGGCGCAACGGCGCAGCCCTACACCGTCTCCCCGGCGGAAAATCCGGAGATGCCGTAATGCGGAAAAAGGGTGCGCTGCAAAATACGCCCATGAAAAAACCACATCACCATCCCGAAAGGGCTTGGCTGATGTGGTTTTTTGCGTTAGAATTAAACTGCTATGAAAAACTCCGAAACGCAAGGACAGTATAGCGTACCAGATGAGAATCATCAACTCCACGACCCCGGCAAGGTTCTGGAATCTTGCAGCAAGCAACCTGTCTTCGATTTCCGAAAGCAGGTGGCTTTGGCAGACTGAAACCCCCGCCATGCGGTCGTGCCACGTGGCGGGGGGTACTGTCATTTTCGTTCTTTCCTATTTTTCCGCGGCAATGTAGTCGTTTCCGTAGCAGAAGATATGTCCGCCGATCTGTCCCCAGACGTTGCTGTTGGTGGGCTTTGTGGCGAAATACACCACTTCCTTCGGCAAAATGTAGGGGCCGTAGATTGCCCTCTCAATGGCCTCGTACTGCGCCTGGAAGGGTTCCGCCTTGTCCAGGCGGGGGACGGAGCGGAACTGCCCCTGTCCGTAGATCACATCATGGAGATTATTGGGGAAGTCACCGGAAGCGATTCGGTTCAGCGCCACCTCCGCAACGGCCTGCTGGCCTTCGGCGCACTCGCCCTGGGCTTCCACCCAGACGACCTTCGCCAGGAGCTTAATGTCATCCTGACTCAGCGCAATATCGGAATACCGGGGCTCACCCCGCTCGGGTTCCTCCTCGTAGTAAATGAAGGGTTCCTCCGGCATGGCGCTCTTGTCGTAGATCCACGCGCCGTCATAGCCCAGCAGAATGTCCTCGGGTTCAAAGCCTTCGGCAAAGCCCTTTTTCAGCTGCCAGAAGTCATAGTTGTCCCGGTTGGAGTCGTTGACGATGATCTTCCCGTTCTCATTGATGCCGGCGAGGACGATGAAGTGCTGGGAATTGGTGAAGATGGAGTTGTGGTTCATCAGCACGATGGCGACCTGCCCCTCCTGCAGCGCCTTGTAGACAACGTGCCAGTTCGCTGCCTTCTTACAGGCAAGCTGAAGCGTCTTGTTGCCGTATTCCAGCCGGGCAATGTTGTTGATCGCCCGTCCGCCGAAATAGTGCGCCAGCTCGTCGGGGGTGTATGCATGGTCGGCCATGTAGCTTGCCACCATGGCCAGAGAAACGATGCTGCATCCGCTGGTCATAATGGTGCCGCTGCCGTACATGGTGTAGGGGTAGTCGTTCTGAAAATACTGCGGGACGGTGGAGATGACCTGCTTTTCCTCGCTCTGGGTCTCCTCCGGGAGTTCCTCGTCGGCTTCCTCAGTCGCTTCGGGAGCCGTTTCCTCCACGGTCTGCGTCTCCGCCGTCGGTTCTGCCGGGGGTTCCGTCTCCGCGGGGACATACAGGTATTGCAGCACAAGTCTGCAATCCTCGTCCTGCGCCATGTCGGCATAGATCTCGCAGAGCCAGTTTTCCAGCGCGCCGTCGACCACGGCGAAGCTTCCTTTCTCGCCCGTTACGAACCAGCCGTAAAAGACAAATCCGGCGGGAGCCTGTCCCGCTGCGTCTTCCCGCAGACTCGTCATCTGCGCCTCATTCGGCACGGCATGGGTCGTGATTTTGATCTCACCGGGAACCGCGTTTTCCGGAATGCCCGCTCGCACCGGCCCGTCCGCAGACGCGGCGCCGGCAGGCAGGGCAGCAACGCCGCAAAGAAGCGCCAGCGAAAGCAAAACCGCAGTCAGCCGCCGGAAATTTCTATGTACGCGCATTCCTTCGCCCCCTGTTTCCAAGTGTCCCCCCCGCAGCGAGGGTATACAGATATATAAAAACACGGATACAGTATAAAACATTTTCCGTCAAAAGTCAAGAATTCTTGTGTTTCTATCCTTGTTTTTTGGGGAAACCTGTGGTATGATACCCACTGATAAAGGAAGTGTAACCATGTTTGATTTTCAGCGCCCCCAGCTGTCCCAGAAGGACGACTATGAGCGCATTTTATTTGCCTGCCCGCCCAGAGGATGCGAATATTCCTTCGCCAATCTCTATCTCTGGGGGCGGCAGCAGCTGGTGTTTACCCGGGGCTGTGTGGCCTTTTTCTCCCACTTTAACGGCCGGAGCGTCTACCCCTACCCCATCGGCGACGGGGACAAGCGCGCCGTGATCGAAGAAATTCTCCTCGACGCCAAACAACGGGGGATCCCGTGCCGCATCGTCAGCATGACCCAGGCCGACCAGGCGGAGCTGCAAGGCTGGTTCCCCGACAGATTCCTCTACCGCACCGACCGGGACGGCTTCGACTACGTCTATTCCGTGGACGACTTAGCCGACCTGAAAGGTCGAAAGTTCCAGAAAAAGCGGAACCACGTCAACCGCTTCCGGGCGGAGCACCCCCGGTTCGAGCTGCAAACCCTGACCCACGACAATTTTTCCGCTGCCCAGCATATGGTCAGCGACTGGTACCGCGCCCGGATGCAGGCAGACCCGGCGGGGGATTACATGCTGGAAAGCATTGCCCTGTCCCGGGCGTTCCGGCATTATGAGGGTCTGAAAATGGAAAGCGCCGTGCTTCTGGAGGACGGTGAAATTCTCGCCCTGACCATGGGAAGCCGCCTGTGGTCGGACACCTTCGACATTCATTTTGAAAAAGCCCGGGAGGACGTGGAGGGCGCTTATGCCGCCATAAACTGCGAATTTGCCCGGTATCTGCGGCTGAAATACCCCGAGCTGCGCTACCTGAACCGGGAAGACGACGTAGGGTTAGCGGGGCTTCGCAAGGCCAAGCTGTCCTACAATCCCCACCACATGGTGGAGAAATCATGGGCATATCTGGCGGAGGATTTCCATGGAGATTAACTACCCCACCGGCAATCAGGAAGCCCTGCTGCGGACGCTCTGGCGTCTGGCCTTCGGGGATTCGGAGGAATTGATCGCGGGTTTTTTTGCCGACGGCTACTCTCCCCGGCGCTGTCGCTGCGCGGCGGAAAACGGGAACGTGGCCGCCGCCCTTTACTGGTTTGACGCAGAATTCCGGGGGCAGAAATTTGCCTATCTCTACGCCGTGGCGACCCACCCGGATTTTCGGAACCGGGGGCTTTGCCGCACCCTGATGGCGGACACCGCTGCTTGTCTGACGGAGCGGGGCTATGACGGGGCGCTGCTGATGCCCCAGGATTCGGGGCTTCGGGAAATGTACGGCCGCATGGGCTTTCGGGACTGCTGCACCGTGTCGGAATTTGCCTGCGACGCCGGGGAAGCGGTGGCTTTGCGCCCGGTTTCCCGGAGGGAATTCGCCGCCCTTCGCCGGAGGTATCTGCCTCCGGACGGCGTGATTCAGGAGGGCTCAAACCTTTCCTATCTGGAAAGATTCGCCGCATTCTATGCTGGGGCGGATTTCCTGCTGGCCGCCGCGCCCAACGGCGACAGTCTGTCCGGCATGGAGCTGCTGGGCAGCGCCGGCGCCGCACCGGGGATTCTGGGGGCGCTGGGGGTTTCCCACGGCCGTTTCCGTACCCCGGGGACGGCGCTTCCCGGCGCTATGTTCCGTCCGCTAAGGGCGGACGTGGACGCCCCCGGATATTTTGGGCTGATTTTCGACTGAGCTTCCCTAACCCTGTGGCATCCATAGGCCGCCACCGGCCTGTGCCTTTTATAAAAAACAAGAACACTTGGAGGAATCAACGTGCACAGAGAACACCTGGCAAGCCGCTTAGGCTTCATTCTCCTCAGCGCCGGATGCGCCATCGGCATCGGCAACGTATGGAAGTTTCCGTGGATGACCGGGCAGTATGGCGGCGGTGCGTTCGTCGTGATCTACCTGATTTTCCTGCTGATCCTGGGCGTCCCGGTGCTGACCATGGAATTCGCCATGGGGCGCGCGTCCCAGAAAAGCCCCCTGAAAATGTATCAGACACTGAAGCCCGGCAGCCATTGGCGCTGGCATGGCTACGCCTGCCTGGTGGGCAACGTGATTCTGATGATGTTCTACACCACCGTTTCCGGATGGATGCTGCAATATTTTGTGGACACCGCCGCCGGACGCTTCGTGGGACTTGATGTCGCCGCAGCGGAATCCGCCTTTGGCAATATGCTTTCCAATCCCGGCCGCATGACGGTTTACATGGGTCTGATCGTCGCATCCGGCTTTCTCATCATCTCCATCGGTATTCAGAAGGGCCTGGAGCGGGTGACAAAATGGATGATGATGGCGCTGATCATCCTGATGATGGCGCTTGCCATCCACAGCCTGTTTCTCCCCGGCGGCTCCGAGGGACTGAAATTCTATCTGCTGCCCGATATCCGGCGCATGAAGGACGTGGGCGTGGGCAACGTCATCGTGGGTGCCATGAACCAGTCCTTCTTCACATTGAGCATCGGCATCGGCTCCATGGCGATTTTCGGCAGCTACATCGACAAGGATCATGCCCTGGCCGGCGAGTCCGTCCGGGTCTGCGCCCTGGATACGCTGGTGGCGTTCTGCTCCGGCCTGATCATCTTCCCCGCCTGTTTCTCCTACGGCGTGGACGTCAGGAGCGGCCCCGCGCTGATCTTCATGACCCTGCCCAACGTGTTCAACAACCTGCCCGCAGGGCGCTTCTGGGGGAGCCTGTTCTTCCTGTTCATGACCTTCGCCGCCTACTCCACGGTTCTGGCGGTATTTGAAAACATCGTCTCCTGCGTGGGCGAGTTGACCGGATGGAACCGCAGGAAGACCTGCCTGATCTGCGGCATTGCCATCTTCCTGCTGAGCCTGCCCTGCATTCTGGGCTATAACCTGTGGAGCAATTTCCGCCCCATCGCCGGTCGGGACGTGCTGGACAGCGAGGATTTCCTTGTCAGCAATTTGCTGCTGCCTCTTGGCAGTCTGCTGTTCGTCATTTTCTGCACCACCCGCTACGGCTGGGGCTGGGAGAACTTCCTGGCGGAAGCCAACGAGGGCAAGGGGCTGAAAATCGCCAAATGGCTGCGGCCTTACATGACCTACGTGCTGCCCGTGATCGTGAGCATCATTCTGGTTTTCGGCCTTTACAACTTCTTCGCCGCGTAAACGCTGCCCCGAAAGAGTGCGCCTCTTTCGGGGCAATTTTATCGATTTGGCAAAACTCACATGGTTCCACCCCAAAAAGCGGCAGGAATCGTCTTTCTGCGAGTTGACGGGGGTCGCCCCCGATGATATAATGATAACGTAACAGTAACAAACCCTTATGACTGACGGATTAGGCTGCATCCGAGTTTTCGGAGCAGACCGAAGTGGAGCACCACATGGAGTAAGGGCATATCCCCATTTCCTGCCGACCGTCTGGGCTCACTTTCCCGTTACAGCGGGTGAGTGCGCCCTTTTTTGTTTGCAATGAGGAGGTCAACACATGAAAAAAGTCGGAATCGTCATGGGCAGCGACAGCGATCTGCCTATCCTGCGCAAGACCATGGACACCCTGGCGTCTCTGGGCATTCCCTACGAGTGTCACATCTACTCCGCCCACCGCACCCCCGAGGAGGCTCGGGATTTTGCCGTATCCGCACGGGCAAACGGCTTTGGCGCGCTCATCGCCGCCGCCGGTATGGCTGCCCATCTTGCCGGCGCCATCGCGGCAAACACCACCCTTCCGGTCATCGGTATTCCCTGCAAAGGTCCTTGTCTCGACGGCATTGACGCTCTTCTTTCCACGGTCATGATGCCCTCCGGTATTCCGGTGGCCACCGTAGCCGTAAACGGGGGCGTGAATGCCGCTTTGTTGTCCGCCCAGATTCTGGCGGTGGAGGACGGAGAGCTTGCCGCCAAGCTGGACGCCAGGCGCGCCGCCGACGCGGCGAAGGTGCTTGAGAAGGACGCCGCCCTTCAGGCGGAGCTGAAGGGCTGAGGGAGGATACAAACACATGGGCGGTTTCTTCGGGGCAATTTCCCATAAGAATTGCATTTACGACGTTTTCTTCGGTACGGACTACCACTCCCACTTAGGCACCCGCCGGGCAGGGCTTGCCTTTTACGACAGGGAAAATGGCTTCCAGCGGCAGATTCACAGCATTGAAAATACCCCCTTCCGCACGAAATTTGACGACGACATGGCCAAATTCAGCGGAAACGCCGGTATCGGCTGCATTTCCGACACCGACCCCCAGCCCCTGCTGGTGCGCTCCCACCTGGGGATGTTTGCCATCTCCACCGTGGGCATCATCAACAATGCAGAACAGCTGGTGGAGGAAGCCTTCTCCGGACCGGGGCATCAGTTCATGGCCATGTCCTCCGGCAAGATCAACACCACCGAGCTGACCGCCGCCCTCATCAACCAGCGGGGCAGCCTGATCGAGGGCATCCGCTATGCCCAGGAGGTCATCGACGGCTCCTGCACCATCCTGCTGCTGACCCCCGACGCCATCATCGCCGCCCGGGATCGCTTGGGACGGCTGCCCGTGCTGGTGGGAAAGAATGACGACGGCCTGTGCGTGTCCTTCGAGTCCTTCGCCTACCACAAGCTGGGCTATCAGGATCATTACGAGCTTGGCCCCGGGGAGATCGTGAAGATGACGGCGGACGGCCTTGAGAGGCTTGCCGCCCCCGGTACCAAAATGAAGATCTGCGCCTTCCTGTGGACGTACTACGGCTACCCCAACTCCAACTACGAAGGCAAAAACGTGGAGGTCATGCGCTACCGCAACGGCGAGATCATGGCCCGCAAGGAAATGGAAGCCGGCACCATGCCGGACGTGGACTTCGTGGCGGGCGTGCCGGACTCCGGTCTGCCCCACGCCATCGGCTACGCCAACCAGTCCCATAAGCCCTTCGCCCGTCCCTTCGTCAAGTACACCCCCACCTGGCCCCGCTCCTTCACCCCCGCCAATCAGGAGATGCGCAATCTGGTGGCGAAAATGAAGCAGATTCCCGTGCCGGAGCTGATTCAAGGCAGGAAGCTGCTGTTCGTGGACGACTCCATCGTTCGCGGCACCCAGCTGCGGGAGACGGTGGACTTCCTGTACGAAAGCGGCGCGAAGGAAGTGCATATGCGCTCCGCCTGTCCGCCCATCATGTACGGCTGCAAATATCTGAATTTCTCCCGCTCCAACTCCGAAATGGAGCTGATCGCCCGACGGACGGTTCAGAATCTGGAGGGCGACGAGGGACAGCAGCACCTGGACGAGTACGCCGACGGCACCACCCAGCGGGGCAAATGTATGCTCAAGGCCATCTGCGAGGAAATGGGCTTCGACTCCCTGGGCTACCAGTCCCTGGACGGCCTGCTGGAGGCCATCGGACTGGACAAAGACAAGGTTTGCACCTACTGCTGGAACGGCAAAGAATAACCGAACGAAAAGGAGCGTCATTATGGAACACAACAATTCCCAGTCCGCCAGCTACGCTGCCGCCGGTGTGGACATCACCGCCGGATACAAGGCCGTGGAGCTGATGAAGACCCACATCGCCCGCACCCGCAACTTAGGCTGTCTGGACGACGTGGGCGGCTTCGGCGGCTGCTTCGGCCTGCCCATTGCCGGGATGGAGGAGCCGGTGCTGGTCTCCGGCACCGACGGCTGCGGCACCAAGGTCAAGCTGGCCATCCTCATGGACAAGCACGACACCATCGGCATTGATGCCGTGGCCATGTGCGTCAACGACATCATCTGCGTGGGCGCAAAGCCCCTGTTTTTCCTGGATTACATCGCCTGCGGCAAAAACGTGCCGGAAAAAATTGCCGAAATCGTGGGCGGCGTGGCGGAGGGCTGCGTCCAGTCCGGCGCGGCGCTCATCGGCGGCGAGACCGCAGAGCACCCCGGCCTGATGCCCGTGGAGGACTACGATCTTGCGGGCTTCGCCGTGGGCATTGTGGATAAAAAGAAAATCTTAGACAAGACGAAAATGGCGGAAGGGGACGTGGTCATCGCGCTGGCTTCCTCCGGCATTCACTCCAACGGCTTCAGCCTGATCCGCAAGGTTTTCCGCATTGACGAGAACCCCGCCGAAATTTACCGGCCCTGCGATGCGCTGGGCGGGAAAACCATCGCCGAGACCCTGCTGACCCCCACGAAGATCTACGTCAAGTCCGTTCTGGCGCTGCTGGAAACCGTGGACGTCAAGGGTATCAGCCACATCACCGGCGGCGGTTTCTATGAGAATATTCCCCGCTCCATCCCCGACGGCCTGTGCGCGAAGATCGACAAGAGCGCCGTTAAGGTGCTGCCCATCTTCGATTTAATTGCAAAGACCGGCAATATTCCCGAGCGGGACATGTTCAACACCTACAACATGGGCGTGGGCATGAGCATCGTTGTTCCCGCTGCGCAGGTGCAGACCGCGCTGGACATCCTCACCGCCCACGGCGAGGACGCCTACGTCATCGGCACCATCACCAAAAACGACGAAGAAAAGGTGATTCTGGAATGACGGCCAAAATCGCAGTTCTGGTCTCCGGCGGCGGCACCAATTTGCAGGCGCTGATCGATGCTCAGCAGCGGAGCGAGCTGGGCGGCGGAGAAATCACCGCCGTGATTTCCTCCAAAGAGGGGGCTTACGCTCTGGAGCGGGCGCGGAAAGCGGGTATCCCCGGCTATGTGCTGCCCCGGAAAAGCTTCGACTCCAACCGCGCCATGACGTTGGCGCTGGTGGAAAAGCTGAGGGCGCTGGACATTGATTTAGTGGTTCTGGCGGGCTGCATGGTCATCTTCACCGAAGAGCTGGTGCAGGCCTACCCCAACGCCATTATGAACGTCCACCCCGCCCTGATCCCGTCCTTCTGCGGACAGGGCTTCTATGGGCTTCGCGTCCATGAAGCGGCGCTGGCCTACGGCGTCAAGCTCTCCGGCGCGACCGTGCATTTTGTCAGCGCGGAATGCGACGGCGGCCCCATCATCGCCCAGAAGGCCGTCCCCGTTCTCCCCGGAGATACCCCCGAAACCCTTCAAAAACGCATTATGGAGCAAGCCGAATGGAAGCTGCTGCCGGAAGCTGTGCGCCTGTTCTGCGAGGGCAGGCTCCGGGTGGAAGGCCGCACCGTTATCATCGAACAGGAGTGAAAAGCGCTATGAATGTTTACGAAATAAAGTCCATGGCCGAGCGCCTCAGCGGCAACACCTATCCCGGCCGGGGCATTGTGCTGGGGGTCACCCCCGACGGCAAGACCGCCGTGGCCGCCTATTTCATCATGGGACGCAGCGTCAATTCCCGGAACCGGATCTTCGTCCAGGAGCCGGACGGCATCCGCACGGAAGCCTTCGACCCCGGTCTCATGAAAGACCCTCATCTGATCATCTACCATCCCGTGCGGGAGGCCGGTCAAGGTCTCATCGTCACCAACGGTGACCAGACGGACACTGTCTGGGAGTATCTTGCCAAGGGCGAAAGCTGGGAAGCCGCCCTGCGCACCCGTCAGTTTGAGGACGACGGCCCCAACTGGACGCCCCGCATTTCCGGCTTGCAGGCGGGGGACGGAAGCTATAAGCTGTCCATCCTGAAAGCCGCCGACCCGGAGGGCGCGGCATGCGCCCGGTTCTTCTACGAGTACCCCGCCACCCCCGGTCTGGGCCATTTCCTGCACACCTACGTCTGCGACGGCAATCCCGTAATTCCCACCTTTCAGGGAGAGCCGGAGCGGGTCAGCATCCCCGGGGACATCGACGATTTCACCCGGGAGCTGTGGGAGAACCTGAACCCCGACAATAAAATTTCCCTGTTTGTGCGCTACACCAACTTGGAAACCCGGAAGTATCAGCAGCGAATCCTCAACAAGCATGTAAAGTAACACCGCGTGGAGGGAATGAACATGAAAGAATTTGAACTGAAATACGGCTGCAACCCCAATCAGAAGCCCGCGAAAATCTACATGGCCGACGGCTCCGAGCTGCCCATCACCATTCTGAACGGCCGCCCCGGCTACATCAATTTCCTGGACGCCCTCAACTCCTGGCAGCTGGTGAAGGAGCTGAAGGAGGCCACTGGCATGGTCGCCGTCACGTCCTTCAAGCACGTCTCCCCCACCTCCGCCGCCGTGGGAAAGGTGCTGCCCGAGAACCTGAAAAAGGCCTGCTTCGTGGACGACGTCCCCGAGCTGGACGACAGCCCTCTCGCCTGCGCCTACGCCCGGGCAAGAGGCACCGACCGGATGTGCTCCTTCGGCGACTGGGTCGCCCTGTCCGACGTGTGCGACACCACCACCGCGAAGCTCATCGCCCGGGAGGTCTCCGACGGCGTGATTGCCCCCGGCTACACAGAGGAAGCACTGGCTATCCTGAAAACCAAGCGCAAGGGCGGCTACAACGTGGTGGCCATTGACCCCGACTATGTTCCTGCCGAGCAGGAGACGAAGCAGGTCTTCGGCATCACCTTCCAGCAGGGGCGGAACAACTTCAAGATCGACGGGCATCTGCTTCAGAACATCGTCACCAAGAACAAAGACCTGCCCGAATCCGCCAAGATCGACCTGATCGTGGCGCTGATTACCCTGAAATACACCCAGTCCAACTCCGTGTGCTTTGCCTATGACGGGCAGGCCGTTGGCGTGGGCGCGGGTCAGCAGTCCCGCATCCACTGCACCCGGCTGGCCGGCTCCAAGGCCGACACCTTCTTCCTGCGCCAGCACCCCAAGACCCTGTCCCTGCCCTTCCGCGCCGACCTCGGCCGCCCCAACCGGGACAACGTCATCGACGGCTACATCAACGGCAACGAGGAGGATGTCTGCGCCGACGGCATCTGGCAGAACTATTTCACCCGCCAGCCCGACCGGCTGACGGAAGAAGACAAGCGGGAATTCCTGTCCGGGTTTGACGGCGTTTCCCTCGGCTCCGACGCCTTCTTCCCCTTCCCCGACAACATCAAGCGCGCCAAGGCCTCCGGCGTTAAATACATCGCCCAGCCCGGCGGCTCCATCCGGGACGATCTGGTCATCGAGGAATGCGATAAAGATGGTATGGTCATGGCCTTCACCGGTATGCGGCTGTTCCACCACTAAAGGAGGCGCATCCATGAAACTGTTAGTCGTAGGCGGCGGCGGACGGGAACACGCCATCATCAAGAGCCTGAAAAAGAATCCCGCGGTCACGGAGATTTTTGCCCTCCCCGGCAACGGCGGCATCGCGGCGGACGCGGTGTGCGTCCCCATCGGCGCAACGGAAATCGACAAGATTGTCGCCTTTGCCCAGGAACAAAAGATAGATTACGCCGTGGTCGCGCCCGATGACCCGCTGGTACTGGGCTGCGTGGACGCGCTGGAAGCAGCTAAAATCCCCTGCTTTGGCCCCCGCGCCCGGGCCGCCATCATTGAGGGCAGCAAGGTCTTTTCCAAGAATCTCATGAAAAAGTACGGCATCCCCACCGCCCGGTATGAGGTCTTCGACGACATGGCCGCCGCCCTCGCCTATCTGGACACCGCCCCCATCCCCACCGTCATCAAGGCCGACGGTCTTGCGCTTGGAAAGGGCGTTATCATCGCCCAGACCCGGGACGAGGCCAAGGCCGCCGTCCGGGACATGATGGAAAACCACGTTTTCGGCAAATCCGGCGACCACGTGGTCATCGAGGAATTTCTCACCGGCCCGGAGGTCTCCGTGCTGGCCTTCACCGACGGCAAGGTGGTCAAGCCCATGGTGTCCTCCATGGATCACAAGCGTGCGGGAGACGGCGACACCGGCCTGAACACCGGCGGCATGGGTACCGTCGCCCCCAATCCCTACTACACCCCGGCCATCGCCCAGCGGTGCATGGAGGAAATCTTCCTGCCCACCGTCGCCGCCATGAACAGCGAAGACCGCACCTTTCAGGGCTGCCTTTACTTCGGCCTGATGCTCACCCCCGACGGCCCCAAGGTCATTGAGTACAACTGCCGCTTCGGCGACCCGGAGACCCAAGTGGTGCTGCCCCTGCTGGAAAGCGACCTGCTGACCGTCATGCAGGCGACAACCAACGGCACGCTGGCGGATACGGAGGTTCGCTTCTCCGATCAATACGCCTGCTGCGTCATCACTGCCTCCGCCGGGTATCCCGTCAGCTACCGGAAGGGCTACGAGATCACCATGACCCCGGAAGCCGCCGCCCACACCTACGTGGCGGGGGCGAAGCTGGAAAACGGAAGGCTTCTGACCTCCGGCGGCCGTGTCACCGGCACCACCGCCGTGGCCGATTCCCTGGCAGACGCCATCCGGGAAGCCTACCGCCTTGCAAGCGGCGTGCAGTTTGAAAACGCCTACCGCAGAAGCGACATCGGCCAGCGCGCTCTGCAAGCCTAAAAGCCGTTAAAAATTCTGAATAAATCAGATCAGGAGGAAATAACCCCATGGTTTATCGGGTATTTGTAGAAAAAAAGGAAGGTCTGGACAACGAGGCCAAGGGTCTGCTGAACGAGGCCAGGAACCTTCTCGGCATGGAGCGGCTGGAAAACGTCCGGCTGTTCAACCGGTACGACGCGGAAAACATCACGGAAGACCTGTTCCGGTACGCCGTGAAGACGGTCTTCTCCGAGCCGCAGCTGGATACCGCTTCTGCGTCCATTCAGCTTCCCGGCGCTTACGTCTTCGCCGTGGAGGCGCTGCCCGGCCAGTTTGACCAGCGGGCGGATTCCGCCGCCCAGTGCATCCAGATCATCTCTCAGGGCGAGCGTCCCCTCATCCGCACCGCCAAGGTCTACGCTCTGTACGGCGCGCTGACGGACGGGGACATCCGGGAATTCAAGAAATACGTTATTAACCCGGTGGAATGCCGGGAAGCGTCCCTGGACGTGCCAGAGACGCTCGCCATCCGGTACGACATTCCCACGGAGGTGGCGACCCTGACCGGCTTTACGAAACTGAGCCGTGACGAGCTGGCGGACTTTATCGCGAACTACGGCCTTGCCATGGACTTGGACGATATCGCCTTCTGCCAGTCCTATTTCCAGAAGGAAGACCGCGACCCCACCATCACGGAAATTCGCATGATTGACACCTACTGGTCCGATCACTGCCGCCACACCACCTTCGGCACCATTCTCGACCACGTGACCTTCGAGGACGCCCTGCTGCAAAAGACCTACGAGGACTATCTGGCAACCCGGAACGCCCTCGGCCGCAGCGAAAAGCCCATCTGCCTGATGGATCTCGCGACCATCGCCGTCAAGCATCTGAAGGCCGCGGGGAAGCTTCCCAAGCTGGACGAGAGCGAGGAGATCAACGCCTGCACGGTGAAGATGGACGTCACCGTGGACGGCGTCACCGAGCCGTGGCTGCTGCTCTTCAAGAACGAGACCCACAACCATCCCACGGAGATCGAGCCCTTCGGCGGCGCGGCCACCTGCATCGGCGGCGCCATCCGTGACCCCCTGTCCGGGCGGAGCTACGTCTACGGCGCCATGCGCGTCACCGGCGCGGCCGACCCTCTGACTCCCGTGTCCGAGACCATCCCCGGCAAGCTGCCCCAGCGGAAGATCGTCACCACCGCCGCCGCTGGCTATTCCTCCTACGGCAACCAGATCGGCCTTGCCACCGGTATTGTGGATGAGATCTACCATCCCGGCTACGCTGCCAAGCGCATGGAGATCGGCGCGGTCATCGCCGCCGCCCCTGCGGAAAATGTCCGCCGGGAGCGCCCCGACCCCGGCGACGTGGTCATCCTGCTGGGCGGCAACACCGGCCGGGACGGCATCGGCGGCGCGACGGGTTCCTCCAAAGCCCACACCCAGCAGTCGGTAGAAACCTGCGGCTCCGAGGTGCAGAAGGGCAACGCCCCCGAGGAGCGGAAGCTCCAGCGCCTGTTCCGCAACGGCGAGGCTTCCCGTCTCATCAAGCGGTGCAACGACTTTGGCGCGGGCGGCGTGTCCGTGGCCATCGGCGAGCTGGCCGACGGTCTGGAGATCGACCTGAACGCCGTTCCCAAGAAGTATGAAGGTCTGGACGGCACCGAGCTTGCCATCTCCGAATCCCAGGAGCGGATGGCCGTTGTCGTGGAAGCAAAGGACGCGGCGCGGTTCCTGGAGCTTGCCTCCACGGAAAACCTGAACGCCGTCCCCGTGGCCGTGGTCACGGAACGCCCCCGTCTGGTGATGAACTGGAACGGCAGGAAAATCTGCGACATCAGCCGGGAGTTCCTGAATTCCAACGGCGCGGCCAAGCACATGGACGCCGCCGCCGAAAAGGCGCAGGGCTACGGCAAAACCGTCACCGGCGATTTTGCGGAAAACTTCCTCGCCGTGGCCTCCGACCTGAACACCTGCTCCAAGCGGGGGCTGTCCGAGCGGTTCGACTCCACCATCGGCGCGGGCACCGTGCTGATGCCCTTCGGCGGAAAATATCAGCTCACCCCCGTGCAGGCCATGGTGCAGAAAATCTCCGTGGAGAAGAAGCACACCGACGATTGCTCCTTCATGGCCTTCGGCTATAACCCCTTCATCACCTCCGCGTCCCCCTATCACGGCGCGTATCTGGCCGTGGTGGAGTCCGTGTGTAAGCTCATCGCCTCCGGCGCGTCCTTCGAGGATACTTATCTGACCTTCCAGGAGTATTTTGAGCGTCTCGGCAAGGACCCCAAGCGCTGGGGCAAGCCCCTGGCCGCGCTGCTGGGTGCCTTCCGGGCGCAGACGGAGCTGGGCATCGGCGCCATCGGCGGCAAGGACTCCATGTCCGGTTCCTTCGAGAAGCTGGACGTGCCGCCCACGCTGGTCTCCTTCGCCGTCACCACCGGCAAGACCGGCGAGGTGGTCTCTCCCGAATTTAAGGCCGCGGGGCACAAGGTCTGCCTGCTGACCCCCGCCTACGACGAAAACGGCCTGCCCGAAACCGCTTCCCTGCTGGAAACCTTCGATACCGTCACCGAACTCCTTCGCAGCGGCAAGGCCGTGGCCGCCTACACCCCCGGCATGGGCGGCGTCGCGGAGGCCGTGATGAAGATGGGCTTCGGCAACGGCTTCGGCTTTGCCTTCGACGACGCGCTGACCCTGGATGAGCTGTTCGGCTACGCCTACGGCAGCTTCGTGCTGGAAATGGCGGACGGCACCGTGGGCAAGGTTCTGGGCGTCACCACTGCTGACGGCAGCTTCTCCTATCACGGAGAAGCCCTGTCCCAGACTCAGGTTCTCGGCGCCTACGAAGACAAGCTGGAATCCGTCTACGCCTGCAACATCCCCACCCCGGCGCAGAGCATGGAGACCTTCTCCTATGAGGCCACCCAGCGGAAAGCCCCCGCCGTCAAGGTTGCCAAGCCCAAGGTGCTGATCCCCGCCTTCCCCGGCACCAACTGCGAATACGACTCCGCCAAGGCCGTCCGGGACGCGGGGGCGGAGCCGGAGATCATCGTCATCAACAACCTGAGTGCCGACGGCATTGCCCGCAGCGTGGAGCGCTTTGCGAACGAACTGAAAACCGCCCAGATGGTGTTCATCCCCGGTGGCTTCTCCGGCGGCGACGAGCCGGACGGCTCCGGCAAGTTCATCACCGCGTTCTTCCGCAACGCCGCCGTCAAGGAGGGCGTCACCGCCCTTCTGGAGCAGCGGGACGGCCTGATGTGCGGCATCTGCAACGGCTTCCAGGCGCTGATCAAGCTGGGTCTGGTTCCCTACGGCAAAATCATCGACACCGACGAGACCTGCCCCACCCTGACCTTCAACAACATCTCCCGCCACCAGAGCCGCATCGTCCGCACCCGGGTCGCCTCCAACAAGTCCCCCTGGCTGTCGCTGACCAACGTGGGCGACGTGTACAATGTCCCCATTTCCCACGGCGAGGGCAAGTTCCTGGCCTCCGAGGAGCTGATACGTCAGCTGGCGGCCAACGGCCAGATCGCCACCCAGTACGTTGACCTGGAGGGCAACGCCACCGCTGACGTCCACTTCAACCCCAACGGCTCTCTGTACGCCATCGAGGGCATCACCTCCCCCGACGGCCGGGTCTTCGGCAAGATGGGTCACAGCGAGCGCATCGGCTCCGGCCTGTACAAGAACGTCCCCGGCGAGTACAACATCCGCATGTTTGAAGCGGCGGTCAAATACTTCAGATAACGCCCTTCCTCTAAAAAAGGCGCTGTCTCACGGTTTTGTGAGACAGCGCCTTTTCAGGTTTTATGCACTCAATTCCCGGTAGGTTTTCCCGATGATGACCGCCGAACGGCAAAAAATCGGCACCCGCTTGTGGCAGGTGCCGATTTCTGCTTATCTCACGTACTCGATCACCACGCGGCGGTTGGGTTCTACGCCGGTGGAGTG
>ERZ857840.1468-NODE-1468-length-26520-cov-4.596335_pt1 | contig 26520 bp, 28 predicted proteins | sample MGYA00519760_ERZ857840 | MGnify/ENA primary metagenome ERZ857840 (study PRJEB31778, sample SAMEA3449371) | human gut metagenome | biome: human gut; feature: human-associated habitat; material: faeces | place: United Kingdom | collected 2010/2012 ... | reverse complement strand
TGAAGACAAGTGCGATGAATATGGTGGGTGGCGTAAATTTGAAACGGACCATTGGCGCTTACTCTTAAACGAACAGCCGCAATTTGCAGGCAAGTGCGACAAGTGGGGCGAATTTAATGGTTACGATTGGCACTATCTCTTATTTTACCAGCCGCAATTTGAAGATAAGGCGAAAGGATTCGCGCACGGTTGGGCTGGAATATTAAGCATAAAGCCTGAACTTGCAAAAGAGTGCGACAAGTGGGGCGAATTTAATGGTTACGATTGGAGCTTACTCTTAAACGAACAACCGCAATTTGAAGATAAGGCAAAAGAATTTGCGTCCGGTTGGGCTGGAATATTAAGAACAACAAAGCCTGAACTTGCAAACAAGTGCGACAAGTGGAGTGAATTTGACACTGACGATTGGTACACACTCTTAGAGGAACTGCCACAATTCGCAGATAAATGCGATGAATATGGTGGGTGGCGTGAATTTCACACATTTTATTGGAGCAATCTCTTACATAGACATCCGCAATTTGAAGGAAAAGCGAAAGAGTTTGCGTCCGGTTGGGCTGAAATATTAATAACAAAGCCTGAACTTGCAAACAAGTGTGACAAGTGGGGTGAGTTTGATGCTTACGATTGGAGCTATCTCTTGGCAGATCAGCCGCAATTTGCGGATAAGTGCGACAAGTGGGGCGAATTTAATGGTTACGATTGGAGCTATCTCTTAGCAGAACAGCCACAATTTGAAGACAAGTGCGATGAATATGGTGGGTGGCGTAAATTTGAAACGGACCATTGGAGCTTACTCTTAGAAGTACAGCCGCAATTTGAAGAAAAGCACGATGCCCTAAATTGAATAACGCAAAATAGGATACATGGATTCGGTGGGTTGTTGAATTTAAAAAATTATTGATCGAAAAATTAGAAAGAATTTTTTCGCGTCATTAAATATAAACAAAGCATGCCTAATAATGGCTGCTACGCAGTATTCTTGCGATTCAAATGCGAAGCACTACTAATTCCGTTAGGGGATTGGGGTGTTCCTGCGAATCGTAGGATACCTCCTCAACAGCGATAAGACCATAGAAGGTCTTGAAAAGCTCGCGAAAGACAGATATCCGAACCTGCAGACCAACATGGCCCACGGGAGCATATCTTTCTAAGAGTTGAGATAAGCCTTACCAAGGTCCTATTCCTTTCGCGGGAATAGGACCTTTTCTGTGCCTTTGACGACTGCCTTGAAATAGAAGAATTTGATCCTATCTGATAAAACCGGATGATTCCTGATGGCTTATGAACGTTCATTGCCCATAACCCCAATTCAATGCCTACCAAACCTGAAAAAATACTCCAACATTGACTCTATAACACACTTGCAATGCACAAGTTACAATGCGGGGTAAATCTCAAAAAATAACCTATCGGCACTTTTTTTAGTTGTACAGAAATCAAGTATTTGAAGTGTCATATTTTGTCGCGTGATTATGGTATTTGTAAACAGAAACAATAAAATCCACACTTAAAGGCTATTTGTGTTGGCAAAATACATTCTTAAGATGTACTTTTTGTATCACGAAAAATAAGTTATGAAGATTGGGAACTGTTCAAAAAGATTTATCAAGAAGCACATTAATGATATACGTGAAAATGATTCATTGCGTATTATTAGCATAAATGATTTTGGATTTGCCCCCTTCAATTTTGGCGATGATCGCCAAAAATCGCTAATTTTATATTTCGACGACGCAATTCCCATCGACGGAATCTACGATTCGCTTATTTTTAATGAAAGGATGGCGCGCGATATTTTAAATTTCGCGATAAACGCGTCGAGGGACGGCAAGGAATTGCTCGTCCACTGCACCGCCGGAATATCGAGAAGTTCTGCTGTATCAATCAATTTAAACAATTTTATCAATAAAATATTAGTAAAGAATCTTGAAGACTGGGAGGAAAATATAAAGCATGGATTTGAATTTGCCCCCATCCCCAATCCTCATGTGTCGTCTGTTATGAATCGGGTAATTTCCGATTATTTGAGCCGCGGTTCTTTTGATACCATACGATAACTTTGGCGAGTTTTTCCGCAGAAATATTGTCATAATTAAACTTTGCATTCGGATCGTTATAATATTTTTTTATGGCCTCTCCTAAGTATGACGCAGTAAATCTGCGCGCGTAAACCTTTTCAAGAATCGTCATATTTTTGTTTTTTAATTCCTCCATAAGCTCAAATCTCCGGCAGGCATGCCTGTTTTCGTTAAATTTGCAAGTACCCTCTTGGAGTTCTTTGATCCAACGCTTACATTGAATAAGTTCCCGCGCTCCGGTGTAATGGGCGCACGCGAGGCATCCTCTTACGCCCGCTATTTCAAAAGGGCGATAACATTTTCCGGAAATTGTAAAATTACACTTTTTTTTCATAGTTTCAATATTAAATAAAACGGGTTATTCGCATTTCTTTATTTTCGGGAAAGAGATTCAATTCCGGAAAATATTTTTTTAATATCGGTTGCTCTTGTAATAAGAGTTTTTTCCGTTTATTCAATTCGCCAAACTTGTCGCACTTCACCGCAAATTGCGGCTGGGAAATTAGGAGTCTAAACCAATCTTCCTCGGTGAGTTCATTCCATTTGCGGACAGACTCAAAATTTTTTGAATACTTTGGATTCTCCGATAGGATTTTTGCCCAATTATGTGTTGAAAATACACTCCAATCTTTGACAAATTTTTTATTTGCGTAATTGATGGTTAAAAGTACGGCTAATCCGTTTGCGCATTTTTTTGCACTCTCGACAAGGCTTGGATTTTTTATAATAATTCCCTCCCAGGCGAACATTTTTATGTCGTCAAGAGTTGAAAACTTTTCAATTAATTTTGGGCGAAGTTCGATAAGTTTATATTTGTCATAATCAAAAATTTCATCCCAATCTGAATATGCTTCAACATAATCGGGAAAAACAGCAAGCATTGCTATCCTTCCTGCTCTGTATCTTTCGGCGATACCGCGCAGGCAGGGTTGACGCTTCAAAAGTGGCAACCAATTTAAAAAGGCGCCAAAGTCTCTAAGATATGGGCATTTGTCCGCAAACTGCGGCCGGCTCATAAGAAGTTGGGTCCACTCAACATTTAAAAAATCTATATTCCAATCGTAGCGTTCGGCAAGCTCGGGGTTCAAACTTAAGAGCGCAACTATCCCTTTGGGGCAATACCACGCTATCTGCTCAAATTTTGGATTCTTTAAAAGTAGATTCCGCCATGCTTTAACGCTTCTCTTCATAACGCGGGCTTTGAGCATGTATTTTTTGAATTGCGGGTGTTTATCCGATAAGATTTGCAGCAGAGAGAAAGAAAAATCATTGAAGCATTCGCATTTGCCTTCAAATTGCGGCTGTGCGAGAAGAAGTTCAAACCACTGTTTAGAGGTAAATCTAGACCATGCGTTTATCTGATTACATTTTTTCGCATAATCCGGGTGTTGCTTTAATATCGCAATCCAAGCGTCGGTAGATATTTTTTCCAACTCGTTTAAATCTGTATTCATGATTTTTCTCTTATCAAAAATTTGACTCCAAACATTGTCCGCAAATCTGCGACATAATACGACTTCGCATTGCAGCATTACGCTCTGCGACATATTTTGTCCTGTTATTGAGTTAAAGTTAAAAGAAAATAAAATTTTCTCTATGAATAGCAAAAGTCAAATTATGGATTCTGAGTCTTTGTCTGCGGAGAAAGACCTCAGATATATTTTTAATTTACTGCCTCGAAAAGGAATTACTGTGCTCGCGGGAGCTCCCGGAACGGGAAAGTCAACATTTGCGCTAAATCTTATTGAGTCGGTGTTGCTTAATAATCCTTCAATGTCCGCACTTATATTTTCCCTAGAAAGTTCGTCTAAATGGGTACTGGACTTAATGGCGCGTTCAATGAGCGGAATAGCAGCGTGGAAATTTAAACCTGAAAACTTAGTCGGCGCAGAAGCGGTTAAGTTTAAGAAAGCAAGGCAGTCTATAGAAAAACTTCCTCTGCTGATACGCGACGGCGCGCACTCGGTTAAAGATATATGTGCAACTGCCCGCACCGTAAACAATATAATCTTAAAACAAAGCGATAAAAAACGTCTTAGTGTTATACTTATAAATTACCTTGAGAACATTGAGCCTTCCTGCAAATCTTTGGAACGGGTATATCAGGTAAGGGAAATAATGGCATCGCTAAAGGCTCTCTCGGAAGAGTTGGAAGCCCCGATAATTCTGCTTGCGGAGCTGAATAGAAAAAATTTTTACGAACCAAAAGTCGATAACCTAATATGCGCAAGCGAAATAAAAAAATACGCAGATACCGTTGCGTTGCTTGGTTATAAGGAGATTCCTACCCCCGATTTGTTTGAAGTGAAATGCAACCAAGTGGAATGCAACTATAAAATACGTTTAGACATAGTAAATCTTCCCGAAAACAGCGGTGTATCAATTCCGCTTATTTTTAAGCGGGGTAGCATGCGATATACTTCCGACCATGAGAGAATTTAGGTTGAAAAAATTCCCAGCTATAGTAATAAAAATTGAGTCGATCTTAAATATAGATGTTGTATTATGTTAGACGAAGAAATGATTTGCAATATGAGCAAGCGGAAACTCCGGGAATATCTGCTTGCGCATCCCGACGAGGCCTACGAAATCCATAGTATGGTCGATTTAAGAAGCAAAGGGTTTACCATATCGGATATCGAAGAACTGATGGGGGAGTGCCCGGATTTTGCGGAAAATATCGAAGATATTCTTATAGATATGGATCACAAAAATTTCTCGGAGGATTACTGGGAGCAGTTAGACGACGGATACGCCCCCGACGCCTATTTTGACGACGACTAAACAAAGGAGATGAAAATGGAGAATGAACAGATAAAACTGCTTGAACACTTGCAAGGAGTTATAAAATTTGAAAGTGAAAGAAAGAAAATCACCGCGGAAGATTTCAATATCTTTAATATACTTGGAATTTCCCATCTGGAGGTTTCCACACATTCCAGATTTATTTCAAATTTGTTAGACCCATGTGGATCTCACTATCAAGGAAACATCTTTCTTGAGTTATTCATGAGAAAAATAGGCATAGAAGATTTTAATTATGCAGACGCGTCTATTGAAGTTGAAAAATCTGAAAATAAATATGGAAGATTCGATATTTTTATAACGGACGACAAGAACTGGACTATTATCATTGAAAATAAAATACATGCCGAATTGCAAGAGGAACAATTAGGAAGATATATAGAATATTTAAAAGAAACTAGTAAAACCAAAAATAAGAAGTTGCTATACCTTACATTGGCAAATGAATTTGATAATGATAGTCACTGCAATGAAGATTATTCTCCCGGAATTGGAATCTCACAAAGAGAAAAAGATTTCCTAAAATCCCAAGGAGTAAATACAGTTGAGGACATTAAATTATACAAACATATAACATATTCTAATGATATCTTAGATTGGCTTATTGATGCCCAAAAAGAGGCTATATCTTTGCCGCGCATAAGAGAGGTTATAGAGCAATACATCCAAATAATCAGAGAATTAACAAATAAACCAGAAGGCATGGCTATGAATGAAATAAGAGACTACATAAAAAAGGATAAAGAACATTACAACGCTCTTACAGAATGCTATGAAGCTTATAATAATGTAAGAGCTGATTTAATTAAAAAAGTTTTTGAGGATATCAAAGTTATGATAAAGAATAAATATCCCATGGCAAAGATAGAAAATTCTATCGAAGTAAATAAAAGCGAAAAAGGTTTAATTTTCCAGTCTAAATATGAGAATGTATCCTTGCGATGCGTTTTTGAAGGAAACTTAAAAGGAAAGTTATTTATAGGAATCCGGAACGAGGGTAAAATACAACTTCAATTGCCTAAACCGGACGGTTGGAAGGATGAAAACGGCTGGATTTGGAAATATTGCGACTTCAATTACAATGGCGATTTTGCATTATTATATTTCGAAGACCATGAAAAGCTGAAACCACTGATTGAAGAAATCATGGAAGTCTATGAACAATTAATAGGTACTCTATTTTGAATAATATTGCTCCCATACATTTCTATACACCTTAAGAAGGATCGCTGTTAGCGGCGACGCATAGCTTATCCCTACAATGCAAATTGCGGTGCAAAATGCACTCTACCTTAGGAGAATAATTAAATAAATTCCTTAAAGTGCGACAGATTTTGTCGCGCTTTTTTGCAATCATGGGGCTATGGGAGAATTTGTCATATTTCTTTGTTTCGGGCTTGCCATATTTTTATATTTTCTTCCGGTATTTATAGCATTTAAGCGTAAGCATACTTATAGGTGGCTTATTGTTCTTCTGAATGTATTTGGGCTTACGGGTTTCGCATGGTTATGTGCTTTCATTTGGGCGCTTTGGCCAAAAGACGATTTTTTGAATTAAAAGTTTTTGTGGAAGTCTCAAAATGTCGCACAAGTGCCTTAAAATAAGCCTTTCAAAATAAATTCAACAGAAAGGTTATATATGTCATTATGGAAAGTAACTATAAAAAATAGCAGATATGTAAATGGAGTCCGTATAGAACGTGGAATGAGTGTGCAAGTGCCCTCTACTGTCCATCCATTGTCATCAAGTGGCCTTAGTTTGGTGCGCGATGCATTTATTAGAATCTATGGGGTAGATCTAAAAGCCATAGGCGCACTCAACGGATCATATTTGGATGCAAAAAAAGAAGATTAATATGCGACAAAGGCGGAGTTTTCACTCCGCCTTTTTTCTTTCCTCTTCTTCAAGTTCGTCCTTGTATCTCTCGTAGTGCTTAGGATTTGATTTTAGCAAATTCACATGTTCTTCCGGATAAAAAGAGGCGTTTTTTTCTATATTTTCCATATACGAGTCCTCCTCATATTCCGACGATGACGGAATGTCAAAAATATCAAAAATTAGCGAGCATGCCGCCACCGCCAACATAAATATATCTTTCATAATTTAGTCGGGGATTTATCGGGCATAGTTTCTAAGTTAATGGTGCCATATTTGACGTTCTTGGGGAACGTTAGTTCTATGGACAACACTCCGCACGCGCCGCATGCGATAGTGTATGGAGGGAATATTATTTTTACGCTGTCTTTCTTGATTGAAAACTGGACAACATTTAATATCTCGTTCAATTCATCTCCTGAAAGCTCTTTGGAGCTAATAGACTTATATTTTGTCCTCAATCTCAATTCATCAAGAGCTCTTTTTAAAAACTTAACGCAATCATTTTTACTTTCAAACAAGTCGGCAAATTTCAGCTTTTTAATTTTATCTCCGTCAATTAAATAATTAATCCCAATAATATTGGAATGACAACCGTTGGCCCCGTGGTGATATTGGTAGGTTTCAATCTCGCATGAAAATATTTTAGCATTGTTCTGAATTACACTGGATTTTACAGAAACTTCGCTCTTATAATTTTTAATTTCGGAAAGGTCTTCGTCAAAAAAGTATTCAACTTCGTTGTAATAATCCTTTAAAATATTTGTTTTTATATCCTTTAACGCTTTATTTATGGCTTGCTGTGCAGGTGTTAAATTTTCGCCCTTAAATTGAAATATGTCTATATCCGCGATAAGTTCGTATTTTCTTTGGTTTGGAGACGGCGTTTCCCCTGACGTGGTAGAGTTCAAATTTTCGCAATATCCCACAAGGAAGTTTGCAAGAAGTAATAGAGTAATCAATGTTCTTTTCATAATTAGGCTGTTATTTAAATGATAAAATTTCCAATTTGTGTTGTGGTAAATTTTTAAACCGCAAATAGGGTATCATATAGCAATGGCTATTTCCGCGCAAGCAATAGCATCATCCAAAGCATTGTGGTGGTGCTTTAATTCGATATCCAGAAAGCTTGAAACACAATCCAGCGAAACGCTTTTCGGCCTGAGATTCTGGGGAAGGTTTCTAAAATATTTTCTGCACTCTCTGCAAGTACAATAAAAGTTATAGTTGGGATATTCCATGGAGTATGATTTGTGCGCGGCAATCAGGCAACTTTCATCAAACGCGGCGTTATGTGCGACAAGCGGCAACCCTTCGATTCTCCGTGATACCTCAGCCCAGACTTCCGGAAAAATCGGCGCATCGGAAGTGTCATTCATAGTCAATCCGTGAATTTCGCTAAAACGCCATAAATAATATTCCGGATTGGGTTTTATTAGGCTATAAAATGTATCGGTGATTTTTAAATTTCTTACTATCGCAACTCCGACACTGCATACGCTACAGCGCTCGTAATTGGCCGTCTCAAAATCTATCGCCGCAAAATTTCTTAAATCATTCATAACTTTTAAGAGTTTCCTTTAAGCTTTCAATTATCTCTTTTCTTAGAATTTTAGGCTTTTGGACAATAATATCGCTGCCTTGCGAACGTATCCAGAACCAGAGTTGCCAAGAGTCGCGCACGGTGGCGGTAAGCAGCCACTTGCCGTTTTTATAGCTTATTTTCTGGTCGTCGGAGATCGCCGCCTCATTTAGATAACTCGCGAGCGTATCCGAAACAGCAGCTTCTAGCTTTATCATTCCCCCTGAACCAAAATCCATGGCTCCACTTGCTATATATTTCTCCAGATTAAAGTCCTTTGGAATATCGGACTTGCTTTCTAGAATTTCTACGGAACGGAAACGTTGGACGGCATATTGCATTGGCGCTTCGCCGTATTCGGAGTTGCTCGCAATTAAATATGTGCGTACGCCGCGCTGAACTATCGCAAAAGGGTTTAAAATGTAAGTCTTAGACGCCTTCCCAAGCGGATCGTATTTTACCTCTATTTGAAAACCGTCGACTAGCGCGCTTTGGATTTTCTCAAGAATCTCTTCACGCACGTTTACAGGTTTGAAACTCAAAGATTCGGGAACATAGCGGACTTTTGAACTCCATTTAGATATGGGTAACGCCTCCAAAGCTTCAAGCTTTTTGCGCGCAAGCTCAAACTTTGGATTCAACATTTTAACCATTGATATGGGCAATATCGATTTCAACACATTCTCGGCAAGCGCAAGCGACACTGCGTCGGCGACTTCGATTCCACCAAACTCGCTTGAAATGTCCTTAAGCCAATACCAGCGAAATGGCGCGGAATCTTCGTCGGCCATTAGAGGGAACAATGTTGAGAGGTCGCGCAAGTCCCGCTCAACTGTCCGCTTTGTGACTACATAGCCTTTATCGGCGATTTGTTTCGTCAATTCCAATGATGTAATCCCCGGCTTTCGCGAGGGTATGATTCTCAATAGTTCCCATTGGCGGGCGAGAGAGTTGTTATTGTTTTGCTTAGGCATGGTTTTATCCTATTTGTTTGAAATAAAAACACATTACGAGAATAATGCGACAAAATATGTCGCGCAGATCGGAATGTTTTTATATGAAATGCCTAATGAGCATATACCAATCGTTCTCATAAAATTTCTGCAAAGCGCCGTGCTCTTCCGCAATCGGATAGAAAAATCAAAATCTTCACATAATAAAATACACCAATATTCCGAATTAAACAGCTTAAAGGCTTTTATTTTATTGCGGTTTTGCTAATTTCTTTATGCCGTAGCAGAACTTTTAACCAATTTTCGCGGTCAAAGGTCGAAAATCCTGTTTTTTTTATCCCCATTTGCGGTCGAATACTTTTCACAATAATCAGATATGGCAGGGGTGTTTTCAATCGCCAAGCTCCACATTCTTGGCGTTATTTGTATTAGGGAATCTTCATTGCTCAAGATTTTCGCGCTAATATCCTCTATCGCTTTTTGTCTTTCATCTGTGAGTTTTTTATCAAATTCGATTTCTAAAGAACTTTTTTCTTTTGCTTGGCTTGTGGAAAACTCAAATTTATTCTTAACGCAAAACCTGTGATTGCTTGTGCAAAATAAACGACTTTTAATACTCGTCCAAGGCATTCAAAACTCCTCTGCTTACGGCAAATTCAAACAATTTAGGTGCTCTTGATAGTATTATCATCCATTCCCTTGAACTAAACAACAATATCCCGTAGATATATTTATATATGTAAATAGCTTCCGGATAATTGCTCACTTCGAGCCCTCTTTTATAGTCGTCGGTAAACGAAAAGTTACCCATTTTTTTCTCGTTTTAGAATTTTTTTGAATATTCGGGTCTATTAGCAAGGAGCATTGCCCAATAATTTCCTCCTAGCAATTCCCAAACATTGAATCGCTCAAATAATTTTTCGATTTTCTCAAGTGTTTCCTTCATTCATGAATTGAAACATCCGACTACGACATAATATGTCCTTGAGAAGTCGTTTTGCGGTATGCGCATTCTAAATCCATGAATCTATTTTTTCTAGTGGGTGTTGAAATTTTTCTTTGTGTTATTGATAAGGTGAAAAAATCGTAAGCCCGTGTGATGAATGGAGAGATAAAATAATTCTCATTCTTCAAAATATCCTTTTAGCTTTCTTTTGAACCCAGGTTCTGTTGGAATCGCGTGCGAGCTTTTCTATCGTGCGCGTTTCCAAATCTAGGATGTCGTAATTGTAAAAATTACCAGCGCGCCCAAACATAGCTACTTGTTTGTATTGCGAAATCATTAGCATACGCACGCCTAAGCGGTTAGTTTCCTCTTGGAATATCGGTTTTTTTACCTCTTTTATAATAACGCGTTTTTTTGTTTTCTTCGCTATCAACACGCCTTCGTTTTTTGGAACTTTTTTTAGGTCAATTTTCAAACCTTCATCGAAGATAAACCATGCGTAATGTGACATTCTTCTTATGTATTTCCTGCGTCGCCACGTTTTCTTCTTGTCTTTCATAAAGTCCGCCTTATCGGCTTTAGCTTCGACACTAAATACAGCCATGTCTTTTAGCGCGAGTACATCAGGTTGTTCGTGATTATAAATGCAAGTTGGTTCCATTAAAACGAGGGCGCAACGTTTCTTTGTATAAAGCCAGTGGGCGGCTATAATTATGAGTTCATCGTGGGTGAGCATGGCGGTTAGATTAAAATTTAATGTGGTTGTAAACTTTTTAATGAGGTTTTATTTAAGGCTTTTATCGCATTTTTCTACATTATGGGAAAGCTCTTACAAAGTTTGCAGGTGAGGGAAGACGTATTCGGAATTCTTTAATTTAAAAATACAAGGACAAATTGCCCCTTCCCGCAAGTTCGGCTTAAAGGATGATAAATCGAACCTTCCAATATAAAAAATTTTAGCGATTTTTTCATAGTATAAATCTGAAAAATTCTTCTTGAGGCAATTCTCGGCAGGTGCCTTTTGTAATCTATAAATATTCATATCCGATACTTTTCTTAAAAATTTTCAATTCGGCTCAAATATACAAAAAAGCGAGACGGAATACGTCGTGAGCAAACAAGTATTGGCAGATTCCAATAATTAGTACAAAAATATGAAGAAAGAGCTAGTCGAGAAGCTTTAAGATTGCCAAAAGGTGTTTTAATCTATGAAAGAATGGAAAATCTACCGACGCCTAACTTAGCTTCTATCAACCTATAAAACATGCACTGATTTTGTGTTAGATATTGGAACTTGCAAATTTAAAATCACTAATTAATCTAATAACAATAATCAAAAAAGAGATGAGGTTGTCTTATGAATTCGGATTTTATCGATGAAAATAAAAAGGAAGAATGGATAGAAAAGCTACTTGAAGACCATACACTTGTCCATCAAGCAGAAAAAGAAGGAATTCTTGAATATTTTGAACCATGGGATTGGATTGAATTAATTATTAAACACCCCATCATTGGAGGCTTTTGTAAAAGTTGGGAGAATTTTTCTGCAAATGATTGGGCAATTCTTTTATCTGAAATGCCTTTTTTCTTTGAAAAATGCAATATTTGGGACGAATTTGAAGTTCAAGATTGGGTCATGCTTTTGTCTTCAAGAGGAAATATGAGAGTACACTGCCGCAAATGGAACGAGTTTACCGCTGAAGATTGGGTAAATTTATTGTTAGAACAACCATCTTTGGCCCGCTATTGTGATAAATGGGAAGATTTTACAATAGATGACTGGGAAATATTATCGCCCGAATTATATGAGTATTGTCCCGAAGAAATCTTAAAGCAATTACAGCCGCCAAAAGAAAAACGAGCATTGAAATTACAGGGAATAATTCTTCGTCCAACTTTTGAACTTACGCAAATGTTATATCCAGAATTGAGCGAAATTGCCATTTTACATAAACAAGGGTTCCTCGCTGAACATTTTTTATTTCCTGATAAATTTAATATACCTTATGGGCTTGAAAAGCATATATTCTGTTTTCAAAAAGAAGAAATGTAGAAATTCTAAAATTTAAAAAATATAAAAAATGAATAAATATGAAAAAACATTATTCAATGGAAGAACATAAAAGATAGATGACTTAAATTCACTTTATGACGAATGGCAAAAATCTTTGCCGGAAAAACAACAAGAAATATTCATGGGATATATGGTTTTTATCCCCCATTATTTTTCTATGCACCCAAGAGTTCTTTTTGTTGTAGCGGAAGCTACTGGTGAAAACACTTTCGAGTATATAGACAAATTGTATAATTTTTATAGAAATACAAAATGTGTCGGAACACAGCCTTTAAATAATTATACTTTTCATAGACGTATATTTCAAATGGCTTACTGTATTCTTAATAAAACGGATATTAATATTCCTTCGGCATCAGATCTTGGCGACTTACTAGAAAAACCTGATGGAATTAGCTTCGCATTTAAAAATATATCAAGCGCACTCAACCAAAAAACAGTTTATCTTGATTCGGAATTAGTTGGAACCTCTGTAGAAAAAGGAAAACAGTTTTTTTTAAGGAAAATGGAAATATTGGATCCGCAAATAATAATACTTACAAATTGGGTGACGGATTTTTCTATGATAAATTAAAATTAATTCCGATAGAAAGACAGTTTAGCGAAGATATATGTATTCATAAAGGGATTCTCAACAATAGAGAGATAATAGGAATAGAAATGTATCATTTTAGTGCGACAAAATCAAGCAAATGTTGAATAAGCGATAAAGAATATTTTTTAAGTCCAATATTAAAGTATATAAATCAGATATAAATATTATTAGCAAAAAGAAAACCGCGGCATATATCGTCGCGGTTTTCTTATATATTTGCGCCATCGGAAAAATAATCCTTAGAAAATTTAGAGCAACCACAAATATGAAAGACGTTTATATATCAGATAAAATCACTCATGATCAGCTCAAGAATTTGAGCGGAAATGTCAGCCGAGTTTACGAAGCATTGCCGAAGAAAAACCAACAAACTTTAAAGGTTTCATAAGAGCAATAGATAGGTAAAATATGAAAAGAACAAACACAATAAAAACACGATTTAAATATATAGAAAAAATACACGGCTTTTATAAAGGTGAATTGACCATAGTAGGCGGTCGCCCTGGAGTGGGAAAAACTTCTTTTATAACGAATATAATAGAGGACGCTTTATTTTTTAAAAATCAAAAGAAGAATGTATTGTTGTTTTCTTTAGAATTGAAGAGTGAGGCGATGCTTGCGGAAATGATTCGCTCGCGCTCAAAAGGAGTTGGGTCAAAGGAGCTACTGGATGACAATAATATACTTAAAGGAAGTTTGGCAAAAAGAAACTACGTCGCAGAAGAATTTAAAAAATCAAACATCTATATTGATCATACTTGCAATTTTAGTGTAGACGAAATAAACGAAAAAGCGAGAAAACTAAATGAAGAATTGCGCTCCAAAAATAAAAAGTTGGATTTAATAGCTGTAGATTATTTACAACTCCTCAGAGGAGGCAAGGAGTTTGAAACACGTGAATTAGAAGTTAAGGATATTTTAAAAAAACTAAAAATACTGGCTATAGAACTTGAAATACCAGTAATTATTACGGCACAACTAAGTCGTGATGGGTCGTTTATAGACTGCCCTGCAATAGAATATTACGCAGATTTTATTATTAAAATAGAGGATTATAGCACTTATATGAAGAGCAAGTGTATGTTTTTCAGGATGATGAGGTATGATGTTGATGATATTATTCTACCAATGAAATTTATTAGAGAATATCGGTGCTTCGAACATATTGAAATCTGATTATAAAATGACTTATAAAGATTGGATTTATAGAAGTTATAAACTAGATGCGCTTGTTATTTTTTAGTTTATTGTCAATCGATATTGTTGGCGTTTATGATAGCATGCTCTGTACTCGGAGTAAGGCAGATATTTACATCGTTTAACTAAGCGAAACGAAATATGAATGCCAAATACATTTTTAAGAACATCGAAAAAAGATATAATATGATAGCTTGTGAAACCTATGAGGGAGAAGACAAAGCGTTAATAATGTGGATAAGCTTGTATAACGAAGACTTCCCGCATTCTGCAAGAAGGCACCAGACGCCCGAAGAATGCGGAAAAGAATCATACATTTAACCATCATCTAAATAACCAAAATATTCTCCAAGTTTTACATTGACTAAAAGGGGGGCACTACAAACAGGTTCCCAACTTAATTTGAGCCAGTGCATATCCTTGATCTGCAGATTGCCTGAACCATTTTACGGCTTCTTTCATGCTCTTTTCAACACCATGTCCGCCTCCATAACAGATACCTAAATTATATTGGGCGTCAGCGCATCCAGTTCAGCAGATTGTCTGAACCATTTTACAGCTTCTTCCATGTTCTTTTTAACACCATCGCCCTTTAAATAAAAGATTCCTAAGTCATATTGAGCTTTCACGTTCCCCTGTTCGGCGAATTTTTTTGTATTTATAAATTCTTCAGATTTATCCATATTGAATATAGTTATTAGATTTGTTTTTTAGTGATAGATACAACCCCATTGAGGAATATTTTCTCGCTTCATCAATCAGATTAGGATTGTGTCTCAATACTCAGATAACTCATATTGTTCAGATAGTTTTTCAGTTTAACAATTCTATCCTCTATATCAACTCCATCATCATTTTGCGAAACGACGAGAGTATCAATAACACTTTCATCATCCAAACGATGAATCACATAAGAATCGTTTTCGCACACAATATAAGAATCGGCATAAACCAATTTCTGCCCCATAGAATCTTTGGATAAATGGGCATCATCCGCTTCTTTCAGATAGGGCATATATGTATTCCGAGACCATTGTGTGCTGGTCTGCATTACTGAGAACAGATATGGCTTAGAAAGTGCGTCTGTATTGCTCAGCTTTCCGTAACTGCCCGGTCGGAACACAGGATATTTCACATAGTAATAATTCCAAGGATAAGTATTCTTGTTTTCGCAATCTGCGATATAATTTGCAACCATATCCGAAAGGATTTCATCGCTAAAATTACTATGTCTCTCTAAAAGCTGAATTAGGATTTGGCTTGTCTTCTCAAAGCCAATATTAGAACTCTTATGGAACAATTCATCCCACGCAATCTGTAAGCTCTTAGAGCCATATTGGAAACGCCACCTATTTCGTTCTTGCTGCCCGTAATTACCAACCGTCATTAACGCACAGTCTACCTTATCTAAGCTACAAGTGAACAGGGATTCAAAGCGTTCGGCATATGACAAGTTAGCAAGCCCAACAATGCTAATTTGTCCTTTGAGCATTTTGTTGTCTTCGAGCTTAAACAAGATTTCCGTAGCATCGGGATTTTTTGTAAGGAAGGCGATCTTCTCTTTTTCCTCTTGAAGCTGGTTTACATTGAAATTGTTTTCGATAGAATCATCGATTATACCTGTAAGAATAATCGCATCAACGGCTTGGATAATTGCCGGTATTCTGTTTCTATCAAGTCTGTCGCTTATCTCATCTTCCGAATTTTGAATTAAGTTATTTACAATCCTAATTCTTCGGACAAATTCAGGCATGGATACTTCCTGCTGGTGCTGCAAGTAAGTTGCAATAGCATACAGAAGAACGATTCGGTTCAAAGGGAATTGGCGTGTTCTACCAGACTTGTCTGAATAAGAATGGATGCAATCTTCAAAAATATCTATCTTGTTTCTCGTATCAACTAAGATTTTTCCTGTTTCATGCGAATAACTCATAAAAGAGTTAAGGAACTCGGTAGGTGTATTGAAACCATCAATATTGCACCAACAATTAAAAAATGCTTCCAGAGTAGTAATGTTGGTCAATGTGTCCTCGCCATCAGCAGAGAAATACTGATGCAACAAGTCGAAGGAATCACTACTGAAACCCTGAGGGGATTTGCCGTTGCGATAACAAATTATGTCGCACACAAACTTGAAATAACGCAGAAATTCATCGTCAATGATATTATCATTTGAATCCCCTGAGTTTCCGTTGTGATAATTCCAAAGTAAATCCGTCCATGTTTTATCTATACTGGAAATAATACGCTCAGCATTTTCTCCGCCCGTTTTTTCGTCCAATGCTCGGATTTCTCTTTCCAGTTCTGCCTTGAAATGCTCAAAATTTGTAAGCGGCTTACCACGAGAGTTCATCTTGATATACAATTCGTCTGTAAGCCCCATATCCTTTATGGGAAGAAAATAAAAAGTAATTGCACGATTTTCCAATCGTTCCCAAATGTTCGGAACATGCTTGAAACAGTCATCAATCGAATCCAACATTACTAACATAGAGCTGATTGTTGGGTCTTTTTTCCAATCCAACGGGAACCATGCTTGGTTGATAATTTCGTCTGAAACTTTAGTTTTAAATGATGGTGTAAATTTAACCAGTTCGGAACAAAAGTATCTTGCACTATATCTGGTCTCGTAGCTAAAACAACTTAGGAAAGCGTACCGTTCAGCCGATATATTTTCTTTTTTAGCAGCATACCAATGCAACAAGTATAATGTTGTCAAACGCTGCTGGCCGTCCAGAGGGGTCATAGTGCCTTTGTCATCAATATCACCATACACAAAATCTAAAGTGATTGGTTCATTGACAATAGCTTCATGGAGAGATTCAAGAAAACGCTTCCTTACCCTGCTTACATCATCATCCAAACGACCTTGAGCATAATCACGCTGAATCAAAGGAATCGCTATTTTTTTAAGTTGTACCTTTGTTTCTCCGTCGATAAACTCAGTTTCAAAAATATCAATAAACGAATGAAGTGTCGTATTCATTATGCTTCCTCCTTTTCCTGTATAATCAATTCATTCAAATAATCTTTTAATACGCTGTTGATAGCTTCAATATATGCAACACGGTCGGCTTGTCCCCAAAAATGAAGCTGATTATCTTCAGACGGAGTATAATATTTTAAGAATACCATTTTCGTGCAGAAAGGAATGTATTGTCCTCTTTTATCCATATTAACAACTTCGTTTCTCTTAACATCAAAGGTAGAGTTGCTTAGTGCAGAATTGTCGGCAGTATTCAGTAAAGCAAGATTGGCAATCGAGTGCAAATACTCGGTATTACCCGCAACGGAAAGTATAGCAAGAACTTTCTGCTGAATGGCTTCAAATTCACTTCGCTCAAGTTTATCCTTATCTACCCCCATTTGCATTTCGGCAATTAAGTCATCATTATCACCAATCGTTTTCACAGACGGAATATGCAGTTTTAACCATTCCTTCCATACCTCTTGGGTACGCATACCCTCGGATTGTTGGGCATGAATATGTTCCAGGCTCCAAGAAACCTTATTGCCTCTGCTATATTTGAATTTATCAAATGGGAACCATTGAGAATGTTCTCCGTTCTGTCGTACAGATTCAATATTGAACAATAAAAGCAGAGTGCTGATTTTCTTATAATCCGAAGGCTTCTCGTAACTAAGCTCCGAATAATTACCGGAGATAGCAATGCTATTTCTTATTAGCCCATTCAGCTTTTCTTTAAACTCATCTTTAGTTTTATTCTCCGACAACTTAAAAATTTTATGAAGCGTTTGGGCGTTCGTAGCGATGAGATAACCTATCTTATGGTAGAGTTCGTGATTCTCGAACCAATCTTTCAAAATGAGAAAAGTCTGTTGGATTTTTCTCCAAATTTCATCAAGAGATTTTTCCTTCCGCATTTCATCAAATTTAAAGAAGGTATAATACTTTTCACGAGTAGCTTCCTGCTTGCCTGAAATCAAATCGAGAACAAGGTCAATACGGGTCTGATAATTATTCTCGATGTTGTTTGTTAAGAAATACCAAAGTGAGTCATTGTGCAATTCCTTTTCAATGTTATCCCATTGTAGAGAAATTTCTTCTTGTTTTTCTCTATCCACATCTTCTAAATTATCACGACTAAGAAACATTGCCTTAACAAGTTCTGCGCTCGTAAGAGGGATTTTCCCGATATTCAAACGCGTAAACAAGGAGATTGTATCCTCGTTCTCTCCGACCTCATACCAAATGATTTTTACATCTTCTTTGAAGTATTCAAAAATGTGCATGACACGAATTTGCATATCCTGTTCAAACCACTTTTGAATTGTATTATACGCATTTGCGATAAACCAAAAGTCGATATTATCTTCTTTTTTTGTCATGTCTATCGTTTTTAAGAAATCAGTAGATTGTTCTCTTGTTTCATATGTAAGAGAAAATGCTGGCTCACTAAAAAATGGATTGGCATTTTTCATGTACTTGTATATGAGGTAGAGGGTGGTGAGTCTCTGCTGCCCATCTACAAGTTCAAAAAAGTCGCCTTTCTTACGAACAACCACCGGCTGTAAACAGTAGTTCTTCTTGCCATTTTGGAAAACATCATCTAAAAGACGAGTAACTTCATCTTCTCCCCATCTGTATCCTCGTTGATATGATGGAACATGGAAATTACCTTTTATTTCTCCAACCAGTTTTGTATCGAGAATTATATTTTTGTTTATGTTCATTATTATTCTCCTTTATTTTCAAAACGCCAGTGCATAACTTACAATATATATTTATAGTTGTTATTGATTACTTGTAAAGATTCATGTTAAGTAATTCGGTTATATCTTTATATTTCAACTCGCAAGAAAGGATGCCTTCGCAACCGGCGGCTATTGTGTATGCTGGAAATATTATCACGATAGAATTCGGCGTCAGTGCGAATTGAACTTGGCTTGTTATTGATTTTTTTTCTTTCGCATCGGCAGCGAAGTAGGCCTCTGTAAAGGAATTTTTTAGATAGTCGAGTTTATTCAGTATTGCGATTTTATCAACTGTAACCGAAAGCAGTTTTGCGACTTTCCCATCTTTTACAACATCTTCAAGTTTGATGGTTTTTGCGTGTCCGTTTTCGACGAGAAAATTGAGAGCTTCAACATGGTTTTGGCAGCCGTTCGCGCCGTGATGATATGCATAAATTCGGTTTATACATGAAAATATTTTCGGCGTATTTAGCAAAACGTCAGACTTTATCTCAAGTTCGCAAATATACTCTTTAACCTCTTCAAAATCGTAAAAATAGAATTTTAAATCGTCGGCGAAATCAGCCACCCACTTGTCTTTAATTTTCATCAATTGAGTGTTAATTTCCCTTTGGCTCGTCGTAAGATTTTCTCCCGCAAACTGGAACAGTTTTATGTCGGAATTTAATACAAATTTCCGCGCGGACACAAATTGTGGACGGTTTGAAATGTCACAAAACGAGAATTTACCATTCTCCGTAGCTTCCGCATTTGTAACTCCCATTAGGGAAAGCAATGCCGCTATTGTCGTTGTATAAAAATTTTTCATACTTGCCACTATAATCGAATATCGCGACGGAATACGACGTTCACTAATAATACTTTTCAGAACTGCCTGACATATTTAAGGAGTCCGCACTCTTAGATAGATTTCATGGATTTATAGAGGGATGGTATCTTCCGCGAATTAATGAAGATTTGAAGGTAAAAGGTTATACCCTTAACGTAGAATATTTTTCTGAGATACTTCATGAATTAAGGACTTCCCCAGAATACGCCGTTACGGTTAATGATTTATTGGATATTCCAGCAAAGGCAGACACTCGTGATACTACAGCTGTAAAACGCTTAGCAACGGCTTATTTAAAATTACTCTTCCCAAATGTAACAAATGCTTCGGAAGTCAACAAACAGGATTTTAAAGATTTTTGCCTGAATCCAGCGATGGAAAAGCGTAGGATTATACGAGAACAAATAAGTCTAATTGACGATGAGTTTACTCCAAATATGCCTGAAATAAAAATAAAAAATTGATTTCTTTTATCGTAAAGGTATTAAAGTATTAAAATTTCATTTCTAATAAAAAATAAAGAAGGAATAATATGGGAAATTTTGCCGACAAAGAGTTTAAATCTGGTGGGAAGATGGTCTTAATTAAAAATTGCCCAACTTCGCTTGAAGATTTTAAAGAGTTAGGACTCTCCGAAGAGGAAGTAATAGAAAAAGCAACAGCTCATATTGTATATGGAACATTGTTAAGGGAGTTCCGCAAAGATCCAACTCTTACAGAAATGGAATTTAAAATTAGTTTAAAGAAACCTAAAGCAATTCAAAAAATAGATTTAAATAAATTGACAGAAGAGCAAAAGAATACTTTGCGTTCCATGGGAATTATTTAGTTATAAGCTAGTTATTAAAAAAACCATGTAACTAAATATAACAGAAGTTCTTTAGAAAAGCTGCCATATCGGAGTTCCGAACAACTCATAAGAAAACGGGCTTCAATAAAATGATATTGAGTCTTTGATATTATAGTATTCTTAAAATTCGCAGAAAAGTTCTTTGCCTGTTTTAAAGGTAGGGAATTATCTCCGCAAAATTTGCGGAGAAAAGGCTTGATTATCTCCGTATGCGAAAAGAAGCCAAGGGTGGACAAGGAACAGCGCAAGAGAAATATTATCTAAAAATAATAAATAAAAATATTGCGTATTTTGTCGCGATATGGTAGTATAGATGCCATAACGGGACAGGGTATGATGATAAGCAGGACGAAGATTTCGGCTGAAGGGTTTGAGAAGGTTGAAATTACTGCTAAGATGGCGGAGGTGTTTGGGTTGCCAAAGAAGGCGGTAGGGAAATGGGCTGTGGTTTCTAAGGACTATTTTGAGCATCGCTTGAGAAAGGTTCGTTTAGACGGATATTTTGCCGACGACAAGTACAACAATCATCAGCGCATTCCCAACAGAATTTGGGACGAGATGTTTGGCGCAAAGCGTTCCGCTAAATTTGAAATTTCCAAGCAGACTATTCGCAAGCAGAATTGGGTTTATGGCTTGCTTGAACAGTTATCAAAAATTGAGGAGCTGAAAAGTGTATTAAGCCTTATGAGGCGCGATGAAGTTATTTTGCAGATTCTCGATGATACGGATAGCTCCCGCGCAGGAGGCAAATTATACAGCTCTACAAGCACTGCAATCGCCCACTGGAAGTATAAATATGGGAGGGCTTGCAAGTGAGAATCAGAGCCCTAAATCGTCAAAATGATTGGTCAGATTTTGGTAAGGGGTTTATCGTAAAAATACGCAAAAATACAGGGGTTTTACTGGTGTTTAAGTATTTCATAATGCGCAAATATACGCAAGAATTTCCAAACTTTCGCATTTATAATTTGTTTAAAAACAGTAAAATACAAAACATAAGAAAGGCGGATATGAATACAATCAAAGAGAGATTAGGAAACGCTCGTTCTATCCGTTGAACTACAGGGGCGGGATAAAGTAATCATAAGACCAGATGCCCGCTTGAAAGTCAACTATATTTCAAGTATTAACCTGCATTACAGTTTTTTTTGTGTATTTGCGCTTTTTGCGGGGCGGGCGACAAAGCAGTGGTCGAGAAGGACGTCGCAATCGCTTTTCTTGTAGCGAATGCACTTGCCTGAAAGACGGTAGCTCGGGAGTTTGCCCTGTCTGCGGAGCTGCTCGATAAAGGTTGTGCCGATGTTGAGATACTCGGCTACCTCTGCGCGGGTTAAAAGCCTGTCGCTTGCGTCAGGCTGCGTTAATGTTTGTGTATTTGCGTATTTTATTTTTCCCATACGCAAAATATCTCCGTGTCAAATTTCTCAAAATGTAAAATGCAGATAAAGCCCGTAAAAATAGGGAAATAGGTCGGGATTTTGTAAAAGTGGAAAAATTTTCTAAGGGGATGATAACAGTCGTCTTATGGCAAATGCTTTTCTATGCGTCTTTAAAATCCCTTTTTTAGTCTTCAAATTCGTCACATGTGACAAATTTCAAAGGCAACTGCAAAGCGCGTAGAATTTGAAAGAGGAAACATTGAGTTTTTAGGCAAATCTGCAAAAAGCGTAAAAATTGCGTAAATGAAAGCGTAAAGAATATCTTGACAAAACTGTATTAACTTCCTTATATACATAATGTTTATTAATAAAAAAACGTAAAAGTTATAAGAAAAGAATTTGACATCAAGGGATTTATACAGGCGAACGGGGCTGTTTCGTCCGCAGATGTCATGCGCCAATTTGGAATTTCCAAACCTACTGCCATAGGGCTTTTAAAAGAATCTAATGCCATTGCCATTGGCAATTCTGTAAACCGTGAATATGCATTGCCTCAGCCGATAGGAGAAAATGGTTTTGAGTGGAATCTCTATAAGGTGGACGAGCAGGCAAGTATCGCTAAACTTGGAGTTTTGTATTCCACAAATGCGGGATTTTATTTTGACGGCGATTATCCATCTTTTTATGGTGGCGAATTTAAGAACAAGCTCTTCCCGACTTTGCCATGGTTTTTGTATGAGCACCGTCCTCAAGGCTTTGTTGGCAGGAATATTGTCTATAATTTGAATAAGACTTTTGGAATATCTAAAGAGTTAAACAGCTGGTCCGACGCCGATATTCTTGGATACCTTTTGCGTTTTGGCGACGATTTGCCCGGTTCGCTGATTTTGGGAGACTTTGCAAAAGATAGATTTTTGCAAGGTAAAGAAATGGATGTTGATGAATGCAAACGTGCAGAGATGTACCCTGAATTTGCAAAGTTTGCCATTGAAAACGGAATGCCGCATTCATCTGCCGCCGGCGAACAGCCAAAGTTTTGCGCTTTGGTTCATTGTGAAAATGGAACATACAGAAACGTAATTGTAAAGTTTTCAGGCGATATGAATAACCCGATAAACCGCCGCTGGGGAGATTTGCTTATCGCGGAACATATCGCCTTGCAGGTATTGAGCAATTACGGATTTGTTGCATCTGAATCGCAGATTATCGAATCGCAAAACAGAGTATTTCTTGAATACAATCGCATTGATAGAGTCGGCAGATACGCTAGGCGAGGTACAAGTTCATTAAGCGGTATTGACGCCGCATTTATAGGCGAAGGCGGCGGTTCTTGGTCTAATGCGATGGAAAAATCCAAGGGATATTTTAGCGCAAAAGATATTGATATTGTCGAGCGCATTTACAATTTTGGCTTGGCTATTGGCAATACAGATATGCACTTTGGAAACATAAGTTTCTTTGTTAAGCGCAATCTGCCTTTTGAGCTTGCGCCTATCTATGACATGCTTCCGATGTATTATGCGCCTAAGAGCGACGGCACATTGCAAAATGAAGCCCTTGCAAGCATTCCGCCGACGCGAGAATCCCGCACAATGGCTAAGGAATTTTGGCAAAATGCAATCGCAAACACTTCCATAAGTGCTTCATTTAAACTAATTGCGCAAAAGAATATAGACGCATTATCTTAGTTGTAACATCAGTGTTACAAGTCGGCAATTTTGTTTTGCAGGTAAAAAAAATTCAAGTTGTCCAACTGGTTGGGCAAGTTTTTGATTATGCTTTTAAGATGGGAAATCTGTTTCCCAAGTTAAGGGATTTTGAAAAAACGACACAGGTGTCGCATTTGCTTAGATCTATAATCTTAAGAAGTATTTATCCAATCGACATAAAGGGATATTCGTGCCTGTTTCTCGTCTTAAAATAGACCTTTTAGATTCAGTACTTTCAAAAATTCGAGTTTTCTTAGAAAAACATACAGTGTTTTATAAGAAAGTGCGCCCAACCTAGAAAAAATTTCCGCATTTTCTAAGTTGTGGCCACTAACTTAGAAAATGCTATTGACTTTTTCTAAAAAAGTTGATCTTTTTAGAATATGAAAAATTTCGAATCGGGAACTTACGTTCAACACGACTTTTATAAAAGCTTTTTGCCTACAAAATTATCTAGAGAATGGAAAATTGACGATATGGAACTTTCAAAATTATTAAGTGACGCTGATAGGGAAATTGGTAAGCTAGATATGTTCTCCAGTCATATTCCTGATATAGATATGTTTATACGCTTGCAGGTTACGAGGGAAGCTACAGATTCCAGCAAAATCGAAGGAACTCAAACGCATTTTGATGAGGCTATTAAAGAAGCGGAAGATATTCCAGAAGAACGCAGAGATGATTGGCAAGAAGTCCAAAATTACATTTCCGCAATAAATTATGGTATTGAGCGTTTAAGTACACTTCCAATATCAAGTCGGCTTATTCAAGAAACACACCGCTACCTGCTAAAAGGTGTACGTGGAAAATATAAAAATCCTGGAGAGTTTCGCAGAAGTCAAAATTGGATTGGGGGAGCAAGTATTAGCGATGCTGCGTTTGTACCTCCACATCAAGACGATTTACCAGATTTAATGACTGATTTGGAAAAATTTATTCATTGCAATAATTTGATTCCAGAACTTGTAAAAATCGCATTAATTCACTATCAGTTTGAAACAATTCACCCTTTCTTAGATGGAAATGGACGTATTGGTAGGCTTTTGATTCCATTATATCTTACAAATAAAGGTGTAATTCAAAGACCTATTTTATATATGTCTGCATTTTTTGAAAAAAACAGACGTGTATATTATGACAAATTATCGAATGTACGAATAAATAACGATATTGTTGGCTGGGTAAAATTTTTTCTTGTTGGAGTAATTGAGACGGCTAAAAACAGTATTAATACTTTCAATAAGATCTTAGATTTAAAAGAAGCGGTTTCTGAGAAATTACAAAAACTTGGAAAACGTTCTGCATCTGCAACTACAATCGTCAAATATTTGTATGGATCACCTTTGATAAAAATAAAGAAAATAATGGAGATACTTAATGTATCTCACGGCACTGCTTACAGTTTGGTAAAAGAGCTATGCGAAATTGGTATCCTGGTAAAATTACCAAGAGCAGCAACTAAAGATCGCTATTATGTCTTTAAAGATTACCTAAATATATTCTCTGAAAGGGCTGATGATAGATAGGTCTACATATTTGTGAATTAGTGGTCTAAAATCCACAATTTTATAAAGAAACGAACTCAACTTAGAAAAATTTTTCATATTTTCTAAGTTTGAGATGTTAACTTAGAAAATACTTATTGAATTCTCCAAATTTTAGCGATTTTTAAGAATTTCGCTTAGAAAGCAGTAGCTCTTGCTTCTTCTACTTCGCGCCCATGCGGAATATTCAATGTTCATTGTTTTTAGTTTTCAGGGAAGATATTGAAGTATTTTATGGCGTCGCGCTCGCGGGCAAGGCCGTTGTAGTTCTGTTTGAGAACGTCAACTGCGTGCCCCATTTGCTCGGCTGTAAGATATGCATTCTTTGTCAGCGCGAGGTAGTAGGTCGCGGCGGAATGGCGCAGGCCGTTTTTTATCCAGTTGCCTTTGCCGAGGCTCTCGTGAAGCTTATTTATAAGGGTGGTCTTGCCTTTGCTTAGAATCTTCTTTTTAGTCCCGAGTTCCCAGACGTACGGCTCAAGCCACTTGGCGAGATTTTCAGGAATTTTTACAACTCGTCTGGAAGCGGTCTTTGTGATTTCGCTAACAAGAATAATTTCTCTGTCCTCGAGCTTGATTTTATCCCAAGTAAGCCTTTGCATTTCGGCGTTTCTTATGCCGGTGAAGGCGGAAATTGCAACGTATGCGCGAATCTCGCTCTTAGGCGGGGTGGAATCTAAAATTTTGCGTACCTCTTCGGGCGTAAAGATTTTTGGCGTCTTGCCCCTGATTCTCCAAGTCTCGACTTTCTCCACGGGGTTGTTGTCGAGCCAGTCTTGCATTTTGCAAAACTTAAAAAATAAGTAGAGCGTTCGGCGATACTCGTTTCTTGAATAGGCGCCCAAGTCTTGGCTTGTCTCCTTGAAAACCCTCATCGGGCGGCCGTCCACATGAAGTTTGTCGCTATCGGCATATTCGCGCTTCTTGCGATTTATAAGCCTGTGGAAAATTTCTTTGCCGCCAATTAGCGAGACAATCCTGTCGCGCTCAAAGCTTTCCATAAACCTAAATAAAATTCTTTCGACGCCCATTAAATACTCTCCGGAAAGTTCTTTCTTTTGCAGGGATAGGCAATATCTGTCTATTGAAAAATCGAGCCTTACGGAGCGTTCTTTCAGCTTGGAAAGCGCCTTGTATTCTTCTATTGCCCTATTCAAACTTATGCCGTGCGGCTCCAAGTCTTTGGTGAGTTTAACGTAGGTTAATACCGCGTTTGTCAAACTTGTGCGAAGGGGAGCTAAAAGCATTTTAGCCTCGACAAGCTCGCGCCTGTCTGTCGGCGAAATTCGGTTTGCCTCAACGCCCAATTTCTCATCGTAAACATTTTTTTCGCGGAAAAATTCGAGCGCTTCGGCTTCGGTGGAAAACCTGCGCGCCCAGCGTT
>ERZ857840.1461-NODE-1461-length-26615-cov-5.007944_pt1 | contig 26615 bp, 22 predicted proteins | sample MGYA00519760_ERZ857840 | MGnify/ENA primary metagenome ERZ857840 (study PRJEB31778, sample SAMEA3449371) | human gut metagenome | biome: human gut; feature: human-associated habitat; material: faeces | place: United Kingdom | collected 2010/2012 ... | reverse complement strand
AATACTCCGTGCGTGTCTTGCGTCCGCTCTTTTTCAGCCGCGCGTAAAACTGCTGTAGGTCGTTCTGCGTCAGCCTGTTCAGCGGAATCTCGCCCAGCTCTGGCTTGATGTGCAGGCGTATGCGGTCTTCATAGCCGGACTGCGTCGAGGTGCGGATGTTTGGCTTGCAGTGCGTTTCGTACCAGTAATCCAGCCAGTCGGCGAAGCGCATTTCCGGACGCAGCTTGTCCGACGGAATGCCGCCGAGCTGCGCCTTGAGCGCCGCCAGCTTTTCCGCGCACTCTCGCTTGCTCTTGCCGAAGACAGCCTTTGTTTTCGGGTAGCCGTGATCGTCGTAACCGACGACGTACCGCCCCTCCCAGCGCCCGTCCGCGCGCTGACGGATCAGTCCGTCGCCTGCTTTTCGTTTCTTTGCCAAGGCTTCAGCTCCTTTCCGAATAAGTCCTCCATGAAGCCGCCGACGATGCCGCCCGCGGCTTCGCGCATATCCGGCGTGACGTGCGTGTAGGTGTCGAGCGTGAAGCTGGCGTTCGTGTGCCCCAGAATCCCGGCCAGCGTTTTCGCGTCCACGCCGCTGGTGAGAGCGTGTGTCGCGAACGTATGACGAAGATCATGAAAGCGAATGCTCGGCAGTCCCGCTTCCTCCAGCAGCGTTTTGAGCCGCCGGTATGCCGTCCCCGGATTCATCGGCAGCTCCGGGCTGGTCGGCTGCGGGAAAATCCATTGGCTGATAGAGGTTTTCTTCCGCGCCCGCAGCAGCGCCGCGACGCTCTCCGGCAGGATGATCGTGCGGTTGCCCTGGCTCGTTTTCGTGTCGCCGAGGGCGTAGATGCCCTGCCCCTTGCTGTGCAGCGTCCGGGAGATTCCGAGCGTCCCGGCCTTCGCGTCGAAGTCGCGCCACATGAGCGCGCAGATCTCGCCGCGCCGCAGACCGGTCATAAGCTCCGTGTAGAAGAAATCCCGCCAGATATCGTCCTTCTGAACCGCTTGCAGGAACGTGTCCAGCTCCTGCTCGTTCAGCACCTGCATCGGCTTGTAGTTGGATTTCGGCACAGTTGCGTTCTCGGTCGGATTTTTCGGAATGATGTGCGCCTGCACCGCAGCCTTCATCGCGCCGTGCAGCATCGTGTGGATGTGCCGCACGGTCGAATCGGAGAGCCGCTTGCTGCCCTCGGCGTCTTCACGCACGCGCCCGCCGGATTTCAGCCGCCGGTACATCCGCTGCACATCCTGCGTCGTGATGAGCGAAACCTGCTTGCCGCCGAGCTGCGGCTTGATGTAGTTTTCGATATAATTGCGGTAGCCTTCCAGCGTCCCAGACCGGATCGTGCCGTCCTTGTATTCCGCGAGCCAGCGATCCAGCCACTCGCCCAGCGTCATGCGGCTGTCCTCGGTCAGCTCCACATCCTGATAGCATTCGATGCTCTGGTGGAGCTTTTCCGTCAGGGCTTTCTGCGTCTTCGCGTAGACGTGCCGGAAGATCGGGTCGCCGTTTGCCTTGTGTCCCACGACGATGCGCCCCTCCCAGCGCCCATCGTCGCGCTTTCTGACCATCCCGTCCCCGGATGGCCGCCGTTTTCCCATATGCAGGACTCCTTTCTTTCATGTCTTTTTTCTAACAACTACCACGCGGGAGACAGAATAGCTATCTCCCGCGCGGAGAGTTATCAGAAAGTTATCATTTCGGTTTTCTTTGTCTATGGCGGTGCAGGTTTTGAACCGCGCTACCAGCCCATCGACATGGTATTAATCGTCTGCTCCTGCTCGTGATCGTCCGCCTTGTGTCCGGCGGCGATACGCATCTGGCGCAGCTTGGCAAGGCGTTTGCGGTCGATCTGGATACCACAGCTTTGCGGCGCAGGAGCGCTGCTCTGAAAGATCTTTCCCATGTGATAGAGCAGCCGTGTCGCCGAGAGCAGCACGTTCGGCGGCTCCGGCCGCTCAATGCGATCCATGAAAAATCCTGCATAGTCATGTCCCTGTGCCTGCGCTTTCTGAAACCAGTCGTAGGCAGCGTCCTTGTCCTGCGGCACACCGTCGCCGCTGAGATAGAGTTTTCCCAATAGGTACTGCGCATAGGGATTGCCGCGCTCGGCAGCCATACGCACATATTCTGCTGCGCGTTCCGGTTCTTTCGGTGCGTTCTTCCCACTGAGATATTCCTTGCCCAGCCGGTAGGCAGCATAGTCGCTGCTGCTCTGTGCCGCCCGTTCCAGCCAATAGAATCCCTGTGTAGGATTTTGCAGTTCTGGATCATCCGAGAGGAACAGCTTGCCCAGTGCATACTGTGCCGACGCATGATTTTGCCGCGCAGCCAGTTCCAGATAGTGCTGTGCCTTTTCCGCGTCCGGAATCAACAGCCCGCCGTCACGATAGAGAATCCCAGTCAGATACTGTGCGTACCGATTGCCGCCGTCTGCCAGCGCTTCCAACTGCTTTGCGGCTTCGTCGCGTTCCGCCAATAGCAGAGTTTCGTCCGTCGCCATTGCATACCACGCATTTGTCGGATACGGAATGCTGTAGGTCGCATTTTGCTCCGCATCCTGCTCTGCACCCGCATCCTCGAACGTGATTTCGTTTTGCCGCACCTGTTCCGCCACCTGAATGACCGCATTTTTGATCTGCCGGAATTCCTTCTGCTGGGAGAGCGGCGGGCGCTGCCGCTCCCTTTCCGCGTAGAAATCGTTCAGCCTGCACTGCAGCTTCCACCAGCGCCCGTAGCATTCGTCCACGCTCGGCAGCAGTTCCATCTGATCGACAATGGTATCGACTTTCCGCTTGAGATCCTTCGGCAGATACCCGTAGGACTTCTTTCCCTTGACGCTGCCCAACCCCTTCGCCAGCTCCCAGATCATTTGCTCCGCCTCCGGATGCTCACAGGCGGAGTTCTGCATCTTCTGTGCAAGCGCCAGCATGGCAGCGCGTGTTTCCCTTACCAGCTCGTCGCGGGATTGGCTCTTGTCCTCGTAGATGTGCAGCAGCTCCTGCCGAAAGATCTGGTTGGTCAGGACGGATTTGATTCTCCGAATCCCATCCCGGTTCAGGTACGCCTGCCCTGACGTTTTCGACCACGCCATCATGTGGACGTGCGGGTGACCGCCCTCGTCGTGGAATGCCGCGTACCAGTGGAAGTCCTCCGGCGGGATGTGCATCGCCTCTGCAATATCGTTTCGGTGCGCCCGCAGCAGCGCCCGCCATGCGTCCGCGTGATCGAACCCAAGCCGCTCCGCGTCCTCGCGCCGGAGCGAAATGATGTGCGTCCAGATGTTTCCGGTGCAGCTGTTCACCTCTGCCATTGCCGCATTCAGGTCAACTACATCTTCATCTCCGAACAGTCCGTGTTCGCCCAGCCGCTCCGCGCGAGGACGGGTTGCGATATACTTGGCGTAGCCGTCGATCTCCTGCACCTTGCCCCAGTTTTCCTCCACTGCCAGCGTGAGAAACTGTGAGGCGTTGAACTTTGTCGGATGTGCCGCATAATCGCCGTATTCCAGAAGCGTCTTTGTATCCGGAAAATCCTTCGTCAGCTTTTCGATGAGCTGTGTCTGCCGTTTTGTCGGCGGGCGGTCATCCGGCAGAATTTCCACCCGTTCACGCGTGGCGATGTAGCGCAGATACCCGCCCGCCGGTTTTGCGCCGCCGCCCTTGAAATACGGACTTTTGACAATCAATCTGGCCATTCGTCAAACGGATCCTGCGTGCGGAGCTTCTGCTCCAGCCGGAGCTGACCGTTGGTGCGCTTCACGTCATTGACACTCTTTGCCCGCTGCTTCCGCAGCACCGATTCGTCCAGATTCACGCACTCTGCCAGAAGGCTCAGCCCCATGTCCAGTTCCACGGCCTGCTTGAACAGCAGGGATGAGAGCCGCTGCTCCAAAAGCTGCAGCCGTCCGTCAATGGCTGACTGGACTGCCCGCGGGAGCATCGTGCTTGTTCCCGCCGCCAGATGATCTGCGTAATAATTCACGGCGCGTTCCAGAAATTCGTTTTTGCTCCGGCATCCATCCTGCCGGTACCAATGCTCCAGCTTTTCCGCCGTCTCCGGCGACATCCGAAAATTCAATCTGTTTTCTTCCTTGCTCATACTCCTCCAATCTGCGGCGTGGCGCGCCGGAATCCCTTGAACCGTCTGCATTTGTGGGCTTCCTGACGCCAGCCGCGCGTATTTTTCTCCAAACAGGCGCCAATCGCAGCGCCTGCGCAACCCCTTGATACAGTCCGCACTGCGGGCTGTTGTGAACAGGAAAAGCGTCGGTTCCGACGCCATCCTTTTATCCTGCTTTTCGTCGATGCAAGCTACATATCCCTCGCCCCGCCGCAAGCGGCAGGTCTCGTCCATTCCGCTGCATCTCCTCTTTCGACCGAACCCGCTGCGCTGGGCTTCGGTCGAATTTTTGTGCCGCACGTCGGCGCAACGTCCGGTTTTCTGGTGCTTAGCGGGTACGCGCTCGACTGTACCTCAAAAGCCGCACAAGCCGCCGACACGGGTTCGACGGCGTGGTAATCTTTGCTTACAGCGGCGCAGATTCTGCGCTTTTCCGGCCTATGCAAAAAACAGAATATTCATATTGCCGCCTATCGGAAGTGTTCCGATAGGCGGCGAAGTGTTTATATCAAGGAATGTTTTCCGTATGCGTTTTTTATCCTTTGACGGAGCCGGCGGTGACGCCTTTGACGATATAGCGCGAGAGGAAGATGTACACGAGCAGCACCGGCAGGATGGCGAGCAGGATGAACATATAGACCTTGCCGAGGTCAAATTTCGAGTAATCCGCCGCGCGAAGCTGCGCGATCATGATGGGGACAGTCTTCATTTCCGCTTTATCGAGCAGCAGCGCGGGCAGGAAATAGTTGTTCCACGACTCGACAAACGTGAAGATCAGCTGCACGGAAACGGCGGGCTTCAGCATGGGCAGCACGATGCGGTTGAAGGTAAAGAACTCGCCCGAGCCGTCGACACGCGCGGCCTCCACGATCTCCATGGGCAGGACGCTCTTCATGTACTGGATCATGTAGAAGAACACGACCGGCGCCGCGATGCCGGGGAGGATCAGCGGCAGATAGCTGTTCGTCAGCTTCAGCTTGTAGCACAGCTGGACAAAGCCTGCGGCGGAGACCTGCTTTGGAATGACCATGACGGCCATGATGAACAGGAATGCGAGGCGCTTGAGCTTAAAATTGTAGGCGTGCAGGCCGTAGGCGGTCAGCGCGGAAAAATAGGTGGACAGGATGGCCGTCGCGGCTGCGATGATAAAGCTGTTGAACATGCCGCGCGGGATGTTGATGGAGCTGTCGTTCCACGCGTTTTTGAGATTCTCCAGAAAATGCCCCTGCGGCAGTTCCTTGAAGCCGCCCTGCAGATCTGCGTTGGTCCGGGACGCGTTGACGATCAGCATATAGAACGAGAACAGGCAGAGGACCGACAGAAAGATCAGCAGCGCATAGACCAGCACGCGGCTGACGGTCAGCATGGCGTGGGCTTTGCGGCTGTCCGTGGAATTCTTCTTCATTGCGAGCGCCTCCTTAGTTTTCTTCCTGCTTCGTCAGCGACTTGAACACCACAAGGCTCAGAAGACCCGTGATGAGGAAGATCACGACGGAAATTGCGCCGGACATACCGTAGTTCTTGCTCGTCTTGAGGTAATTGTTAAGGTACATGACGAGCGTTGTCGAGCTGCGGTTCGGCGTGCCGAGCGCGTTGGTCAGCACCTGCGGCACATCGAACATCTGAAGACCGCCGATGAGCGCCGTGATGACCGTGTAGACTAAAATCGGCATCAGGAGCGGCAGCGTCACCTTGAAAAAGACCTGCAAAGAGCTCGCGCCGTCAATATTCGCCGCCTCAAACAGGCTTTGGTCAATGCCCATGATGCCTGCCATGAGCAAAATTGTCGTGTTGCCGAACCACATGAGGAAGTTCATCAGGCAGATGAGCCCGCGCACGGTGAAGCGGATGTTGAAGAAGTCGATCGGCATGTCGATCCAGCCGAGCTGCGTCAGGATCTGGTTGATCGGACCGACATTCGAAAACAGCATATAAAACAGCATCGCGAACGCCGACGCCATGATGAGGTTCGGCATATAGATCACAGTCTTGAAAAACTGCTGACCCTTGATCTTCAGCCGGTAGCTTGTAAAGAAGCACGCCAGCATCAGGGAGATCACGACCTGCGGGATCGCGCCGCCGACCCAGAGTGCAATGGTATTTCCCGCATATTTCAAAATGTCGATCGTTCCGTTTTTATCCGGCGTAAAGAGCGTGATGTAGTTCTTCAGGCCGACGAAATTCGGCCCGACCTGCGTCAGCCCCTCCCGGTAATTTTCAAAAAAGCTGTTGTAGATCGTCAGCAGCTGTGGTGCGAAGTGAAACAACGCATAGGCCAGAAAGAACGGCGCGATAAAAACATAGCCCCACTTTGCGTAGCTGATTTTGGACCGTTTGGTTTTCAATTTGGGTGCTTTTGTCGTCTGCATCAGAACTCCTCCTCTTATTCTCAGACGTAGTTCCCAGCGGGCCGGAGCGGCCGGTTCGGAAACGCGCCTGAAATCGGCACCGGGGCAGGGCATTTGCCCTGCCCCGGGAAGCTGTATGGTTTACGGAGTGACGATGGTCGGATACTTTTCGTTGATGTACTTATAGAAGTTGCTCATGGCCTCGTCCTCGGTGACGGTGCCCTTGCAGTACTCTCTCCAGTTCGCCTGCAGACCCTCGTTGAGCAGCTGGTCATAGATGGTGTGGTTTTCGAACTTGATGTTCTTGGCAAGGTCGCAGAACAGTGCGATGTCGTTCTGGCCGCCGAGGAACTCGCTGCCGTAGGTCGGATCCTGCGCAACGGTCTCGTTGACCTTCTGGTTGTTGGAGAACTGCGCCTCGTTCTTGACCAGGTTCGTGCAGACCTCTTCGTCGTTGATGAAGGTGTTCATGATGTCGGCAACCATGGTGGGGTTATCGGTGCCGCAGGCGCCAGCAGCCAGGTGCCGCCCCAGAAGTGCGCCTGGGGGCCTTCGCAGATCGCCCAGTCACCGAAGCAGCCCTTCTCCGCATCCTGGGCGTTGCCCATGGAGAAGTTGAAGTACCAGGCAGGTCCAAAGTAGCACATGGCCTTGCCGTCGCCGAACATCTGGGCGGTGCATTCGTCGGACCAGATGTCGCAGTCCTGGGTATAGCCGTTATCGGAAAAATCCTTGGCCTGGGTCATCCAGGTCTGGATGGCGGGGTCGATCTGGAGCTTGTTGTCTGCGTCAACCCAGGACTGGGAGACGTTGTTGGAGAACACGCGGTAGGTCGCAGCCTCGGAAGCGGTCATCAGATAGCCCTTGGCCTTGGCGTCAGCCGCGACGGCGTTGAACTTGTCCCAGCTGTTCAGCTTTTCCTGCACCTCGGCGGGATCATCGGTACCCAGAACGTCCTTGGCGATGGAGCGGCGGTAGATCAGGGCTGCCGGGCAGCACTGGAAGGAAACGCCCTTGACAACGCCGGAAGCGTCGGACGCAGCCTGCACGGTGTAGGCGTAGGTGTTGGAGAAGTCGGTCACGCCCAGGGCGGCGACGTCCTGCGTAACGGAAGACTCGGTGTACTTCTGGATGTAGTCGGCCTCAGCCAGGAACAGGTCGACCTTATCGTCGGCGGAAGCGTTCTCCTGATTCAGCAGCGCCTCATCAAGCTTATCCTGGTATGCGCCGTCCGCGCTGGGGGTGATAATCCAGTTGACCGTCACGCCTTCGGGAACGGTGTAGTATTTCTCAAAGAAGCCCTTGAACTCCTCGTTCCATGCGTAGATGTTGAAGACCTTGCCTTCTTTGGCGGATGTGCCGGTGGAAGTTCCCTTGCCCGCGCAGCCTGCAAACACGGCTGCAAGCATCAGAACTGCGAGAAACAGCGCAAGATACTTTTTCATTTGAATTCCTCCTGTTAAATTTTGGTGGTTGTCATCTATGTGCTCTGCCTCATGCAGATAACACCGTGTCAAAGAGTCTCTATGGCGCGGACAGACGCGCCCTCCACAAGGTGTCCCGGAATCAGAACCCGATCGACCAGCGCCGTGCGGGGCTTCTCGATCAGCTCGATGAGCTTTGCCGCGGCCGTTCTTCCCAGTGCCTGGGTATCCTGCCGGTAGGTGGTAAGCGCCGGACTCATGACGTTTGCAATCTGGATGCCGTCATAGCCCGCCACGCTGATATCCTCGGGAAGACGAAGATCCATGCGGTGAATGGCGTTTCTGCCGCCGATACTGGAAAAGTCGTCCGGCATCAGGATGCAGGTCGGAGGCTCCGGCAGGCGCAGCAGCTCCCGCGTCAGCTCCGCGCAGCGATCGGGGTCATGGTACACGCCCTCACGGATATACGCATCCGGAATCTCCAGCTCCAGCGCGTCGCAGGCGCGGTAGAAACCCGTCAGACGGTTTTCGGTGACGGCGGTCTGCTCGCCGTGGATAAACGCAATGCGGCGGTGGCCCTTGGCGTAGACGTAGCGCACCAGCTCCTCCATGCCCCGCACGTTGTCGGAAACGACGGCGGCGCGGTTATTGAATACATGGTCGATGGTCACCACCGGGAGCTTGGAATTGACCAGCTCCAGCACCTGCGGATCGTCAAAATCAACGCAGGCGATCACGACCCCGTCGACGCCCCGGTACTGGCAGTGCTGTAAATATGTTGTGGCCTTCTTGCCGACGTTGCGGTTGATGAACGTGATGTCATAGCCGCCGGCCTCAGCCTCAACCTTGAGGCTTTCCAGCACCGAAGAAAAATACTCGTGGGCAAGGCCGCTGCGCCGCTCGTCCACAAACAGGACGCCGATATTATAGGTTCGGTTTGTCTTGAGCGCCCGTGCGGCGGAATTTGTCATATAGCCGAGACTGTCGGCTGTTTTGCAGATCAGCTCGCGGGTCTGTTCTCCGATATCCGGCTGCCCGGAGAGCGCCTTGCTGACCGTTGCGACCGAGACACCGCACGCCTTTGCAATATCCTTCATGGAAACCATCCGGCCGTGCCTCCATTTCTGTTTCGAAAATGCTTAATCGATTTCGTAATTTCAAGATAGCGTATTTTGCTCAAAATTGCAAGAGAAATTTCTGTCATTTTGGCGTATCTCATAAAGTTTGTTTAATTCGTTGAGTTTCGTTACGTAAATTTGGTCGTTTTGACATCTTAACAGTCCGAAACTATCCGATGTTTTTTCGCATCTCCGCCGGGAAAGCAAAAAAATCGGCATTTCCCCAAAAAATTATAAAAAGAGTATTGCATTTTGCGCAAAAATCCGTTATTGTAGGACTGTGATTTTGCCACATTTGGATACTTAAACGTTTTCGATTACAGTCGGTGCCCCAGCGGCTTCCGGCGAAGGAGGAGTTTTCAACATGCATTTCGGCCATTTCGACGACCAGCAGCGGGAATATGTGATCTCTGACGCACGCACGCCCCTTCCGTGGATCAACTATCTCGGCAGCGAGGATTTCTTCGCCCTTCTGTCCAACACGGCAGGCGGTTACTGCTTCTACCGGGACGCGCGTCTGCGCCGTCTCACCCGCTACCGCTACAACAACTGCCCGACCGATCAGGAGGGGTTCCGTTTCTATATCAAGGACGGCAGCGCAGTCTGGAGCCCCGGCTGGCAGCCCACAAAAACGGAGCTGGACGGCTACACTTGCCGCCACGGCCTTGGCTACAGCGTGATTGAGGGCAGGAAAAACGGCATTTTTGCTGCCCAGACGCTGCTTGTCCCCCAGGGCGAAAACTGCCTGCTCATCCGGCTGACGCTGAAAAACGAAACCGGCACAGAAAAGACGTTGGACGTCTTCCCGTATGTTGAGTTTTGCCTATGGGACGCAATGGACGACGGCTCCAATTTCCAGCGGAATTTCTCCATCGGCGAGATGGAGATTGAGCCGGACGCGATTTACCACAAAACGGAATACCGGGAGCGGCGGAACCACTACGCCGTCCTCTGGGCAAACCGTCCCTATGACGGCTTCGATACCGCCCGCGACGCATTCATCGGCCCCTACGGCTCCCCCGCCATGCCGCAGGCCGTTGCCGCCGGACGCTGTACCAATTCCGTCGCCCACGGCTGGGCGCCGGTGGGCGCGATGCAGTTCCATGTGACGCTGCTTCCCGGCGAGGAGCAGACGCTGGTGCTGGGTCTTGGCTATATCGAGAACCCGGAAGCCGAAAAATTTTCCGCTCCCGGGGTGATCAACAAGGCGCGCGCCCGGGAAATGATCGCCCGGTATCACACGCCGGCGCAGTTTGACAATGCAATGGCTGCGCTCCGCGCCTATTGGGACGGTCTGCTTGCCAATTATCATGCCGTCACCGGCGACGAAAAAGTCGACCGGATGGTCAATATCTGGAACCAGTATCAGTGTATGGTCACATTCAACATGAGCCGGTCTGCCAGTTATTTTGAAAGCGGTATGGGGCGGGGCATGGGCTTCCGGGATTCCTGCCAGGATCTGCTGGGCTTTGTCCACATGATTCCCCAGCGCGCAAGAGAGCGCATTCTGGACATTGCCGCCACCCAGTTCCCGGACGGCAGCGCCTACCACCAGTATCAGCCTCTTACGAAGAAAGGAAATCTCGCGGTCGGCAGCGGCTTCAACGACGATCCGCTGTGGCTGATTGCAGGCGTGGACGCGTATCTGCGCGAGTCCGGCGACTGGTCGATCCTGGACGAGGTCGTGACCTTTGACTGTGACCCGGACAACGCCGCTCCGCTCATGGAGCATCTGCGCCGCAGCTTCCGGTTCACCTGCACGCATCTTGGGCCACACAAGCTGCCGCTCATCGGCAGAGCCGACTGGAACGACTGCCTGAATCTCAACTGCTTCTCCGCCCACCCCGGCGAGAGCTTCCAGATCACCGGTCCCAGCGAGGGACCCGTGGCAGAGTCCGTTTTCATCGCAGGTATGTTTGTCAAATACGGCAGGACGTATGCCGACATCTGCCGGCATCTTGGCCTGGACGCGGAAGCGGCGGAGGCCGCAGACGCAGTTGCGGAAATGGAAAAAACCGTGCTGGGCGCAGGCTGGGACGGTGCCTGGTTCCGCAGAGCCTACGACGCCTTCGGCGCACCGGTCGGGAGTAACGAATGCGCGGAAGGGCAGATCTTCATCGAGCCCCAGGGCATGTGTGTCATGGCAGGCATCGGCAAGGAAACCGGCGAAGCTGCCAAAGCGCTCAGGAGCGTGGAAGATCGCCTCGACAGCAAATTCGGCATTGTTCTTTTGCAGCCCGCCTACACGAAATACTATCTCAATCTTGGCGAAATCAGCTCCTATCCCCCGGGATACAAGGAAAACGCCGGCATTTTCTGCCACAACAACCCTTGGGTCACCTGCGGGGAGGCCGCCCTGGGGCACGGTGCCCGCGCGTTTGAAACCTACCGAAAAATCTGTCCGGCCTATCTGGAGTCGGTCAGCGAAATCCACCGCACAGAGCCATACGTCTACAGTCAGATGGTCGCAGGCAAGGACGCGCCGACCTTCGGCGAGGCCAAAAACAGCTGGCTCACCGGTACGGCCGCCTGGACATTTGTTTCCATTTCCCAGGCGATTCTGGGTGTACACCCGGAGCTGGACGGGCTGCGGATCGATCCCTGCATCCCGCCGGAATGGAAAACCATCACGCTGACACGGCGCTTCCGGGGCGCACAGTATCACATCACCATCGAAAACACGGACGGCGCGGAGCACGGCGTGAGGGCGCTGTACGTGAACGGGAAGCCGCAGGAGGGGAATCTCATTGCCCCCGCCGCGCCGGGCAGCGTCGTTTCGGTGCGCGTCGTCATGGGGAACTGATATGGCATTTTGCAAGGATTTTGTCTGGGGCGCCGCTTCCAGCGCCTACCAGACAGAAGGATTCCCCACCGCGGACGGCGGCGGGGAGAGCGTCTGGGACGTATTCTGCCGGAAACCGGGTGCCATTGCGAACGGAGAAGACGGTTCCGTCGCCTGCGACGGCTATCACCGCTTTGAAGATGACATCGGCCTGTTGGCAGCACTCGGCCTTCGCGCATACCGTTTTTCCACAAGCTGGGCGCGCATCGACCCAACCGGCGACGGTCGCTGGAACGAAGCGGGTCTTCGCTACTATGACCGCGTGGTGGACTGCTGTCTGCAGCATGGCGTCACGCCATGGATGACGCTCTATCACTGGGAGCTGCCCCAGGCGCTGGAAGTTGGGGGCGGCTGGCTGCGCCGGGAGACGGCGGAAGCATTTGCCCGCTTTGCGGGTATGATGGCACGGCATTTTGGTGACCGCATTTCCCATTTCATCACGCTCAACGAGCCGCAGATCGTTCTCAAGCTCGGCTATTGCGACGGCATCCATGCACCGGGCAGGCGCTATCCCCTGCCGCGGCTCGTGCAGTGCTGGAAAAACCTGATGCTCGCCCACGGGCTTGCGTTCCGCGCGATCCGAAGCACCGCGCCAGACGCGCAGATCGGCATCGCTTCCACCGGGAAGCTCTGCTATCCCCACGCCCCCGCCGACGAGGAGGCGGCACGCAACGAGACCTTCCGTCTGTCAGACGCCGACTGGATGTTCACGCATCCCATCACGCTCGACGCCGCGTGCTTCGGCCGCGTCGAGCCGGAACCGGGGGCGCTTTCGTCTCTTATGCGGAAAATTTCACCGGAGGATTGGGACATCATGCACGCCATCCCCGATTTCATCGGCGTCAATTCTTATAACGGCAGTGAGATTACAGCAGATGCAGACGGGTGGCCGGTCTATCTTCCGCGCCCGAGGGGCTTCCCCTGCACCGCCCTCAAGTGGCCGGTCACGCCGGAGATCATGGAATATGGCTACGCCTTTCTCTACGAGCGCTATCAGCTTCCTCTTTACGTAACGGAATGCGGCTTGAGCTGCAATGACCGGATCTATCTCGACGGGCAGGTACACGACGCCGACCGAATCGATTTTCTGCACCGTTACCTGCTTGCGCTTCGCAAAGGCAGCGAACGCGCCGACATCCGCGGCTTTTTCCACTGGTCGCTGACCGATAATTTTGAGTGGCACAGCGGCTATGCAGAGCGCTTTGGTCTGATCTATGTCGACTATCCGACGCAAACAAGAATCCCGAAGGAAAGTGCCCACTGGTTTGCGCAGATCGCCCGGGAAAAACGGTAAATCCCTATAAATTATCTGCTCTGCACCTTCGACAGCAAGTACCCAATACCCCCCCCCGCCCTCCACTTAAGATTGACGGGCTGGCCGCTGTGGTGACCCAGGTCAGAGGCGGAGCTGAAGCTGCTGGATCCCCAGAGCTTTCGCTGGCTCATGGAAGGGCTTCACATTGAACAGAAAACGGCCATCCGCAAAGGAAAACCGAAGGATTTATTCTGGCAAAAATACTCTTGAAATTGCATATTTTCTGTACTTTATCCTGGATTTATGGTATCATAAATCCAGGATAAATCTACTTTTTAGGGGTGCAAGCAATGGCCGCGGAGAATAAAAAAAGTACATACACCGCCGCGGAAGTAGCGGAACTCATTCGCCCTCTGGCAGATTCCATATAACTGCTTCAGAAGCAAAACGCGGAACTGAAACGGAAGCTGGAACACATGAACGAGGTTTTTGCCAATGCCCAGAGAGCCCGGTTCGGTCAGTCCAGCGAAAAAACAGCTTTGTTGATGCGCAAGGAAGTATTTTGACCAGCAGAATCTTCGTTGCGTTCCATACAAAATTGTGATATGATAAAAATAAAAATGGGCGGTTCGTTATGAAAAGCTATGTAATCAGTGCTTCTCTTGGAGCAGGGTGCTATCGTCATATTCGCATAGGAGATCAGGAAACGCTTGACAGACTGCATGAACTAATTCTGGATGCATTCGATTTTGACGATGACCATGCCCATGCGTTTTTTATGGATGATCGCTATTGGAGCGATGCGCGGGCTTATTTTTCAGATTACCTGGATGATGGTGAAAAATACTCCAGTGATGTTACGCTCCGGCAGCTGCGGTTGAAAAAGGGAGATAAATTCAAGTTTCTGTTTGATTTTGGAGACGAATGGCGTTTCCAATGCAGGGTGCTGCGGGAATTGGAGGAGAGAACGGACATTCCCGGAGTGATCCGCACGGTGGGGGAAGCACCGGAGCAGTACCCGGATTGGGAAGAGGACTATGAAGAAGACGATGATGAAGAAATGGAACCGGAAGAGGAGTGCGCACTGCTTACAGAGGAAGACCGGAAAAAGCTGTTTTCAAATGTTCCAGCAACGCGGGAGACGATTGATGAAATACGAAAATATCTGAGGGCGGCAGCATCCCTATACGGGTTACTTCGCATTGAAGATTTACTTGAGCTTTATAACAGCCAGAATCCGCCAATGGATGAAGCGGCCTTTATGCTGGTGCTGGCAGTCATTGATTTGGACATGCAGCCGGAGGACAATTTTGTCATTGTGGATATACCGGGTGTGAGATTTGATGAAAACCATCCGGCAAACTTTTGCCAGGTTGTGACCGCAACGCTGCTGGATGATCTGGAGCAAGGCATTCGGCAGCTAAGACGTCAGCAGAAGGGAAAGCCGCTGAAGATTTTTCCCAAAGAGGCGTTTCTCAAATTCGCGGATGAAGCATTCTCCTCCGCTGCCCGCTGGCACCGCTCCCGGCCAAGCTCCTCGTCCATCTCCACTCCCATGACCTGCTGGATGACATCCCGGAACATTTCCTTCATGGCCGCCATGATATCAGCGGTGCTGGTGAAGTGCTGGCTCTGGACGTACAGCTTCAATAATTCCTGTGGTGCGCTCTGCATAATACTGGCTCCTTTGTCGTGAATGTTTAATTTCATTCTTGACTTTGCCGCCAGTATTTATACTGTCATACGCTGTCGATTACACAGAATTTTCTGCGGTCTCTGTTCCAGCAATTGTCATTGTTCACATTTTTCAAGTATTTGTTCAACAATTTGAAGTGTATACTTTCCGTCTTCACCTGTCGCGATCGGGTTTGTATCAGCGATAATAGCATCAATTACTTCTTTATGCTGACGGTAGCCAAACTGCGTTTGCGCCAACTGTGGGAACACAATATCCGCAGGTTTGTCGCCCATACCGTCTACTGCAAGCGCACCGTAACCTGTCCGCAGATACAGGCTTCCCTTACTGCCGTGTATCTCCATAACAAACCGATTGCAGTTCCATGGCTGTATCCAACTTATGTGATGCGATACTCTTGCTCCGTTTTTAAGTATGTATTCAGCAATGGCCCAGTCCTCGTTGTTTGGTTCGATTATTTCGCCTTTAATACTTCTGCTTTCAATTCTGCGGCCCTTGCTTGCATGTTCTACTTCAGCAAAATCTCCGAGCAGATAACGAATAATATCAATCCCATGTACTCCGACATCGATGATTGCTCCACCTTTTCCGCAGAGTTCTTCGTTATACTGCCAAGTTGAATAATTGCTTCCGGGCAGTGAGTTGCGCAGATAACAAAGATATATGTCGCCAAGTCCTCCAGACTGAATATAGTTTTTTGCCCATACAGATTCTTCAAAGTATCTGTGCATAAAACTTGCGAACAACTTGACATTGTTTGCTTTCGCCGCAGCAATCATTTCCTCACATTCCTGAACCGTTCTTGCAAACGGTTTTTGGACAAAAATATGCTTACCGGCTTTCGCGGCTTCAACGGCTATCGGACAGTGAAGATAGTTTGGCGTAAGAATCATCACAAGATTAATATCGTCACGATGAATGGCTTCTTTATAATCTGTACAAACATCGCCGAAACCTTCCGCTCTGAATTCTGCCTTTTCTCTCACGATGTCACAATATACCCGAATATCTGCCTGTGGAATCAGTCGCAATGCATTAATATGATATGAGCTAATTTCTCCGCAACCTATTACTGCAATTCCAACTTTCTCCATATTGAACCTCCTTAATGTGCATTGTCAATGCCATCCACTAACGTTTGATGAAATTTTTCCGAGAAAAAAGCGGAATAAACGACAGATACTGCACTAATCAGGAAGAGATGCTCCTGTCTGTCTGAGACAATAACCTTAACTCTTTTAGCTGCACTGTTCGGCATATTCTGTACCGCTTCTTTAATTCGCTCCGCAGCTCCCTCAAAATAGTTGAAGTACCGACCTACAAGTACCATAACATCCGGATTGTAACAGTTCAGCGCATTTATAATTCCGCGCTTCATCCAGTATTCCGTGTAATTAATCTCAGTATCAATTACAAGTTCATCTTTATTTTGATAACTCATAACAACTTGATCCAGAGACATCGTCCGGTATTTGGGAGATTTCTTTACTAGCTCATTTTTGAGTGTCTCAATAGATGTCAAAACATCCCAACACCCAATATTTCCACAACTGCAAACCGGTCCGTTGGGGTCTAGCATCATATGCGTAGTGCTGATGCCGGAATTAAAGCCGTAGTAGACCTGTCCTTCCACAGCAAGTCCGACACCGACACCGCGTTCCACGCATACACACATAAGTACTTTTGGGCTCAAATCTTTATATTTGCGCAACATATGAACCGTTACTGCACGGGCGTCATTCTCGACAAAAGTAGGTATACCCAGTTTTTCCGAAAAGTATTTTCCGATTGGGACATTCTGCCATCCTCTTAATGTTGCTGAATAGGACAGCTCTCCCTTTTCGGTATCTACCAGACCCTTCATCACAATCCCGCAGCCAATTACGTTTCTTGTCTGACCATTACGCAGCTTCCATTCTTCTATCAAATGTCTGCAATTTTCAATGATGCGGTCAAAAAGGCCGAACGGGTCTTCCGTAGAGTCGATGTCGATGGAAACCATATCCATCAAATTCCCGTGAAAATCCGCTATTCCTATTTCAACAAGATTATAGCTGAAATAAACAGCTAAAATATTGGTGGAATCCCCGTTGATTTGAAGCAGTACCGGCTTCTTGCCGCCCTGTCCCGTTGACCTGCCGAGACCGACTTCTTGAATCCATCCTGCGTTAATAAGCTCCTCAACAATAGTAGATACCGAAGATTTGCTCATACCAATCTTTTCCGCAATGCCAGCCCGCGATACGGTGCCAAGTTCATCAATCAATCTTATCACAGTCAGTCTGTTTGCAGACTTGATACTTCCATTGTTAATCGGCCTATCTTTCATTTTCAAACCCTCATCAATCTGTGCTTAATTCTTCCGCATCAACATCGGTTCTCTTATTGAGCAATGATCCTTCCGGTGCTTTTATCGGACCAAACCTGAGAGGATCGTTCGTGTCTTCCATCCATTTATCCAGCAACGCTGACATTTTTTCATGGATTTCCGCGTATTCCCGAATAGATGCAAGATTATTTCTTTCAAGAGGATCCGCATACAAGTCAAACAAATATTCCCGCTCTTTTTCAAATTCCAGACACTCATGTGCCAGAAGAAATGTTTTTGCGCTGGATGCATCGATGTTGCTTTTGATTACTGTTAAGTCGTCATCGTATTCTTTGATGTACTTGTATCTCTTTGTTCTGACTGCTCTCACAGGCTCATATACCGTATGAAAATTAATTTCGGAATATACTTGATCACGTACTTCCGTTCCTTTTTCAAACATAGGTAGCAGGGATTCTCCCTGAAGCCACTCCGGTTTGGTAATATTTAGTATATCACATATTGTTGGAAAAATGTCAACCTGTGATACTAAAAAATCTAGCACCTGTCCTTTCTTTTTGTTCTCTGGATAATCAACGATGAGGGTGACTCCGGTGCCAGCATCGAATAATGTACACTTCATATTCGGAAGAGCAAGACCGTGATCCGTTGTGAAAATGATAACAGTGTTTTCTTTTAGACCATTCTGCTCAATTTCCACAAGCACCTTGCCTACAATATCGTCACAAACGGATGCCGAATACATATAATCTGCCATGTCTTCCCTGTTTTCTGGCGAGTCGAAAATGCCAGGTGGTGGCAAGACATATCTTGCATCAATATTCTTGCCATGTTTCGGATAGACACGATGTGTATTAAAACATCCAAATGAAAGGAAGAACGGTTTCTTGTGTTCTTCACGCAAGAATTTACATACTATTTCGCAATTATTCCTATCAAACACTTCCGAGTCAAAATTGATTTCTCCCATATTATAATTCTGGGAGCCCAATATACGACTGTATCCCAGCATATCAGCGTTCGGTGCCTCATGCTGAATGCCACATAAGACAGTATCCATTCCGTGATTTTTGAAATACGATGCCATATGGTGACTGTAGTCATCCATCGCAAATCCCCGATGCGCCAAACCAAACATGCCGCATGAATGAGGATATTGTCCCGTCATTAGCGCTGCTCTGCTAGGAGAGCAGGTTGGGCACGCAGAAAAAGCGTTTCTAAAAAGAGTTCCTTTTTTTGCGAACTCCAAAATATGGGGACTGGGAATCGGGTAGCCGTACGGTTGGAAATAACGACCCGAATCGTGCGTATGTATGCAAATAACGTTCATATCCACCAACCTTATTTTGCTGCTTTTCTATAAATCTCTTCTACTACTTTGATGCAGGCAATTCCATCGCTTGCACCGGGTTTTTCCTTTTTATCGTTTATGATGACATCCGCAAATGCCTCATGATGATTGATTCCGATCGGTTCATGCCTGATTTGCGGTGTCATCCAAACCGGAGCCGTTTTGCCATCAGCACGACACACGGTTAATGTGCCCATTGCACCTCTCAGGAAAATAGAGCCGTTACTGCCAAAGATCTCCATTGAGAACCGATCTGCGATAGACCAGTGTGGCCAACTGATCAGATGATTTACTGTTACGCCGTTTTCCGTTCTGTAGATTACAGAAGCGTGATCCTCATTGTCGGGCTCAATTTCTTTCCCGTTAGAAATTACAGTCTTTCTGTATCGTCCGATATCCGCATACAGAACAGTATCTACTTTACCGATTAAATAATTGACCAAATCGATTCCATGTACACCAATGTCAATCACGCAGCCGCCGCCAACATTTTCTCTCGAATAGAACCATTCGCTTAATGTCGAAGTGGCACCAGGCGCATTTAGAACTCTTGCCATCTCCACTTTACCGATGTAGCCCTCTTCAATCAGCCGCTTTGCTTCTGCGATGCCAGTCAGGTATCTATGCATAAAGCTAACAACAAGTTTGACTCCATTGTCCTTACAAGCTGCTTCCATCCGTCTGCATTCTTCTAGATTTCTGCCCATAGGCTTGGTAATAAAAACATGTTTTTTGTGGTTAGCCGCAAGAACAGTTAACTCGCAGTGATTATAATTAGGTGTAAGAATAATGACTGCTTCAACATCCTCACGCTTAAGAAGCTTCTCTGCGTCCAGATATGTATCCTCTTCCCGGAGGCCAAACATTTCAGCTGCAAATATTGCCCTTTCGGGTATCAAATCACAGACGGCAACCACTTTGCAGCTTGGAGCCTGACGGAGAGCCGGCATATGATACTGTCTTGCAATTGCGCCGCAGCCGATTATTCCGATCTTTACTTCTTTCTTCATATACCCGTCTCCTTAGAAGAATACTTCTTTTCCGGTGGCAGCTGCCTCATATCCCTTGAGAATTAGGTTGAGAGCTGCCTTTCCTTCCTGAATCCCAGACGGAAATTCATCACCTGTAAGCAAGCAGTTGATAAATGTTTTTGCAACTTCAGCATGAATGTTTTTGAACACGGATGGCACTCTGGGATATTGCCAGCCCGCCATCTCAGATTTATTACTGTAAATCTGCACAGAGAAATTGCTCTCCCCGTTTACCTGCGTAGAAGCGCAGTCGTTAAACTGTTGGATAATAGTGCCTTCCCTTCCGTAAATTTCCGTCGTATTTGTTGCAGCAGCAAATGTCCACGAAGACTGCATTGTTGCAAAAACATTGTTTTTGAAGCGAATAATGGCAACGCCTTCCTCTTCAACCTCGAATCCGTTCTTGCTTTCAGGGATAAATGCCTGAATACTGACAGGCTCTCCCAACATCCAAATTAGGAAGTCTGCCGCGTGGATACCTTCGTCAATAAATGCGCCGCCTCCCGCAAGTTCTTTTTTTATAATCCAGCTAAGGCGCTGGTCTGACAAGCCATTAGCAGCCCATCCGATTCCGTGTCTTTTCCGGATCGAGGTAATTTCTCCAATTGTGCCGTTATCCAACAGCGATTTGATATATTTGTTGCCTGGATCTACTCTCATGGGGAATCCCTGCATCAGACGAACACCGTTCTGCTTAACTGCTTCGGAAATCACATCACATTCCTTCAGCGACAGTGCTGGTGGTTTCTCGCATAGGATTGCCTTGCCCGCTTTTGCTGCAGCCACAATAAGCTCCGCATGCTGTGAAGTTTCAGCACAAATACCTACCGCATTGATGTCTTCGTTTGCAAGAAGGCTTTCTAACGACTCATAGCTGGCAATTTCAAACTGTTTTCCCCATTCAGCACCTCTGTTGGAATCACTGTCCCAAACAGCGCACAGTTCTACGCGCGGATCATTCTCCCATGCTTTTGCCCATAAGTCTGCGTGCGGATGCGCCACACCTAACATACCTATTTTTATCATATTATTACCTACCATTTATCTATGTGCTCTTTCGTAACCTCGAATCGCAATGTCCCGAGATCTTTTCAGTAACTTACCCATATGCTGTTTATCATGCCATGCTTCAACTCCGTGGCAGGAAATATTGTACCAACCGGAAAATCCTTCCGACTCAAAATCGGAAATCATCTTGTCAAAGTCGATTTTTCCGCCGCCGGGCATCTGTTCATCTCCGTTGCCGAAAGCCCTGTCAGATTCCGGAAAACGGAATTCCTTTTTAACATCCCAAAGATACAACATGAATACCTGCTCCGGCGGAAGAATTCTAAATACATCTATAGGCGTATAGCCGCGTGCATAGGAATGGGATGGGGCAATTACAAATTCAGAACCCGTCTGAGCAAGTCCTGTTCTGTAAATCTGATTCAGATACTCATTGAATGTGTAGCAGTGAGGAACTTCGATGCAAACCTTCATGTCGAGAGTCGCAGCAAATTTCGCCTCCTCCCGCAGTTTTGCGAGATAATCATTAAAGCTTCCTCCCGGTTTCCCAAAAACAACACTTTTAGGACTTAAGTTTGTCATATTATCCGGCCAGTCAACAGATTGTGCCGGTTCAAAAATCACTCTCTTAATTCCAAGTTCTTTAGCAAATTCCATTGCGCGATGGCGTTTTTCATCCGACATCAGAAAAGCAGTCATTGAGATTGCTTCTATGCCACTGTCTATCAGGATTTGCTTTATATGATTGGGATCGTCTTTTTCGGTATTTGCATGCTGACAAATTGCCTCGCAGCACCAAAGGTCTACGTAGTCAATTCCCGTCTTTTTGATCTCTTCCAGTGCCTCTTCCAGCGAAAACGATGCATACAGGTTCGTACCACAACACAGTTTCATATTGCCTCCTACCACCACTTAATCATATCCGTGACATAGCTTCTCATCTTAATGAATTCTGGACTTGAAATGTCTCTCGGTCTTGGAAGATCCACCTTTATATCCTCTTTTACCGACGCTGGTTTCTGTGACAAAACCAAAATTCTGTCTGCTAGATACACAGCTTCCTCTGTGTTATGTGTGATAAAAAGGACCGTGCTTCCAAGCTCTTTCCAAAGGCGAATTACCTCGTCCTCAAGATAGAATCTGGTCTTAATATCCATCTGCCCGTAAGGTTCATCCATAAGCAGCAGATCTGGGTTCATTGCAAACGCGCGCCCGATTACTACTTTTTGTTCCGTGCTGCTTGAGAGCTGCTGCGGGTAGGTGTCCATTTCATTTTCCAATCCCATCAGCTTTGCAATTTCCTGAACTCGGGTTTGAATATAGCTCTTTGGATGTTTCTTCATTTTAAGAGAAAAGCCCAAATTCTCTTTTACCGTGAGCCAAGGGTATGCAGTGGGTTCCTGAAATACGAACGCAAGATTATGCTTTCTTGGATCCGCTTTTTCTCCATCAACAAGTATTTCTCCCGATGTCGGTTCGATCAAGCAAGTGAGCAGATTCAGAAATGTTGTCTTTCCGCAACCGGTTGGTCCAACGACACACACGAATTCTCCCTTTTCAATTTGGAAATTACAGTCTTTGAGCACTTCCAGTTCTCCGAAGCTCTTGCAAAGATTGCGAACTAATACTTTCGTCGTATTTTCAGCCATCTTATTCTCCCTGCTCCTCTTTTCCGCCAAGATCCATATCCATCATTTCCCCGATCATAGCCCTTCTGCGGAGAAATTCATCACTTACATAGTCCCTCGGACGTTCCATATCTGACAAATCAATAATCGATTTCACTTTAGCAGGTTTCTTTGTAAAAAGAATAATTCGGTCCGCCAAATATATCGCTTCTTCAATATTGTTGGTTACGAAAATAACCGTTCTCTTTTCTTTTTTCCAGATTTCCAGAATCTTCTCCTGCATCGCATATCGGGTCTGAGCATCCAGTGCGCCAAACGGTTCATCCATCAAAAGCACCTGCGGATTCCCTGCGTATGCTCTGGCAATACCGACTCTTTGCTTCATACCGCCGGATAACTGATGTGGGTATGCCTTTTCAAACCCTTTTAAGCCGACCAAATCAATAAAGTATTTCGCCCTATCAATCTGTTCACTTTTCGGTATTCCTCTGTACTTCATTGAAATTCGGACATTATCAAGTACTGTCAGCCACTGCAGCAGAGCAACTCGCTGGAATACCAGACTGATTCGTCCGTCTGGTTCGGATACTTCCTCATCGTCAAGGTGAATTTTTCCAAGCGTCGGTTTTTCCAGTCCCGAAATCATGTTGAGCAACACGGTCTTTCCGCATTGTCCAGGGCCCAAAAGAACTAGAAATTCATTCTCGTTTACATCAATGGAAATATCATCAACAACCAGATTGTATGTCTTTGCGGTTGCAAAGCACTTGGTTATATTTCTCAGCTTTAATTTAGGTCTGTCCGCCATGGGCTCAACTTCCTTTCAATTATCGTAAATACGGTTGACATCAGTGCACCAATAATACCGATAAATATGATGGAAACCATAACCAGCGCGATATCATCGCTGTCCGATCCGCGGGTTACAAGCATACCGAGTCCGCTGTTTGCGGATATCATCTCGGCTGCGAGTACGACGCCCCAACCGGTTGTCAGTGCCGTTTTCAAACCTGCCATAATGGACGGCAAAGCGGACGGCAGGACAATATCCACAACCATTCTGATTTTCTTCGCACCAAACAATCTGCCAACCTGCAGGTTTTCTTTTTGTGCGAGGTATATTCCAGAATAGGTGTTAACTACTATTGCAGTAAATGTTCCAATAAACACCAGAATGATTTTTGGCGTTTCATATATTCCGAACCAAACCGTAATAAGCGGAACCCACGCAAGAGGCGGAATAGGCCGGATCAATTCAAAAATAGGCTGAAATATTGCTCTAAAGGTCTTATTCCATCCAATCATTGTGCCAAACGGAATTCCAATAATTATCGCGTATAACAAACCTTGTAATACTCTTTTCAGGCTTGCCCAGGCATGTCCGAACATAGACAATTTCGCCACAGGATGTTCTATTGTGGAGATATATTTTTCCGCAACTTTAATGGGTCCGGGTAAATAATCCCCGTGCGTGCGGGAAAAAGAAGACCACAAAATAATCAGCAGTGTTAATGAAAGTATAGACAGGAGATTCAGTGCAAAGTCTTTTGCATTCTGTTTAAAAAGTCTTGTTTTCATTGTCTCCACCTCAACACTACTCTTTCCAGTTTATTCAGAAGCGCAAACAGGATAACGCCGATCAATCCTATTACAGCCATGCCACACATAATAAGATCAATCTTGAGAAACTGTCTACCAAACAGAATCATATAGCCCAAACCGCTATTTGCCGCAAGCATTTCAGCCGCAACTAGGGTGGACCATGAAATACCAAGTGCCACTTTCCAGCCGGTGAACACCATTGGCATGGCAGACGGCACACCGACATTTAGAAAAATTCTCCAGTAACTTGCACCGGATGTGCGAGCAACATTGATCATTGCTCGGTTCGTCAATTTAATGCCCGCATAAGAATTTAGCACGATTGCCACAAATGCAGACAAAAAGATGATAAAGGATTTTGCCGCTATTCCTATACCCAACACAGCAATCATTACCGGAATCCAGCTTACGGCTGGAATAGGTCTTACAAGATTAAAAACTGGCTTTACAAACTTGTCAACCGGTTTGTACCATCCCATAAGCAGTCCAAGCGGAGTCCCTATAACCACCGCAAGTCCGAATCCGGTTAATGAAAGCTGCATACTGGACGCAATGTGTTGAAACAGCGTGCTACCGTCCGGAGTTTTGGAAGAAAGTTTATGTATGAACATGGATATTACTTGAGTGGGCATTGCCACATACCGAACATCCACCAGCTTCAGTCTGACAATCAATTCCCATACGATCAGCGCAGTAAGCACACTCACCGCGGAGACAACGCCTGCACGTGTCTTTTCTCTTTTCAGCTTTTTCCGTTCTTTTCTGATTTCCTCATTAAGCTCGGCTGTCATCATAGGTAATCTTCCTTCCAATACTATTCGCGGTTACACGCTGAAATTTTGGTTTAGTTGCTCAGGCCGGACACATAGTCACTTGTCATCAGGTTAGAAGAGATGGACTTGAAATTCTCAACTTCTGCATCCGAATAAGTTCCCTGATTCTTGAAATACTCCATAATTGCAATGAAAGAATTTCTGATTTTGCTCTCACCAGAAGCGTCCTGGGCCATATACTCCTGAACTTCTTCAACAGTGTGATAGGGGATGGCATCGAGAACTGCCTTGCACTCTTCTCTGGTGTTGGTGACACCATTGTCTGTGAGCAGTTCCAGATAGTAGTCCAGAGCCTTATCAGGATTTGCGTTAATCCACTTCGTAGCTTCGTAGTACACGCCAACAATAGCTTTGACAAGTTCGGGATCTTCGTTTACAGCCTTATCGCTTGCAATCAGTACGGAGGGAGCGTCACTGCCAACATCGTAACTGGTAGCTGCCTTGACCCAGCCTTCCTTTTCAGCAGCGGCGGAGAACGCCAGCCACTGAATAACTGCATCTCCTTCACCTGCTTTGAAAGCAGTTGCAGCTGCGGGAACGGCCATATTGGTTACGGATACATCTTCACCGGAGAGGCCAAGCGCATCAATTGCGCAAACAAGTGCATAATGACCGGTTGTGCCGAGCGGGCCGAGTACATTGATGCCCTTCCAGTCTTCGATAGTACCATAAAGCTCAGGATAACCGTCAATATTACCCTTTCCAGAAAGCGCGATGGGGCTGTCTGCTCTGACGAAAATATCAACCATCTTGTCATCAGACATGCAGGTACCGACAACATGAAGGTTCATGGTCATCATCGCATTAATCGTAGGGGGAATGCCGCAAGCGCCTACAGACCAAGCATCGGTTGCAAGTGCTTCGATCTGGGGTGCGCCGCCAGTGTATACAAGGAATTCCGGATCAATGCCAGCCTTCTCAAACAGCCCTTCCTGCTTTGCTACGTAGAACGGAAGGCCGTTAGAGGCGGTTTGAATGCTAATAGTGACTTTTTCCAGTTCATTCTTTGCGGTGCCTTCATCAGCTCCCTGTGATCCCTTCTCTGCGGATTCATTTGTAATGTTGCATGCAGACAGCACAGAAACCGTCATGAACACAGCCAGAAGAATCGCCAACAGTTTTTTTACCTTTTTCACAGTTTGTTCCTCGCTTTCATGAATTATTTTATGTCTAGTTAGTTCGTTCGGCGAACGAACTAACTAACTATATTATACTGTATTTTTTTCCCATGTCAAGATATATTTTCTTTTTTTGGGGGGCACCGTTTAATTTTTCCTCACCAGCTCCCAAAGTAGCCCCCTATAAAACTGAATTGAATCTGCAAAAGCACAAGTAACTAGAAGCTATTTTCAAAGGAAATTATCCCACTATCATCTTCATGTAGTCTTAAAAAATTATCTGCATATAGATCCACAAACAAAAAAATAGGCTGGATTAAGTCCAGTGCAATACCAAACTCAAACCAGCCTACCAGTTGAGTAACAAAACATAAATTTTTAAGGGCCACTACTCAGGACGCTCTTGTTTTGTCGGTTGTCTCGTTGGTGTACTCCGCGATGGTATTTCAGAGCTTTCGGGGTCACTCACCTGCCCCGGTATCAGAGACAATATTCCGGAAATCGCAGCCGGATCGCTTCCCAATAGTAAGGCGCATAGCTGCAAGTGAAGATCTCATCGACAACATAGTCGGCAGAAGCGGAATTTTCCTCAGGATCGTCTGTATAAGAATCATAGCGCCAGCCATTCCATAGGTTCATCAGCAATCTTGTGGTTTTGTAACTTGTTCCTGTCTGCCATCCGTGCTGCAGAGCAGTTTCTATTTTGATGCTACTGGCCCCGCTCGCATAGGTGAGTATTACCTATGCGAGCGAAGTAGCAGTAGCAAAAGGAGAAAGAAACCTATGTCCAATGTAAAAGACACGCAGTCCAGGAAATGGATGCTCGTCATTAACAACCCGGAAGATCACGGGTTGACCAAAGATAAAATCATCGAACTGCTGAATCTGTTTCATCCGGATTACTTCTGCCTGGCTGCTGAAATTTCG